>Ga0315905_10003530_pt1 | contig 16116 bp, 17 predicted proteins | sample LakEriMetagenome_5_FD_203522 | JGI IMG/M metagenome (GOLD analysis project Ga0315905, IMG submission 203522) | Freshwater fungal communities from buoy surface, Lake Erie, Ohio, United States - Buoy 4 MA121 | ecosystem: Environmental > Aquatic > Freshwater > Lake | place: USA: Lake Erie, Ohio... | reverse complement strand
CTCAGCAATCCAAGGAAACGGTTACAAGTCCCTTGAAGAGGGTCAGTCAGTTTCATTCGAGGTCGTACAGGGTCCAAAGGGTCCTCAGGCCGATGCAGTGAACGCTAACTAATAACACTTAGTTTACGAGAAATCCCCGTCGCGAAAGCGGCGGGGATTTTTTATTACCTACTTCTTTGGAAGTGGTGGGATTTCACCGTTCATTAATAGCGCAGCAGCAACTGCCTTAACCGGGGATGAATCTTTGCCGGCCTTCCACGCATCTAAATATTTCCAGGGCAGAACAACTCCGCGACGAACCCACCAAACATTTGGTTGTGTTGGAGTTGGCCAAGATATTCCAAAGTGAAGATGTGGCGCAGTTCCACGTGCGCTGCCGGTTGAACCAACTTTGCCTAGAACCCGCCCAGCCTTTACAACGACTCCAGGTTGAATTGATGCAACAACAGATGACAAGTGAGATCCGTAATACCTAACTCCATCATCGCCAATTACGGAAACATAGAGTCCACCACGATCTATTCCTAAGTTTGTTTTTCCGCTCCATAAATCGGTGCGGTTTACTTCATCGATCACACCGTTTACGGGCGATACAAACTTGCAACCCTTTTTCGCCAAGATATCGGTGGCGGCATAATCATGATGGGCGCGCGCATAATTAACTTCACAATCAGCTACTGGAAATATGTAGACAGGCGCCGCTTGCGCTGGGGCAATATTAATTAGCGCTAGAACAATGACTAGAAATAACTTCAAGAAAGTGCCTTTTGATCAAGTCGCGCTGTAACCGCCATGTGCGGAACGGTCAGAGCCCAAACAACAACGAGTGATACCCATAAGAATTGATCATCGAGTGAATCTCCACGGAAAATTACGATCGCTGCAGCAACTACAAATGTTCCAATCAGCGCTGGCGTTCCGGGTAGTACTGCTTTGATGAATGCTCGCTTTAAATTTCCTTCTGCAAACGCCGCTTGCGAACTTGGCAGAGTCAACGTCAAGCGCGCGGTATGACGCAGCGCATGCCAACAACCGAAGTAGACCGCAAATGCGACAAGTGGCGGGGCGGTAACTGCCAATAGATAAAGCAGAACTAAATCAATTGCCTCGCCATCACGGCGCTTCTGAACCAAGCGCAGCAGCACTACGGCCGTTAACACCATTGTCCAGAGCATCAGATCGTTATTTAAACCTTGATGCCAATCTAAAAGCTCAGGATTAACTTTCTCAAGAGCTGAATTACTTTTCTCGCTTACTAAAGGAACAACCACAGGCAAAGTACCGGCAGCGGCTGCGTATAAGTATTTCTGGAACGGCTTTCGGTCAACGGATCTGCGGTCGATCTCAGAGATAAAGGCGGCATCACCAATACCAAAGTGCACCGCACTCATCACAACCACGCCAATGAATCCAATTACGCTCCAAGTTAAAAGTGCAACCACTGCTGCAATAGCAACAGCAACATAGATAAAAATGAAGACTGCCATCTTGGTTGCGCTACTCCGGGGCAATGTAACTAAGTGATCTAAGGCGCCATGCGGGATACCAACTGCCAGAGCAATTAACGCCACTACTGCTTGCCAGGTTATGTCGCTGCTTTCAATTAGCTGCGCGAATATGAAGGAGATCACTATTGCAAAGCCAATTGCGAATCGAGAAAACTTTCTAACCTTAAGGAAAAGCTCAAGTTCCAGATCTGGCATGAACTCCCCCATTTCCCGCAAATAATTACTTTATATCTGTAACACTACCAAAGCATGGGGCGCGAACTGGGTTTACGCGTGAGAGGATTTACCCGTGCAAAAATGGAATTACATGGCGATGCTGATCTTCACCGTCTGCGGTTCTTTTTGGCTAGAAATCGCGCTAAAAGTTGGCGTTCTTCGCCGAATAAAAAGAGTGGCGTTAAGTATTCTCCCAATAAGTACTCTCTTCCTCATTTGGGATGCATATGCAATCTCTAAAGGTCACTGGTTCTTCGATCGCGAGCAAATTTTGGGAATCTACGGTCCGCTAAATATTCCACTTGAGGAATACCTCTTCTTTATTGTTGTTCCTATGGCGGCAATCATGACAATTGAGGGCGTAACCACAGTTAAACCACATTGGCGTAAAGATGAGTTCGGGCAATGAACTACAGCGATATTGCAATCACCGCCTTCGGTATTTCTGTCATGGCAGATCTTTTCCTATTTAAAAATGCGTTGTTAACTCGACCAGCTTTCTGGACTTCCTATGCAATTATTTTGCCATTCCAGTTTTTAACTAATTGGTGGCTAACCTCAAAAAACATCGTGATGTATAGCCCCGATGCCATAGTTGGGCTTCGTATTTTCTCCGCACCTGCCGAAGACTTGCTCTTTGGATTCGCACTTGTCTTAAGCGTTATGGGTATGTGGGAGTTCTGGGGCCGGCGCGGAATGCAGCGCGAACCCGTTCTAAGAAAGCTCAGGGCAAGTAAGTGAAACAAATCGGCTTTCTTTTTGATCTAGATGGCACCTTAGTTGATTCCACTCAAGCGGTCATGAACTCTTGGATCACCATGGCAAATGAAGCCGGCATCCCACTTGAAGCACTTGCTGGCCATCACGGAATTCCTGCCGCGCAAACGATTAGAAATGTCATGCCCGATCGCGAAGAAGCTGAAATTCAAAAATGGATCCGTCGCGTAACTGATTTAGAAATTTCAGATATTGAAGGAGTAACTGCCATACCCGGAGCGCTGGAACTTCTAGCTGAATTAAATGGCCGCGAAATTCCTTGGACGATTGTTACCTCTTGCACAACTGATTTAGCAATCGCTCGAACTCGCGCAGGCAAAATTCCTATGCCGGCAAATTCAGTTACATTCGATCAAGTTACTCGCGGAAAACCTTTCCCAGAACCATTCATTCTTGGCGCAGATCGCTTAGGTCTGCCAACCGATCAATGTTGGGCGATAGAAGATGCACCTGGCGGTGTTACATCTGCGAAAGAGGCTGGTTGCACTGTCGCAGGAGTACTCACAACACATACTCGAGAAGAGTTGCCGCATGCAGACCATCATCTTGACCATTTAAACCAACTGCTTGGTAAGGCAGGTCTTTAAGTACAGTAAAGTTCGCATCAACCCCACAAGGGACGGTAGCTCAGTTGGTTAGAGCCCCGAACTCATAATTCGGTCGTCGTCGGTTCAAGTCCGACCCGTCCCACCAGAATCAGTAGATTCAACTAAGCAATAGAAATTTTCTCTCGGACGCTTGGGTGCTCAGTGGTAGAGGAACGTTCAACTAACTCAGGCTGGAAAAGCACATGTTGATGGATATGGGTATCTGGTAACTCACATTCTTGGATAACTAATTCTGTAGCGGTATAGCCGAGTTGGTAGCCATCCTGTGCCACAGTTGTGAGTGGAACTAAGGCATTCGGTGCAAGTTCAATATCGTCAAAGCCCATGACCGAGATATCTTCTGGAATCTTTATTCCGGCCTCAACTAGACCGCGCATAAAGCCAAGTGCAATCAAATCATTTCCGCAGAATACGGCGGAAGATTTAGATTTAGAATCAAGAAACTTCTTTGCTCCTAGTTCTCCCCCATGTGTTGTAGGCGAGGGTATTACAATGAAGTTCAAGGTGGCGCCCATTTCATCTGCCGCCTGCTTTGCGCCCTCTCCTCTTTCAATAAATTGATTAATTGTGTTTTCGTATACATAAGTTATATCGCGATGACCCAGATCTACCAAGTGTCCAATGGCAACGTGTCCGCCTCTTATGCCATCAACTTTGGCTGAACAATGGACATCGAAGTAACGGTTGGTGTCAATCAATGTGACTGCAATGTTATTTGAACGCAAGAAATCAAGATTGTCAGTCTTGCCACGGGTAGGCCAGATCATGATTCCCTGCACATTTTGTCCAGCTAAAGTTTGAATGTACTTGCGTTCTTTTTCATGCGAGTGATCGTGGTTGCACAAGAATAAGGAGTAGCCATTTTGGTTTGCGGCATCCTCTGCCCCACGGGCTATCTCAGTGAAGAGCGGGTTTGAGACATCTGGCAACAAGAGCGCAAGCGTCTTTGAATTGGATGAGTTAATCTTTTTTGCAAAGCTACTCGAGATAAATCCAAGTTCATCCATCGCTTGCTGCACCTTCACCAAAGTAGTTGGTGCAACAATTTCAGGGCGGTTAAGAACGTTGGAGACGGTTCCGATTGAGACTCGGGCCCTGCGTGCTACGTGGCGGACGCTAACTGTCATGTGGGAATTTTTCGCCCTACGGGGTGATAAGTCAAGGAATAGCTTTTTTTACGCATAGATCCGACACCATAATTCGATATACCGTTGAACAGTTCAAAATTGAACTTAACTTTGAACGTTTCAACTCTACTTTTTATAACAAAAATTTTTTCTTTAATTGCTAGTTATTGAACAATTTCTGCAGTAATTTGACCATGCATTTGGAAATCAACTTGAAGAGAAAGGTCGACAATGCGCGCAACTAAACGGAAGTTTATAGCGGTTGCTTCAGCAACTCTCGTGGCTGTAAGCGGAACAATTTCATTGAACTCTGCATCAGCAGCAATAACTCCCTCGTTCTGTCCAAGATTTACCGGAACTTTAACGGTTCTATCAACGGTTATTTTGGAGAAGCCAGATGGATTAGTCGAGCAAGAAATTGCCGATAAATTCATGAAAGCTTGCCCAAAGACAAAGATTAAATTTATTGGTGTTCCAGCAAACGATTTGGTAACGAAGCTAACTGCTATGGCAATTGGTGGCAACGTTCCAGATATGTATGCTTCAGATGCTGTTAATACAGTGAAGATGCAGGCTCTCGGAATTCCTCTTGAACTTCGCACTGCTCTAGGTCAAGACTACATAGATGGTTTTGCTAAGGAAAATGTTGGCGAAATGACCATTGGCGGAAAAATTTATTCTGCTCCTTGGTTTAGCATCCCAACAGCGATTTTGTATCGCACCGATCTCTTTGCTAAGGCTGGCGTTAAGCCACCAAAGACTTTCGAAGAGTTCATAACAGTATGTAAGGCTCTTACAAAAGATACTGATGGCGATGGAAAGATCGATCAATACGGATGGGCAATGGTTGGAACTGACAACGGTTCTGGTCAAGGTCGATTCAACACAATTGCTCGCAATATGGGAGCAGTCGATGTCGGCAAGGATTCATCCGGAAAATGGGTAACACAGATCGACTCTCCAGGATGGAAAGCTGCACTTAAGCTTTACAAGGATGCAGTCGATGTCGGTTGCGTTCCTCCAGGACAGTTCCAAACTGGATACCCAGAAGCATCTGTACAGGTTGGTAAGGGACAAGCAGCGATGATGATCACTGGTCCTCACACAATCGGTGTTGCTCTTACGGCTAATCCTGCAGCTAAAGGAAAGTTGGCCGGAGCGCCAATTCCTTCAGTATCTGGCGTTCCTGCGACTACTAGCTTGAACCAATCAGGTTACGCGATCGCTCGAAAGAGCACACACCGCGCAGCCGCTATTGCATATTTGAAATTCCTCTTAAATAAGGAAAATCAACTCCGCATTAACGACGTTACCTACCGCATTCCTTCACGTTTGGATGCTCAGGCAGATCCTCAAGTGAACTCAGAAATGAGCCTTGGCTTTGTGAAGGCGGGAGAAGGCAAGGTCTTCTCTAACCCACAAATTCCTTGGTACAACTCAATCGCCACACTCTCATCGCCTGCCTACCAGGCTGCGATAAAGGGTGATAAGACGATTGATCAAATTGCTAAAGAACAGGCTGAAAAGGCGCGAAAGGTTATCGCTGATAACGGGTAACGCTTAATCGTCTGTTTGTATATTGATGAAATGTGACATCGAGGAGAGAAGAAATTCTCTCCTCGATGTCACTCTTTCAACACGCTAAATTTTCTTCAGGGGGAAATATGAAAAGCGCATTTAAGAAGCGGGAAAGTCGTTCTGGCTACTTCTTCACCTTACCGACTCTATTAATCGTCTTCTCATTGATTATCTATCCCCTGGGCTATGCCATATTCATCAGTACACAAAAAACTAATCTCATTAGTGAATGGGAATTTGTTGGTGCTCGCTACTACACAGAGCTTCTAACTGATGCAGAGTTCTTAAACTCTCTGAAGATAAGCCTCACATTTGCATTCTTTGTTGTCGTCGGAAATTTTGTAGTTGGACTGCTATTGGCCGTAATTCTTAATCAGAACTTAAAGTTTGCGACCTTTTTCAAGATTATTCTGATGCTGCCTTGGTTGCTGCCAGAAGTTGTTGTTGCACTTATCTGGAAGTGGCTCTTTAACCCAACTTACGGTCTCATTAACTATATTTTAAATACCATTGGATTAATTGATTCTGATGTCTCTTGGTTTGACTCCAGCACTTCTGCCCTATCCGGTGTGATATTTGTGGCGATTTGGAAAGGCTACCCAATTGTTATGATCATGATGCTGGCAGGCATGAAAAACATTCCGGCCGAACGTTATGAAGCTGCTGCCATTGATGGTGCAACCCGGATCAAGCAATTTAGACACATCACCTTGCCTGGTCTACGACCAATATTTTTAGTTACCTGCATTCTGGAAACAGCATGGTGGTTTAAGCACTTCACAGTTATTTGGCTCATGACTTCTGGCGGTCCAGCTGGCGCTACGAAGGTAGTTTCAATCGATATCTACCAGCAAGCTTTTGGAAACTTCAACTTTGGCAAGGCTGCTGCAGAATCAGTAATAATTTTGTCGATTCTTCTCTCTGCCAGTTACTTCTACTCAAGGGCGATCCGTGATGACAATGAATAGCGCTACTACTCTCGAACCAAAGGCCCTTAAAAAGCTAGGTGTCATGAGCGATGTAAATGTTGCTCGGAAGATTACCAATCTAACTAGTTATGCAGTTCTGATTTTCTTCTCAGCGCTGATTGTCTTTCCGATTCTCTGGATTATCTCCACATCCCTTAAGAACGAAGAGGATTTATTTGCGCTTCCACCTCAGATAATTCCAGAAAATCCAACGCTCCATGCATTTAAGCAGGTGTGGATCGATCATCCATTCTTAGCCTATTTCCGAAATTCTCTTTTGATCGTCAGCGTAGCAACTTTCATTTCAGTTTCTTTCTCAGCTTTTGCTGCCTATGGGTTATCTAGATTTAAATTTAGAGGACATGGAAGTTTCATGGCCTTCCTGTTAGCAAGCCAACTCTTCCCTTCAATCATGTTATTGATTCCTTTTTACAAGATTTACATGACCCTTGGATTGGTTAATACCCACGCCGCGCTAATCATCACTTACGTTTCATTTACTATTCCATTTTGCACATGGATGATGCGAGGTTATTTCAACGGAATTTCCAAAGACTTGGATATGGCAGCTCAGATTGATGGTGCCAGTCGCTTCCGCGTATTCCGAAGTGTAATTTTGCCATTGTCTTGGCCAGGCCTAGCTGCAACAACCATCTATTCATTTATCTCAGGGTGGAACGAATACATCTTTGCACTCGTACTTACCCAAGATGAAGAGATGAAGACAGTGCCAGTAGGTATCGGACAGTTAATTGGTGAGTACCGAATTGACTGGGCACAGCTAATGGCAGCGTCGCTTTATGCGTTGATTCCACTAACAATCATCTTTATCTTCTTCAATAGATACTTTATTAGCGGACTATCAGCTGGAGCGGTTAAAGAGTAATTCTTACCACTCAGCGAGTGATCCATCATGGTGTGTCCAATCTGGATTACGCCAACGATGTCCATTCTCTGCAGCTTTCCTAACTTCTGCTTCATCAACTTCAATTCCCAAACCTGGTTTAGTCATTAGCTCGATATAACCATCAGGGGCGTCAAAGACGGAGTAGTCAACTAAATACTTCATCAGTGATCCGTTATTGCCTCTTCCAAGACCCAAGACTTGCTCCTGAATCAAGAAGTTGGGGGTAGCAAAATCTAATTGCAGGCAAGATGCAAGGGCTATTGGACCCAATGGGCAATGTGGGGCGACCGCTACATCATATGTTTCAGCCATTGTTGCAATTCTGCGACATTCAGAGATGCCACCGGCATGGCTTAAATCAGGTTGAGCAACGGCAATTCCGGAGCGCAGAACATCCTTGTAATCCTTGCGGTCAAATAGACGCTCACCAGTAGCAATAGGAGTTGATGTTGATGCAACTATCAGATCAAACTTGTCAGAAAATTCAGGGAGGACCGGTTCTTCAATGAACAATAAATTTAGAGGTTCTAAGTAAGGGAAGACTCTGCGCGCCATAGCCAGGCTAAAGCGGCCATGGAAATCAAGTGCGATATCAATTTTATCTCCGACATGCTCTCTAACAGCGGTTACGCGAGCAACAATATTTTTTAACTCCTGCGCAGTATCGATATGTTCTAAACCATCTGAAGGTGCAAATTTAAGCGCTGTTAAGCCTCTTGCTAATTGAGTATCAGCATTAGCCAAGATCTCCTTAATGTCTTCAGCGATCGGATTATGTGTGTAACCATCTTTTCCGCCAACTCCACCAACATGGCCATAAATACGTACTCGATCACGAACTTGCCCACCAAGTAATTGGTAAACAGGTACGCCTAGAGCCTTACCTTTTATATCCCAAAGCGCTTGGTCGATTCCGGAGATTGCCGAATCCATGATTGCGCCACCGCGATAGAAGGAACCCTTCTTCATTCTCTGCCATAGACGTTCAATCTGGAACGGATCTTTACCAATTACATGATCCATTAATTCATCGACCGCTGTAGCTACGGTGAGCGCCTTGCCTTCAAGTACGGGCTCTCCCCAACCGGAAATACCTTCATCAGTCTCAATTTTTAGAAAAAGCCAGCGGTGGGCAACGAAAAATAATTCGAACTTGGTAACTTTCAAGATATCCCCCAATATTTTCCTTGAAGTCTAATCTTGGCAATAACCTTTATCAAGCAAATTTAGCAATTACTTTACTGGTACTTGAACAGCGTTCAATAAAATCATCGTTAGAAATTTTTGGATCATAAAGTGAATTACCAATACCAACTGCGAGAGCGCCTAATTGAACAAGTTCAAAGGTATCTTCAACAGTTACTCCACCCACAGGTATTAGATGTGAATCATTTGGCGAGACCGATTGCAGAGCTTTCATAAATGGAATACCTAGATTTGAAAAAGGAAACAACTTCATAATTCTCACGCCATTTTTATAAGCCTGAAAGTATTCTGAAGCCGTCGCTATTCCAGGAATAGGAATCAGCCCAAGTTTCTGTGCCGTTGAAACAACTTCCAAATCTAGGTTTGGACTGATGCAAATCTCAGCACCCGCTTTGGCGATGTTTTCTACATCACTGATTGTTAACACGGTACCTGCGCCAACAGTGATATCTGATGGGAGATGATCTCGCAAAGTTTTGATACTCAAAAAAGCATCGGGACTGTTAAGTGGAACCTCAATAACTCTAATACCCGCAGCAACTAGAAGGTCTCCCACCTTCAAGACTTTATCTGGAGTCACTCCCCTAAGAATTGCGATAATTGGAGCAGATTTCAGATTACTAAAGAGTTGCTTGGTTGTACTCATTTTCTACTCTCCACCTTTTTTGCTAGCGCTACGAAGTAATTGATTAGGTTGCTACTACTTCCGACAGTGGCATTAATTCCAAAATGTGAAAGGGCAAATATATAGATTTCCGCTAGCGAGTCGGATGCGACGATTTTTGCCTCACTGGCATTGCACCAGCTCTTCGCGGATTTGATTTCAGCACCGATTAAGAGCCCAGATAGGTGCTCCCGAGATGCATCCTGGGACTTGCCTTGTAGCCAGTTGGCACGAATCGAGAACAAGTCATGGGTCAGATCGGAACTGTGTGCGTTAAGACCTTCTAAAAAATCTTCGGATGCTACCAATTTATCTGATGAATCGGTTGCCTTTGAAAGAGTACTGTGATTCCTCAGTAGTTCGAAAAGCTCTCCAGTTAAATAGGTTCGAAAATCTATAATCTTTGCATTCTTGATTTGAACCCATTTGCTGTGCGTTCCAGGTGAGATTACTAATCCGTTTTCAAGCCCTACTGCCAGAGATTGTGACTCTTCACCACGCATTACATCACCAGTATTTGATACTCCGGGCACAATGAACAGGGCAGGTTTAAAATTTGGAACTTGAACTAAGGAGTTACTTATTTCATTAATGTCAATCGGCAATGGAGAGAAATCTGTCTCATAGAGACCAATATTCGAACCAATCATTCCTATTGCGATAATCAATTCGTACTCACCTCGCCACTTACCCAAGACTTCAGTGAGATAGGCGGAGTGTGTACCGGCGGCGAAGTTCTTCACGCCTTTTTCAGTTTGAATATAGTCAGAGATTTGATCATGTTCAATTAACCAAGCGCGAAAGGATGAAGTTCCCCAGTCAATCGCCACAAACTTCATTAGATTACAATTCTACGCAATTGAACGATAAAAGACCAATACTTTTAACGTAATTATTTGATTTCTATCTTATTTCTACCGCAGAGCCGCGAATAATCGATTCCTCGCAAGCGATCGCAACACGCAACGCCTCGCGAGCAGATTCTGGTGGACAAGGGTTGGCAATTTTACCTTGCGCAAATTCATGAAACGCCGCAGTTTCTGCCGCAAAAGCTTCACGAAATCTTTCGATAAAACTTTTATATCTAACGTCTGCAAAATTCAACTGACCGTCTATGTCATGAATCGGCGTCTTGCGATTTAGACCGACTGCAATTGAATCCTTCGAGCCAAAAATCTCGATTCGCACATCGTGCCCAACTGGATCGTGGCGAGTTCCGGTGATGGCAACCTGAACACCGCTAGCGGTTGTTAAAGAGATCAGTGAAACATCGGCATCGTCATACTTTGCATATTGCTTGTGTTCGCGCACCGCTTGGGTGGCATAAACCTTAGAAATCTCGCTTTGAGTTATCCATCTAACTAGATCAAAGTCATGCACGTGTAAATCTCGGTAAATACTGCCACTTCCTTCGAGAAACTCGAGCGTGGAAGGCAGGTGATCATGGGCGTACATATGCATTGCATACAAAGTTCCTACTTCGCCACCGGCAACCATCTTGGCAGCTTTGCTAATAGGCGGATCAAAGCGTCTTTGAAAGCCCACTTGAATTTGCGTTCCAAATTTTTTGCAATCGGTAATGACTGAATCGGTGTCTTCGACAGTCAAAGAGATTGGTTTCTCGCAAAGTATTGGTTTACCAAGTGGAATTAAATCGGCAAGTAAATCAATATGTGAATCGGTTGCTGTGGCGACAACGTAGGCGTCAAATTTAGTTTTTTGAATATCCGAGATTTCGCCATATTGAGAATTGAATTTTTCAGCTAACGTCTTTGCACCTGCAAGTGTCCGACTAAAGACTGTCACTTCTGCGCCAACTTTTACGAGATCTTCGGTGCGTAGCGCCCCCATACGTCCAGCGCCGATAACTGCAATTCTCATTAGGCGCTCATTCCCTGCTTCCAAGTGGCTAGGTCAGCACTATATAGTTCGTATCAATAAATCAGAAGATCTTGAGCACAGTAACTTTGAAAAGGATTGTGAAATTCATGCAACTCGACCTAATTACCGTTGGTCGAATTAGCGTTGACCTCTTTGCCGAGCAGATCAATACATCCTTTAGTCAGCCACAAACTTTCCATAAATCAATCGGTGGCTCACCAACTAATGTGGCAGTTGCAGCGGCAAAGTTGGGACATAAGAGCGCCATCGTTACCAAGGTGGGGGTCGATCCACTTGGTCAGTATGTTCAAAATAAATTGAACGAATTTGGCGTGAAGACGGATTTCGTAAAAGTCGCTGAAAGCGGACTGACTCCAGTTGTACTTGCTTCACAAGATCCACCAGAGGATCCAAAAATTATCTTCCATCGCCAACCGCAGGCACCTGATACTCAGTTAACCGTTAGCGATATCGATCCGGAAACTTTGCTGGCTGCCAAGATTTTCTGGGTGAGCGCTTGCGCACTTTCTAGCGGTGAAACTGCAAAGAGTGCAATCACTTGGCTGCAGCAACGCGGTCGTAAGTCAGAATCAATTATCGATTTAGATTATCGACCTTCATTTTGGCCAAACGTCGAAGCGGCACGCGCTGCAGCACAAGAAGCGATTTCTTTGTGCACTATTGCAATTGGAAATATTGCAGAATGCCAAGTCGCACTTGGAATCTCTGATCCGCAGGAAGCAGCCACCGAACTTCTAAAACGTGGCGTTCGAATGGCGATTGTGAAGATGGGCGGTGATGGAGTTCTTCTTGCCACAGAAAGTGAGCGCATCGTCATCGCACCAATTCCAATCAAATTAGTCTGCGGGCTAGGTGCTGGTGATGCTTTCGGTGGAGCGCTTGTGCATGGCTTGTTAAGCGGGTGGGATTTAAAACAAATAGGTGAATTTGCCAACGCTGCTGGTGCCTATTTGGCATCTGAGTTAATGTGCTCCGATGCGATGCCAACTATTGAAATCCTCAATCACTTTATTGGCACGGGAGGTAAGCGCAAATGACGCTTGATCGTAAACGCTATCTCGAACTCATCGAAGCTAGAATAAACAATCCGGCATCACTTCAAAAAGCGCTAAAGAAACGTTCGCGACGTACCGTTGCAGGTAAAGACGGCAAATTGATGTTACTTGCAGCCGATCACACAGCGCGCGGAATAATCGCTGCCGGAAATAATCCAACTGCTATTGCTGATCGATACCTATTGCTAGATAAATTAATTCGCGGCTTATCTGTTGCCGGTGTAGATGGAGTAATGGCAAGTGCCGATATCTTGGAAGAGCTGGCTTGGCTTGGCACTCTTGAAGAAAAAGTAGCGATTGGAACCATGAATCGCGGTGGAATTATCGGAGCATCATGGGAGTTAGATGATCGCTTAACTGCCTACGATGCCGAACATATTAAGAGCATGGGCCTCGATGGCGGAAAGACACTTTTACGTATTGATGAGGGCGATCCTGGCACTGCAAGGACTATTGAAATGGTTGCACAAGTAACCACACAACTGGCAGATCTAGAACTGGTTTCAATGATCGAACCACTTCCCTATATGAAGAACGCCGATGGTCGAGCAATACTTGATCCTTCCGAAGAGAAGTTGATCAAGGTTGTTTCAATTGCATCTGGGCTTGGCTCGTCTTCGGCATTTACCTGGCTAAAGATTCCAGCACCTGCCAATCCAGAAAAAGTTGCCGCAGCAACAAGTTGTCCAATTTTGTTATTGGGTGGAGATCCCGGAAGTAATTGGGAAGAAGTCTTTGCTAAATGGGAAAAAGCCTTAACTGTTCCAAATATTCGTGGCCTGGTTCCTGGTCGCGCACTTTTGTACGGCGAAGAATTAGATGTAGAAGCTGCCGTATCTCGCGCAGCAAAGATGGTTAGAAAAGGGTAATGATGAGTTGGTATAAACCTGCAGGAACTTTGGCAACTAAAGAAGCAGAGATTTCATTAACTCCAAAAGATGCACAATGGGAATTCTGCGGCTTCTATACATACAACTTTGCTAAGTCCGCCGCGATAAACGTTGAGCTAAAGGGACGAGAAGCAATTTTGCTTCCGTTATCTGCCCAAGATGTGAAGGTTGAAGTAGATGGCCAGTCATTTACGTTAAAAGGTCGCACTGGTGTTTTTGCAGCAGTCTCTGATTGGATCTACCTGCCAGTTAATTCAAATGTTAAATTTTCTGGAAAATCTGGCGAAGTTGCGCTGTTAACTGCTGAAGCAAGTGAATCATTCCCGGTTTGCTACACACCTGCCGAAGATGTCTCAGTCGAAGTCCGCGGTTCAGGTAAAGCAACCCGCCAAGTAAATAACATTGCTACTCCAACAAGTTTTACCGCATGCCACAAGATCTTGGTCTGCGAAGTAATCACACCGGGAGGAAATCTTTCATCATGGCCTCCTCACCGCCACGATAAGTTCCCGGGTTGTCCCACAATTAACGAAGAGGTTTATTACTTCCAAATCGGTAAAGAAGGATCTGATCACGGCGACGGCGAAGGCGTTGGATTCTTCCATGTTTACACAGTCGATGGCTCACTCGATGAGACGGTAACTATCCACGATAAAGATGTTTATGTTGTCCCTCATGGTTATCACGGTCCATCAATCGCTTCCCCTGAATATCCAATGTACTTCCTAAACGTTATGGCCGGCCCAGCTGCTGAACGCAGTATGGCTTTTTGCGATGATCCAGCACATCACTGGATTAGAGATTCATGGAATGATCAAGTGCAAGATCCACGTTGTCCGGTTACTTCAGCCCAAGGCAAGGTTAAAAAATGAAAAAAGATATTCGTATTGCAGTTCTCGGTCTTGGCTGGATGGGGCAAGCGCACTCTCGCTCTGCTCTGCGAATCCCGTCACTATTTCCAGACCGTGGCTTCCAACCAATCTTGCAGGTGTGCGCAGATGTTGATCCTGCGCGACAGAAAAGTGCAGTCGAAGATTACGGATTTGCGCGCGCAACTGGCGATTGGATGGAGGCAGCAACAGCGCCTGATGTCGACGCTGTTTGGGTAACTGCGCCAAATATGTTACATCTTCCAATGATTGAAGCCGCTACTAAAGCAGGTAAGGCTGTCTTTAGCGAGAAACCAATCGGTGGAAAGCCAGAGCAAACTGTTCAAGCGTATAAATTTGCAAAGAGCGCTGGTGTGCCAACAGGTGTTGGTTATAACTATGTGTGGGCTCCCCTTGTATTGCACGCAAAGAATTTGATCGCTAGCGGAGCACTTGGAGAAATAACACATTACCGCGGACGCTTCTTGAGCATGTACGGAAGCGATGAGCTTGGATTACTTACCTGGCGTTTTAAATTGGCAGATGCCGGTTACGGAGTTTCCAGCGATATTTTGAGCCATAGCGTTTCGATAGCGCAGTTCTTAGTTGGACCAATCTCTGAAGTTGTTGGAATGCAGAACACAACAATCAAAGAGCGTCCGCTTCCATCTGGAAATGCCGGACATTATTCACGCGGCAAAGCAAGTGATCCCAAGGGCACCGTGGAAAACGAAGACTTCGCTTCGATGCTCTGCACATTCGCCGGCGGCGCAACTGGAACTTTTGAAGTTAGCCGCACGGTAGTTGGGCCAGAGAGCCAGAATGCTTTTGAAATCTATGGCACTAAAGGATCTCTGCTTTGGAATTTAGAGAAGATCAATGAGTTGCAATACTACGAACTCGGAACTTCACTTAATACTGGATATACAACTATCTATGGCGGTGATCGCTTTCCATTCCATGGCGCCTTCGTGCCAGGACAGGCAAATGCAATCGGCTTTGAAGATCTAGTTGCGATTGAAGATTATGTCTTTATGCAATCAATCGTTGAGGGCAAAGCTTTTGGTCAGAGCTTTAAAGAGGCGGTAGATGTAGTCAGCGTGCAACAGGCGTTAATTAACTCTTGGAGCTCACGCACTTGGGAGAAAGTTAAAGATTTAAGTTTGTAAACCAATCCAAAGATTCGGGATTGGCAAGTGCGCTCAAATTTGTATTTGCAACTTTGTTGATGGCATTTGCTACCGCGATTTCCGCCAATTTGTTGCTCTTAGTGCGTGGAAAATCTGGAGCTTGCAGGATTAGAGCCGGAACGTGGCGCGGGCTGGCCTTCTGTTTTAACGCTAATTTAATTTGATTAATTAAGTTTTCGCCAAGAAGTGCTCCATCAGATAACCTCACAAAAAGTACAACTCTGGTGTCGCCTTCCCAGTTCTGGGCTATCGCAAGTGACTCAACAATTTCGGCAAAATCTTCGGTAATGCGATAAATCTCGGCTGTTCCAATGCGAACTCCTCCGGCATTTAGCGTGGCATCCGAGCGACCGTGCATGACATATCCGCCTTCTGGGGTTACTTCTACAAAATCCCCGTGCGTCCAAACGTCAGCGATTCTTTCAAAGTAGGCAGAGCGAAATTTACTTCCTGCTAGATCATCCCAAAAATAGAGTGGAACCGAAGGAAAAGCGTTTCGACAAACCAACTCACCTTTAACTCCAACTGCTGCAGGTTTGCCGTCCTGTGAGAAAACTTGGACATCTAAACCCAGTGCAGGACCTTGGATCTGTCCGGCATAGACAGGCAGATTGGGAACTCCCAACATAAAACATCCACAAATATCGGTTC
>Ga0315905_10003529_pt1 | contig 16116 bp, 19 predicted proteins | sample LakEriMetagenome_5_FD_203522 | JGI IMG/M metagenome (GOLD analysis project Ga0315905, IMG submission 203522) | Freshwater fungal communities from buoy surface, Lake Erie, Ohio, United States - Buoy 4 MA121 | ecosystem: Environmental > Aquatic > Freshwater > Lake | place: USA: Lake Erie, Ohio... | reverse complement strand
GGATGGCTCCGCTCGATACTTCAGACCCTGCAGGCATTAGTTCTGCAGCATTGCCGGGAACAGGCAGAGCGCAGCGCCGTGTGCGGCGTGTGATTCGACCAGTGTTGAACAGTTTGTGGAACGTCACTCTTGAAGGATTGGAAAACATTCCCACCGAAGGTCCAGCGATTCTGTGTCCCAACCACATCAGCTTTTTCGATTCAGTTTTCACGATGGTGTACGCCGGTCGGCAAATCAGTTTCGTCGGCAAGGCCGAGTACATGGATTCATGGAAGACAAAGCATTTGTTCCCAGCGTTAGGCATGATCCCCATTGATCGCGCGGGCGGTTCAAAAAGTGAAGGTGCGTTAATCGCAGCCGAGAATGTTCTACGACGTGGAGAACTTTTTGGTATCTATCCAGAGGGCACACGCAGTAGAGATGGAATTCTCTACAAGGGACACACCGGTGCTGCACGGCTTGCTGTGAAACTGGGGTGTCCCATCATCCCTGTGGGCATCATCGGCACCCGAGAGATTCAACCTCCCGACAAGTTCCTGCCCAAGATTGGTCTGCAATGCACGGTCAAATTTGGTCAGCCAATTCTTCCGCAGCGATATCTCGATCGTGGTGATGACCATTTGATGCTGCGGGAATTGACCGATGAATTGATGTTTGAGATTCGTGAATTGACAGGCCAGGAGTACAAAAACGTATACGCCACGAAGAAGGCGGAGTCTTTGCCCACTGAGCAGGCGGTCATTACAGCCTCATAATGAGGGGGTTCTCGCCCCAGCCCACTCCGTAGAATGGGAGCCTCATGGCTGATATTTCCGTTCTCCTTCCGGATGGGTCCTCCCGTTCATTGCCACAGGGCTCAAGTGTTGCTGACCTCGCTGCGTCCATCGGCTCCCGCTTGGCCAAAGCTGCCGTTGCTGGCACGATCAACGGCACAGAAGTCGATCTCACTGCACCACTCACGAACGGTGTCACGGTGTCCGTGATCACAGACAACAGCGATGAAGGTCGTCACGTTCTGCGTCACTCGACTGCCCATGTTTTGGCGCAAGCAGTCGTCCAATTGTTCCCTGGTGCACAGTTCTCTATCGGACCAGCTATCGAAGACGGTTTCTATTACGACTTTGAGTTGCCTGGTGGGCGCACATTCTCCGATGATGATCTTGCTGCGATTGAAGCTCGTATGCGCGAGATCATGAAGGCCAATCAGCCGTTTGTTCGCTCAGAAATGTCTGCGGCTGATGCATTGACACTCTTTGCATCACAGAAGTACAAGTGCGAAATCATTGAGCGCGTCACTTCCGGAGCTGCAGATGGCAGTGATGCCGCAGAAGTAGGCGACAGTGACACGATCAGTGTGTATCGCAACACGGATGAGTTTGTTGATCTGTGTCGTGGGCCTCATGTGCCGACAACTTCCAAGCTCGGTCACTTTGCGTTGATGAAAGTTGCTGGCGCCTATTGGCGTGGCAACGAAAAAGGTCCGATGCTGCAGCGCATCTACGGCACCGCATGGGAGTCCGATGCCGCAGTGAAAGAACATCTTCATCGTCTTGAAGAAGCAGCAAAGCGCGATCACCGTCGTCTCGCCAACGAACTCGATCTCTTGTCGTTCCCTACGGAACTCGGAGGCGGTCTTGCAGTGTGGCATCCGAAGGGTGCGATTGTTCGCAAACTGATGGAGGACTACAGCCGTCAGCGTCACCAAGATGGTGACTATCAGTTTGTGTACACACCACATCTGGCCAATGCGAACCTTTTCGCAAAGTCAGGTCACCTCGACTTCTACGCCGACGGCATGTATCCGCCGATGGAGATGGACAACGGCACCTATTACATGAAGCCGATGAACTGTCCGATGCATTGTCTTATTTTTGACAGTCGTCAACGCAGTTACCGAGAACTACCTCTTCGTCTTTTTGAGTTGGGCAATGTGTATCGCTATGAGCGCGCAGGCACCTTGCATGGTCTCTTGCGTATTCGCGGATTCACTCAGGACGACAGCCATATCTATTGCACTGAAGAGCAGATGGCAGATGAGATTGCATCTCTCCTTGATTTCATCATGTCAGTGCTGCGTCGCTTTGGTTTTGAAGACTTTGAGTTCAACCTCTCTACTCGTGACCCAGAAAAGTCCGTCGGTTCCGATGAGATTTGGGAGAAGGCCACAGCAGCGTTGAAAGAGGCTCTTGATCGCCACGGAGTGCAGTACAAGATGAAGGAAGGCGATGCCGCTTTCTATGGTCCAAAGATTGACATCGATGTTCGTGACGCAATCGGACGTAAGTGGCAATTGAGCACGATTCAGTGTGACTTCAACCTTCCCGAGCGTTTCGAACTTGAGTACATCGGGTCAGATGGTGCTCGTCATCGACCCATCATGTTGCACCGTGCACTGTTCGGATCGATTGAGCGGTTCTTTGGTGTTCTCATTGAGCATTATGCAGGTGCATTCCCTACATGGTTGTCGCCCGAGCAAGTTCGCGTGCTGCCCGTTGCATTGGCACACGATGCATATGCCCAACAAGTTGTTGCGCAGATGAAAGCAGCTGGACTGCGCGTCGATATCGATCATGCTGATGAGCAACTAGGGAAGCGCATTCGCAATGCAAAGACCAGCAAAGTTCCATATGTCCTCGTGGTTGGCGACGACGACGTGGCTCATGGGACTGTGGGTGTCAACCCGCGAGGTGGCGAAGTAGAACGTGATGTCACAGTCACTGAATTCTTTGAACGCATCGCACGCGAGGTTGCTGAAGGGCAATCAGGCGGACAATAGATGTCGCTTGAACAATTGTGGAATGGCTGGCGTGCCGAGTACGTGGGGCAGGGGACTGCTTCATCATCAGATGACTCGCAATCTGTTTTCACACGCATTCTGAATTCGCAGATGTCTGATGAGGAGACTCATATTGTTCATCGGTCGGAATACTCCTTCGTCATTCTCAATGCGTATCCGTACTCATCGGGACATCTCTTAGTGCTGCCCTTTCGCGAGGTTGCTCACCTCGAAGGTCTCAGCGCCGATGAATCGCGTGATCTTTGGTCAAATGTCACGAATGCCACTGTGGCATTGAAGAAATCCCATTCGCCGGATGCATTGAACGTGGGAATCAACCTTGGGGCGGCTGCAGGTGGCAGTATTGCTCGTCACCTTCATGTGCATGTTGTTCCGCGTTGGAACGGGGATTCAAACTTCATGACATCAGTGGCAAACACTCGCACCATTCCAGAACCACTCTCGCTCACGGCATCAAAAGTTCGTGCTGCATGGCCCAAGGGGGACCAATGACCGACGATATTCGTGACGAACTTCCCGACGATTTGAATGCTGTCGACAACGTTGCTGCATACGACTTCCCCGACAACAGTCGTCGCCGCATCCCAGGCATCTTGTATGGCATCACCGCAATCTTGTGTCTTGTTGCTTGGCAGGTCGGTACTTCCAATGATTCCGTTTTGGTAAACCGCGGATTGTTGTTCGGAGCATGTCTTCTTGGGGCAATGGCAATCATCAGTTTCACCAGTGGTTGGCGGATGACGATTGATGAGTCAGAGGCTCTGGTTCTCGCGACTCGAAAAGTTGGATTCCCTGTCGGTCATGCGTCAGCGCAACAGGTGTGGCGGGGTCTTCGCAGTCGTCCTACCTGGCGCATCTTTTGTTACAGCGTGGAAGAGCCACCGCTTCAACGCGGCCTCGTTCTTGTTGATGCTGTCAACGGCGACATCGTTGAATGTCTCGTAGAGGCGAACCCTGACGCTGAATCCACTTCAGAGTCATCCACGCAGGACTAGCGTTCTCTTAATGTTTGACGGCAGATTCCGAACGCCTATTGAAAAGGCAGTGCGTCCTGTGGGCATGTTGTTGCGCCGCACCGGAATGTCGCCCGACCATCTCACGATTCTTGGCATCCTTTTTGCGATAGCTGCAGCCTTTGCGATCGGCAATGGCGCCCTACAGGGTGGCCTCGCTTTGGTGATTCTTGCTGCTTTGCCCGACATGCTCGACGGAGCTCTGGCAAAGGCATCGAATACTGCAAGTCAGCGCGGCGCCTTCTTTGACTCGGTAGTCGACCGAATAACTGATTCAGTTTTGTTCGGTGGTGTCGCGTGGTTCTTCGCGTCTGAGAAATCACCCCATCTTGCGCTTTTGCCAATGGCAATCATGGGCGTGTCGTCATTGATTTCCTACGAGCGAGCAAAGGCTGAAGCACTGGGCTTGTATGCCAAGGGTGGCTTGATGGAGCGCGCAGAGCGAATCATCGTTTTGTGTATCGGGCTCTTGTTTGATTCGCTCTTAGTCCCCATCTTGTGGATCATGCTTGTTCTGACGGTCGCCACTGCTATCCAACGATTTGTTCAGGTGTGGCGTCAAGCAGAAGTTTCTTCGACAACGCAGGCAAAGAGGGACGTGCGCACAGTGCGTCGAATGTCTCGTCAGAGTGCTCGCGCATCACGACGCCAACTGTCGGTCGTGTCGCGACAGCGCAAGCGTCAACGCAATGGCTAATCCATTTGACGAACTCACCAACTCATTAACCGTGAGTGGGTACAAGCTGGGTTCATTGATTGCCAGAGTGACGCCTGGACCCGTCGCTCAAGGTGCAGCCGCCTTGCTGGCACCTGGAATCGCTCTTTCTTTGCGCAGTAAACGGCTCATGGTGGAACGCCATCTGCAGCGTGTTAATCCGTCGTTGAAAGGGTTGTCACTCCGACGTGCTTCACAACAGGCATTTGACAGTTACATGCGGTACTACACCGAGAGCTTTCGCTTGCCGAATCTTTCAAAGAAGCACGTTGATCGATGCTTCAGTGTTGATGGTTTTCATCACATTGAAGAAGCTCTAGAGGTGGGAAACGGTGCAATTCTTGCTCTTCCGCATCTTGGTGGTTGGGAATGGGCTGGTCGTTGGATGGCGGATCGTGGTCATCGGATGACTGTGATTGTGGAGCCACTGAATCCACCCGAGTTGTTTGAATGGTTTACACAGTTGCGTAGTGACTTGGGCATGAATGTGGTGCCTCTTGGTCCTGCAGCAGCTCCTGCCATTCTTGGTGCGTTGAAGCGCAATGAGATTGTTTGCCTCTTGTCCGACAGAGACATCCAAGGTGGCGGCATTGAAGTTGATTTCTTCGGTGAAAAGACCACGTTGCCAGCGGGTCCAGCAATGTTGGGAATCAGGGCGAATACAGCAGTGCTTCCGGTGGCTACGTACTTCACCAATGCAGTTGACGGACACCACGCTGTGATTCGTCCGCCACTAGCTCTTGACAGAGAAGGAAAACTTCGAGCTGCGATTACAGCCGGAACTCAAGCGCTCGCCGTTGAGTTAGAAGGTCTGATTCGACGTGCACCCGAGCAATGGCATCTGTTCCAACCGAACTGGCCAAGCGATCCCGGCTACGGGGATCACTTTGTTGCGTGAGAAATAAAAGTATCTGCATTCGTTAGCGCATCTGCCACAACTGAGTACCACAGCCACGTTCCTTCGCGGCGCGACTCCACAAGACCTGCTTCACGCAACACCTTGAGATGATGACTGATTGTGGGTTGGCTTCGCTCAAGTGGCTCCACCAAGTCGCACGAACACACACCCGTGGAGCCTGCGCGACGAACGAGGTCAAAGAGGCGCAATCGGACGGGGTCGGCGAGAGCTGCAAAGACGGCGGCCAGGTCATTCGCTGATGAATCGGTTAAGGGTCTCTTTGTGAGAGGGATTGCCTTCGACGTTGCCATGCTCCCACCATACATTGACAGTTATCTATGTGCTAGTTATATTGATGGTTATCTAATTATCTGATAGTCGGCAATAAACAGTTGACTGTCGCAGAGGAGTCACTATGTCGCGCGTTCAGCTCGCATTAAATGTCGGCAACATCGAAGAAGCTATTTCCTTCTACAGCAAGATGTTTGGTGTCGGTCCCGCAAAAGTTCGCGATGGGTATGCAAACTTCGCAATTGAGAATCCTCCTTTGAAGTTGGTTCTCATCGAAGGTCACGGCGAGGCCGGAACTTTGAATCACGTGGGCGTCGAAGTCGAAGATACTGAACAAGTTGCAGCCACCATGCAGCATGCAGTCAATGTGGGCTTGCCGATCGAATTGCAAGAGAGCACAACCTGCTGTTTCGCAGTGCAAGACAAAGTGTGGATCAAGGGCGGGGAGTTGCCATGGGAGTGGTACACCGTTCTTGCTGATGCGCCTCAGGACACATCGCTCAAGCCAATGCCGATCATGCTTGGTGTGCCCGACACTGGAAGCTGCTGTGGCCCGGAGGGGTGCAGTTGAACCCGCGTCGCGTCGCAGCAGAATTCTTAGGCACCGCTCTTTTGGTGATGTCGGTCGTGGGTTCGGGCATCATGGCTCAGAACCTCACCTCAGATGTTGGGGTACAACTGCTTGCGAATGCAATCGCCACGGGTGGTGCGCTCTTCGGACTCATCACCATCTTCGGTCCTGTATCGGGTGCGTCTTTCAATCCAGTCGTCACTGTTGTTGGGCACTTCGTTGACCGCACTTCATCTGTCTCGTCGGTTGTCTCTGACATTGTTGCGCAGTTTTCTGGCGCCGTCGTTGGTTGCATAATCGCGAACATCATGTTTGCTCATCCTTTCATTGAAGAGTCAATGAAGATTCGTGAGGGCGGGCCGACGTGGTTCTCAGAAGTTGTTGCCACCGTGGGACTTCTCTTAATCATTTGGGGCGGAATTAACGCACAGGCAAATGTTGCAGCGCTTGTTGCTGCATGGATCACTGGCGCCTATTGGTTTACGTCGTCGACAAGTATTGCCAACCCCGCAGTGGGCTTTGGTCGAATGTTTTCTGATTCATTTGCTGGTATCGCACCACAGTCATGGCCGATGTTTGCTGTGATGCAAGTCATTGGTGGGTTGGTCGGATTCGTATTCATCAAGACACTGTGGCCAAAGAAAGTTGTTTCATGATGAGTGGTGTTTTGTTCCTCTGCATCCACAATGCGGGTCGGTCACAGATGGCCGCGGGTTTTGCCCGCGAGTTATCCGACGGCAAAGTTCTCATTCTTTCGGGTGGTTCAGAACCAGCAGAACACGTGAACCCTGTCGCTATTGAAGTGATGAATGAAATCGGGATAGATATCGCTGGCTACGTTCCGCAGAAATTTACCGATGACCTTCTGCAGTCAGTTGATGTGATTATCACAATGGGATGCGGAGACACATGCCCATTTATCCCAGGCAAGAAGTACATCGATTGGCCTCTGGATGATCCCAAAGGTCAACCACTTGAAGTGGTTCGACGAATTCGTGATGAGATTCGATCACACGTCGAATCGCTGTTAGCTCAGCTATAAGTTTCGAAGAGCTCGCCAATTGCCTTGGCTTGTCCACCCGTTGTGGAGGACATCACGGCGATGGGCATCACGCCCGCGTTGGCCCAATCAGCCAATCGTTCGCGCACATGGCCTGCTGATCCACTAATGGTGCAGTCGTCGAGCCATTCGTTGGTCATGAGTCCGGTGAGTGCGTCCTTGTTGCCAGCGTTTAGCGCTTCTTCGATGGCATCCATCTCGTCGTTGTATCCGGCGGCACGCCAATAGTTGCGATAGTTCGGAAGAGAGACGTAGCCCGTGAGGGTGCGTCGGTTGATTGCGCGAGCAGCCTCAACGTCCTCATCGATGACGGTAGGAATCATGTTGGAGAGGAAGAAGTCATCTCGAGATGCGTTGGGGACCTCACCCAATTGTGTTGCCATGTGGCTCAGCGATGCGTTGGCCCAAATCGCTCCTTCAGAAATCTCACTTGCAAGTTCCAGCATCTTGTTTCGAAGAGTTGCGAGATAGATAGGAGGAAGTTGTCCTCCAAAACGCTCGTTTGTACGCATAGCGGCGACGTAGTTCTTGATGTCAGAAAGTGGTTTACCTGTTTCAACACCAAGACGTTGCGTCACGGGTCCATGGCTTACGCCGATGCCATAACGAAATCGCCCATTCGACATTTCATTGATATGAGCAATTGTGTTCGCAGCCTCAACTGGGTGGCTGTAATAGATCGGCTGGATTGACGTCCAATAGTTAATTCGTGAGGTCACATGGGCCAATGAGACGCACAGACCCACGGTGCCGCCAAGGCTGGGGCAAGCCAGGCCACTGAAACCTCTGTTTTCAGCCTCCACGGCCAAATCAAGGATGGCGCGACGTTTGTTCGGTGTTGCGACAATCGAGAGGGCGGGGCGGAAGGACTGATCAACCTGAGTCATTCCCGTAACCTAGTCGCATGTTGAGAATTGGAATGGTGAGCCCGTACAGCCTCACAATTCCAGGGGGAGTCCAGCAGCAAGTCCTGGGTCTTGCTCGTGCACTGCGAGAAAAGGGTCACGAGGTGCGAGTTCTCGGCCCATGCGATGGCCCGCCTCCCGATTCGTTCGTCACCCCTTTGGGGAACAGTCTTCCCACGGCCATCAATGGCTCGATTGCACCTGTTGCTCCTGATGCCTCTGCTGCCTTCCGGACTATTCGGGCACTCAATGACGAGGCCTTTGATGTTCTTCATGTTCATGAACCCTTGGTGCCTGGTCCAACTTTGACGGCAGTGCTTGTGAAGCTCGCTCCCATCGTGGCGACGTTTCACTCGGCAGGGGAGTCTGGTGCATATAAGACCTTCCAAAAACTTGGTCGTCCCATTGCGCGCCGTATTGATGTGCGAGTTGCTGTCTCTGCTGATGCTGTTGAGTTGGCTCAGCGATACATCGGTGGTGAATACGAAGTTCTTTTTAACGGAATTGATCTTGAGGCCTACAGCGGTCCGATTGTGGAGCATCGAGACAATGCCATTTTCTTTTGTGGTCGACATGAACCACGCAAAGGACTTGGAGTCCTCCTAGAAGCTGTTTCTCTCATGCCCGGAGATGTACGACTGTGGATTGCCTCTGATGGTCCGGAGACAGAATCATTGAAGGCTCAATATGAAAATGATCAGCGCATTGAATGGCTGGGTCGTATTTCTGATGCTGAAAAAATTGATCGGCTTCGTCGGGCATCGCTGTTCTGTGCGCCATCACTTCGTGGAGAGTCGTTTGGCATCGTTTTGCTCGAAGCAATGGCAGCAGGTACTCCCGTTGTTTCGACCGACATTGATGGGTATCGCAATGTCGCAACTGACGGAGAGAATGCTCTTCTAGTAGAGGCGGGGAATGCTCAGGCTCTCGCTTCAGCGATGTCTCGCATCATTGCTGATCCACGTTTGTCGACTCGATTGACAGCTGCGGGACGTATCCATGCGCAGTCGTATTCACTTGATGCGTTGGCAGATCATTATGTGCTGTTGTACGAAAAGGCTCTCGGTATGGAAGCCGATGACATTACGAAGATTGAACTGCCTCGTATGCTGAAGCGCTTCGAAGGGCGCTTTCTCAGAAGAAATCGACTTGGAGGATCTGGCCAGTAGGTCGGAACGGAAGGAACTATGAATCAGCGACAGTGGATTCCCATAGAGGAGTCAGCCGCACCGAATGTGGCTCGCATCAAGAAAATTGAATGGGTCATCACTGCGGTGGGGACTCTTCTGTTCTTACTGATCGGATTTGCTATCGGTCAACCACTTTTGGGTGTCCTTGGTTTGGCAGGTTTCGGAGCCTTCGCATGGTCGATTGGTCGGCATGCAGAAGATGCAGTCCTTGCAGCTCTTTCGCTAACACTGGCAAATGAAGTAGAACATGCGCGCCTCTTCAATGTTGTTGAAGGTTTGCGTATGAGTAGTGGTGATCACCGTCCCGCGATGTACATCACGCAGTCTGATTTCCCTCTTGCTTTTGCAATCTCCGAAGAAGGTTCTGATGGAAACATCATTGTTTCGGATGGCTTCTTGCGCTTGATGGATCGTGTTGAAACTGAGGCCGTTATGTCTCATTTGTTGTGGCGCATCAGATCAGGTGATGCAGCGCTCATTGCATACCTGATTTCATTTCATGCATTGATGTCTCGAGTCGGACTCGCTGGTGTGGCGCAAAAAGTTATTGATCGCTCTGTGGACTCCCGTGCACTCATTTGGGCAGATATTTCAGCGTGTCAAGCAACGCGCTATCCACCCGCATTGATTTCTGCATTAGAGAAGTGTGCACTGTCACAGGAGACTGCTTCGGTCGGTATTGCAGCCCCTTTCTGTTTTGCTATGCCGGAGGCCACAAGTGGTTCCACACATGTGGGTTCGAACATCTCTAAGGTTGTTTTTGCACGTCCGTCATTGGCGGAACGCATCGCAGTTCTCAAGGAGATCTAAATTGTCTAGAAATCGTCGTCCACTGATTCGCATCACAACTGCAGCACTCGTTCTGACCGTTCTTGCCGCTTGTGGTGGTGGCTCTCCTTCGACCGATGGGTCTACGCCAGATGGCTCGAATGTCACAACTCCTGGTCAAGGTGTCGGACTCACTTACCCATTGACCGGGTTGCCCATTGAAGATACGGCAGCAGCAGCGCGCCCCGCTTTGGTTGCCAAGATTGATAATCATCCTGCAGCTCGTCCACAAACTGGTTTGAACAAAGCCGACATAGTTTTCGAAGAAAATGTGGAAGCTCTCACGCGTTTTGCCGCTGTGTTTCACAGCCAGGGCAGTGATCCAGTCGGACCGCTCCGCAGTGGCCGAACACAAGACATTGACATTCTGGGATCTTTCAATAAGCCCCTCTTTGCATGGAGTGGCGGGAACTCCCGAGTCACACGTGCAATCAATAAGAGTGATTTGGTGAATGTGGGTTACAGCGCCTCGCGTGGCAAAGGTGGTTACTACCGCGCCAAAGACAAAAAGATTCCACATAACTTGTTTGCAAAGACTTCGAATCTTTGGACACTTGCTCCAACGGGTGCAGTTTCGCCACAACAGCAGTTGACCTACCGAGGTAGTAGCGATGCAAAGCCAGCGACCTCTGTTGCCGTTGACGGAGCAAAAGTGTCGATGTACAACGTGAAGGTGTATTGGAAGTGGGATGCCGCTACAAACAACTTCATTCGCTTTACGGAGAATCTCAAGCGTGAACTCGAACCCCACATGGCTGATGATGGACAGGTGAACACAAAGAATGTTGTTGTTCTGTACGTCACGTATGTTCGAAGCAAGGCTGATCGCAAGAGTCCAGAAGCAGTGACTACTGGTAAGGGCACCGGCTTTGTTATGACAGATGGTGGACTCATTGCAGTCAACTGGGAACGTTCAAATCGTCTTGTTCCTTTCACTCTCACCGATACAAATGGGGCAGTGGTGCGAATGACGCCTGGCCGGACATGGGTTGAGTTGGCATGGAAGAACTCATTGGCGCCAGTGGGCCCCGGAATTGACCCGAAGACGGTCAAGTTCCCCGCAGTCTGACGAACGTCTCACTTATTCAGTGGCAGGAGGGCATGGTGCCCTCTGTAGCCTTCCTGTTATGACCTCATCGAATGGATCCTCTGTCGGCACCCAACGCGTGAAGCGTGGTTTGGCCGAGATGTTGAAGGGCGGCGTCATTATGGACGTTGTCAACGCAGAGCAAGCAAAGATCGCTGAAGATGCTGGCGCATGTGCTGTCATGGCCCTTGAGCGAGTTCCTGCCGACATCCGTCGTGATGGCGGCGTCGCTCGCATGAGTGACCCCGAAATGATTGAAGGCATCAAGGCTGCTGTCACTATTCCTGTGATGGCCAAAGTTCGTATCGGTCACTTCGTTGAGGCACAGATTCTTGAGGCTCTTGGCGTTGACTTCATTGATGAGTCCGAAGTGTTGACACCGGCTGACGAAACGCATCACATCGACAAGTTTGGATTCACAGTTCCATTCGTCTGTGGTGCCACAAATCTTGGTGAGGCTCTTCGTCGCGTCTCAGAAGGTGCATGCATGATTCGCTCAAAGGGCGAAGCAGGAACTGGCAACATCGTTGAAGCTGTTCGTCACCTCCGCAATATCTTTGGCGATATCCGTAAGATCACCCAGGCTGACAACGCAGAGTTATTCCAGTGGGCAAAGACATTGCAGGCGCCTCTTGGTCTTGTGCAAGAGATAGCAGAGACCGGCAAGTTCCCCGTGCCCATTTTCTGTGCAGGTGGAATCGCAACTCCAGCAGATGCAGCTCTCGCCATGCAATTGGGCGGCGAAGCAGTGTTCGTTGGTTCGGGCATCTTCAAGAGCGATGATCCAGCGCCACGTGCGAAGGCAATTGTTGAAGCAACCACTCACTTCCGAGATGCACACGTTCTTGCTCGAGTGAGCCGCGGTCTTGGTGCTCCAATGACCGGCATCGCGATGGACGAAATCAACGGAACTCAGCGCTTTGCTGAGCGCGGCTGGTAAGTAGTACCCAGCCACATGGATTCGAGGCCTCCGGGTGAACTCAGTCATCGGAGTTTTGGCTCTTCAAGGAGCATTCGCAGCTCACGCTGAATGTGTGGAGTCGCTGGGCGTCTCCGTGCTCGAAGTGCGCACGCCGCATCAACTCGAACACGTCGACGCATTGGTGATGCCTGGTGGCGAATCCAGCACGATGTCGCAACTGTTGTTGTCATCAGGTCTCTTCGATTTAATTGCGCAGCGCATTGCAAACGGCATGCCCACATTCGGTACATGTGCCGGAATGATCCTTTTGGCCTCTGAAGTTCTCGACGGTCGTCCTGACCAACGCAGTTTTGGCGCAATCGACATCTCGGTGCGGCGCAATGCATTCGGCCGCCAGATTGATTCTTTCGAGACGGCAATTGACACGCCGTTCGGCGAATTCCATGGAGTCTTTATTCGTGCACCTCGCATTGAGCGCACTGGTCCCGCGGTAGAAGTCATCGGACGACTCGGTGATGAGCCAGTATTGGTGCGTCAAGGCAATGTGTTGGCGGCGTCTTTCCATCCAGAGTTGGCGGGCGATGCTCGTCTTCACGAATTTTTTGTAACAACAATGGCAACTGCGAGAAAGGTGTAACCGATGTCCGGTCACTCCAAATGGGCAACAATCAAGCACAAGAAGGGCGCTGCCGATAAGGCGCGCGGAAAACTGTTTGCCAAATTGGCACGCCAGATCGAAGTCGCTGCGCGTGCAGGCGGAGGGGACGTTGATTCCAATGCCGCTCTTCGCACAATGGTGCTCAAAGCCAAAGCGGGTCAGATGACCAAGGATGCTATTGATCGTGCAATCAAGCGCGGCATCGGTGAGAACGATGGCGCTAACTACGAGACGATTATGTATGAGGGTTACGCACCAGGTGGGGTTGCGATGCTCGTTGACGCGTTGACCGATAATCGCAATCGCACTGCATCGGATGTCCGCACAGCGTTTAGCAAGTTCGGTGGGGCATTGGCGGAACCAGGAGCCGTTGGTTGGCAGTTCTCGCGACGCGGAGTTGTTCTTGTAGATGGTTCCCTTGACGAAGACACCGTGATGTCTGCGGCATTAGAAGCAGGAGCTGAAGATATTGAGCGTGATGGTGACTCATGGCGCGTTTTGACTGATTCGTCGGTTGTCTACGACGTGAAGGATGCGCTCGAAGCAGCTGGTATTGACGTACAAAGTGCCGAATCAACAATGGTGTCCTCCACCACTATTGAAGTCACCGACATTGAGGATGCAAAACAGATATTGCGCATTATGGACATGTTGGAGGACAATGATGATGTGCAGGATGTGTATGCAAACTTTGATATTGATGACGCGTTAATGCAGGAGCTTGGCTAATGGCAATTTCGATAGGGGACCTCGCTCCCGATTTCACCCTTCCTGGTACTGGAGGTCGTGAGTACACGTTGTCGTCGTACCGTGGCCAGCCCGTTGTTCTGGTGTTTTATCCAGGTGACGACACACCTGTCTGCACAAAGCAACTGAACTCGTACAACAACGAACTCTCAGCGTTCGACACAGTGGGGGCCCAAGTACTTGCCGTGTCTGCTCAAGATGTCTCAAGTCATGAAGAGTTTGCTTCCAAGCATGGGTTCAAGTTCCCTCTCTTGGCTGACACAGACAAGACAGTGGCGGGTCTGTTTGGCACAGTGGGGCCACTTGGGTATCCGAGACGCAGTGTCTTCGTTATCGACGCCCAGGGAATCATTCGCTATGCCCATAAGGCCATTGCTGGATTGACTTTCCGGCCAGTGGAAGAACTTGTAGCAGCAGTCGAGGCCGCTCGCTGAAGTTCCGCCCTTCGGCCGAAGGGCTCGGGTAACATAGAACATATGTTCGCTCAAGTGGTCCTCGGGGTTGACCCCGGCCTTACCCGTTGTGGGTATGCGGTCTTGGGCATGAACTCTTCTCAGGACATCAAGGCATTGGCCATCGGAGTTCTTCGGACTCCACCATCGGCTGCACTACATGAACGTCTTGCCGAGATCCATCGCGAAGTAGAGGGTCTGTTGTCTGACTTCAAGCCCAATGCCGTCGCTGTTGAGCAAGTCTTCTTCCAGAACAACGTTCGTACAGCCATGGGTGTCGGACAGGCCAGTGGCATTGTGTTGGCGCTGGCTGCACGAGCCGGGTGCGACGTTGCCCAATACACACCATCGCAGGTCAAGAACACAGTGGCCGGTTGGGGTGGCGCTACCAAAGAACAGATTGGTCTGATGGTGCAACAGCGCCTTCGACTTGAGTCGGTTCCTCAGCCCGCCGACGCTGCAGATGCTGCCGCAATCGCATTGTGTCACTGCTCGATTGCACCGTTCATCGCGTCACGTGATGCCGCCATTGCTCGGAGCATCCGATGATTGGCAGTCTCAGGGGAGTCGTGCTGGAACGATTCGTCCCGTCCACAATTCTTCTTGAAGTCGCCGGAGTCGGGTATCTCTGCAACGTCACTACTGCAACATTTGGTGAGTGCGAGCCAACTGTTTCGGTTTTCCTGCATATTCACCATCACATTCGTGAAGATGCACAGACACTTTTCGGCTTCACTTCTCGTGTTGAAAGAGACACTTTCAACATTCTGATTGGCACACATGGCATCGGACCATCAATGGCGATGGCGATTCTCTCCACGTATGCACCCACCGCCCTGATTGGCATCGTTGGCTCTGGTGACACTGCTGCACTGACCGTTGTCCCTGGTGTCGGAAAGAAGACTGCAGAACGCTTGATGGTCGAGTTGAAGTCGCGTTTGAATATTGATGGAATGACGGTGGGCGACTCAATTGATTCAGTTCAGTCGGCTGCTGCGGATGTTCGTGAAGCACTCACAGCATTGGGTTATGGCGCTGAAGAGATTCGCGACACCATGCGTCAACTGAACACTGCCGACGATTCCGAATCAATGTTGCGCGATGCACTGGCTTTGTTAGGGGCACGTCGTGCGGGATGAGTTTTTGGATCCAGAGTTGGCATCAGATCACGAAGTATCCGATGAAGTCAGTTTGCGACCAAGAGAACTTGATGAGTTCGTGGGTCAACGAGAACTGAAAGAACATCTCGACATCGTTTTGGGCGCCGCAAAACAGCGGGGACAAGCTGCCGACCATATTTTGCTTGCGGGTCCTCCGGGTCTTGGCAAAACAACGATGGCCGGAATTGTTGCTGCCGAAATGGATGTGGCGTTGCATGTCACGAGCGGTCCTGCGCTTGAGCGTGCCGGAGACCTTGCAGCCATCCTCACCAAGTTGGGCGAGGGCGATGTCTTGTTCATCGATGAAATCCATCGTCTTTCTCGTTCGGTCGAAGAGATTCTGTATCCAGCGATGGAGGACTTCCAGATCGACATTGTTGTCGGCAAAGGCCCTGCTGCTTCATCGATTCGTTTGACACTGCCTCGATTCACACTTATTGGTGCGACAACCCGAACCGGAATGATCACCGGTCCATTGCGTGATCGATTCGGACTGGTTGCGCGTCTCGATTATTACGACCATGACGAATTGGAACTCATTGTGACGCGTGCAGCTCGCATCCTTGATGTCCCGATCGATGAAGGCGCATCTGTGCAGATTGCACGTCGTAGCCGAGGCACCCCGCGTATCGCGAACAGACTTCTTCGACGAGTACGAGATTTTGCAGAAGTTCGCAGTGACGGCCGGATCGATAATGACACCGCAACAGAAGCATTGCGGGTTTTCGGTGTTGACAATCTCGGATTGGACAAAGTTGACCGAGCAATCTTGCGCAGTCTGTGTGAACAGTTCGAAGGTGGTCCAGTGGGTCTCACCACTCT
>Ga0315905_10003528_pt1 | contig 16118 bp, 23 predicted proteins | sample LakEriMetagenome_5_FD_203522 | JGI IMG/M metagenome (GOLD analysis project Ga0315905, IMG submission 203522) | Freshwater fungal communities from buoy surface, Lake Erie, Ohio, United States - Buoy 4 MA121 | ecosystem: Environmental > Aquatic > Freshwater > Lake | place: USA: Lake Erie, Ohio... | reverse complement strand
TGATTATTTCTTGCGCTTATTCACAGAGTCTTTAAATGCCTTGCCTGCAGAAAACTTCACGGTCTTCGAAGCGGCAATTTTAAGTGGCTCACCTGTTTTAGGATTGCGACCCATACGTGCAGCGCGCTTTCCCGAGGCAAAGGTTCCAAATCCGATTAACTGAACTGAATCACCCTTAGTTACTGCTTTGATGATGTGCTCAATAGCAGAGTTCAATGCATACTCGGCTTTTGCTTTAGAAATTTCGGCATCGTCAGCAATTGCTGCGATTAGTTCTGCTTTATTCAAGTGAAGCTCCTTGTTGATTGTTCATTGTTTTGCGCTTTTTGCGCTATGGCAATTGTAAACACAAAATATTACAAAAATAAATATTCATAATAAAAAATTGAGATCTAAATCGGGGCTCCAGTACTAGTCTAAAACTAGTAAATCTTTAACAAAATATTCGGTCTCACCAAAGCAGCTGGTTGGTAAGCCAACATGTTGTTCATATTGCATTGCAACTTTGCGCCCCATATTAGCGTTTATCTTATTGGCAACACGATCATCTCGCACCGAAAAGAAGAATTTTTCAGACATAGTTCCTGGCATCGATACCATCGCTAACTCACCTTCCCAGGTTTTACAAAACCAGCCACGCTTCGAAAACTTCTGAACATAACCAGCCCTCTCCCCCTCGGCATAGCTCCAACTTAACATTAAATAAGTATATCCAGAGATAAAAATGGCACTAATAAGACTTAAAATAAGGGTGGAGCGGATGAAACGATTCATAATGATTTTTTGGTTGTTTTGTTTATCTTACTGGAAACTTACTGACTGGAACTTGGCGTTTATATGAAATCTTCTACCCTAATTCATTTCTTTAGTTTTGTACCCCTATTTTTTTTACCAACAAGCGCTTGGGCAAACTCTGCAGAAAATACGTATAAAACAGTTTGTGCGGTCTGTCACACGGCTGGCGTTGCAGGTGCTCCAAAATTAGGGGATAAGACCAAATGGGCTCCTCTTATTAAAGAGGGTCAGGTACAACTGACTGCCCATGGATACGTTGGTATACGCGGCATGCCTGCAAAGGGCGGCAAATCTGATTTGAGTGTTCAAGATTTTGCAGCTTCTGTGGTTTATATGGTCAACCAGTCGGGTGGTAGTTGGCAAAATCCGGATGCGGCTACTCTTAAAAAGATTGATGCGGAGATTATCCGTCGGCAAGCGCAGCTCCGTAAGTAAGCCTGTAGTGGAAAAGATAAGGGTCTCTAAACTACTTTCTGAACTTGGGCTTTGTTCGCGAAGAGAGGCGGATTCTTACATTGAGCAAGGGCTGGTGACTGTGGATGGCGAACTTGTTCAAGAGCTTGGGAGTAGAGCCTACAGGCACCAGACGATTGAACTTCGATCGGGGGCTAAACGCCAACAGGAACAACGGCTCACGATCTTATTAAACAAGCCTGTTGGATATATCTCTCATCTAGATGATGAGCAACAGTATAAGCCTGCGGCCTCGCTCATTACTCCCGAGAATCAATTTGTTGCCGCACCAGAACAAACGCAGCGGCGTCTTTTTCGTGGTCTAGCGCCTGCAGGGCGGCTTGATATTGATTCGTCTGGATTGCTGGTATTAACACAAGATGGGCGAATTGCTAAATTGCTGATTGGGGAAGACAGTCCGATTGAGAAAGAATATTTGGTTCGGGTTTCTGGCCAGCTATCGGATGGAGGTCTTGGCTTATTACAAAATGGTCTATCGCTCGATGGCAAATTACTGAAGCCTGCGAAAGTTAGTTGGCAAAACGAAGATCAGTTACGTTTTGTATTGCGCGAAGGGCGCAAACGTCAAATTAGAAGGATGTGTGAGCTAGTGAATCTTGAAGTGCTTGGACTAAAGAGAATTCGTATTGGCCAGCTTTCACTTGGCTCCTTACCTTTGGGCCAATGGCGCATCCTAGGCAAAAATGAGCGCTTCTAGTTTTTCACAACAAATAATGTCAGCTGCATAGCGCGGTCACGAACCGGAAGGAGCTGAGCATACTCAGGGCTTTCTGCCCAACGATTTGCATCATCAATGTGCGCAAAAGATAGCTCAACAAATGTATCAAAGGGGTCAGCATTTAATTGATTCCAAAACGGAGTAGCGCACTCTCCCCGACGGACTACCATTCCACCATAGAGCGCAATACTTGCTCCAACTTGGCTACGGTACAGCTCGAAGTCTTCAGCCCCGAGTTTATTAAAGATACCAATGACTGTGACACTCATGTTTTCTCGTTTATGGCCTTGCTGTTACTTCGATAATAACTTCTGATAGCGTTCGTTTAGTTCATTCGTGTCGGTCACGGTTGTGTCTAAGTCCCTTAGCACGCCATCTCGCAAACTATAAATACACCCATGTATTGCAATATCTTGTCCCATTGACCAAGCGTCTTGTACGATATTAGTTTGTCCAATATTAACCACTTGCTCCAATACATTAAGCTCGCAAAGCCGATCTAAGCGGGCATGATCATCTTGAATATGCTTTAGCTCACGGTTGTGTTTGTCATGCACATCTTTAATATGCCGTATCCAGTTATCGGCTATGCCAATACGGGCATTATTCATTGCAGCCTCAATGCCCGAACAACCATAGTGGCCAACCACAATAATATTTTTTACTTTTAATCGATCAATCGCAAATTGAATCACCGACAATGCATTGAAATCGGTATGCACCACCATATTGGCAATGTTGCGATGTACAAAAACTTCGCCTGGTTTTAAGCCAACAATCTGATTGGCTGGCACGCGCGAATCTGAGCAACCAATCCATAAATATTCAGGGTTTTGCTGATCTACTAAACGAGAAAAATAGTCAGGATCCTCTTCGGTAACTTTCTTAATCCATGTGCGATTTTGTTTAAATAATCGCTCAAGATCTTGTTTCTTGTTATTAGCGGGCATCTGATTTCCGATTAGAGCTTCTTGTCATTCTTTGTAATATACAAGATTTCTTTTCTGTGCTTTTTTATATGGCATTGCATTGGTAAGATTAAAAATCTTATAAATTTTGAACGTCCATCAAAACAAAAACCACCCGCAGGTGGTTTTTAATGGGTGGAACTCTACATTAAGCGCTTGCTTTATCTCCTGTGCCCAAAAATTCCACTATTTTTTTCGCCGTCTCCATGTAGCGCGCATTCATTTTGCGATACTGGTTAAGCTCAGCCATGATTGGATTTTCTGATGATTCAAAGGATGCGTCCTCGTATCCAGGGTGATATGGCGCCTCGTGTACTAATTTGCTATTCATAAATTCTCCAAAGGTTAGATAAGTTAATAGAATCAATGTAGCATAGTAAAATTGAAATTTATTGCATAATAATCAATGGCTTATATTGATAAGATATCGGCTAACTAAGTTTTTAGAGAGTAGGATTTCATTTTTCAGCAAGTCATTTCATATTGCGGAATTCTTATAGCTAGCTACTCTGAAGGCTCATTGGTACTCGCTATAGCCCGCATACCAGCAGCGATCGTATGGGTTGGCTTATACAGAAGCATGCGTTTTGCCTTTTCGATCGAAAGCGTAAACGGATATGCCGTGGTTCGTACTGCTTCTCTTACCAATGGGGGGTCGCCCTTCAGTGGTAAGTAGTTCCAACCATTTTCGGTAAAGCGGGCCAATGGCCAAGCCACTGTCCGAGGTATTGAAAATGTTGGAACTCGGTAGCGTCCAGCTTCCAAACGTTGGGTCATCCACTCCCGAAAACTCATGATCTCATTATCGGCAATAAAAAATGCTTCCGCACTTGCTGAGCTTTGCAATGCTAAACAAATCGCATCGCATAAATTGCCGATATAACAACTTGAATATAAATATTCCCCTTGATTAAACCACCCAAATTTTCCCTGATTTGCTGCAGGGCCAATTTGGCGATCGACCAAATCTCCTAGGCCCCAAACAAATGCAGGGCGTAATATCACTGTTGCAAGTTGTGCCGTATTTGCGCTTATTACAATCCGCTCTGCTTGTGCCTTGGAGTGTGCAAAGCGCATTTCAACGCGCTGGCATAATGGCATTTGTTCTTGAGCATCGTATAGCGCACAACGTTCATTGAGAACGACACTCGCCGTACTCATATGTATAAAACGCTTTATACCTGTGGCGGTCGCTGCCTCGATTAATTTCTTAGTGAGCCCAATATTGATCCCTTGGAATAAGGCTGGTGAACCCCATAGGGTTACATGTGCTGCACAATGCACCACGGCATCGTGCCCACTGAGTGCGGTATTAAGATCAATCACTTCATTTAAATTACCTCGAACAGTTTCGATCCCCAGAGCCTTAAGTCGCCTCTCTTCTTGCGCCGAACGTATCGCGGCAGTAAGTCGATGCCCATCGGCAGACAACCGAATTAATGCATGTCTGCCAATAAAACCTTCGGCTCCAGTTATAAATATTCTCATCTTTGCTATGCTAGCTTACTTGTCTCTTTTATTCTCTTTGCGCACTTAATGAGTATCTACTGGATTGCACTTTTATTGGCGGGGCTTTGTGAGATTGGCTGGCCGCTCGGTCTCAAGCTAGCTGACCTGCCAAACATGAGAGCCTGGGGTCTTTTGGTAGCTATTGTTAGCATGACCCTTAGCGGTTTTTTGTTGTGGTACTCCCTCAAAGAAATTCCGATCGGAACTGCTTATGCGGTATGGACTTCGATTGGGGCGGTGGGCACATTCACCATTGGGGTTCTCGTTTTTGGGGATCCTAATATTGCAATCCGCTGGGCCGGTGTAGCATTAATCCTGCTTGGCGTTATTTTATTAAAGATGGGTTAGGGCCTGTACTTACTGCGGTCAACTCTTTTACCAGCTTCTAATATCAAACCTACAAGTACAACCGCCAAAATCTGCGCAGCAATAAATCCCATAACACCATCAGGAGATATTCCAACAAAGGTATTGGTAAAACTGCGTGCGATGGTAACTGCTGGATTTGCAAAAAAAGTGGATGATGTAAACCAATATCCTGCGGTTACCGTCAAGGCAACTAGCATTGCAATTTTTTCTTTTGCTAACTTGTCACCGATGTATATTACGCCGAGCAGTATCATTGTGGAGATGAACTCACTTGTCCATATTCCAAAACCATCTCGAGCTTTACTTGACTCCTGAATAATTTCAAGCCCAAATAAAATGTGGGTTATCAAAACACCGGCTATAGCACCCAAGAATTGGCAGGCCCAATAAGTGAAAAGTTGGTTTGTTTTAAGATGTCCCATTTTCCAAAACATTGCGCTCACCACAGGATTGAAATGAGCGCCCGAAAGTGGGCCCAATAGACTGATTAAGACATATAGGGCAGCGCCTGTGGCAATACTGTTTCCGAGCAAAGCAACAGCTGCATTACCCTGACCAAGAGACTCGCCCATAATGCCTGACCCTGTCACCACAGCTAACAATATTGCTGTGCCCAAAAACTCGCATAGATAACGCATCATGCTTTGCGATGGATCTCTTTGAGGCGTATGGAATCTAATGTATCAAGTGGCATTTCCGCCAATAGATCAATTCTCTTTTTAAGGCCATTCATAACCTCGACAAAGGCAGCTTTTTTATCTAAATCAGACCCCTCGACTTTGGACGGATCCGGAAATCCCCAATGTGCAGTTGCAGGGTTGCCTGGCCAAATAGGGCATACCTCACCTGCGGCGTTATCGCATACGGTCACAATGAAATCCATTTTTGGCGCCTCAGGTAAGCCAAACTCATCCCAATTCTTTGATCGTAATCGGGTAGAGTCATAGCCCATCTCAATAGCTAATTCTTTTGCAAAGGGATTTACTGCTGTGCCTGGTGTTGAGCCTGCCGAATAACCGATAAATTTACCGCTTGGGTGAGTCGATGCAAGCGCCTCGCCTAATACCGAACGTGCAGAGTTATGGGTGCAGAGAAATAGGATGTTGTATTTGTTCATCTCGAAGATTTTATTTACTTAAGAACAAGATGTTTTACGAATAGTCGATATGGAGACAGTCGCCAGCGGCGTCGGTACACAACAGGCGCTATTCGCTACTGGTGATTGATTAAATACTGGGATTGAGTCCAGTGTATGAAATGTCTCCCAGGCTATTCCAGCTGGATCATTCATCCAATATTTATCGGAACTCGCATAGCAACAGGCTGCATCAATCTCTTCTATTAGCTCACCCTCAATTTGTTCGAGTCGACCCTTCATTTCTACTAGCTCCGTCTGGTCATCCACTTGGATTCCTAAATGATTAAGACCAAGTACCGTACCGCGTGCAGATATCGCAAAGTTGATCTTTGGATCTTCAAGCTGCCATTTGGCGTAGTCGCTTTTGATAACCGTTGGCTCTGAAGCAAATATTTTTGAGTAAAACGGTATGCTTGCGGCTATATTCGGTACTGATACATGAATATGCATTCGTTTCATTGACAATTTACTGCCTTTCTTTTTCTAGTAATACATGGCTGCCCGCCACAGCAATTTTCTAAAAGGAAATTACTCAATCCTTCTACTAATTTGGCATTGGGGCTGTAAATTAAATAGCGGCTTTGGCGTTCTACCAACACTAAATTAGCCTGCACTAGCTCCTTAAGATGAAAACTCAAAGTGGCGTTTGGTATACCTAATTTTTCTACGATTTCTCCAGGTGTGACGCCGCCATTACCCTTTTGCACAATTAAACGAAATATATTTAAGCGCGACTCTTGTCCTAAGGCTAAAAATACCCGAATGGCATCTGTGTTTTTCATATTTCTAATTATATAGAAATATATGACAATTCGATGACATCAGCTTAAGGCTATGGTTTATTGATTGTTACGTTTCTCTTTGCTATCTGCAGGAACGTTGATGTATTCAAATGGGCAATGTCGACATGCATTGCCACAACATGTGCCGCGCTTTAAGTGCGCCTTGCTGGTAAGCACTATATATCCAGAATCAGGATCAATATACGAATCTTGATTGTTATCGCAAGCCCGCTGATGAAGCTCTTCCATAGGGCTCATGTCTAGCTGCTGAATTGCATTACAAAGAATTGAGGGCTCACTGTCTTTTTTCTTGTCATTTTTAGCTCCTCGTGCAATTTATATTAAATGAATAACATCCCGCGCGTATGCTTCTGTTAATTCTGCAGAATTTCACTGATCTCAATTAAATTAAAGTCTGGGTCTCGCACATATATAGATTTTATCTTGGCAGTCGCACCCGTTCTTATAATTGGGCCCTCAATAATTGGCCATTTTGCCTGTTTTAACCATTCAATTACTTGGATTAAGGGACGATCCGCAATAAAACACAGGTCTAACGATCCTGGCGTTGGAATATCTGCCTTTGGCTCAAATTCTTTTCCCTTGATATGAAGATTAATTTTTTGATTACCAAACTTAAATGCTTTGCGCTCAATTGGCGGGGTTCCTCCCACAAAAGATTCTAGTGTCATACCCAAAACCTGCGTATAAAAATAAATGCAATCGGCTTCTTTGGCGGTTGTTAGAACCAAGTGGTCAAGATGATCAATCATTGCAATATCTTACCCATAAATGGAAAGCCTGCCGATTGAACTGACTCCCAGTCAGTTGGGCGGTTCACTTAGGTGAGCATGGCCACTTTTGAACTAGGGCATCAAAGACAAGAGAGGCAAAAGCTTCATTCATTCTATTTGGTTGAGTGGCAACATAATCTCCTACTACTTGAGCACGCTCTTTAATATCAACATTTTGGGGGACGCAAATTTTTTTGTCGTAATGAGCGTTATCTTCTACCCCCAAAATAATCCCGATACACAATCCTTGGTTAAAGTTTTCTGCCTTTGCTTTACTATCTGCTATCTCACTACATACCAAGTTGAGTCTTGCTGTAGATAAATCGGGCATAGTATTCATATTAAAACCTTCTACCGCGCAAGAGGGGCTTACATATAAAAAAGCAAAGAGTATGGTCAAAACTTTGCCGTTAAGTATTTGATTCATATGCGGAGTGTAATTAAAAACCTTTCAAAGATGGTTTATAGAATTTTGGTGACCCGTGGCGAATTCAAAGAGCCAATACCAGGGATGCCTAACACTGTCTCTTGACCATCCCTATAACTGGTGCTTGATTGCTACTGGATAGAAACGGTTACAGTCTCCAATAGGCTGCCCTGCACTGGGTCACCATCACCCACTAAGTAAGCTGGCTTACTAGATTCGCCGTCTTAACTTAGTCTGAGTTTACTCAGTCCAATTTTTAGATGGGCTATTAACTGCCTCATTCCATGTAATGAAACCACTGCGGTCTTTATCAATAAGGTTAAATTCAGCTTCAGAAATGCCAGCCTTCTTTGCCTCTTCTCTTGATATTTGTTTATCACCGTTAAAATCAATTTTTTTAAAACTATATTTTTTAACTACCGTTGGCTTTGCACCTTCTGGTGCTGGGGTAGTTACTTGTGAAAAAACTGTTATTGGTAATAAAAAGGCTAAGACTGTTGCGATCTTGATAAATTTCATTTTTTATTCTCCAAGTTAATTATGTTTTTATTTACAATTATGAGCAAATAAAACACTATTGGCTTTACTCTTAATGGCAATTAATCTGAGGGCTCTATTAAATATAATACTGAGCTAAATGATATTGGTCAAAGGCTTTATTGAACATTTGATCCAAGCCAATCATCAACGCCTGATGTTATTACAGTGGTTCTGAAGTTTTTGAAGGCATCTTATGAGCTGATTTGTGCCATTTCTAGTCTTCGAGGTCGTTAAGTTATTTCAGCGCTCCTCAAGGGGGCCTAAGTGCTTTCTTTTTGTATCTTGGTGGCCCGAGGTGGAATCAACCAGGGCTGAGGATGCCCAATCCTGCCTATAGACTACTTCCAACTAAGATTTAGTTTCTTATGAGTGGCCGCACAATCTCTCAAATAGAGATTAATCAGGCTTTGATAAGGAATGCCCACCTCTTCTGATACAGATTTGAAGTAGCTCACCGAATCCTCATCTAATCTAATAGTTATAGGCTTCTTGAGCATGGAAGCATATGGGTGTTTACGGGCTTTGGAGAAATCATATTCTTTGCGCATCTTCTTCACCTTTAATAAGCTTTTTACTCTTTGGTAGTTGCCTTACGAGCCGAAATAATCCGAACGACATTACTATCGCTTTTTAATTACCAAGCATTGATAGTCGATAAAGCAAATTAGCTTGTGCGGCAGGAAATTCGTTAGCCAAAATGCTATAGACACAAGTGTCTCGTAAGCTATTTTTAGCGTCTGGATGACGATTAATTTGATGACTACGCAATACGCCATCCAATTTCGCACCTAATCGCTCAATGCCTTTACGACTTTGACGATTAAAAAAATGGGTTCGAAATTCCACAGCAATACAATTTAATTTCTCAAATGCGTGACTTAATAACATCAACTTACACTCTGTATTAATTGCTGTTCTTTGTGCGGAACCTCGATACCAAGTTGAGCCAATTTCCAGCCTAAGATTATCCTCATCAATATTCATGTAGGTTGTCATGCCTACGGGCTTTCCGCTCTTATCTAAAACACAAAAAGGGTTCATGGCGCCTAACTGCTGTAAGCCTAAACGCCTGTCAATCTCTTTTTTCATTGTCTCGGGCGAAGGAATGCTGGTATACCAAAGTTTCCAAAGTTCACCGTCTTTAACGGCTTCGCATAAACCATCATGATGTGCCATAGTTAATGGCACCAAAGAGGCATACTTACCTTGCAGGGTTACAGAATCCGAGAATTTCATAGCACTTGATTTAAATGGAGATTTAGTTTCATTCTGCCATAGGCGTTTCTTACAAGCGAGCCAAACAAAAAAATCACCCGAAGGTGGTTTAGGTGTTTTTTGGTGGCCCGGGGCGGAATCGAACCACCGACACAAGGATTTTCAATCCGTTCAGCTAGACCGATATCGCTTTTAAATCATCTGGTTCTCCCACCATGTGAAAACTTTGTTCACAAAATCAACATGCCCTTTGTATGGGATTGATTTGGACGAAGTATTTGACCCACGCAAGGAGTGCGGGTAAGTTGGTGGCATTGCGAGGATTCGAATGACACAAATTTGTTATATAGTATTTTTAATGAGCGTCACTTAAATCGACGCTTAAATTCATAGAGAACCGCCATTACTCCGCTGTTGACAAAATTTAGACCACTGTTACCTCAGCATTATGAAAGCCTTCGCTCTCACATTAAAAAATTAAGTGATGATGATCGACTCCAATTATTCGGTTCTCAGTTGAGTAAAGAAGCAATTGATATATGGGTAAAAAATATTCAGTGGGATCAAACCCAGCTTTTTGGAGCGTGGCTGCTAGATAAATTTAATAGAGAATCTGAGCTAATTGGCATTCTTCAGTTAGAGCCCATGAATCAAATTGGCACATATGAACTAAGCATATCCGTACTACCTTTATTTAGAAAACAAGGAATAGCAACTTCAATGCTAGCAACTTTGATGAGGATCAAGCTAAAGAATCCAATCGAGCAATTAATCGCATTTAATGGCCATTTAGCCTTAGTATCGATCATTAACTCAATTGGACTTGAAGCATATTTCTCTACAAATAATTCTAAGGTGTTAATTCCTTGGCAACAGTCCTCTAATACGGATTAAGCATTAGCACGTAATTGCCTAGCTGCCTCAACCATATTTCTCAAAGCTGGTATTACTTCTAGCCATTGTCTGGTCTTTAACCCACAATCTGGGTTAACCCAAAGCCTTTCAGCTGGGATTCTTTCAGCCGCTTTCTGCATGAGACTAACCATTTGATCTTGTGTAGGAATATTCGGAGAGTGAATATCATAAACACCAGGTCCAATTTCATTGGGATACTTAAAGCTATCAAATATATCAAGAAGCTCCATATCTGAGCGCGAAGTTTCAATCGTGATGACATCTGCATCCATTTGAGCAATCGCTTCAATAATGTCATTAAATTCTGAGTAGCACATATGGGTATGTACTTGGGTCTCATCTTTAACTCCATTTGCAGTAATTCTGAAAGACTCTACTGCCCAATCAAGATAATTCTTCCATTGTGATTTTCTGAGTGGTAAACCTTCGCGAAGTGCAGCCTCATCAATTTGTATGACCTTAATTCCAGCCTCCTCTAAATCAAGAACTTCTTCACGTATCGCTAAAGCTAACTGGTAGCAAGATACTGAGCGTGGCTGATCATCTCTTACAAATGACCAATTCAAAATTGTTACAGGGCCAGTAAGCATGCCTTTCATTGGCTTTTGAGTCAGGGATTGTGCATATGAAATCCAGTCCACTGTCATGGCTTTGGGGCGACTGATATCGCCAAATAAGATGGGTGGCTTAACACAGCGCGACCCGTAGGACTGAACCCAACCAAATTGACTAAAGGCGTATCCGTCTAACTGTTCGCCAAAATATTCCACCATATCATTGCGCTCAGCTTCACCATGGACTAATACATCTAACCCTAAATCCTCTTGCTCATGAATACTGCGGGCTATTTCCTGTTGCATTGATTTTTGATAGTCCGTATCACTAATTTCACCTAACTTATATTGACTTCGAGCTTGTCTTATCTCATTTGTCTGCGGAAAAGAGCCAATCGTCGTAGTAGGATACTTTGGTAACTGAAGAATAGTTGCTTGTTTTATTGCTCTTATTTTGTAATCTGAGTTTCTTTTACCAAGCTCTGGCTTGATTGTTGATAGCGCCTCTTTGACTGCTGGATTATTAACGAGTGGTGATTTATGGCGTGATTCAATTGCAGCCAGATTTATGGCTAATTCTTCTGATACAGACTGTCGGCCATCATTTAGTGCTTTTGCTAAGATTTTCAGTTCAACTAATTTTTGAATACCAAACGCTAACCAATTCTGAATTGCTTTGTCTAGTTTTTGCTCATTATTCAAATCAACAGGAGAATGAAGTAGTGAGCAAGAAGGAGAAATCCATAACCTATCTCCTAACTTTTGAGCTATTGGCTCTAACCAGTCCAGTGTTTTATTGAGATTAGTTTTCCAGATGTTGCGGCCATTAATGACGCCTAATGATAAAACTTTCTGTGTTGGTAGCAAGTTGAGAATTAATGGGATCTCTTCTCTGGCATTAATCGCATCAATATGTAATCCATCTACTGGTAAAGTACAAGCGAGATAGCGGTTATCTTCTAAGCTGCCAAAGTAGGTGGCCAGAAGAATTTTAATTTTGTTTGATCTTAGGTGATGGTAGGCTTGCTTAAATGCATGCTGCCAATCTTCATCTAATTCTGTTACTAGTATGGGTTCATCAATTTGTATCCATTGGGCACCATGATTGGATAACTCTTCTAGTAGCTGTCCATATATCGGTAGCAGCTTGCTTAGTAAATCTAATTTATTAGAGTCATCCTTAGCTTTTCCAAGCCATAGGTAAGTAACAGGTCCAATAATGACAGGCTTAGCATTGACGCCTTGTTTTTTTGCTTCTGTAAATTGCTCTAATAGTCGTGATGCATCTAAGTTAAATTCCGTATCAGCGGTAAATTCTGGAACAATATAGTGATAGTTTGTATCAAACCACTTGGTCATCTCCCCAGCAGCAACACCACCACAGCATTGTGAATGTGCTTCAGAGTTAGCTACAGAACGTCCCCTTGCAACCCGAAAGTAGTTATCTAGAGTATCGCCATGAAAATCTTTAACCCGCTCAGGTAGATTTCCTAAGGTAAAGCTCATATCGAGCACTTGATCATAAAAAGCAAAATCGCCGATTGGCGCCCAGTCCAAGGATGATTGGTCCTTCCAATGACGCTGTCTCAATTCTTCGCCTTTGGCAATTAGTTCCTCTTTGGTAATTTCACCCTTCCAATAAGATTCGAGAGAAAATTTCAGTTCGCGTTTAGCGCCAATACGGGGAAATCCTAAGTTATGTGTGCTGACCATGATTTTTTACCATTAAGTTGATGTGCACTGAATCTTAGATACTTTGATCTATGAAGTAAAATGGTATTATTTCAATAATCCATTAATTTTATTCATAATATGATTGAGCGTAACCATTTAGCTATTATTCGTGAGATTGACCGCCTAGGTTCTCTGACGGCGGCCGCTGAGACCCTTTTTCTCTCTCAGTCTGCCTTAAGTCATACGATTAAAAAATTAGAGCAATCCTTTGGGACTGCGATATGGCAGCGTGATGGGCGTAATTTACGCCTTACGCAAGCCGGCAATTACTTGCTAATGGTTGCCAATCGATTACTTCCACAACTCGAACGTGCCGAAGAGCGATTGGGTCAATACGCCAAACATGAACGAGGTATTCTCAGAATTGGCATGGAGTGCCACCCCTGCTATCAATGGCTATTGAAAATCGTAGCACCATACCTTGCACAATGGCCAGATGTGGATGTTGATGTCAAACAAAAGTTTCAGTTTGGAGGTATTGGTGCGCTGTTTACTTATGATATTGACTTATTGGTAACGCCCGATCCGCTTTACAAACCAGGCTTGGAGTTTGAGCCTGTATTTGACTATGAGCAAGTATTGGTAGTTAATAAAGGCCATCCCCTTGCAAGGGAAAAGTATGTAATTCCTGAGCAGTTAAGTAACGAAATTTTAATTACTTACCCAGTTGAAATTGATCGCTTGGATATTTACAACCAATTTTTACAGCCTGCTGGTATTAGTCCAAAAAAACACAAAACCATAGAGACTACCGACATCATGCTACAAATGGTAGCCAGTGGCAGGGGGGTTGCAGCTCTTCCTCGTTGGCTTGTTGAAGAATATGCGATGAATTTAGATCTCGTTCCAGTTCAGCTTGGAGCTAAAGGTATAGCTAAGCAGATATTTCTTGGTGTGCGAGAAACAGATATTGATATTGATTATCTAAGTTCTTTTGTCAAAATTGCGAAATCCTAATAAACTAAGTTTTATTATTATTCGCAATTGGTACATTGACGTATTCAAAAGGACAGTGACGGCAACTGTTTCCACAGCACGTTCCCCTCTTCAAGTGAGCTTGACTGGTGAGAACCTGATAGCCTGAAGCAGGATCAACATAAGTATCCTCGCCCCTCTCGCAGGCCTGTTGATGAAGCTCCTCTATGCTTGGCATGATCAATATTCTATATAAGTCCAACACAGGGATAACAAATCCCCAATAGATAAAGCGTCCTTTTAAAGGACGCTTCTAGTCAAGGGGAAAGTTCGAAGAATTTGGGAAATGGTGCCAGACCGCGGCTAACATTAGAGATTCTATGGACCAACTCTATTATTTTAAGAATTCTTGGTGGCCCGGGGCGGAATCGAACCAGGGCCGAGGATGTCTAAATCCTTAACCCACCAATAATGATTTATTTTTTTACAACAGCTTCGTTTTTAAGTTCTTTACGGATATCGTCCGCAAATGTTTCGTATATCCAGCTTAAAACATTGGTTGTGCCGACTGTATAACTTTCATAATGGTCCGTAGAAATTTGGAAGGCGTCCAAGGTTTTTCCTGACACATCTTTTACAGTAACATTGCCCATGACATAATCCGCACCCGACATGAAGCCTAAAAACATCCTATTAGCTATTGATCTTACGCGTATGTTAGTCACTTCAACATAAAGTGTAGGTTTTTTAGGGTCCGCATTATCGGAAATTAATTTTGCGGCAGATAATGTTTTTTGAATCTGAAGTTTAAGATCTCTGTCGCTGAAGGCCGTGTTATCTGAAAGCTTTTTTCTAGCCTCTTCAGAATACGTAACAATAATATTGCCAAGAGGATTACTTGGGGTAATTATGGTCTGGGCTGGCCTACTTTGACCATCTTGGCGACTCACTGTTGAGGAGCACCCGTTGATCACAAGTAACGCTGTAAAGCAAAGGCCAATTAACTTTAGAGAATTTTTTAACATGATGTGATCTTATTTAAAATTAATAAAAAGTAATTTAGCATATTTTAAATGTTGAGTTCGGCACAAAGTTGAGGAATAAATCTATTCTTAAGCTATCTATTCGCGTGGATTTGCTTAAGTAATGCACCAAATATGTGCCATATAAATCCCCTAACAGAGCTTTTCTTTTAAAAGACACTTCTTGATGGAGACATCCGAGAATAATGGCAATTAATCCCGCTAAGCCCCAAAAGAAAATAGCCTAACAAGAGGGCTATTGTGATTCTTGGTGGCCCGGGGCGGAATCGACCAGATCTGATAAATTTTTAGGGATCTCATTGGCCAGTCGGGCCTATGGCCTGCCCAGCACGATTCGAACATGTGACCTGGGCCTTATAAGCAAAGTGGCCTCTAGGGTCCGCTTCATTTAATTATCTTTTTTGTTTAAAGCCTCAATACGAGCGAGCCTTTCTTCATCAGAAAGCTCATCACAACGACTCGCAAAGTCTGGCGTACGAAGATAAGCCTGCGTACCTTGCCTGGGGCCATAGATCTTCTTGGAAAGTTTAAATACCCCCCAAGTTACAAAGGCCATACTGATGACAGCAATATGGCCAAACATGTTGTACGCGATGCCATCAAACTTCTTAAAGTACACGCCAAAGGCAAGACACCAAAAACAAGCCAGTAAGATAGAGGCGACTAACTTAACCTGTATCGGAGCGTACTTCAGTGGATTTGTGTTGGGGTTTAAAAGCTTGATACCTGAGTTAAGCAGGTAATAAAGCATCTTGACCAGACCAAACATAAGCAAATCCTTGTGTATTTTGAATAGCAAGCAATACTATTTGCCAACCTAGAGAGCTCTAAACCTTTATAGAATTACATGCTAAACAAAATTACTCATTTACATTACTAGGTTTTGTTTACATGTTTGACGTAATTCAAAGTTTTGCCCACTAAAAGTATCGTTAGCAAACGCCAGATGATTAAATCTTTTCACGTAAATGTGTCTAATTAATGACAAAATACGTTTGGTTATTTCTGTCTCTTAAAAGGACACTTCTAGACGAGGGACATCCGAGGCTAATGGCAGCTAACTCTGCCAAGCCTGAAAAGAAAATAGCCCAACAAGTGGGCTATTGAGATTCTTGGTGGCCCGGGGCGGAATCGACCAGGGCCTAGGATGTCTAATCCAGCAAAAGCCTATATGGCGTCATCTTGGATTTCACAAAACCTTTCTTTTGATAGAAAGCCTGGGCTTTGG
>Ga0315905_10003526_pt1 | contig 16124 bp, 14 predicted proteins | sample LakEriMetagenome_5_FD_203522 | JGI IMG/M metagenome (GOLD analysis project Ga0315905, IMG submission 203522) | Freshwater fungal communities from buoy surface, Lake Erie, Ohio, United States - Buoy 4 MA121 | ecosystem: Environmental > Aquatic > Freshwater > Lake | place: USA: Lake Erie, Ohio... | reverse complement strand
ATTGACACGGATTGCCGTGACCGTCAGATCGCCATCCTTCCAGGCGATCGTGGTTCCATCGGGCTTTGGAATGGTGACCGTTTGTGAACCGAGTCGAGCGGCTTCAAGGGGAAATCTGATCTCTCCACGTTCATGATGCGCTTTGCGGAATACCTGATCGCGCTCGTAAACCAGGTTAAATCCTTGGGCGAGACCGTCGACACCTTCGGGGCCGACAATGATCAAGGGGCTGGCCCGGCCGTTAATCCAACTTTGCTCGGACGCTTCACCCACACCAGCGATGTGATCGCTGTGAAGATGGGTGATGAAAATTGCTTTCATGTTTGCGGTCGGTGCCCCCATACGGCGCAGGTTGTCCCAACCTCCGACCCCAATATCGATCAGGTAGAGCTTGCCTCCCGCAAGGATCGCAGTGCACGATTGGGCCCGACCCGAATTGGGTAGAGGACCGCCGGTGCCGCAGAAAAGCACCTTCATGCCATCAGAGCTTGCTGCTACGGAAGCAGGAGGGGGTGCAACCGGGGCAGCAGGCGAAGGTGCCGGACTTTTAGCGCCGGCCTGACCCATACGAGCCCTCAGGGTATCGATTTCGACCGGCGTGATCTTTCCGTTCCCGTCGACGTCAACCATCCCAAAGCGGTCGGCCGGGCGACCCGCAGCAACCCACTCATCCTTGCTGATCACGCCATCGCCATTAGTGTCAGCCTGCTGCATGATTTGCGAGGTTGGCGGCATCTGTGCTGTTGCGGTCTGCGCCCAGAAACAGGCAAAGAGAGTCGAAGCGAGCAGCTTGAGCTTGTTCATTTCTGGTCCTTATCGGTGGCAGGAGAAATGTTCGGAGTGTTGCGACTACGGTGTGGATCAGGGTGGTCGTCGTCTGGCGCGGATCGAATGGCTGAGGGCTGCCTATTCGGGGCCGCCGCCGTAGAGCAGGGGTCTGGGGTTCACAGCAGCGCCGTCAACGTAACCGCGTACCAGCTGCGCATACTTGCCCTTGTTCTCGGGACGCGGGGTCATCATCCAGTTTCCTGGCGGTGCCATCGTCGCCGCCCAGACCGCGAGCGCGGTCTTCATGCGCGCGACCCTTCGGGGGTGAACAGCGGCAAGATCGCGCCGTTCACCAAGATCGGAATGGAGGTCGAACAGGAAGTAGTCACCTTCCGCGCGCACGAGTTTCCATCGTCCTTCGCGCACCGCGCCAAACATCGTCGATTCCCAAAACAATTGGCGATGCGCATCGCCCGATTTTTTGCCGCGCAAATAGGGAAGCAAGTTGACACCATCTAGGCCATCAGTTGGCGCATTGGCCGCTCGCAACGCCGTTGCAGTGATGTCCATGCCGATACCAACAGTTGCCGAGGTCCGGCCTTGCGGCACGACACCGGGCCAGGAAAAGATTGTCGGCACCCTGATGCCGCCTTCCAGAGTGGTTACCTTGACGCCATTCAGAGGACCGTTTGACGAGGTCGTCTGCCAGGTCGGACCGCCGTTGTCGCTGGTGAACACGATCAGCGTATTTTGCCTCAAGCCGTTGCGCTCAAGCGCCTTGACGATCTCGCCTACGCCATCGTCAAGTGCGAGAAGCATGGCCAGATAGGTGCGCCGATCGGGATCCTTGATGCCTTTCACCCTGTCCAGATGGGCCTGGGTCGTCTGAAGTGGCGCGTGAACCGCGTTGTACGACGCGTAGATGAAGAACGGCGAGCTCTTGTGCCGGTCGATGAAGTCGACCGCCTCCTTGGTGAAGGCTTCGGTGGTGTGGGCCGGCATGGTTGCGGGTTTACCGTCTCGCAACGCCGCCTTGCTGCCTGATGTCGCGTCTGCCGTATAGGCGAACGCACCCTCGAGAAAACCGAAGAAACTGTCGAAGCCGCGCGCATTGGGCGAAGATGGCTGAGTGTAGCCAAGGTGCCACTTGCCCGCCATGGCGGTTGCATAGCCCTGCGCCTTGAGCCGTTCCGGCAAGGTCCGCTCTGAACCCGGCAAGCCATAGTTCTCCAGATTACGGGCGCCGGGGTTTCCGAAGAAGCCAAAGCGCTGCTGATACTTGCCCAGCATCAGCGCGGCGCGGCTGGGCGCGCAGGTAGCTTGGTTGGCGTAAAAATCGGTCATCCTAACGCCGCTTGCGGCCAGACGATCGATATTGGGCGTCTGGACATCACGCCCGCCATATGCGCCGATATCTCCATAACCCAGGTCGTCGGCGAGGATGACGATGATGTTCGGGCGAACGTGCGGGCGCGAAGGCGCGGCCGTCACAGGCACTGGTGCAACGATCGCAAGGCACAGCAGAGACCTGCATAGCGCCGCCCAAGCTTGTCGCATCACGCATTCCTCCATGGCTTCTGACATGCGGAGGGCCCGTTGGCCCTGGACGCCGACAGAGTCCGATATTGCAGACATAAGTGGCATCTGGGCAAAGCCGCAAATTCTCCATGGGCATGTATTCAGTCCATGATGGAATGACTATCGCTATTGATGACAAACCGGTCGAGGGCCTATTGCCGAGACGCAAACGCCCAAATTGAGTCCGCACGCCGACTTGAGAATCTGAGGGTCCTGCTGGACGGCAAGGCCCTGGATTCATGTCCGTCAAGTCGTTTGTGACAATTATTACGTTATAACAATGCGTTGAGTCGGAGAATTTGCTGAACCGAAGGTCCATCGGAATGCGAATTTCAAAACCTGAGCATTTCTCACATGTTGATGCAACGAGCCGAGCGCCATCAATCGAGGATGATGAAGATGCATGATCTGGTAATCAGGGGTGGTACAGTAGTCGATGGCAGCGGTCAGGCGCCGTACCGCGCCGATGTTGCGATTGACGCTGGACTGATAAGCGCCGTTGGCAACGAGGTTGGCAAGGGGCGCGAGGAAATCGACGCAACTGGCAAGTTCGTCACTCCGGGTTTTGTCGATGTCCATACGCACTACGACGGTCAGGCGACGTGGGACAGCGAGATGGCCCCATCGAGCTGGCACGGGGTCACCACGGTTGTCATGGGCAATTGCGGCGTCGGGTTTGCCCCTGCCGCTCCCGACAAGCATGATTGGCTGATCGGCCTGATGGAGGGCGTCGAGGATATTCCGGGAACCGCGCTGACCGAGGGCCTGACCTGGGACTGGGAAACTTTCCCGGAATACATGGACGCGCTGGCGCGCAGGCCCCGCACAATCGACATTGCGACGCATGTACCGCACGCTGCGGTTCGCGCTTATGTGATGGGCGAGCGCCAGGCCCGGAACGAAGACCCGACTGAGGCGGACATCGTCCGGATGGCTGAGATTGTCGAAGAAGGCCTGCGGGCCGGCGCGCTCGGGTTTTCCACCTCGCGGACCGCAGTCCACAAGTCGATCAAGGGTGAGCCTGTGCCGGGCACCAGTGCGACCAAGGAAGAACTGATCGCGATCGGGCGGGCGATGGGCCGGGCCGGCCACGGAGTGTTCGAACTTGCATCCGATATGCGACGCGATTGGGACGAACTTGGCTGGATGGGCGAAGTCAGCCGCGAATTCGGGCTGCCCGTGACCTTTAGCGCCGTGAAGACTCCGGGGCAGGAGGTCGATCTCGAAGAGCAATTGGAGGAAATGGCAAAGCAGAACGCCATGGGTGCCAGGATCTTTGCCCAAATCGCCTTGCGCGGCATCGGGGTGATCATGGCCTGGCAGGGCACTGTCCATCCCTTCCGCTTCCGCCCGGCCTGGAAGGAAATCGAAGGCCTGCCGTGGGATCAGCAACTCGCCCGGCTCAAGGACCCGGCCTTCAGAGCGCGCATGATCAGCGAACCGAACGTCTTCCCCGAGAGCGATGTCGTGATGCTTCTGCACATGATCGCGGGCGGTTGGTTCATGCACTACGAGATGGATCCGGACTTCAACTATGAGCCCGGTGAGGCCGATTCGATAATGGCCCGTGCCGCTGCAGCCGGGGTCACCCCTGAATCGCTGGCTTATGATCTGCTGATGCAGGATGAAGGCACCGGTTTCATCTATTTCCCGATTATCAATTATCAGGACGGGAACCTGGATTTCCTCGCGGATCTGCAGCTGCGCGACGATACCGTCACCGGTCTGTCCGATGGCGGGGCGCATTGCGGCACGATCTGTGATGCCGCTGCGGGTACTTTCGCGCTCCAGCATTGGGTACGCGATCGTGCCGCCGGGCGGATCCCACTCGAGCTTGCGATCAAGCGCCAGTGCCGCGACACGGCGTTGCTTTATGGGATGGAGGATCGCGGCTTTCTCGCGCCGGGTTATCTGGCCGATATCAATGTGATCGATCTGGATGCCCTCAAGCTGGGCAAGCCATGGATGGCCTTCGATCTGCCAGCAGGCGGGAAGCGCCTGCTGCAAAAGGCCGATGGGTATTGCTATACGATCAAGGCTGGCCAAGTGACCTTCAAGGATGGCGCCATGCAAGGCCCGTTGCCGGGCGTGGTCATTCGCGGGCCGCAGGTTGCGGCGGCCGCATTGGCCGCTGAATGATGGGCCGATGACACGCAGGGGAAAATGGTTGCTGGCGTTGGCCCTGCTCGGCGGAGCAGGCTACCTGGGCTACAGACACGTCTTTGATATCGCAGCCGCGATTGACCGATGGCGCAATCCGATTGCGGAAAACCGCGAAATAGTCTGGTCGAAGGGGCCGGCGGTCGCGCCTGCGGGCGAGCGACCGCCGAACGTCATCCTTATTGTCGCCGACGATCTGGGGATGAACGACATTTCGCTTTATGGCGGCGGTGTGGCGGGGGGGGCGGTGCCAACCCCCAACATCAATTCAATTGCCGAACAGGGCGTCAGCTTCGCCAACGGTTATGCCGCCAATGCCACTTGCTCGCCATCGCGCGCGGCACTGATGACCGGGCGCTATCCAACCCGCTTCGGGTTCGAGTTCACCGCTGTTCCTGGCGGGACCTGGGCTGTCAAGCTGGCAGCGAGCGGAGACCCATCGCCCTACCCGGTGATCATTCACAAGACGCCTCCAGGCACGCTGGCCTATAAAGATCAGGGCGTTCCCAATTCGGAAATCATGTTGCCCGAGGTGCTCAAGGCCAAGGGCTATCACACCATGCATATCGGCAAGTGGCACCTGGGAGAATCCAAGCCACTGCGGCCAACCTCGCAAGGCTTTGACGAAAGCCTTGGCATGCTTGGCGGCGGCGGGCTCTACCTCCCGGAAGACGACCCACAATCGGTCAATGCCAAGCTGGACTTCCGTCCGCGTGACGCGGTCACTTGGACGATGTTGCCTTATGCCGTGCAGTGGGGCGACGATCAGCGCTTCACGCCAAAAGGTCACCTGACGGACTATCTTACCGACAATGCGCTGGCCGCCATAGAAGCCAATCGCAACCGGCCATTCTTCTTGTACCTGGCATACAATGCCCCGCACACACCATTGCAAGCCACCAAGGAAGACTATGATGCGCTGCCGCAGATCAAGGATCATACCGAACGCGTCTATGGGGCGATGATCCGCCAGCTCGATCGCCGGATCGGGGATATCCTGAAAAAGCTGAAAGATACCGGGCTCGACCAGAATACACTGGTGATTTTCACCAGCGACAACGGTGCGGCCTGGTACACAGGCATCGCCAATTCAAACAAGCCCTATCGCGGATTCAAGGCCACGTTCTTCGAAGGCGGGATCCACGTTCCGCTGCTGATGCGCTGGCCGGGCCAAATCAAGCCGGGAACAGTACGCAGTGATGTGGCGCAGGGGCTCGATATGTTCGCCACTATCGCCGCGGCAACGGGGGCGCAGATGCCAGGCGACCGCGAAATGGACAGCGTCAACCTGCTTGGCCCCGGACCGCGTCGCGAGGTCACCTTCTGGCGCTCGGGCGAATACCGCGTGGTGCGCGCGGGCGACTGGAAGCTGCAAGTCTCGAAGCGGCCAGACAAGATCTGGCTGTTCAACCTCGCCACGGATCCCACCGAGCAAGTCAATCTTGCAAGCCGCGAGCCGCAGCGCGTTGCCATGCTACTCAAGCTGCTCGAGGATCAGAACGCGAAAATGCCCCCACCGCTCTGGCCCGGACTGATCGAGACACCGATCAGGATCGACGTGCCGCTCAACGCACCTTGGAGCAAGGGTCAAGAATACATCTACTGGAGCAACTGACGGCCTCATCCGCGGCCAGGGTTACTTGGCAGCCAACATCCATTTGCCTCGAACAGGAGTGCGAAAATTATGCTGGAAGAAATCACAACAAGCCTGAACGAGCGGGTCGCGAAGGCAGACTTTCCCTATAAGGTGAAGTTCGATTTTCGCGATGATGGCAAGGTCTTTATCAACGGTCCGGCCAAGACCGTGACCAACGACGATGCCGAAGCCGATACGACGATCATCGTGAAGATCGATGATTTCGTAAAAATGGCTCAAGGCCAAATGAACCCGATGATGGCGTTCATGACCGGCAAGCTCAAAGTCTCGGGCGATATGGGAATTGCCGCAAAGATCGGCCCGCTGCTGGGCGACGGCTGATCCAGCACGTCAACTTCGATTGCGCTGCGACAATCTAGACCGGGCACAACTGGTAAGGGCTTTCAATCATGGTTCGAAGAATCCTGAAATTTTCGACGATCGGTCTCGTCCTTGTCGCGGCCATTGTTGGCCTCAGTCTGCCGCACATTCTCAGATCGCTGGGCTTGCACCCGCACTATGACGTCCCGGCCATCAATCTTGCGGGGAAGCGTGTACTGATCATTACGACCAGTCAGGCCACCCTGGGTGAAAATGGAAAACCAACCGGTGTTTTCGCTTCTGAGATGACGGCGCCTTATTATGCCTTCGTGGACTCCGGAATGGAGGTCGACCTGGCGAGCATAAAGGGCGGACAAATTCCAATCGAACCAGCTTCGCTAAAATGGCCGTTGGCGTCTGCACCAGACAAGCGTTATCTCGACGATCCGGTTTTCCAGGCTAAGGTTTCCCATTCATACAAGATCGATCAGATCGATGTTAGCAAGTACGATGTCGTTTTTCTCGCAGGCGGCTGGGGAGCGGCCTACGATTTTGGGCAGTCTGTTGCTCTGGGCAGCAAAATGGCGGCGTTCTATGCGAATGGTGCAGTCATCGGTGGCGTTTGTCATGGGCCTTTGGGCTTGCTGCAGGCAAGGGGCGCTGATGGCGAATTGATCATCAAAGGGCGGCGAATTGCTGCCGTAACCGACAAGCAGATCAAGGAACTGGGCATCACTTTCACGCCCATGCACCCTGAGCGTGATCTTCGAGCTGCAGGCGTTGTGTTTGAGGCCAACACGGCGTTCCGAGATCTCTTTGCGAACAAAGTTGTGGTCGATGGCCGGATTGTCACCGGACAGAATCAGAACGGCGGCACGGAGACGGCCGTGAAAATGATGCAGGTCCTTCTGGCCACGCCTCGGCCTGCAGGACAGGAAAGTAACAAGCCAGGATAACAATGCAGCAGCCTGCACAAATGCGAAAGAAGCCCCGACAGGCGCGGTCTGACGCGACTGTCGAGGCGATCGTCGAGGCGGCAGCGCTGATCCTTGAGAATGATGGGGAGGCCGGCCTTACAACCGCCAGAATCGCTGAACGGGCAGGCGTATCGATCGGCTCGGTCTATCAGTATTTCCCGAACAAGGACGCGATCGTCCTGACCCTGTTTCGGCAGGAACGCGAAGCGGTTGCTGCAACCATCACGCAAACCCTCGCCGACTTTGAGGCGCTACCCAGCGAGGCCGTTGTGGCAGCGACGATTGCGGCCTTCGTCGCTTACGCACGCGCAAATCGCAAACGCCGCCGGCTGATCGCATTGGCCCTGGCGCTGTCGATTAGCCTCGATGACCGGGGCCTCGAGCTCCATGACCAGATCGGCGCTCTCGTAGCTCGGTTCTCGCAGCACGACCCCGGCACTCGACAGCTTTCACCCGCCGCCGCCTTTGTGATCACGCGCGCAATCATCGGCACAATCCGGCTTGCCATTTTCGAAAACGCGGATGTGCTAGACGATCCGGAATTCGAGGCAGAGCTCTGCCGGTTGGTGAATGGATTTATCCGCACTTGAACCGCGGCAGGCGGACGGGACCAAGAGCGTTGTTCCCAACACTCTCGGTCTCGGCCCGCGAGCCTGTCTGGCAAGCGGCAACTACCTGGACGCGGCGGCGATCGCAGCCTTGATCTGCGGCAGGGTCAAGTAGCCACGCTTCGCAGTGTCGAGCCGATCGAAATTGGCGTAAATCCGGGGCATTCCTGCTTGCGCCTCTGCCTTGGTCAACTTGCCGTCATGGTTGGCGTCAGCGGCCTTGAAGCGGGCTTCGAGCTGCTTTTCCTGTTCGGTTGAAGCCATAGCCGCGAACGGAATGACTGCCAGTGCTGCAGCAATAGCGATGTTCAACTTCATAAGATCATCCTTTGAATTTGTTATGAATTCAGAAACTTGGATGCCACATTCCACATGAAATTGGCATGAATGATCATCGATTTTTGGCGCATTGAAGCCGTCGATAGGGTTACTTCGAATTGATACGACGTCTCTGTCTGCGCCACCAAACAAGCCCAGCAATTACCGCAACGAGCCCGGCTGCGGTCGGCCACAGTCCCAGCAGCCGTGGGATCAGAACTGTACGCCGAACATTGGCCGCAATCTGAGCTGGTGCCGAGTAGCCTGCCGGCATCGCAAGGACACCATCGGCTCTGGCATATGCCGTGTAGTCCGCCAGCATGGCGGCAACACGATCAGGTTCCATCGCCGCCAGATCGCGCGTTTCACCTGGATCGCGAACGATATTGTATAGGTGCCATGCGCCATCGCCATAGGGCGGCAAATTCTTGACCAGTTTGTACTCGCCCTTGAACAGCGCAGAATTTCCCGCAAGCTCGTATCCCAGCGGCTGGTCCTGATCATGCACCGTCGCCGCCTCGCCGGTCAGCACCGGAAACAGGCTCTCACCTCGCATCGGCTCTACCGTGCGTCCTTCAAAATGGCCGGTGGGCGCCTGGGTCCCTGCCATCGCCAGCAAGGTCGGTGCAATGTCGGTGACGTGGGCGAATCCGCGCGCCACGGCTCCACGCCGGAACGCTGGATTTCCCGGCCAGGCGACGATCAACGGGACGCGCAGGCCCCCTTCGCTAGCCGTGAACTTGTATCCGCGTAGCGGTGCGGCGGCTGCGCTGGCAAAACCGGCACCAATGACTGTCAGCGAACCGGGTCTGCCTTGTTGGTCGGGGCTTTGATCATAACGCATCTTGACGTTGAACCGGGAAAGGGCCCCCATCGCCATCGGATCGGATGGCTCGGGGCCGTTGTCTGACAGGAACACGAAGACGGTATTGTCATACTCTCCCGTTGCCTTGAGATGCGCGATCAGCCGTCCGATTTCGCGGTCCATGGCAGTCGCCATTGCGCCATAGACTGCCATCGCCCCTGCTCGCTGGTTGCGCTCAGCGGGCGAAAGCGATGACCAGTTGGTAGTCGTCGACATCTCTGCCATCTGCACATCGCCCGGCATGATGCCGCGGGCGATAGCTCCTTGTCGACGCTCTTCGCGTAGTGCCGTCCACCCCGCTTCATAGCGACCACGATAGGCCGCTATATCAGCGTCCTCCGCCTGAACTGGAATGTGATTGGCGAGGAAGTTGATGGAGGCGAAGAATGGCTTTCCACTTGCGCGACCACTGTCGATATAGGCCACCGCTTTGTCGACGATCAGCGTAGAGGAATAAAACCGCTTTGGCAGCTGCGCCGGTTTGCCATCTTCGGTCCAATCCGCGTGGTCGTAAAGCAACAGGTTGGGCTTGTTCTCGAAATTGTCGGCACCCGTCTGCGACAGCGCCAAGGATCGATCATAACCGCGTGCGCCAGGCAGGCTGGTACTTGTGTGCCCCAAATGCCATTTGCCCGTGAAATAGGTCCGGTAGCCGGCACCGCGCAGCAGCTCGGCAATCGTCGCAACGCGATTGTTCAATTCGCCCCCGTAGCCCGGCTTTCCGAGATGCTCTGGGGGAGTGGTTTCCAGCAGGTTGCCAATCCCGGCCCGATGACTGCTCACCCCTGTTTGCAGCATTGCGCGAGTAGGAGAGCAACTGCCGGCGGTATGGAAATTGGCGAAACGTACTCCTGAAGCTGCGAGAGCATCCAGGTTCGGCGTCGCCATCTCGCCACCGAAGGCCCCCACATCGGTAAAGCCCCAATCATCGGCCATCAGGACGATTATGTTCGGTTGCTTCCTGGCTTGCGCCAATGCGCCGGGGATGCTGAGGGACAGTGATGACAACGAAACCAGTGCGGTGGTGATTGCCGCCTTCCACACGGGTATCGATATGCGGCTCTGCATCATCACATTGCGTCCGGAGCAAATTCTCACGATTGGCGAAAAAATATATGAGCAACCCTCAGCTTTGAAAAATCGCATTCTGATGGGTCTGGGATTCACAGATTTCGCCGCTTCAACTCTTTGTCATAACGAAATAAAATACTCGAAAGGCGCGACGAGTATGCGTCCGAAGGCCCAAGCTTCGAGCACGACTCTCAGTTAATCAAACTGCCAGCGCGCTCAGACAAGCACCCTCACGAGGCAACATAGGCCGCCATTCGACTTGACGGCAATGACGACCATCATTCCCCTGAGGAATGAGATCATGACTAGGCAGAACTTGCTGCATCGCCGGGGTGCTACATAGTGTCTGCGATATCGTTCTTGTCGGTATTGACAGCGGCCGGCCCCCTGCATGCCACGTAGTATGGAGGAATGCGTGCCACCAAGACCTTGGGCAGTGCAATTCACGCGGTGCTTCAATCATGAAGAAGTGTTGCGATGTCCAAAGCGATCAGCAGCCGGCATCACTCTGGCCGCAGCCTCATGGGGAACTTGATGGCCGAAACGAACGCGCCTGAATTGACGAACGCCGTTCGTGGATCTGAAGGATACGGGTCGCCTGGCTATCGAGCCTATGTCCTCGGTACGCTTCTCGTCGTCTATATCTTTAATTTCATTGACCGGACGATCATCAATATCCTGACGGAGCCAATCAAGCTCAGTTTTGGCCTTGAAGACTGGCAAATGGGCTTGCTCGGCGGACCTGCTTTTGCCGCGCTTTATACCTTCATTGGGATCCCCGTAGCGAGGAGTGCTGAGCGACATAATCGCGTACTTATCATTGCGTCGGCCGTCGCGATCTGGAGCCTTTTCACGGCGCTTTGCGGGTTTGCGATGTCATTCCTTATGCTTTTTCTCTTCCGGATCGGTGTGAGCATTGGTGAGGCAGGGTGCACTCCTCCGGCTCAGTCGCTTATCGCGGACTACTTCAGACCATCACGTCGCGCCACGGCAATGTCGATCTACGCTCTAGGCGTTCCACTTGGCAGCATGTTGGCGTCAGTGTTCGGCGGACAGATTGCTGGTCTGGACGGGGCAGCGTTCGGTGCTTGGGTCAATTCGATGAACATGGGGTTCCTGTTCGGTAATCTCGATTGGTCGCAAGTCGAAGGTTGGCGCGTTGCTTTTGTCGTTGTCGGCTTCCCTGGCTTGCTGCTGTCGCTTATCGTATGGCGAAGCGTTAAAGAGCCCCCGCGCGGTTATACCGATCCGGCTGCACTCCAAGGGCTGGAGAGTGCAAGTTTTCTAGAAGCCCTGCGCGTGCTGTGCAAAAAGCCGGCCTACTTGCACGTGATGGTCGGCGCGATGCTTGCTTCTTTCGTTGGTTACGGCGTTGCGCAGTTCACTCCATCATTCTTTATCCGCACACACGGCCTTTCGATCCAGGATGCCTCTGTGCTCTATGGGATTGTTCTGGGTGTAATGGCTGCAATTGGTGTGTTCGCCTCTGGCTGGCTGGCCGACAGGATATCGAAGCGGTACCCTAACGCTCTTTCGTGGTTGCCCGCATTGGGAATGGCTGCATCCGTTCCGCTTTATGCATTTGGCTTCCTGATCGATAATCTGTGGTTGGCGATGCCTGCTCTGATGATCGCCGCGATGATCCATTATTTTTACCTGGGGCCAATGTATGCGGTGTCGGGAGGAGTAGTCGACAGCAGGATGCGGGCAACATCGGTCGCGGTCACACTGTTTGTGGTAAATTTGCTAGGGTATGGCCTTGGTCCCCCGCTGATCGGGGTCCTCTCGACTTTCTTGAAGTCCGCGTTTCTGAACGGGCAAGGTCTCGGGCTGACGCTGGAGGCGTGCAAGCCGCTGCTTTCGCTTGCCCCCGAAGCAAAGTCGCTTCTCGGTGGTCTGGAACTAAAAGCCCATCTCGCCTGTTCCAGCGCAGAGGCGCGCGGTTTGCAGTGGTCCATAGTCATCTTCATTTGCGGCTATGGTTGGGCTGCACTGCATTACCTTCTTGCGGGCCGTACACTCCAGCGCGACATGGTCGCTAGCCCTGCACCCTGAAGGAACGGGAGCGTTTGTAATGTTGCCTGGTTCGGTCAGTCCGCTTTTGGATTGAGAGTTCAACAAAGCCAATATTGATGTCGTTGCGAAACCGACATCTGCTTTCGCGGGGTTGCATCTCTGTAGCCGCATCGCCGGGTCGACCTACGAGCCCAAAATCTTCCTCTCCCACATGCGCGAGAGTCCGGCACTGGGGAAGCGTCAAGTTGGCTGTACTCCGCTGCCTGACCGAATCGCCGCTTCTCCATTTAGCACCCAATAGCAGACGCTCCGAAACGTCCGACGAATCTGTCTAAGCTATCGCCTCCAATCCTTTGCGCTGAATGATCGACAACAACCGCAGTGCCGGCCCGCCGGGTCGCTTCTTCCCACGTTCCCAATCCGATACAAGGTTCTTCGACACATTGAGATACCGCGCGAACACCGGTTGCGAGACGTGCTCAGCCTCACGGATCGCTTTGATCTCCTCAGGCTGGAGCGCCGCCGCCGGGGCAAGGCACGTATCGTCGAACTCGCGCAACGTGCGCTTGTCGATGGCTCCGCCTTCGTGGAGTCCCTCCATCATCTCGTGAACGGCAGCCAGCGCTTCGCTCTTATAGGTCCTGGGCATCGTCATTCACCTCAAACAGTCTTTCATCACGCACTTCGATGTCGATCTGCGCCTGCGTCAGCGCGAGCACGATCTTCGCGGCCTGCTTGTAGACCTTAAGCTCGGCCGCGCTGAGGTTGGCCTTGTCGCTCTTGGCGAAGCCAAAGGCGAATATGGCCCTCTCTTCATGGCGGAAGAAGACCAGAGTTCGGTAACCGCCGGACTTGCCTCCGCCTTCACGCGCGACGCGCTGCTTGATTAGGCCGCCGCCGAGATCGGCATCGATCAAGCCGCGATTGGCTTGATCGATGGCCGCGACAAGCGTCGCGTCGCTGATCCTTTCCCGGCTTGCGAACTTCGCGAACCAGCGGTTCTTGTAGATGCGGGTTCGTGGTTTACCGGTCATGGATCAGCGTCCCGATATCACACATAGTATTATAGTTCAATGAATGATCCTCGCCCATAGCATCGGCTATGAGTTCGCCGATCCGCTCCGCCGCGTCGAGAACGGGGCCATCATCGAGATGCGCATAGCGAGAAGTGGTCTGCAACCGCGCATGGCCAAGGAGATTGCCGATCATCGGCAATGTCTCGGAACGAGCAGCGGCATGGCTGGCAAAGCTGTGCCGCAAGTCATGTATCCGAACTCCGGGCAAATTGGCCTCGGCCTTCACGACTTTCCAGAACGCGTCGATGCTGCCGACAGGACGCCGGGTCAGCTTGTTCCAGAACACTGGATCGGATCCGCCGCGTCGTTCGAGCGAGGCAAGCAGCGTCCGCGCCTCGTCGCCGAGCCAGACTGTGCGAGGACCCGTCTTGCTGTCGTGCAACAGCAATCGCCCGCCCTTCACCTCGCTCCAGGTGAGTTCCGTAATCTCGGAACTCCGACAACCCGTCAGCAGCAACAGATAGATGATCGTCGCATGCAGCGGATGACTATGGATTTTGCGGTTCAGCACCTCGCCCAGTCGCGCAATCTCTTGATTGGAGAGGAAACGCTCGCACTTCCGGCGCTTGTTGGGTCGAATAAGGGCGCAAGGGTTGCTGCCTTCGGGTCGCAGCCCCCATCGCTCGGCATGGTTGAACATCGAGCGCAGGATCTCGAAGCAGCGATTGCCCGCGCCGGGGCCAGCGTTGACCGAGACTTTATTGAACCAGGTCAGCACGTGCGACTGCTCGATCTCGTCGACGAACACGCCGAAGAAAGCGTGGTCGAGGTGCCGGCGGCGATAGTAGTTATGAGTCTTGAATGTGCTTGGCTTCCATTTCGCGGCGGCCTGCTTCCAGTACAGCGTCAGGAAGTCGTCGTAGGTCGGGATTTTGCGGGCTTCCTTGCGCCTTGTCGCCGGGTCTTCGCCTACTTGGGCACGCAGCAGAATACGCCGCGCGACGGTCAGAGCCTGGGTCTTGCTCAGGACATTGGCGTTACCCAGTGTGATGGTCCGGGTTACGCCGTTCATTAGCGACTGGACGACGTAAGTGCTGCGTCCGGACGCGTAATAGCGAACACCGAAGCCGGGCTGCTTCTCTGACCAGACCACCCGGCGCGGTCTTCCGCCGGGCCTCGCGCCCGGATCGAAGCGGCGCAGGGTCGCGAGCTCATCCGCAATGATGCGAGCAAGGCTGACGCGGGTCATGCCGCGATCCCCAGGCACTTGGCTAGCGAGCCCGAAACGCGTTTGGCTGCGTCGGCGATCGCCTCGTCGGCGAGATGCGCATAGCGCTCGGTGGTTTCAGCAAGTGCGTGGCCGAGCAGCTTGCCTATCACGACCAGAGAGATTCCATCAGCGATGGCGATCGAGGCGAAGCTGTGCCGCAGGTCGTGCAGCCGGACGTCTGGCAAGGCAGCATGCTGCCTAATCGCAAGCCAGGGAATGCTGAGGGCGATTGGCTTGTCTCCGCGGACCGATGGGAACACGAGACCCGTCTCGGCTTTGTTCGGCATGGCAGCAAGGACGGCCTGTGCCTGCCGGTTGAGATATATGTTTTTCGCCCCGGTCTTGCTGTCCGGTAACATCAAGCGCGGCGGCTGCACCCATTCCCAGCGAAGGCCCACCACTTCGCCGTGCCGCGCGCCGGTGTAGATCAGCAACCGGATCGCCTGGACCGCGATCGGGTCGGTCTCCTCAAATGCACGCAGACTTGCCGCGAGGCGATTGAACTCGCGGGCGCTGAGGAACCGGTCAACCAGCTTGCGCTTGAAGCGCGGGGTTCCCTTGCAAGGGTTTGAGCCGCGCGGGCGGATACCCAATTGTTCTGCGTAGCCCATCATCACCGACAGGATCGGGATCGTGCGGTTGAATGCCCCGGTTCGATTGGCCCAGCTATCGCGCCAACGCAGGATGTCGGCTTTCCGGATCGCATCAACCCGCTGGTGCCCGAATATCTCGGTCAGGTCCTTGAAGATGCGGGCGCGATTGCCCTTGCGAGTCGAGGGCTTCCAGTGCCGGGCATAGTCGGCCCAGAAGCGCGGCGCATAGTCGCGAAACAAGGTCGCATTGCCGCGCTTGCCCTTGGCCTTCGGGGCCGCTGGCAGTCCGTCAAGCGCAGCCTTGGCCAACTGCGCGCGCGCCAAGACGCGCGCCTCCTCCGCGCCTAATTCAGGTGGGCGGCCGAGTGTGATCCGCTTCTGCTTGCCGCGCTGGCGGAACTGAACGAACCAGCTCTTCGAACCTGCAGCGAAGGCCCTGAGGCCAAAGCCGGGCAGTTCGGTATCCCACCAGAAGAACTCCTTGGCTTTGACCTTGCGCCGGGCGATGTTGCCGTCGAGCCTGACTTTCTCGCTCGTAATTCCGTTCTGACGGCGCCGATTCGATCCTCCAATTTCGACCGCTTTTGGCGTTACCACATGGCCATTCGTTGACATCGATCTTGCTCCTTCATAGAAGGAACAAATTCAGCCTATCACAATGGTTTATTTTCCATTGTTGCCGCGCTGCGGCGTACGGTGTGCTTGTATACCAACTCGGATTTTGGGCTCAGCGCATTGTCTCTAAGTTGGTCGAAGAGATGAATGTTCGACGTACTGGAGCCACAGCCCAGCGGCGATTGAGAATGTCCGATCCCGCCAACATGGCCGCAGCTTGAAGGCGATCTTTGCTTTGCCGAAAGCGGTCGCCGGTTCACTGGTTCCACGCCGACTTGGCCAACCTCTGGTTGCCCTTTTGAACCGCCCGGT
>Ga0315905_10003525_pt1 | contig 16124 bp, 17 predicted proteins | sample LakEriMetagenome_5_FD_203522 | JGI IMG/M metagenome (GOLD analysis project Ga0315905, IMG submission 203522) | Freshwater fungal communities from buoy surface, Lake Erie, Ohio, United States - Buoy 4 MA121 | ecosystem: Environmental > Aquatic > Freshwater > Lake | place: USA: Lake Erie, Ohio... | reverse complement strand
ATCTGGTTATACGAGTCTACGCAAGCATTTAAAGCGACAGTATTCTTATCCCCTTGAGCGACTATTTCTGCGATGGCATCGATTGTTGCTCTTTCGGCATCAGAAGGTTCATTAGTCGGTCTGTCAGGTTGGCTGGTTGCTTTTGGATCTGCGCTGGTAGAGGCGGTACTTGTGGGGGCTTGTACGTTACTTGAGGGGCAGAGGCGCAACTTGCCAGCACGATTAGCAACGGCAAGAGCAGAAGTTTTTTTGTTGATAGCATCATTGGCTTCCTGAAGTTTGGCAGATTGTTGAGAAAGTTTTTCAGTCATGTTTTGCTCGATCTGACGAGCTTCATCATTCTTTTTGGCAATGGCGATCTTCATGTCGTTATCACGCTCTAGCCACCCATAGTGATGGCCTACTTGGTATGTACCAAAGAGAGATACCAAAACACCCACAATTAACCAAGGTAAAGGTATAGGTAACATTATTCAGCCTCTTTTCTTGCCATTGCCATGTGTTCACGCTCTTCAAAATCTTCCAAGTGATCTGGAGGAGTAGTTGGAGGCGGTCCAGGTGTCCATGATTCATCTAACTCAGGATTCTTCCAAACAGGCATAGCCCCGAAAGGTTGACTAGGCAAACCATACGCAGATTGCGGAGGGGCATAGGAAGCGTTAAAACCGCCCTGAGAGCCTCCATAACCCATTGGTTGACACATTGGTTGCACTGGAGGATTAAACGCTTTGGCGGCACTAGACATAGCTCGTTTACCAATAACTCCACCAATGCCACCCACGATCAGCAGAACAATGTCGTTCAGCATCTTGGTGTAGGCTTGGTCAATCGGGGCCATGCTCTTGATAGGCTGAGTGACAAAAGTCACAGAGTAGAGCAAAGCAGCAACAATAAACATGAGGATAAGTGTGACTGCAATCACAACAAACCCCCAAATCCTTACCTCAATCTCTTCAGTTGTTAGCTTTGGTTTCTGGTTGGACATCATTGATTTTTTTCTCCAAGATTGGGGCAACCAAGTATTCTGGGCAGGTTTGAGTGAATTGGCATCTAGGTTTCTGACATTGTTCAGCATGGAAATTGTCTGGGTTTTGGCAAAAATAGCGATATTTCTCATCACAACCATGTAGCATAAAAGCTACAAATACAAGTAAGTACTTCATTTACCAAGACCAACCTTTCCAAGCAGTAAATTAACGATCCGATCCGAGAGATCATCGGGCAAAAAGCGGAGAAAACCAAGCAGCCATAAAGCCACTACACCATAAACGAATATCTTTAGGCATAGGTCAAAGGTCTTTTGGTACTCATTCACCGACCACACCTTCTGGTTGCTTCACAGAATGTCATCAGCTCATTGACACCAACAAAGACTAGAAACAAAACAAAGAATATTCCACCTATTGCCAAGCCAATCTCTAGTTGTTCTTGCTCTTTTTGTTTGGCGGCTTTCTCTGCTTTCTTTAATGCGCTTATCTCTTTGGCATCTGCTAAGTCCATCTCTGCTTGACGGGCTTTGATCTTCTGCCAGACATCAATCTTGCCTGTCTGCATGAAGAGCATCTTTAACTCTTCCTCAAACGCTCTGGCTTGCTCTAATGCCATCTCAATCTGCAAAGCCGTACCCATGTTTGAGCCTTTACCAGACTGCTTGGCTTGAAGCATAGCTTTTGTAGCTACAGACTTAGCGTCAAATAGCTTACCAATCATAGGCGCAAGTGAGCCTAAGTCTTGGGCAACTCCTGCTGCCTTCTTGACCATGCTAATTGCTGACTGTATGCCAGCTAAGGCTGTGATTGGATCAATCATTTTTTATCAACTTTTTGCCACTCAAGGCATACTACTTTTCGGTTGTAAACATCACCTGTCCACGCCCACCTGACACATCTATATTCAGTTTTATCTTTACTAGATGCCACCAATGTAAACAATATTGATGACATTAGTAACCATTTCACGGGTACGCCCAAATTATTATGTAGCTACAAAAGGCCACAAAGACAGTAATACTGACTGCTGCAATGATCGCAAACAGCCAATCTTTCATGTTATCTTGGGAGCAAGAAACGCTCAGTACCATACTCAGGCATCTGTCCTAATCCATAGTTGGTCATCGGATTAGAAGTGATCCTGTTTAATAGTCCTGGCATTTGTGGTTGTGAGCTAGGCAACATATTGCGTTGATACATTGGGCTAGTAATACCTGCTCGTACCGCAGGGCGACCTAACACAGTACCCAACATAGATGGACTACCAGATGATGCGGCAGCAATACCTGCAGCGCCTACATCCAAAGGACTAATGCCAGGCACACTACCAACTCTTGCAACATTTTGGAATGCAGCAGGATAAGCAGCAGCCGCATTAGACAAGGCTTGAAGTTCGCTAGGAACAATCTTTCCAGTAGCAGCACGTTGGCCTAATTTAGCACCAGATACATCACCAGTCGCAGCATTCAATGCCTTCTCTATTGTGTAGCTTTTTGCAATATCTTTACGAGCTTGCTTAAAGTTATCCATTACATCTGGCTGATTAAAATTCTTTAAATTTCTCTCTGCAAGATCTTCAAGTTGATTAGCTGAAAACTTTTGTACTTGTGCTAAACGTATTTTGTCTGGATCTCCAGATCGAAAATTAATGTCACTATCTGATCGCAAAACTTTTATTTTTTCAACAAGACCATCACCATCAAAACGTAATTGTTTTAATTCATTTAAAAGATTTAATTCTTCTCCAGACTTAACAAGACCACCTCTTTTTTGTATTTCTGCGGTCTTAGCATTAACATCATTTAAAAATGATTTGTCTGAATAGTAAGCAGGGTTTGCTCTAAGTGCATCATATGCTTGGCCTTTGACATTGCGATAGTCTTTTAATACTTCTGGCGTGATAACTGTATCTTCTGGCAAGTTCAAAGCTTTACGAGCTTGAGCATTGACTACTTCTTGATTCTTGATAGAAGCAACTTGACCAGTTTGTTGTTTACCAGAGAATCCCTCTAAAAGCCTATTTAACACAGATGGATTAACTTGTGTTGGAGGCAATGTAGCGCCTTGTGCAATTGCACGTTCAGCAACCAACTGAGCTTGTGTCAGATTAGCTGGCGTTTTAGGAGTCGTTAAAGCACTCACAGATGCTGTAGGTGCAGTTAACAAACCACCAACTGCAGCTTCATTAACTACTTGTGCAGGGTTAATGGTTCCTGTTGTTGCTTGTTGTTGTGCAGCAGATGAAAGTGCTGCAGTAGTACCGCCTGCAGCTACATTCTGTGCCAACGCAACAGTTCTAGGTGCCGCCTGAGCTAATGCTGTAGGTGTAGCAGAAACAATAGACTTTTGCATAGCACCAGGCAAAAGTAAATTAGCAGGATCAGGCAAACCAGATAACATCCCACCAACTAGCAATCCTGGACGCTCTGTTGCAACTTTATAAGTGCCTTTAAGAATATCACTAACAGATTGAGTTGGTTGAGCAACAGGCTGTTGTTTAGTGCGATCAATGCCAAGGTATTCATCAGATAAACCAAGCTTGCTCAAGCCACCTTTAATGCCTTGAGACATTAAATCAGCAGCTCCAAAGATCAACTGTCCACCAGTAGTCTTGCCACGCAAAACATCTAATGGGTTGAAGCTTGCGGCAACATCTTGCTGAAACTGTGACTTAGGTTGAAATGCTTGTGCTCGTACACTTGCCATCAAATCATTAGATGTGGTTTGTGTTTTAGGAGTTTGTTGAGTTGTTTGTTGTCCACCAGTTAAAGGAACAAAATCATCTGCGGCTACAGTTTTAGGAGTCGCTTTAGCTGTAGTTTCTTGTCCGAAAGGAACGAAATCGTCATCAGTTGTAGATTTAGACATAAAGCTTTGAACCTTTTGTACATAATTTTGAGTCTCTTTAAATGGAGGAACACCACCATACTTTTTAACATTGCCTGGACCAGCGTTATAAGCCGCCATAACCAAAGTTGGGTCTTGGAATCTTTGAGTCAATTGGCCTAGATACTTAACACCGCCACGGATGTTATCTTTCCAATCCATGCGATTAACGCCAAGATCTTTGGATGTAGCGCCCATTAACTGCATAGGTCCATAGGCACGATCACCAGACTTTGTTTTTGGTCCAATGGCGTTAAAAGCACCACCAGACTCTGTTTCAACAATGCCTTGTACTAACGAAAGAGGAACACCTTGACGCTCTGCCTCTTGAGCAGCAAAAGCAAAGATTTCGTCTTTAGTTGCCATTATTGACCTACTGTATATGTAGAGCCATCAGGCTTCTTAATAAGGATAGCACCAGTAGATTTGCTACGGCCTACTGTAAAACCAGATGGCATTACAGGAGTACCTTGTGAGCCACCACGTTGCCAAGCAGCAACTTGCTCATTAAGGAACTGGTTAACTTTTGGATGGTTATACAAACGTGGATTATCAGGAGAATTAGCCCATGCCGTGTAAATGGCTTTAGGATCACCCGTATAGGCATCAATAAATCTCTGACGAGCATCATCTTTATCTGCGGCAGCGATCTCCAAAGCAGACACATACTTAGTAACAAACTTAGGATCAGTTACGCCAGTTGTGGCCTTATCAACAATACCGCCCTCAAACGCATTGGCATTGCCTTTAATGTTTCTCAAGCCCTTCAAAACACCTTCAGATCGTGTCTTGTTTAGCAAGTTGACATTGCCTACCAATGAGTCAAATTTATCGCCAACACCAGGTATTGCTCTCATATAAGCCGCACCCGTAGCAAAAAACTCTGTAAGTTTATTTGGGTCAAGTTGTTCTGCAGCGTTATATAAAAACTCAGCAGAAGTCTTACGATCACCAACAGTCATTGCGGCATCTAAAGATGTCTTTGTGAACTCGTTGTATCGGTCAGAAGTGGCTTTATTTACTGCCTCTTGAGCAGGAGAAATCTTTGCTACTGCTCCAGATACTCCACCTGTTGGAGTAGTTCCTGCACCGCCAGCACGAGGAGGCTGAGTAAGAAGAGAAGATCTAGGAACATAATACGCTCTTCCATCTGCACCAATAACTTGTTCAACTTGACCTTGTGCTTGAGCCATTGCTTTGGCACCTTCAATTGCACCAATAGCTTCAGTTGCACCAGGTATAGCCATCTGCTGAATATTGCCTTGTGGATTAACACCTAGCATAGTATTAGCAGATACTTCTGGCTTCTGAGTCATCAATTGAGACATCATGTAGTTCTGCACAGGGTTGGCAGAATACTGTCCAGTAGCAGGATTAAATTGAGTCTGGATACCTTCTTTCTGTGTTGGCAATGCACCAACTACACGACCACTCGCATCAACACGCAAATCACCTTGGAATTTAGGTTGCATCGCAGCTAATGTTTCACGAATCTGAGGTTGTGCAGGATTGCCTGACAAGCGCAAAGAATCTGCCAAAGCTCTGGTGTAGTCAATAGGAGCGTTTAATATTGCTTGTTGATTCTGAGCCGCAGTTATTGTAGGACCACGACCTTCTGCACCTAATGCACGTTGACCCGCTTGCATTGGAGTCGGAGCATACTGCTCTAAGAAGTTAGATACTTCACCACGTTGGCGTCTTTTCTCTTGCATCTCAGAAATGGCACGTTGTCCACTCAAATACTGATCTGGTACTGAGTAGGCAGACTTCAGACCCATTGCAGGATCATTGCTTAACAAAGAGCCAAGCAAGAACTGTTGAGTAGCTTGCTTTTGTAGGCTACTCTTCTCTTCGTCACTAAGACCAGTAAGTGCCGCATCAGACAGCAAACCAAGATTAAACATATAGACTCCTTAGATACCCAACAAACCAAGCAAGCCTTGGCGTGAAGTAGAAGATGATTGCATACCAGAACCACCACCAACATTGAGTCCCAATGCTTGATTGATAATTTGTTGTTGCTCCAACGGCAGGTTGCGGATGGCATCCAACTGTTGTTGTGAGAACTGTTGTTGTTGATTTCCAATGTTTGACAACGCTTGAGCGCCAGCAAAACCCATCTGTTGACCACCTTGAGCAATATTAGCCATCTGACCAGAAGCGCCAAGACGCTGTTGGTTAGCAGTCAAACCTGCTTGTTGGTTAGCCAAATTAGCTTGCAAGAAGTTTTGCTGATTAGCTAAACCTGCTTGTTGATTTAGATTAGCTTGCTGTGAAGCACGAGTATTAATAGCCGCTTGATTAGCCAAACCTGCCTGATTAAATGCAGAAGCACCAAACTGACTAGCTTGATTCTGAGCACCCATGTTAGCAAGATTCATGGCTTGTTGATTACCAGCATTAAACTGGCTCATTTGGTTACGAGCCGCAACATTAGATAATCCAGCTTGTTGTTGGTTTGCAGCATTAAATTGACCCATTTGATTTTGCGCTGCAGCATTAGCTAAATTGGCGGCCTGTTGGTTCATCGTGTTCATTTGACCAACATTAAAATCCATGCTCTGATTTGCAAGGTTTGATTGCAAACCAGTAGCTTGGTTGGCTTGGCTTGCTTGTAAGCCAGTAGCTTGATTAGCACGAGCAGCCTCAAGAGCAGCTTGTTGATTAGCCAAACCAAACTGTCCTGCCAGATTTAAAGATTGTTGTGTAGTTGCAGCATCTTGTGCTTGATTTAATTGTTGTGCTTGCATTTGGCGAGACAAATCAGCTTCGGATGCTTGTTGAGCAGCAGTATAAGCAGCGGCATTTTGTTGAGCCGCCAGTCGTGCGGCATTCTCACCAAATGCACGATTAGTTTCAGCCTCTGCAATACCCTGACGAGATCCACCAAATGCTTTAGAAGCAGTAGCTTGAGCAGATGTCTGTTGTTGTTGCAACTGGCGTGAACGCTCTAAATCTTTTAAGCTTTGCTCAGTTACAGATTGTGTGTATGGGTTCATGTACTGCTGAATGTTTTGATTCAAAAACGAACCAGCTTGTACATCACGAACATTTTCACGGGCTTGAGGAGCAATTTGTCCCAATGCTTCAGAAGTTACATTAGCACCACTTACTCGATCTGATGCAATACGTTCTGCAGCAATACGCTCCGCATTTACATCACGAACTGCATTACGATTTAGTTGAGCCGCTTGTGCTTGAGCAGCCTGACCTGCTGAAGCGCCACCAAACTGTGCGGCTTGACCAGCGGATGCAGCTTGACCAGTAGTTGCTTGGTAACCTCGTTGTTGAGCTAATGCCGCAGGATCAATATTAGCACCACGCATACGTTGTGCTTGTACGTTCTGAGGATTGTAATTGGCTGCTTGTCCTGCAACATCAAAAGCAGCTCTCATGCCTGTAAAAGTCTCGCCCCGTGGATCTGCAAATTGACGGGCAACATTAAACCCCGCTTGTTGATCAGGATTAAAATCTGCAAATTGCCTTGCTTGCAAGTTACCTGCAGTTGTTTGTGATCTTTGTACGTTATTTAAGAACGCATCACGCATTGCAGGGTCAAGCTGCGATGTTTGTTTACTTGAACCACCAGACATAATTACACCTCCGTAGATAGCCAATAATGTGTTGGCTTCATGTTAAATTTGGATACAAAAGTTCTTGACCATCCCCTACGCCCTGTAAGAGTGATCTTTTGGCATCCCATGTGTTCAGCGAACTTTTGAATATGGGGGGTAAGTGTCTCTAGTTCTCCTAGATTACCACCTGCCAAAAATATATGCAAAACCTTCATTCTTGGAAAGTTTTGTACCTGAGTGACAACTGCGCTATTCTCACTAGGCCATAATTGCATCGTACAACTGTCAATACAGTCGGCTACGTCCTGCAAATTATGAGTGTTATCGTATTCTAAAGCAGGTTGTAAGATTTTTTCTACTTTTTGAAAAGATACAACCCATAATGGTAATTTACCATTAACTTTGTACTTTTCATAGTCAATCATCTTAAACTGCCAGGTTTCCCATCAAATCTAATAACACCAACTCGCCAATCAGTTAAATTAACACCTTCAATTCTGGCAGAAACTTGTCTTCCAGTTAATCTAATGGATGTAGGATTTGCCATTGAATATGGTCCATAGTTATATTCAGTAGCATCTGGATAAAACTTTGTACTAAATTTAACTTGCACATCACCCAATGTTTTGTCATCAGGAATAAGACCAGTAATACTCATAGTTCTATCACCAACACCTAACTCAATTGGTCCTGATTCAGCAAAAATTGTATTGGAATCGTAGTTAAATCCAACTTCATGCTCATAAATATAGCTATCAGATGAAACCATCAATGGGTTTGAAAATATTCCACGATCTGTCCCACAAGTCCTTGCCAAAGTTCCAATAGCCCAATGATTCTCACGATAGTTGTAAGAAACGTAAGAATCTACTTCATTTGAACCTGAGCTTGGATAAAACCACCAAATTTCACCAAAAGATGAATTGTGGACACAATAGACTTTTGAAGATTGAGAGACATTGATATTATTAAACACATAGTCAGAAACATCAGAAACTAATGGCTTAATAAATCCATCATAAGTCCAAAATCCAGAACTAGACATCCAAATACAAGTGTTATCAGTTGCAGCTACCGCCTGTTTTGAAATAACACCACAACCACTACCAATTCTGTCAAAACTATAAATGAATGGTGGGCCAATATATGTGGCTGTATGCACATCTACATCTGTAAACAAAATAGTTGCACCACGAATACGCTTGGCACACATTAGTGAACCAATTGTTGTCAACTCAAAGTCGCCTGCTTGATTAGTGGCAGCAGGAGTCCATATAGTATTGTTTTCTTGGTCACACCATGCAATCTTACGTGGATTCCCACTTGCACCTAAAGCAAATAAGAATCGTTCTTGAGTGACAATCAAACCAGTACAACTTGTTGGTGCATTCGTAATAACTGCAGCATCAGAAGCAGTATTTAACTGCCATTCGAGTAACTTCCCATCTTTTGATGAGCAAGCTACTAAATACTCACCCCAAGTATCCATTGACCATGTGGTTGCAGGAACATAAGATCCTAAATCTGGTCTTGCAACACCATACGCAGAAGTGCCATAAGATCCATATCCATAACCAATTTTAAGAATAGCATTGGCATCACCAGTAGTAAATCCAGCTGGAGTTATATCTACTAATGTGCCGCCTTCATTCATGGTATACAAATTTGTATGTGTACCAATTCCGATGCGTCTATTGTTGTTATTGTCTCTCCATGTCAATAGACCTCTAGCCAATCCAGATAGTTGAGTTTCTGAACGCTTTCTCCATCCACCTATTGGACGTAAAGTACCCTCAAACCAACGTATTAAATTTGAATTGTTCCATCTGCCTTTAGATTGATACTCAGTACCATTCTTGTATACGCCAGGGGGGATTTGAAGTGGAATGTAAGCCATGTTTTAGTCTATCATGTAGGTAGGTTAGACACAAAGCTAATTGTAGCAATTAGTGATGCTGTTGAGGGATAATTGCCTGATGCTGGATAAGCTTGAATACTTACCAGAGTGTTATCAGTTTCCCACCATAATTCTACATAATCATTTGTATTCAAACTTAAAAAGTAATTCCATCCAGTTAAAGAATGACCATCGACAGATCCATGCTTACTAGGGATTGCAAAAAAACCAGTTGAACCTGTTACGACAGTACCATTTATCTTAAGCCAAACTCTTACATCGTGATCTTGTGCATCTGTATTCTGAAACTGTCCTGACCATTGCAAATTCCAGATACCAGCTTCAGCAACTGTAATTCTTGAACTGCTTGCTACACTTACACCATTGGCATAATCTGTAGTATTTAATGTCATGGCATAAGCTGTATTAGCCGCTGCAGCCGTCTGGTCTACAGTGCTTTGAAATGCACCATAAGGTATATTTAAATACTTACCACCCATTGGGCCAGTTAAAGACTGTATTGAATTAGTTAGTTTGGCAAAAAACAACCTCAATAGTCCATTGTTTTGATTTTGGACATTTTGAGAATAAGAAGGTCCAGAAGTACCTAAATAAGGTATAGCAGGAATATCTAGTTGTTGTTTGACATTAGCCATTACTTTTTAATCCAAGTCTGCCAAACAGCGCCTGCAGCAACGATTAATCCACCAATCCACAAGACTGGTTGAGCAATTGATGCAATCCAATTCAAAACCCTAACGGCTCCATTTGCAGCATTGATAGCGTCAACAAGACCTTTAGTGTTTTTATCTATTTCATCTACTTTGGCCTCAACAGCCAAAAGTCGATTATAGATTTGCTCGTGGCTTACGTTGCTCATGGTGCATCAGGAAATGTAACTGTTAATGGAAATCCTGATTGGCTTGTAATATCACGCAATGCTTGACGATATGTAGCCCAAGCCGCCTTGTTAACAGGAGCATCATCAACTTGCGTCCAGTCGGAAGCAAGCAACTTTTGATTACGCTCTTGTCTTACAGCATTAGATTGCTCTGATAACAAGTCTTGCATTTCAGATGAAGTCATTTCACGAACATTCCAAACTTGTTCCCATCGTTGGGATTCATTATTAAATGTTGGCGCTGACTCTTCCAGAACTTGCGTCTGTGAGTGCGATGGTTGTGTGCTAAAAAACACACGCTCCATTCCATATTCACGCAAATCATCATCAGATGGATATGCGCTAAAACTTACATTTGGATTTGCTTTTCTCAGATCACCGATTGAGTATGGATATTTCTCGATGGCCTGATTGGTAATTTTTGCAAACATTTTTTACTCCATTTGTTGTTTAAGAACATTTAACATGATCTTTGCTTTTTTCTGCTCTAATTTCTCTGAAGCAAGCAATGAAGTCAATTGTTGAATAAATTCTGACAATTCAGTCTGCTCATCAGATGGCAGTTTTGAAATTTGCTCAAGTGCAATAGTGTAGTTATCAATGTTGATTTGATAGTGCATCACTTCTTGAATACGAGCCTCCAAAGATAAAGAAAGAACTTCTTCTCGTGTTTTTGGAGTGTCTTTTTCTTGACTCATTAATTTTCCTTTGTTTAAACAGTTATTGATGTAGTTGCAACACAATTTCCAGCGGCAGCAGGTAGCGTCCAAGGATTTACATATTTTGTACCAAAACCTGATCCAGACCAAGCATAAGCACTAATAAACGGAGTTGTGTTGTGTGCAACTGCAACAGATGAGCTATCTGTACTAAAGGCTACACCATTACCTGTTGATGCAGGAACTGTTGTTGGATTGGCAAACTTAGTACCGAATCCAGAACCACTCCAAGGGTAAATTGTTACAAATGGAGTTGTTGCATGAGAAATAGCAAGGGCTGTACTGGTTGAATTAAATGCAACGCCACTAGCATTTCCAGTTGGCAAAGTAGCAGGATTAGTAAACTTAGTTCCAAAACCAGAACCAGACCAAGGATAGGCAGTAATAAATGGAGTTGTTGTATGCGATATAGCAACATTTGAACCATTTGGACTAAAAGCTACACCTGTACCATTTCCAGTAGGCAAAGTGGCAGGATTTGTGTATTTAGTACCAAAACCTGATCCTGACCAAGGGTAAATAGAAATATATGGTGTTGTATCGTGCGCAACTGCAACATCATTTCCACTAGGACTGAATGCAACTGCATTACCAGCACCAGTTGGAAGAGTGGCAGGATTAGAATATTTTGTGCCAAAACCCGAACCAGAGAATGGATAGGCAGAAACAAAAGGTGTTGTTGCATGAGCAGCTATAACTGTAGCCCCATCAGGACTAAATGCAACACCATCTCCAGCCCCTGCCAATGCAGTAGCAGGATTAGAGTATTTAGTTCCAAAACCAGATTTAGTCCAAGGATATGCATGAATATATGGAGTAGATCCATTTACTACTGCAATATTGTCTCCAGTTGCACTAAAAGCAACGCCATTTACTGCTGAAGTTAATGCTGTTGCAGGGTTACTAATTTTTGCACCAAAATCATCGCCATATGCGTATGTTGTTATATATGGAGATGATCCATGTCCTACCGCAATGTATTTTTGAGTAGATACTGTGTCGCCAACAGTAGACCACGCTACACCACTTGTAATTGAAGGTGTATATGCGGGTGCTGCATATTTATCACCAAAACCAGATGATGACCATGAGTAAACATTTATATATGGAGAAGCACTCATACCTAGTGCAAGATTTGCATTATCTGCACTAAATTCACAAGATTGAACAGTACCTTCTGGCAATATTGTTGGGTTTGCGAACTTAGTGCCAAATCCAGTTGTTCCATCCCAAGGATAAACTTGAATAAATGGACTAACATTTCCACCAACAGCAAGAGCTGTATTATTTTTATTAAAGGCCACACAATTAGCTACTGATCCTGCTGGCAATGTAGCAGGATTTGAAAATCTAGTTCCAAACCCAGATGCAAAAGTCCAAGGATAAACTGAAACTGTTGGAGATGTATCTTTGGCAAAGGCAATTGAATTTCCATCTGGACTAAACGCTACACCATTACCATTGTCGCCAAGACTTGGTGATGTATATTTTGTTCCAAATCCAGAGCTAGACCATTTCCATGCATTAATAAAACCAGAAGTATCTCCAGCTGTAACAATTGCATCATTGCTTGGACTGAATGATATTCCATTAACTCTATTTGTTGGAATTGATGCAGGATTAGAATATTTAGTTCCAAACCCAGAACCACTCCAAGGATAAACAAATATAAAAGGTGTTACTTGTAAACCAAAAGCTACATAAAGTCCATCTTTTGAAATTGATATAGAGTCTGCAGATCCACTAGATGGCATTGTTGCAGGATTAGAAAATCTTGATCCAAATCCAGATGCAGACCAAGCATAAGCATCAAATGCATTTGATCCAGTTCCAGTTGCAACAATTACTGCTGAGTTATCAGGAGTAAAAGCTACTGCATTGCCAGTAGTTCCTGGAGGCAATGTAGCAGGATTTGAAAACTTACCTTTAAATCCACCAGAATTCCAAGAGTAAGCAACAATAAAAGGAGATTCATCTATCGCCAATGCTAATGCTTTAGGTGCAAGGTTGGATGAACCAGCCGCTAATAAAACATCACGAGTTGTCATTTAACATCCTTACCCAAAAGTAAGCCTGTCCATGTAGTGCCACCATCGTGGGTAAAGAAACCTAAAACATCACGCCCTGATGTTGTAAGAATCGGAGCAGAACCTGATGCCCATTTCGTTCCACTCCACCAAGTGATAGTTGCAGAACCGCCATTTGTAAGATCAAGAATAGCAGAAACAGCAACACCACTTGTTGGGACATTGGAAACAGTCAATGTAGTGTTTCCAGAAATAGTACGAGTAAAATAGTTACCAGTTGCCAAGTTAAGATCACTTGCACCCATTGTTACTCTTGTCTCTCTTGTGCCAATAAAAGTTGGGGTAGTAGCAAGAGCAACAACAGTACCAGAACCAGTTGTTGAGTATGAAGTACCCCAAGCTGAACCAGTTGAATTTGCAATCCCAGAGCCAGGATAAACCTGCGCAGTAGGAGTTTGTGAAACCCACGCAGTACCATTTGAGGTTAGAACATTTCCATTTGATCCTACTGCAGTTAAACCAGTACCACCATAAGCTGCAGCTAACGCAGTTGTTAAACCAGTAAGTGATGTAATATCACTATTAGCACCAGATTTAGCGGCACTTAGAGCTGTTCTAGCAGCAGTAGCTGTAGCACCACCAGTACCACCTTTGGCAACTTTAAGTACTGGACCAGCATCAAACAAAGCATCAATGGTATCTAAATCGGTATTTAATTTAGTTCCCCATGAATCTGTAGAAGCGCCTACCTCTGGTTTGGTAAGACCTAAGTTTGTGGTTGTGGTATCAGCCATTTTTTACCTCATGCGGCAATTTGCCAAGATTGACTATTATCAGAAATTTGAGACCAAGACTCGCTATGATCTGAAATTGTTTCCCAAGATTTTGATGTGTCAGATGCCGCATTCCACGTTTGTGAATTATCGGATACACCTGTCCATGATTCAGAAATATCAGTTTCCGTCTGCCACTTAATAACCGCATAAACACTTGCGCTAGATGTAGCATCAAATTGAACTGAGGCACTCTGAATTCTTTGACCATAAATGGATGCATCACTAACAGCATCCATTGAAACTTCTGCAGACAAAATCACCGATGAATCTACAGTCATCGTTGCTTCTGACGCAACAGTAGCAGATACAAATGCTACTCTTACTGCGTCAACAGAAACACCTGATACACAACTAAATGTTACAGCACCATTTGTTAACTGTTGAGAACCAATTGAAACGCCACTTTGCGCTGCAAATGTTACTGCACCAGTAACTACAGTTCCAGAACTAATTACTACAGAACTGGAGGCCGAAAAAACGACATCTCCAAGAGTTACTCCATAGGAGTAATTTCCACCTCCGTAATAACCAGATCCGTATGCCGCCATATCAAGTCAATGTCACATCCAGACTTCCAGCAGGAATTCTGAAAACATCGCCATCGTTAATTGTTCGGTTTGTAGTTAATGCGGCCCATGCCAACATATTGCCACCAGTAGAAGCATCAAAAATAGCCGCCCAACCAATGGTTCCCCAATTGCCACCAGAAGCTGCATCAAATTCAATTGATGCGCTATTTGTGGCTGTAGTAGGAGCAGTACCAGAAACAGTCATTGTTCCTGTTGCTTTACGGGCATAACCATTTCCTGTGACTTCTGTGCCACCGCCAGTATCACTTGGAGCAGCAGTAAATAATCCAACATACCAAGCTGTTGGACGAGTAGCAGAGCTAGTTGTAAACAACCAAGTAAGTACTAGATTTTCTGTGTAATCGTTAAAAGATGACATTTTTACCCCAAAGAACGGGCACGAACAATTGGTGTTGAGGAAACAGAAGCCCTTTGATCTGCAACCTCAATATCACTAATGACACCTGCATAGAGTTGACCCCATGTGCCAAGACGTTCATCATCTTTTAAGTATGGAGTGGCTTCTAGTAAAGAGCCATAGAGATACAAGTCTGGAGCGTATGCTAACAACCAGTTGCTTGTGTTTGAATCACTTAACGCAGAAATCTTACCATAGTAGGTAAGCTCTCCAGTATATTCTGTATCTGGTGTTGGTATAACTTCTAATTGAGTTCCAACAATTGTGTATTTAACAGGCTTTCCTGTTGAAATGTATTGGCTTTGCCTATCAAGATCAGCTTGTTTTTCAGTAACAAACTCTAAGTATGTGATAGGACTTGTGTTAAGTTGAAATTCTTTAGCCTGTAAAAAATCTGCAGGAAAAGCAAAAAACGCTGTATCTAAAGTGGCAGTCGCACGTTTAACCATTTGCCTTACACGCAACTTACGATTGAACTTAGCTTCTGCAAGAGTGATAAAACTTGGAATAACAGAAGTCAGATCATCCCGATTGAGATAATCTGCTATTGTCGTTTTAAGTCCTGCAAAAGTATCAAGCGCCATTTTCTACATCCCTACACATTAATGTGTGTTCATGTTTGTACTCAAATGTACCAATATGATGGATCTCTTTTGAAAGATCCTGGTCAACATAAGTTTTATGCCCATTTTGTGCGGCTCTGCGGCAAAACCAGACATCTTCACCGATGTAGTCTTCCGCAGCAGGAACCCAAGGGATAGCAAACCAAGGATATTCCATAGATTTATAGACTTCGGATTTAACAAGCATTACGCCCATTCCGCAGTAGTCTACTTCAACTAATCCAGTTGAATCATCCTCAGTATATACCCTATTGATAAATGTTGCATCCATATCTGGAGTATTTTTTTTCACCGCAATAGGTTCTGTCGGGAATCTACGTTTGGCATAGTTTCCACAGACAATACCTGTATCGTGTTTTAACAAGCGAATAATGGAATCTTTTGGGAACCGCATATCGCTATCTAGCCACAGGGTATGGGTACACTCAGCTTCAATAGCATCCCTAGCCAAATCCTGACGTTGTGCTGACAACAATGTGCCAGAGCTAGTGTAGATCACTACTTTGTGATTTGTTGTACCTACAGTAAATCCAACTAGCCTAGCTAAGTCAAATGCGAATCCAGAATTAACAAAGTCCCGTGTTGGGACTAATATCCCAATGGTCTTACTATCCATTAAACTTCTCCAGGTCTTGTGCGAAATGCACGATTATCAGGGTCATTGAGCCAACGCTTCATGTAAGC
>Ga0315905_10003524_pt1 | contig 16127 bp, 14 predicted proteins | sample LakEriMetagenome_5_FD_203522 | JGI IMG/M metagenome (GOLD analysis project Ga0315905, IMG submission 203522) | Freshwater fungal communities from buoy surface, Lake Erie, Ohio, United States - Buoy 4 MA121 | ecosystem: Environmental > Aquatic > Freshwater > Lake | place: USA: Lake Erie, Ohio... | reverse complement strand
ACGGGACCTCGCCACCATCAATGTGGTCAATCCCTCGACCCCTGTGGTTGTGAGAACCCCGAAATAGCCCTATGGGGCGAGTAACCTCGCTCCAGTTCTTCTCTCTCTCCCTGAAGTCCGTCCTGCTTTTCTCTCGAAGGAGCTCCCCATGGCCGCCAGTCCGCAGAACTATCTCGCGGTGATCAAGGTCGTCGGCGTCGGTGGTGGTGGCGTTAACGCCGTCAATCGCATGATCGACGCCGGACTCAAGGGCGTCGAGTTCATTGCGGTGAACACCGATGCTCAGGCGCTCCTCATGAGCGACGCCGACGTAAAGCTCGATATCGGTCGTGACCTCACCAAGGGTCTCGGCGCTGGTTCCGATCCCGACATCGGCCGGGCCGCCGCCGACGCACACATCGATGAAATCGAAGAGGCGCTCAAGGGCGCCGACATGGTGTTCATCACCGCCGGTAAGGGTGGCGGCACCGGCACTGGTGCAGCTCCCGTTATCGCACAGGTTGCCAAAAGCCTCGGCGCACTCACCATCGGTGTGGTCACTCGCCCCTTCGGTTTCGAAGGCAAGCGTCGTTCGACCCAGGCCGATACAGGCATCAAGACCTTGAAGGAAAAGGTCGACACCCTCATTGTCATCCCGAACGACCGATTGCTTACGGTCTCGAACGACAAGACCTCTGTGCTCAACGCCTTCAAGATGGCCGACGAAGTTCTTCTGCAGGGTGTCCAGGGCATTACCGACCTGATCACCACGCCTGGCCTCATCAACACCGACTTCGCCGACGTCAAGATGATCATGAGCGATGCTGGTTCGGCGCTTATGGGCATTGGCTATGGATCAGGTGAAGGCCGTGCGGTGGCTGCAGCCAAGGCGGCGATTTCCTCGCCGTTGCTTGAAGCCTCCATCGAAGGTGCACGCGGCATCCTTCTCACCATTGCTGGTGGAAGCGACCTCGGCTTGTTCGAGGTCAACGAAGCAGCCGAGATCATTCACGGTGTTGCGCACGCCGATGCCAACATCATCTTCGGCACGGTCATCGACGACGAAATGGGCGACGAAGTTCGAGTCACCGTCATTGCTGCAGGTTTCGACCGCTGGGACGGCGAAGTCCGTCCGGGTCGTTCTGCGCGTGACGATCGCCCGATCGCCCGTGACGTGTTTTCCACCGACGACGACCTTGATGACGACGGCGACTTCGACGTCCCGTCGTTCCTCCAGTAGTTACGTCTCCGCCCGGTGCGGTTCTTTGATCGAGCGCTCGTCAACGGGCGCTCGATCCGCGTCCGGAGCACAGAAGAAGCCGATGGCGATTTCGCTCGTGGCGACGCAGACCATGAACTCGACGCTCGTCGCCGCTCGGTTGTTGATCGCCCGTGGGTGTGGCTTACCCAGGTGCACGGCGATGGGTGTGTCGACGTCGATGTTGTTGGACTCGAGGATGCATGCGGCGCGCCTGCTGATTCGTCGGTGACCCGTCGAACCGATGTGGCACTTTCGATTCAGACTGCTGATTGTGTTCCGATTGTGCTGTGGTCTCTCGACGGGGTCATTGCCGCTGTGCACGCGGGGTGGCGGGGGCTCGAAGCTGGCGTGATCGAATCGGCAACGCGTTCAATGCGGACTCAATCCTCAGCCCCTCTCCATGCGTTCATTGGTCCATCCATCGGTCCTGAGTGCTACGAGTTCGGTGCGGAAGATCTTGATCGTCTCGAAGCAAGGTTTGGACCCGCAATTCGTGCGAAAACCAGTGCCGGCCGTCCTGCACTCGATGTACGCGCCGGAGTGATTTCGGAACTTCTTCAAAACGGTGTTGTTATCGACGTTGATGACGACGCATGCACAGCGTGTGCGGGTGGTTTCTTTTCGCATCGGGCTCGAGCCGACACCGCCCGTCATGCCACCGTGATCTGGATCGAGGAATCATGACAGCCCAAGTGAACGCGCAACTCGTGGCGAAAAACATTCACGAACTTCAAGATCGACTTTCTCAGTTGGCTCCAGAGCGAGACGTTCGAATCGTCGCGGTCACAAAAGGATTCGGCGTCGACGCGCCTCGCGCCGCACTTGCTGCTGGTCTCACAATGATCGGAGAGAACTACGCGCAAGAGCTTGTTTCGAAACATGAAGAACTTTCGCCCGCTGAACGAGAGCAGATCGAATGGCATTTTCTTGGACGCTTGCAGCGCAACAAGGTTCGAAGCTTGGCCTCGATCGTGTCGGTATGGCAGAGCGTTGACCGAGTCGAGTTGATTGACGAAATCGCTCGACGTGCCCCTGGGGCAAAGGTCATGATCCAACTCAATTTGAGCGAGGAGCCGCAGAAGGGCGGCGCTCCGATTCTTGAAGGTTCAGCATTGGTGGGCTATGCCCGCGACGTGGGTCTTTCCGTTGTTGGCCTCATGGGCGTGGGCAGTGCTGGTGACCCGGCCGACTCGGCGGCAGCCTTCGGAGTGTTGGTCGCCCTCGCCGAGGATTTAGGCCTTTCTGAGCGTTCGATCGGCATGTCTGATGACCTCGGAGTCGCCATTTCACAGGGTTCAACCATGGTGCGGGTTGGAACTGGTCTCTTTGGGGCACGGGCTCCTCGGGATGGGGTTTGACGGGGTGAATTCCGCTGTTGGCGGGAGTGAATGTCGACAATCGGCGCGAACGAACTAGCCTGCCGATTCGGACCGGGGGAGAGTTCCCCCGCACGGAGGGTCAGATGTCTTCGATGTGGCGCAATGCCATGGTGTACCTCGGGCTTGGGCCCGACGACGAGTATGACGACTACGCGGCGTCACCCGACGATCGCCCAATGCCGCCAATGCCTGCGCAGGCGGCACGGCAGCAACCAGCGCGACCAACTGGCACCGTGCGTGCACGCCCGCCAGTTTCGAGTGGGACGGTGTTGTCCACTCCTCCAGAGACCGGAGAGGTCTCGGCAGTGCGTCCCATCGCCGCCCCGAGCTCTTATCCCGCCGAAGTCCAAGACGCATCGAAGCCACGAATTCGTGCAGTGCCTCGCCGTCAGTCGGTTCGCCCACTTGTTGTAGCGCCGACGCGGTTTAACCAGGCCCAAGACGTTGCCGACAATTTCAAAGCCGGTAAGGCCGTTGCCATGGATCTTTCCGGCGCCGATGGCGACTTGGCTCGTCGACTTATCGATTTCTCAAGCGGCCTTTGCTACGGAATCGGTGGAACGATGCAACGCCTCGAGCGTTCCTCGGTGTACCTCATTCTTCCGGTCGGGGTCGAAGTGCCCGAGCAAGAACGAGCGCTTCTGCTCGGCAGCACCCACGAAGATCTGTAACTCACTGCCATGTGGGTCCTCTTTCGTTTTGTCGCGCAGATGTATCTGTTCTGCCTTCTTGGTCGCATCGTCCTGAGTTGGTTCCCGCCATCTGGCGCTGGCGCACTTGAGACCATTCGGCAGATTCTTTTCCGCATCACTGAGCCATTGCTCGGGCCCATCCGCGCCCTGTTGCCTCCGGTGCGTCTAGGTGGAATGGGACTCGATCTTTCCCCGATGATTGTGTTTATCGGTCTTCAAATTCTGCTGGGCTTCTTGCCAGGCTGAGGCCCCTTTCACGTCGTTGACACCCGGGTGCCGTCCGGCCGATACCATCGCTGCCATGGAAACCACTCCCGGAACTCCCCACCTTCTTACTGACGTTCGATTCTCTGTCAGCCGCAAGGGATACGACCCCGATGAGGTCGACAATTTCCTTGAGCGCGTCAGCGCTGCGGTTGCGCAGTTGCAGGACAAGCTTCGGCAGGCAACTGCTTCAGCAGAATCCGCCGAGACTCGCGCTGCCGATGCCGTTCGCAACGAAAGCCGTCTTCAGGCTCGAATTGCTGAACTTGAATCAGGCTCTGGCGCTGCGCCGGCAGCGGTTGTTGCTCCGATTCGTTCGGTCGACCCGACGATCGACGCCGAACAGGCGTCGTCGGTGCTTGTGATGGCACAACGGACCGCCGATGCAACTATCAACGAAGCGCGAACGAATGCTGCACAGATGCTCTCCGAGTCAGAGGTCGAGGCCAGCCGGATTCTTTCGGCGGCGAAGGCGCAGGCCGATGAAGCAATTCGCGATCTCGACAAGACCCGTCGTGAACTCGCAGCCGATAACGCTGCACTCGATGCGTTCCTTTCCGAACAGCGTGCAGTCATCGCCAATGGAGTTTCTCGAATTCAGGCGGTTCTCGACGATCCTGCTGCACTTCGAGTCGGAACCGCGCCGGTTGAACTTACGACCCCGGTGGTAGCCCCTGCACCGGCCCCTGCGGCCTTCGCAGCGCCGGAACCGGTAGCAGCCCCCGAACCCGGGCCCGAGGTCTTCCAGCCAATCCTGGCCGAGGACACCGGTTGGAGTCCTGAACCAGCCCCGACACCGCTCTTTGCCGACGATGAGGACGAGGGTGGCCCAGCCACCTCCTCGGTTCCGGTGTTTGACGATGAATTCCTCGCCGAAGACGACGATGACGCCGATGCAGCGATGCGACGTTTCTTCGATGCCGACTTCGACGACGATCGTCGCTGAATTCGCTTCACAACTTCGTACAACGTTCGGGACTCTTCATCTTCGGATGAGGGGTCCCGTTTCGTTTTCCTAGAAGCGCGAATGCGCCGCGTTGACTCAGTCGACGCGAATGAGGCCGATCGAGAGAGTCGTTCCGTCAATCTCGATTGTTCGGTCGCCGTTTCCGAAGTCGATCGACCGAGCAAGAATTTCCGTGGTGATCGTTTCACGGTGGGTGTTGATCACCGCACGGAGTGTTTCGTCGGCATCGATTGTGACGGCAATTCGATCAGCGATTTCGAGACCGGCGCTCTTGCGGGCATCGTTCAAGGCTCGAACGAGTTCGCGAGCTGTTCCTTCTGCTCGTAGTTCGTCGTTGAGTTCCAGATCGAGTGCCACTGCCCAGCCATCGTCTTCAACGAGTGCGAGATCAGCGTGTTTCTCGGCCCGAACTTCGACCTCTTCGGCGGTGAGTCGTTCACCAGCAATTTCGATCCAGCCGTTCTCGACAAGTTGCGCTTGGAGCGCAGAACCGTCGGCATCGGCCAATGCCGCTTTGATCTCGTTGACACGAGGGCCAAGGCGCGGGCCAAGCAGGCGGAAGTTGGGGATCACGGTCCAGCCCATGAGGCCTGACAACGAATCGAGTCGCTCAAGGTTCTTCACATTGAGTTCAGCCTTGATCTCGGCCTCGATGGCCTCATCAAGATTGGTGCCACCGTGGAGAAGGAGCGCTCTGGACAACGGCTGACGGACCTTCATCTTTGCGTCGGTGCGGGCAGAGCGACCCAAACTTACGAGCCGTCGAGCAGCGTCCATCTGTTCGGCCAGCGAAGCATCGTGGCGGCCTTTGGCGACAGGCCAATCAGTGAGGTGAACGGACTGACTAGTGGTGAGGGTTGTGTAGATCTCGTCGGCCAAGAACGGACAGAACGGTGCCAACACCTGCGAAATGGTGGTGAGGCATTCATACAGCGTTGCGTGTGCGGCCGTGTCGCTTGACTTCCAGAATCGAGGGCGACTGCGACGCACGTACCAGTTCGACAAATCGTCGACGAACGTTGCGATGCGACCAGAACCAGCGAGCGCATCGAAGTTCTCGAGTGCAGCCGTGACCGAAGTGACAGTGTCATCGAGTTCGGAAAGGATCCAACGGTCGAGTACGTGGGTCGGTGCAGGCGCGCTTGGATCGGGCTGCCAGCCATCGAGGTCGGCGTAGGTCGCGAAGAATGAGAACACATTCCAGAGCGTGAGCAACGTTTGCCGTGTGGCCTCGCGAATTCCGTCGTTGAAGACGCGCCGTGGTGTCCAGGGTTGTCCCGAGGAGAAGAAATACCAGCGCAACGCGTCGGCGCCCAACGTGTCGAAAATGTCGGACGGCGCAATGACGTTTCCGCGCGACTTCGACATCTTCTGCCCGTTCTCATCGACAATAAGTGCGAGGCAGACAACGTTCTTGTATGGCGTGGAATCGAAGACCAGCGAGTTCACGGCAAGAAGCGAATAGAACCAACCGCGGGTTTGGTCAATAGCCTCACAAATGAAATCTGCGGGGAATGCACCGTTGAATGAGTCGGCATTTTCGAACGGATGGTGCCGCTGCGCTGAGGGCATTGAGCCCGAGTCGAACCACGCATCAAGAACTGGGGCAACGCGACACATTGTTCCCGTGCAGCCATCGGTGCTGCAGGCAAAGGTGATGTTGTCGACGTGAGGCCGATGAAGATCAAGTTCGGTGAGATCACGAGTGGTCAGAGCGCTGAGTTCTTCAACGGAACCAATGCAGTGCTCATGCCCGTTCGCATCGCATCGCCAGATCGGAAGAGGTGTTCCCCAGTAGCGGTCGCGCGAAAGTGCCCAGTCGATGTTTCCTTCAAGCCACTTACCGAATCGACCGTGCTTGATGAATTCGGGATGCCACTCAATGCGCTCGTTTTCTCGCATGAGGAGATCGCGATTTTGTGACGTACGCACGAACCACGAGGTCTTGGCCCAATAAATGAGCGGTGTGCTGCATCGCCAGCAATGGGGGTAGCTGTGTTCGTAGGCCTGCTCGCGAACGAGAAGTCCTCGGGCGCTGAGGTCGGCGATGATGTCGCGGTCGGCGTCCTTTACGAACCTGCCGGTAAATGCAGGAACCGATTCGTCGAAGGCGGCGTCGGCATTTACAGGATTGAGGACGGGCAAGTTCTCGGCTCGACCAACCGCAGCATCGTCTTCACCGAAGGCGGGGGCGAGATGAACGATTCCCGAACCGTCGTCGGTGGTGACGAACTCGGCAGCCACAACGCGCCAGCCATCGGAGCCGGCCGGGGGAGTCAGCGTGTCGAACGGGCGCTCGTAGCGCCAACCAACGAGTTCTGAGCCTTTGAATGTCTCAACGACGATGGCGTCGTCAGGTGCGAGGGCTGCGGCCATGACGAGATCGCGAGTTCCGTCGGTGGAGGCGACGCGCGCGTAGTCAATGTCGGGTCCGACGGCGGCAGCGATGTTCGAGATGAGAGTCCAAGGCGTAGTGGTCCAGACAAGCAGATCAACGTCGCGATCAACGATCGGGAACCGGACGTAGACCGATGGATCAACAACGTCGCGGTAGACGTCGGGCTGTCCGAGTTCGTGACTCGAAAGCGCAGTTCCGCAACGACCGCAGTAGGGCGACACCTTGTGGCCTTCGTAGAGAAGCCCTTTGTCCCACAATTGGCGGATGAGCCACCACACTGATTCCACATAGGAGTTGTCGAGGGTCCAGTAGGCGTCGGCGGTGTCAATCCACACGCCGGATCGTTCGGTGAGTGCAGTCCAGTCGGCGACATAACGCTGAACCGATTCGCGGCAGCGTTGATTGAACTCGGCGATTCCGAATTCTTCGATTTCTTGTTTGGTGGAGAGGCCGAGTTCTTTTTCAACCTCGAGCTCCACGGGGAGACCGTGACAGTCCCACCCGCCCTTCCGGGGAACATCTCGGCCACGCATGGTCTGGAATCGTGGGTAGATGTCTTTAAAAACTCGGGCCCAGACATGGTGGAGACCAGGCCGGCCGTTGGCGGTGGGGGGGCCCTCGTAGAAGATCCAGGGCTCGCCTCCAGCCCGGAGTCGGCGGGTCGCACCGATGGTGTCATCGGCCTTCCAGCGCTCTAGGCGGCGTTGCTCGAGGGTGGGGAGGTCGAGATCTGGGTCGACGGGACCGAATGGCATGGGGGCCAAGCGTACGCTGTTGCCGAACGGCTTCGGTGCGTGCGGGTTGACGTGGGAGGGTGGCGCCCTTACCCTCCGCCGATCCACCGCCACTCAAGGGAGAACATCCGTGGCAGTCAAAAAGGTACCGGCGAAGAAGTCCGCAGCGAAGAAGGCTCCGGCCAAGAAGGCGGCAGTGAAGGCTCCGGCCAAGAAGGTCGTCAAGAAGGCCGCTCCGGCGAAGAAGGCCCCGGCCAAGAAGGTCGTCAAGAAGGCCGCTCCGGCGAAGAAGGCCCCGGCCAAGAAGGCCGCTCCGGCGAAGAAGGCCCCGGCCAAGAAGGTCGTCAAGAAGGCCGCTCCAGCCAAGAAGGCCCCAGCTCCGAAGGCGCCGGCCAAGAAAGCCGCTCCGGTCAAGAAGGCCGAAGCCGCACCGGTTGTCGCCCCGCGCCCCAACCGCCTTCCGGCGATTCCGAAGGAACCCAAGAAGATCAAGTATCCCTTCGACGCCAAGTTCCTCGATGCTCAGCGATTGCATTTGCTCGAGGAACGCCGTCGTCTCGTTCACGACGCTGAAACGCTCACTGCTGAGGCCAACTCGCTTGCAGAGTTACGTGAGCCGGGCGATGTGCAGTTCGATGAAGAATCGGGCGAAGGTGACACGCTTGCAGTTGAGCGTGAACGTGACCTCGCACTTTCGGCACAGTTCCTCGATCAGGTCGACGAAATCGATCGTGCGATGGCCAAAATCGGTCAAGGCACCTACGGCATTTGCGAGATTTCTGGTCTCGCCATTCCTAAAGAACGCCTTCGTGCGATTCCGTGGTGCCGCGAGCGTGTCGAGTACAAGGTTGGCAACTTCCGTCGCTGAACAACCACGATTCGGGCAGAACAGCCCCTAGGTTGGACCCCGTGACATCGTCGAATGTATCTGCCACTTCAGCGCCCACACATCGGGTGTTGTTTGGCGCGGTTGCGGTCGGGTGGGTTCTCGCTGATCAACTTACAAAGTGGTGGGCGGTGTCCTCGCTCAAGGACAACACCATCGATGTTGTTTGGACACTGCGCTTTCAGCTGCTGACAAATTACGGAGCATCGTTCAGCCTCGGTGCCGGGTATGGCGCCTGGATCGGGATCCTTGCCCTTGTTGTTGTCGGGATCTTGGTGTGGAAAGGCGGATCCGTTCGCACACGATTGGGTGCAGTTGCTCTGGGCATGATCGTTGGCGGCGCATTGGGCAATGTCCTCGATCGCGCATTTCGCAGCGATTCGGGGTTCTTTCAAGGTGGCGTCATCGATTTCATCGACCTCCAGTGGTGGCCGGTCTTCAACATCGCCGACATCGGCGTCGTATGTGGCGCCATCCTGCTCGTGATCTCCACGCTTCTGAATTCCGAACCTGACGCAAGTGACGTTGCCGTCGAAACTTCATCCTCAACGATCGAGAGCAACTGATATGGCCTATATCGAGGTCATTCCCGAATCATTGGCCGGCGAACGCATAGACCGTGTCGTGGCCATGATTACCGGCGCAAGTCGCACGCGTGTCACCGATTGGCTTGAACAGGGTCTCGTTGTTTGTAACGACGTCGTTGTTTCCACTCGTTCTCGTCGAGTGGCCGATGGCGACACCATCACGGTCAATGTCGAGCCCGACCTCGGTCCAGAGCCCCTGATTGCCGAACCCGATATCACTGTGCCAATTGTGTATGTCGATGACGACGTGATCGTGATCGACAAGCCCGCCGGGCTGATTGTGCATCCCGGTGCCGGCAATGCCACCGGAACGCTCGTGCAGGCCATGCTTGCGATCTATCCGGAAATCGCCAACATCGGCGAACCGGAACGCCCGGGTGTTGTGCACCGTCTCGACAAAGACACGTCCGGCCTCATGCTTATGGCGCGCTCACCAGAAGCGCATGTCGAACTCAGTTCGATGTTGGCCGAGCACGAAGTCGAACGCACCTATCTCACTCTCGTTTGGGGTATCCCCGAAGCGGGTAGTGGCCTCATCGACGCGCCGATCGGTCGATCAACTCGCGAACCAACCAAGATGGTTGTGAGCGCGCAAGGCCGAGAAGCTCGTACCCGTTACACCGTTCTTGAGATCTTTGACGAGGTCGTGCAATGCGCGTTGGTTGAGTGTCGTCTCGAAACTGGGCGTACACATCAGATTCGCGTGCACATGGCGGCAATCGGCCATGCAGTCGTTGGCGACGATCGTTACAAGGGGGTTCGAGCAGCAATCGAAACTCCGCGCATCTTTTTGCATTCAGCCGCGCTTGCATTCGATCATCCGGTGCGTGTCGACGAGCGACTCGAGTTCGTCTCGGAACTTCCCGAAGATCTTGCGGTAGTGCTAGAGCGAATCAGGAACCAGAAGCCCACGGCGGAGTCACCGAGGGAGTAGCGGCAACTTCGCTGGGCCACTTGCCCTGACCTTTGGCCATTGAAACGATGTCAGCCAAGGTTGCAGCTTCGAGGTAGCGACGCATGTGTTCGCCGACGTCGTCCCATACGGCAAGCACCACACATTGTCCTTCGTGGTCGCAAGCGCCATCGGTGTGTGGCTGTCCGAAATCTCCGGCGACAATCGGGCCATCGACCGCGCTGACGATGTCGGACAAACTGATTTCCTCGGGCGTGCGGGCCAAGACATAACCGCCGCCAACCCCGCGCTTTGAGCGAACGAGACCAGCACCTTTCAGTGCGAGAAGGATCTGCTCGAGATACGGCTGGGGGAGACCAGTGCGCTCGGCGATGTCGCGCACCGACGTGGGTCCGCCCTCGTCGGAGTGCAACGCCAGGGACAGCAGTGCCCTGCTTGCGTAGTCGCCTCGGGTCGATACCTTCACGCCCGGCATCGTAGGGGGAAGCGGCCGAGTCGGGGACATAGTGGCCCCGGCACTACCGTGATTGCCGGAGGGCCACCGTGGATTCCCGATCTTCAACAACTTCTGCTTCGTCCGACGGACTTGTGCTCCCCGACTATGACGGGGCCTGCATCTCGAACATCGTTCCGGCCCTACTCGATTCATCGAACCCATGGCCCACATGGATTCCCGAGGTCGCGGCCGATGCTGATCAGGTTGTGCTCCTGGTGCTTGACGGCATCGGTTGGAACCAGATGCTCGACCGTCGACATCTCACACCCACGCTCTCGGCAATGGCGGGAGGACCCATCACCAGTGTTGCGCCATCGACGACAGCGACTGCCCTGACGTCAATCAGCACCGGGGTTGCGCCGGGGTTGCACGGGATCATGGGTTACCGCATGGCGATCGGCCGCGACATCCTCAATATCTTGCGGTGGTCCGCTAGCGGACGCGACGCGCGCAAAACCATTGTTCCTGAGTCGGTCCAATCACTCGACGCGTTTGAAGGACAACGTCCGCCAGTGATCACGCGGTCGGAGTTTCGCGACTCGGGTTTCACTCGCGCTCACCTCGAAAAGACGCGCCTTGTGGGTTGGCGGGCTCCATCGACGTTGGTGACCGAAATCGCTGCTGCGGTTAATCGCAACGAACCGTTTGTGTATGCGTATTACGACGGCATCGATAAAATTGCGCACGAGTTCGGACTCGGCGCGCATTACGACGCTGAGCTTGCGTTTGTCGATCGTCTTGTTGCCGACGTGCTGAGTGTGTTGCCGTCCGGCGCGGTGCTTGTGGTGACGTCCGACCACGGACAGGTCGATGTCGGTGACGACGTCGTCACTCCGGACTCATCGGTGATGGCACATGTCGACCTGCAGTCGGGTGAAGGCCGCTTCCGCTGGCTTCACGCCCGACCCGGTCACGCACGGGCGCTCTTCGACGATGCAACTGCACAGCATTCGGATCGATCATGGGTGGTCACCGTCGATCAAGTGATCGACGAGGGCTGGTTTGGCTCCGAGGTCACCGACGCCGCAAGGTCTCGTCTTGGCGACGTTGCGTTGGTGGCCAGAGAGGCTCTGGCCTTCTCTGATCCGGCCGATAGCGGGGCGTTTCCGTTGCGGGCTCGTCACGGCTCACTTACTGCTGACGAGATGTTTGTGCCGCTGCTGGTTGGATCGCGATGAGTCCTCAGCGAGACTGTCGGGATGACTGATTCAATGAACGGCGGAGCTGAACGAGGCGAACTCATCCTTCCGATTGACGAAAGCGCAATCGTGGAAGAGCAGCGCGAGATGGTGTCAGAGCCAGCGAAGGTGATGCGCGTTGGCTCAATGATTAAGCAGTTGCTTGATGAAGTTCGACAGACCGAACTCGACGAGCCATCAAGAGTTCGCCTGCGTGCGATTTACGACACCTCAATCGACGAACTTGGTTCGGCGCTCTCACCCGACCTTCGTGACGAGTTGAAACGTCTTGCGTTTCCCTTCGCTGAAGACGGGACTCCGACCGATATCGAATTGCGTGTGGCCCAAGCGCAGCTCGTTGGCTGGCTCGAAGGCCTCTTCCATGGCATTCAGGCCACGTTGTTTGCCCAGCAGATGGCTGCTCGTCAGCAGCTTGAAAACATGCGGGGAGAACTTCCGCCCGGGGCGGGTCGCCCAGGTTCAGGACTACCTGAACCCGAGGACCGCCCCGGGACCTATCTCTAAGTCTCAGTTCTTCTTCAGGAACCAGAAGTGAGCGTGGCCTTGACCTTGCTCAACTGGTAGCCGGAGAAGAGGAACAACAGGCCAAGCAGTGCGAGGCCGATGCCGATCACGATGCCGAGCACGTTCGTGGTGGCTTCGGGCCACGCCATGATGACGATGCCGATGGCGATGGTGATGAGACCCTCGATGAGGAGCCCGCGTCGGCCACCATCCTTGCCGAGCATGAACGACACAACGATGGCGAGAACGCCAGTAATCACGAAATCAAGGCCGACGAGCCAAACGATGACGTTGACGGTTGCGCCGGTCCAGAAGATCAGTGCGAGACCAAATCCGAAATTGATGAGGCCACGGATCAGCAACAAACCCCAGTAGGAGCCCTTGCGGTGCGTGGTGACTGCCTCGGCGGCCTGGCCAAAGCCAGAGACGACGAAGAGGAATCCGATGATGATCGCAATGATCGAGTTTTCGCGATCGGGCCGGAACAGAAGGACGAGGCCGGCGACAAGGCTGATGAAGCCAATCGAGTAGGCGGTGATTCTGGAGCCTCGTAGGAGGTCCATAGTGGAACGATCTTCGGATGCAGCAGTCATAGTGACCTCCGGGTTGTAAGGGTGTTGAAAGGTTCACGAAAGGCTAGGACCGGCCTTTGGGGGGCTGAGGGATCCCCGGAGCAGGATCGGGGGAGTGACGCTACGATCGCCGGGCATCACATCGGTGTAATTCGCCGAGTTGCGGACCTTTACGAACAACAACGCCCCGGAGTCCTGGTGCCCGATTCCTTTACCCACCTCCATCTGCATACCGAGTTCTCAATGCTCGACGGAGCCGCGCGTGTGGGCGAAGTGGTGGCTGCGGCAGCCGCCGACGGTCAGCCGGCGGTCGGCATTACCGATCACGGCAACATGTACGGCGTCCTCGATTTCTACAAGGCGGCCAAAGAAGTTGGCGTGAAGCCGATCATTGGCTCCGAGCTCTATCAGGCCTACGACAGTCGCACCGAGCGCCCCACCCGTCGGGGTCGTATGGACGATTCCGGTGGCGAGGCCGAAGGCGGCCGAAAGGCCTACTACCACCTCACGACGTTGGCCGAGAATGCCACGGGCTACAAGAACCTCATCCAACTCTCGAGCCGAGCGTTTCTCGAGGGGTATTACATGAAGCCCAAGGTCGACTGGGAGCTTCTCGAGGAGCACCACGAAGGCCTGATCATTACCAGCGGTTGCCTCGGCGGACAGGTACTGCAGGCGCTCATGAATGACGATGAGCGCGGGGCACTTGAAAAGGCGGCGCGTTTTCAAGACATTTTTGGTCGGGACAACTTCTTCATTGAAATTCAAGATCACGGGATCCCCGAGCAGAAGACCACCAATCCAAAGCTGCTTGAAATTGCGCGCGCAATTAAGGCGCCGTTGGTCGCGACCAACGACAGTCACTATGTCCACCAGCACGATGCCGTCTCACACGACGCGTTGTTGTGTGTGCAAACAGGTTCACTTATGAGCGATCCCGATCGCTTCAAGTTCCATGGCGATCAGCACTATCTGAAGACGGCTGCAGAAATGCGCTGGCTCTTCGACGAGGTTCCCGAAGCCTGCGACAACACGCTCTGGATCGCTGAACGGTGCAACGTCGAAATCGAATTTGGTAAACCGCAGCTTCCGAATTTCCCACTCCCTGAAGGCTTCGAAAACGATGCCGAGTACCTGCGTCATCTGGCCTTCGAAGGGGCGAAAGAACGTTGGGGTCAGCAACTTCCCGATCACATCGTTGAGCGAATGGTCTACGAACTTCAGGTCATCGCCGACATGGGGTTCTCTTCGTACTTCCTGATCGTCTGGGATCTCATTAAGCACGCACGTGACAACAACATTCGTGTTGGCCCTGGTCGAGGTTCGGCTGCTGGTTGTGCAGTGGCGTACACCTTGCGCATCACCGATCTTGATCCCATTGAATACGACTTGCTCTTTGAGCGGTTCCTTAACCCGAGCCGTGTCTCGATGCCCGATATCGACATGGACTTCGACTCTCGCTACCGAGACGAAATGATTCGCTATGCGGCAGAGAAGTACGGCCGCGACCACGTTGCTCAGATCGTGACGTTCTCCACGATCAAAGCCCGTGCTGCTGTGCGCGATGCAGCGCGCGTGCTTGGTTACCCCTATGCGGTTGGTGACAAGGTCGCCAAGCTCATGCCGCCGTTGGTGATGGGTCGCGATACACCGTTGCACGCATGCTTCGAAGAGACTCCGAAGTTCGCCGATGGTTTCAAGATGGCGGCCGACCTCCGTGAGGTGTACGCCAACGACGACGACGCTCGTCAGGTCATCGATGTTGCTCGTGGCCTCGAAGGGCTACGTCGACAGGACGGCATCCATGCCGCAGCCGTGGTGATTACCAAAGAGCCGCTTACTGAATACTTGCCCATTCAGAGAAAGCCGGAAGCGGGTTCCGATCCCGAACTCGCGCCGGTCGTAACGCAGTACGAAATGCATGGCGTCGAGGATCTTGGCCTGCTCAAGATGGACTTCCTGGGTCTGCGCAACCTCGATGTCATCACCGACACACTTGCGATGCTCAAGGTCACTCAAGGCATCGATGTTTCTATCGATTCCGTTCCACTCGACGACGAGCTCACGTTGCAGTTGTTGCGCAACGGCGATTCCATCGGCGTGTTCCAGCTCGAAGGCGGACCAATGCGCTCGCTGATGCGTTCGCTGGCGCCAACCTCGTTCGAAGACGTCGCTGCTCTTGTGGCGCTCTATCGACCGGGTCCGATGGCCGCCAACATGCACAACGATTACGCCGATCGCAAGAACGGTCGTAAGCCCATCGATTACTTGCACGACGATCTCGCCGAACTTCTCGGCGATACCTACGGACTCATGATCTACCAAGAGTCCGTAATGCGAGTCGCTCAGAAGTTCGCCGGATACTCACTGGCCGACGCCGACAATCTTCGCAAAGCGTGTGGCAAGAAGGTTCGCGAACTCATTCAGAAAGAACGCGAAAAGTTCGTTGACGGCTGCGACACCTCTGGGTACGGCCGCGAAATCGGTTCGGCCTTGTTCGACGTCATCGAACCGTTCGCCGATTACGCGTTCAATAAGAGCCACAGTTACGGATACGGACTCATCGCGTATCAAACCGCCTATCTCAAAGCGCATTATCCGGTCGAATACTTCGCTGCACTTCTCACCAGCGTTAAAAACAATCTTGATAAAGCCGCCGTGTACCTCAACGAATGTCGACAAATGAGCATCGAGGTCCTCGTTCCTGACGTCAATATTTCGGTAAGCGACTTCATCGCGTTCGACAAGCCCGATGGCACCCGCGCAATCGCGTTCGGCATGTCAGCGGTTCGAAACGTCGGCGAGGGCCTCGTCGGTCTCATGCTGGCTGAGCGCGACGAAAACGGTCCCTTCGAGGACTTCTTCGATTTCTGCGATCGCGTCGATGTCAGCGTTCTCAACAAGCGAACCCTTGAGTCGCTCATCAAGGCTGGTGGCTTCGATTCCATGGGCTATTCCCGAAAGGGTTTGCTCGGATACTTCGATCGCATCATCGACGACACCGTTGCGCGCCGACGCAAAGAGGCCGAAGGTCAGTTTGATCTTTTCTCGATGGCCGATGACGACGACGACGGCGCGTTGGTTGCCGGAACCCGAATCGTCATCCCGGAAGAGGATTTCGATAAGCGGCAACGACTGGCCTTTGAAAAAGAGATGCTCGGGCTCTATGTCTCCGATCATCCGCTCATGGGGGCCGAAGCGTCGCTTCGTCGTCGCACCGAGTCGACCATCGCTGAACTCGAAGGCATCGAGGACGGCACCATGCGCACGACCGGTGGCCTGGTGACCTCGCTGCA
>Ga0315905_10003523_pt1 | contig 16128 bp, 9 predicted proteins | sample LakEriMetagenome_5_FD_203522 | JGI IMG/M metagenome (GOLD analysis project Ga0315905, IMG submission 203522) | Freshwater fungal communities from buoy surface, Lake Erie, Ohio, United States - Buoy 4 MA121 | ecosystem: Environmental > Aquatic > Freshwater > Lake | place: USA: Lake Erie, Ohio... | reverse complement strand
CGAGAGCCACTGTGAGGAGATCAAGAACAAGAACATGGAGGATCTCAACGTGCTGCGCATGATTCTAGAGACGGAGGTGTTTTCTATTGCGTTGCTAACGTGTGGCTAATGTGTTGCTAATGTGTTGCTAATGTGTTGCTAATGTGTTGCTAACTTCTAGAGACACAGATCGAGGAGCTTGAGGAGCACTTTCAAAACGCAGCAGAAAGCTACAGCGCAAACACCAAGGACAAGGTGCAAAAGTTCAAGGACTACACCGATCGCGACCGCAAAGACGCCCAGACCATCGACGCGCAGATGAAGAGGCTGCTACGTCTACAGGACAACCTAGTGACTTGGAGGGCGAATATCCAGACCAACACAGAGGAGAGCATGATGCGGAATCAGCTGCTGCGCCAGGAAAAAGAGGCTATTCAAGCGCATTTTAACCGCTCAAAACACGGCATGAACAAAATGCGTGAGGAGCAAGCTGGCCTCCTCCAGTCCCTCTCCCTTCAGTGCAATGCCTGCCGCACAACCTTGGACACAAACCTCGACCTTGCAGCAAAGATTCTCAACATGTCAGAGCTCAACCGCAAACTTGAGACAGAGCGCGAAAAGGTCGTGCCGTTTTACCCCACGCTAAAACTGGGTGAGGAGGAGGAAGCATTGCTAGATGACGCTGAACAGTTCCGCCACGAACTCTCTGCTTTCAACAGTTACGCTCGGTCTCAGACGGGGAAAAGCGTTGAACGATGGAACATGCTGGACAATTTCTTACGCAAGTACAACTCGGTGCTGCTAGATAAAGAAGCCATCAAAAAGGAGCAAGGCCGCCTGCAGCAAGAGAACAGCGACCTTCGATCAATCCTGAAACAGTATCTCGATGGTATCTCCGTCAACAATCAAGTCCTTTCAGGCCCCAATCCTCTCATGGTCGTCAACGAGCGCTCAAGCATCCAGACGCAGCCGCCAGCGGTCGCGCGCACTGGTACCCATTTTCAAAAGTCATTTTCAAAAGTCAAAGTCTATAATGTAGTGCCTTGACAGAAGTACATGTATTAGGCAGCGGTCGCGCGAACTGGTCCCCATGGGCACGCACTATATAGAGAGTAATTTTGATATAGGGTGCATGTACAGGGCTGACTTTTTGACAATTTGTCAATTTTTTGACAATTTCTAGGCCCCACCACGATAATTGAAGGAAACGTTGCTATCGGTCAGCAGTACTACGTTCCTGTTGCGCCTCTTGGCTGAGTGAAGAGGGGGCAAGAAGGGTGTCGTGAGTAGGGTAGAGGAGCGAGGAGCGTGTTGTGGGGACGTGTTCAGTGATGTCGGCTTGCTACGCCATCAATTGTATCGGCATAGCGCCAAGGACGAATATTTAGGAGGAAGAGGAAGAGGAGGAGGAGCAAACAAATACTCCTCATGCGCATTAAATGTCGACTGGCAAGCGTCAATTTGAAAACGTGGGGGAGGAGGGTTTATGGGTTTACAGGACGAGGGTTTGTTCATAAACAGTTCCTTCTCCTCCTCCCCACCTCTCTCTCCCCGCCCTCAGCACAAAAACTGCCTAATTGAGCTCCCAAGAGCACAACCTCCTTCTGGAGGCGGGCTGTGAGTACTTGCTCCCAAGCTATGTCTGCGCTGTGCGTCGCTTTACCGTGCTTTTGTCCTCCCCAGCCCTGCTACGGCGTGAGCGCCACGCACGTCGCGACCCCTTGTCATGACACCCGATCCTCGCGTTTCTCCCCGCGCCTATGCTGGCATGGCAGATCGGCAAGCCCAGAGAGCCGAACCTACTGCGCGCTAAGACGGCGATACCAAGAGTGTGAGTGTGGCGTCGTTCTACCTCAGCCTCGGTCACTGCTTCTGCTTTGATTTAAACCTTCTTGACCTCACCGGTCTGTCAGTCGGCACTTGTCCCAGTTACATCCGACCCACCTGAGGTTGCGCGAGAAGAAATATCTGATTTTCGAGGTGAGGACGGGGCGGAAGACGTCGATCGAGAAGAAGGCGAAGATGAAGACCGAAACAGCACAACTCAGTCAGAAGCAGTGATGGTCAGACCCAGAGATTTCTGCTCACAGCAAGATTGCTGCGGAGCACATTTCTGTGTAGCGGCTACTAAACGAGTACCAAATAACCTCCCTCTCTCACACACACACAACGCCTGAACCCTCCAGGCTAAGACGATGAGCCAGGTCCCCGTAGTAGGGCTTGCCGAGTTCATTTGTTCAGCCGACATTTGGCCTTTGGGCGCGGGTGTCCCTGTCCACGCAGCTGTCGGAGGCTCAGATGTTGATGATCATTGGATTTTATTGAATTACGGCAGGTGGCCAATCTCCTAGATGTTCACAGATGAGTAGTGGTTTTTATTCACAAAACGGCAGATGGCCAGACTCTAAGTGCTCAAGACTCGGATAAAAGGGGGGCGCTGGCTATTTCCCCAACTGTAGTATTATCTATATCATGCTATCAGTCTGATGTTGCTGGTAGTCACGTGGAGATGTGCGAAACCCCACGCGGCGTGAGGCTGGAGACCCCATTTTCTGGATTTTTGATTTTCGGACGCATGAGCTGAGGAGGCACGACCATGGAGCAGCCGGCTACAGCATCGTCGGACGCTGAGGAGAGACCAAGTGGCAGGCCGCCTCGGGCCCTGGAGTGCCGCATGCTGAAGCGAGTTCCATCGCGTACTGCCGCGATGCCAGCCTCATCAGGCGCTCCTCGAGTGGCATCCCAGCCACTGCGCACGGATCGCCAACCGAAGTCAAGGGGGTATGAAGAAGGAGGAGGGCTCGATAGTGCAGAGCCACCGCCAGGAGGGCTGCAGTGCGCCCATGACGTCATCGGCCTTGTGACAGTTGGGCGAAGACGGGGAGTTCCTAGCATGGCGTCCTGGCTTCTACCAGTCTGTGCGCTGGCGCTTCAGTCTCTTGTGCTCAGTCACCAGATGCTGCAGGGAGTACAAGGCGTGCAGCCAATGCTGGGAGCCTCGCTGTCGTGGGCAGTGGACAGGGATTTTCGGCTCGAGCGCACGTCAAGTCAAGGGCGTACTGTGGCAGTGAGAGTGCGCTCAGCCTTTAAAATGGCCAGCACGTGCAATTACACGGTAGGCGAGCGTGTCAGCTGCCGTGCTGTAAGCCAGGATAGCAATTCCACATCGTGCCAGGGCGCTGGTTCGGACGGGTTATGCAAGGATGACTCAAGGAGATTGCAAGCACGTGCAGTCATGGCGGAGCACGGCGTCCTTTGTGTAGGACAGGTGGTGGAAACAACCAGTGGAAGCATGCTGAACTTGATTCACGCGACTGGGGACACGGACGTGCGAGATGTATGTGCAAGCGACGCGACGCGCGTGTTGAAAACACGCCAAGCAGATGGCTCTTATGCCTGGGCTGCTGCTTCAGGCCAGCCCGACGCCAGCAGTGGACTTGCTCCGCAAGCTCAGATCGGGAAGGTGAACAACTTTCACGTCACAGCATTGCACACCCAGGAAGACCCCTTTGCAATAGACCGGCGGATCCAGGGCATGGATGTGGCGGTGGGCGTCCTCGTGCACGTCGTGCACGTGCGACCAGAGGCCGTGGCGCTCGTCGCATGGCTAGCATACGCAAGTTGGGAGGAGGGGGGGGCACGGGCCGACATGCTGCTGCCGCACTGCAGCGACATGTCTGTAGCGTCGAGCGAGAGGGCGGGCAAGCCCTGCCGCATAAACTTGCGACATTCAGTGTCTTCTGCGGGCACTGGCGCCGAGGAGGAGGATGAGGAGAAGGACGCCACGTGGTTTGTCGCCTCTGGTGAAGACAAGTACTGGGAAGGGCTCGCGATTCCCGGCGTGCCTCCCAACGCGCTCCTCAAGACGTATGTGCCCCTCTGCTGTGTGGCCTCGCACTGCGGCAGTGCGGGAGAGGAGACATCCACCGTCAAGGCCTCGCTACGGAGGTGGCGCAACCAGAGCTGTGCTACCTCTGTGCAAGAGACGTTCAACTACAACAGCCCAGTGCCGGAGTTTCCTCTGTTGGTGCAAGTGCTGGCTACCAGCGACGCCCTGGCATCTCATCACCATCCCCATGTGCCCTGGTTCTACAGCACCCACGATCCTGACGGGCACATCATGACAGATGTTTTCCCACGCTTGGCGAATTCGGAGAGTATCCGCCTAAAAGACGTGAGGTGCTACTTTGGCCCTACAGGTGCTACGTTGGCGACCGCCGCGGCTGCTGCGAGGGAAGAGTGGCCCTCGCGTCTCTGCCTCCCTGCCTCGAGCCGCGGCGAGGGGATGCTGTCTTCAGATGATGCATTGACTTGCTCGCGTGACGAGGACTGCCGTACGTTGCTGGCAGCGGGAGGCGGAGGAGGAGAAGGAGGAGAAGGCGGAGAAGGAGAGGGTGACGGAGACGTAAGTGCGGTGGTGTGCCAGCAGCCATGGTCGGGGTGCCGTCAGTATCGCGACGACGCGAGCGGCAGCTTGGCAGGAAATAGGATCAAGCTGGACTTTGCCTTTGGCAAGAGTGATGCCTCCTTTGCCTTGGACACGAACGACATCTCCAGCACCCCTCGCCCTCGCTTCACACAGCATGTTGCCGCCACCCTCGACTTCCCGGGCAGTCTGCACCGCAGCGGCAACAGGAGCTCTCTCGTGCGGCTCACAGCAACTGGCGCTGAGCGCGTTGAGCAGCTGTCGCCGCGGCTGTCGTGGCAGACCTCGGCGCGTAGCCCGCTGCTATTCTCAGCATTTGCCTGCGACGCGGGCACATGGAACCAGCCCCCTATCTTTGTGGCGGCGCAGGCGTCGACAGACCCCTCGCCTCGCGTGGAATACACCTGCCCGCCCCTAGGCCCTTGCGAAATCCCGCTGTATGTGCGCGACTTCGTCGCGCTTGTGCATCCCGAGGCCGTGGACGCAGACGGTGACGGCTTTGCGCAACAGTCTCAGGACGAAATCACCGTGGAGGCCGCGCTCGGGACTGCCGCCTTCGGGGCGGGTGAGCTTGTGCAGCTTGACGGCAGTGCATGCATTGGGTATGGGGCGCTGCACTGTATCTACAGACTTCCCGTCCCGGTTGGCAGCCTTGTGGGCAAGGGGGCGGGACATGTGCGGCCGGGGGAGGAGGAGGAGAAGGAGGAGAGGCGTAGTCGCGTGGAGGGGAGCGTCATTGTGAGGTGCTTTAGCACTCTGGACCTCCATCCTCCAAGCGCGGCGCCGGTGCGAAGGTCTTGTCGCAGTGCCCCTTTGTGTGTCAAAATTCGCGTGGAGCCTCTCGCGAGCCTGCGCGGCTATCTGAGCCAGATCACTGCCCCTCGCGCCCGCCTCGATGCCGGCACGCATTCAGACGAGAGTTTGGAGATTGTCGTCGACTTTGTCGAAATGGACCTCTTGACACCACCGTGCAGATCTGTCCAAGGGACGTCGGCAATTTGTAGGACGCTGCTGTGTGCGTCTAATGGCAACGCTTGCGAGGTGGAGTTTAATGTGCCGCACGATGCCGAGGACATGAGAGTCACGGTTGCGGTTGCCAACACGGACTTCAGCTCCAGCGCAGAGTATGTGTCCGGCATCTTCGTGGGACAAGAGCAAATCGGGGGGCGCTACCTGCAGTTGGACGGCCTGGATCAAAACTGTAGCAAAATGAGCGTGCTGCTTAATGGGCTCCAGGTGCCCTCAGCCGTACAGGCTGCATCCATACATGAGGGCAAGCTGACGATACGCATTACAACGTCGGAGGCCGTGGACTGCTGCCCCTGCAGCGGCTATGTACTGTTCGCGCACGTCAGTGTAACTTGGCAAGCCTCTGTCGCGTCGAATCACCTCAACATCTCGTACTTACTCCAGCCCCCCAGCGCATGGCAACTGTTGCAGAGCTCCTCAGACAAATTGAAGCTGCAATATAGCATCAGCCCGCCCTCCGCCGCAGGCAAATTTTTCCGGGATATTCCCCAACGTGCCGCCGTTTTCAAAGGCTTTTCTGCGTCGATTGTTCCTCAGGAAATTCTTGGGGGCGATGCTGTTGGCCACGGGCTGCTTGCGAGTAGCCACGAACTGTTGGTCTATTTTCGGCTGGCGATGGAGGTCGGCGATACGCGCTTGTTTGGGTATGTGTCTGGCCTCCTGCAATTTCTGTTCGCTTCGCGAGGCATGCGCGGTCCGTGGATTCATTTGATGCTCACATAAACGCACAGGCACGCGTACGCATATGCGTAAGCCCAGCCGCGCGCGTGAAACTTGCTTTGTTTTTGTTGCTGATTACGCCACATATTCTGCAGCGCGCAATCAAACCCGATCATCGCGGCATCCTCAATCTTCCTTGACCCCCAACGTGACACAGCCTCCCACCTCGGCACCGCAACTGCTGCAGACAGCAGCAGTAGCACGCACAGCGCCGACGCCGTCTTAGCCACGCGCGTGAACAACAGGCTGAGGATCTGGCGAATGCTTCCCATCGCCTCGCCTTCCGCATCTGCCCACAGCTCTATTGACCCGTCCTCATTGCCTACATTTGTGCCTGGCTACAGAGTTGAGTTTGTGGCTGAGATCAGCTGTCAAGTGCACGAGGGAATGTTCAGTCTCGACAGGTGCTTGTGTGCTTGTTTTCGTTTTTGTGGGCAGGGCCCCGTGCCTGGCTTCATGAGCTTCATGTAGGGCTGTTGCTCGCCCTGGAGCTAATGCATGCCTGTCTGGGTCCCCAGCACGCGGAGTCGACTATTCGTCCTGATGCAGCATCCCAGCGAAACCTTAGACGCTCCGTTTGAGCTGTTGGCCATAGACATGCGCAAGCGCTCTGGGGGCAGCGTTCGCGACGCAGATGACTCTGCACAGGTGAGCCGAGTTCGTGTAAAGGTGGCAGATGTTGGGCTCATCAATTCTGAGTTTGATGAGTTGAAAGACGCTCTGCTGGCTGTCGCTGTCGACAACAGGGGAGATGGATTGCATGCCATGCTCATCTCCATCTCAGTGTCATCCGGCAACGTGACGAATATCGCAGACCTGTCTGCAGCATATCCTCGGCTGGCAGTGTCCGCCTTCAGCCGCGCGCAGGGGGTGTACTTCTATGTGTGCGCGAACTCGCGCAATCTTTGCCGGGTCAACGTGCGTACGCGTAAGCTGTTGTCCGCCATTCCAGTTCTGCAAGACGGCGACAACAATATCATCGCCATGGAATACGACGAAAATCAAGATGCCGTGTACGCCCTTCAAGGCTCTTTTCCCTTCGACGAGGCCTATGAAATCACACTCGTGGTCTATAATGTGCGACATGCCACGCAACAGAGCACCCGCATCACTTCCCTCTCGGGTCCTGTAGACTTTAAATTCGGGACGATGCCCCAAGTTGTCTTTGCGCTCAGCACAGGGCGCATATCGATCTTCGCACATGGCAAACTCACTCATTACTCGCTAAGTACGAACCAGACGAACCGAGCGCCGCTGGGTGCGGCTATCACAGATCTTCCGATCTATTTCGGGGAGCTCGAAATAAGACAGCCACGGATATCAGCTATTAGTACACCCCCCTTTGCAATGACAACGAGCTATGTCCTCACGGTGACCGGCGTGAACTTTGGCTTGAGTGACGTAGGTCAAACAGTTATGACTGGAAACTTTGAGTGCGTGCAGTCGCAGTGGATATCGGACTACGCTATTACATGCCAGCTCTCCGATTTCACCACTAGCGAGGCGCTGCGGGAGAATTCGCCGATTATTGACTCGGGGGGTCTAATGGATTTGACAGTTCGCGTGCCCCGGGCCGACGTCGCAGCGGCCGGCAATGGAGCAGTACCGCAAGAACTGGTTGTGTCGCGAGCAGTGTCAGCCTTGGTGTCCATTGAATCGTGGCAGCGTATCACGCCGACCCGGCAGAGTGCTCTTGCCTATGCTCATCGGGTCACGGTGACGGGGCTGGGCTTTCACGAACCTTACGAGGAGTATCGCTGCTTTTTCAACAACGACCATCATGTGGTCATGACGGGCGCCCCGCTGAGCCATTCACGCAGGGAGTTGATCTTTATGGGCCCGACGTGGATAGGTACGTGTAGACATAGGTCGGAAATATCGATAGATCAATGCAATTTAGAGTGAGGTTTAATACTTTTTAAGCACTCCCGGGACCTCACCTCTAACAAAAAGGTACTTGGAAATGGTTGGCGGATGTTTCTTATGATGACTGGCAACGTACTCTGCAGGCGGCGCTGCCAGAACTGAAGTATCGCTTCGAAGAATCAGCATTGGCGACCACAGCCAGTCCTACACACCTGACACAACTGTGCACGTAGCCAGAGGCGCGGATGGCGTATTTCAGCATGTTCCAGAGTATGAATTCGAAGAGGTGTGGGCAAAGCTTTCGACGACCTCGGCCAAGGCATCGGGGTCTACGGTGCTGACCATTACCGGGGCAGGTTTTGCGGCGAATTACAGCGCTCTCGCATACTCGAGCGAGAGCCACGACACCCTCAAAGAGATCCACTTTCAATACGCTGTAAGACGCAGCATCGTAACGCCAAATGTCAGCTGGCACCCTAGATAGATTGCTTGCGTGTACCGCGCGCTCTTTCTGACTTTGTTGAGGGTATTTCCAGTGTATCGTTTCTCGTTCGGATACTGAATCTTCCGGCAGCAGCGAGACCCAATTTAACTTGGCGGTTCCCGCAATTACTGTCAGTCATCGCAGGCTCACTTGCGCTCTCGCCCCGTGGTATTCTGCGGCGCAGGGCAAAGTCGTGTTTCGTCTTTTTCGCGGCGTTGGCATGTTCCCCAGGGTCAGATCCGGTCGTGGTATTTCGAATCCCGGTGTCGGTATTTACAGTGAAGGAGGGAGGCTGGGCGTTCCCGGGGATGCAAGGTACACCTGGAGTGAGGTGCAACGCACTGAAAATGGCCATGACGCTATCGATGAGAGCGTGGACTTTACTATTTTGCAGGGTTGGCAGTCAGTCAAGCCCACCGGCGCTTCGATCGGAGATGGTAGGGTCCTTCACGTCACGGGATTTGGTTTCAGCATGTCGACAGGATATGTGTGCGCTTTTTCATCGTTGGGCACGGCAAACGTCTCGGGATATGATGCAGAGCACCAGACTGTAGCGGTGGTCACAAACTCAACCCACCTCACGTGCTCACCGAGTACACATATCGGCGAGGCAACATACCCCTATGCCCTCATCACGCTCTTCACTTTTGTTGGCGGAACTATTGTTTCAATCAGCAAAGACGGTCCACCAAGCTTTTTTGAGTTCTTGCCTGCCTTCAAGTCTATCTTGCCCACGACCGCAAGCGCGAGCCAGAATCTCCTTCTAAGTAAGAACTTGCTGCTCTTGCACTTTCCTCCAGGACAAATGCATGCCTGCATAGCACCAGCGCAGAGACACACGGACAAGCATGCATGCTTGAGTGCAGCTTTTGTCATCTTGAATCGCCCGCTCGCGATCTGACTTGTAGCACCTGTCGGCAGCGATCAATGGCAATGGATTCCGAGTGGACGAGGCTGCGCGGTACGAGTGCGCTGTGGCAGTATGGACCGACAACCAGGCGCAACAGGCGGCAGTTGAAGCCGCTGCGTCCGTTTTCAATTTTGGGCTTCGCAACTTTGCCTATGGATTGAATGAGCTGCAGGGCTCACAGTTTGTCACAGCAAATGTCACGTGGGTTTCGCGGTCGCAGCTGCTCACCCGAATTGCATGGCCCTTTGCATCATCCAAGACGCTGGTCCTGCTCAAGTTGCGGGGAGATGGTGTTGATAGCCCTCTTGGTGCCATTGCTGGCACTGGCAAGAGTGTTCTGATGACCTTTACTCTTCTGCTGTCGGAAGGTATAGAAAGCACCGAGATTCGCACGAGTGGTTATGCAATGGATGCCGTGTGGCTGACATTTCGAGGATCTGGGTTCAAGCAGGACGTACGTTTCGAGAATTTAGATTCAGGCGGATTTGGGTTCAAGCAGCAAGAGTATACATGCATGCTAATGTCGATACCCCCTCTCCATTTCCAGGAATGGAACTTGACGGCAACGCGTTCTTGCGACGAGACGTGGTGCAACAGCACATGCCATCAGAATTGCATCATCACGGCAGTTTCGTACTCTGCCGTGATGATCTGCAAGTACCAATGCTATGTGGACTTTGTCAACAGCAACGACGGGCCTAGAAACATATCAACGGGTGCACCTGCCATAAACTCTTCGACAATAGTGTGTCCTGCTCTGAAATGGCCATTTGCTAGTGGACATGTTGTCCCATCTCTGATGTATGCCGGTCGCATCATACCCGGCATTGAGAGTCCTGGAGTGACACTTAGCCCACAGTGGACGCACGTGACGCCTCAAGGTATTTTAGCATCTCACGCGCTCCTAGTAATTCTTGGTCTATAGATAACTGCACTGATAGATGAGCTGACTCTTTTTCGAAAATATAGATGTTCCGTCATCTGGTGGCACAATCACGATTCATGGCTCTGGTTTTGGCGAGGCTGAGGGAACATGCATCCTCACGCAAAACTCATCGCACGGCCCACTTGTTGGCAGTACACCCACTGTCAAGACCCTGGACGCTGATGGCCATGAGTCTAGTACACAACTCACCTGCTCCTTACCATCTGGCTTTGGCTCCTTTTCAGCAGGTGCGCCAGTTCACGTTGAAATACGTTTGAAGAACAGTGAACTTATTCACATAAAGTCGGGAAAAGGAAGCATTTTCATTACAGAGGCATTGCATACTGTCATGCCCAGCGCCGCAGGAGCACTTGGTGGTACATTACTGTATTTTTTGGGAACCGGCTTCGCGTTTGGCAACGGCCGCGGAGCAGTCGAATACAGATACATTTCAAATTTTGGTGACTTTCAATCACCTCAAATGTGCAAGGCGCTGAACATGAGTGTGGTCATCTGTGGGTCGCCACTATGGCCATTTGCTGGGACGGATGCGCTGGACGTGACGCTCTCGAGAACGTCGATCGAAACACCAGAGCAAGCAGAACAGCATCGACGATGGCCAGTGCAGGGTTCGGTGTCGATGATGATCTACTCAGAAGTGTCAAGTTTCGCGCCTTCCTCGGGGGGGGCCTTGTCTGGCACTAATATATCAATTTTTGGAAGAGGTTTCGGGCTGCTCTCCCGCAAGTACTTTTGCCGATGGTCAGTCTCTCTCAAACCCTTCATCCCACGCCTCCAAATAGAGGCAGTCGTTGTAAATACGTCCGTGGTCACTTGTGAGATCCAGCGGCGGCCCCCATCGACAGATATTGCCAGGGAAGGGTGCGCGTGCGGGCTTTGCGACAGTTGCGTCACAAATCATGCCAACGTTTCTGCAGAAAAAACATCATGCTTGCAGTTCCTGGCCAGATTTTGCAATGGCTCAATTGCAAACTCAAGCCAGGAATACTGGGAATTTCCCTCTTCTGCTTCCACATTTTCATTGCTGGAGGCTAAGATCACGGGAGATTCTGTGGTGCCGTTCCCTCATATTGCAGACTTTGAAACATTTGTACAAGTGAGAAGATGTGAACCAACAAGCAGTGGGGCAGGTGTGAGCCATATGATCACCGTCTTTGGTGCTGGATTCACCCCGTTCCGCGAATATCCGACTTATTACTGTTCATTGTCGGATGGCGTCAAGGGTGAAGTGCAACAGTCAGCATTAGCGCACGCAGACGACGTCACCCGGGTTGTGTGTAATATGCCACCCTATCTCTCAGCAACTCGTGTCAACATCACTTTGTATCAACTTAACCCCGAACTGCAATCAACTGGCAATCGTCACGACTCCACGGAAATTCCACATGAGACATTGCAGACGCTCACATACCGCTACTATCCGCGACTCCTTTCCATTCAACCTTCGCGTGCACCAGCGATTTCTGGCGCGGCTGTGAACATATCCGTCATTGGGGTTGTCACGACCTCTGATCTGGTCGTGCGGTTCTCCCGAGAGGATGGGGAGCAGGTTCTATACGCCGATTCGACAGTGACGATGGCATCAGGTAGCCTGCTGTCATTGAACGCGCCCATCTGGGATTCCGAGTGGGGAGCTGGAGTTGTGAATGTGACGCTCGTGTGGGGCGGGGAAGTCCTCGCATCGGCAGCAAGGCTACACTTTGAATATGACGAGACGCTGTCATCGATTATGACCCAGACAGGAAAAGCTTCAGGAGGATTTCTGTTCCTGACTGGGTATGCATGGATCAAACAAGAACCAGTATACTACTGCACCATTAGCTCCGTCGCCAACAGCTCCCACTCATCCCGCGGTCCGCTGAGCTTCAGCGAATCAAGTAGTACGCTGACATGCAGCTACGACGTCTGGCCTTATCCAGCTGGGCTCGTTTACGTTCGTCTTTGGCGTGGCGAGCAGGAGATTGCTCGCCTAGAGGTCAGCCGGCCCCTGATATTCACAATGCAGTCAGTGTGGTGGGGCAGGTTGTTAGAACGCCAACTCGACTGGTGGGGTGGAAAGCTGGTGACAATAGACGGATTTGGAATAAAAGCAAGTCCAAATAATTCCACGCCAACATTCAAATGCACCTGGCAGTCCATGACCGAATTAGATGCCACAGGTGAAGCAAGGTACTCCGTCAGCACTGCCGGCTTTGCTGTTTCCCCGACTTTGATGTACTGCGTTTCGCCCTTGTGGCTTGGGAAGGATCAAGACAGTCAGCTCCATATTTACGAATGCGAAATACCAGCCTCTTACTCGCCCATTCTCAACGTTGGGCTCCCATGCGAGCGACTTTTGCAGCGCATTGGCCCTTGGTATGGCACAATTTCTTTCGCGGCTGGCCCGATGATCATGCTCCAACACACCACGCCAAACGCACCTATCCGAGGCGGCGACTCCACCATCACTCTCTCAGGCCGCAATTTTGCAGATCGAGATATGTCTCCAATTGGCAGAGTAGGGGATAGCGTATGTGAGTTCACGCGCTGGGTGTCTGAGTCCAGCATCTTGTGCGGTGTTTCTCCAATGGGTACGCCCATTTTGGGCATGGGCGTGCCCATGGGTTGCGACTTTGTTGTAGGCTTCCTTGGCATCACCAAGATGGGAAGCCGCAGCCTTGCCTTTTCGTATGATGGTCCGGAGGTCCGTGATTTAGGGCGTGATTTTGGGCAACTATGTGCAGGCTGGAAAGTCGGCAATGCAAATTGCTCACAGCTTGGGCTCGGCGGCAAAAAGCACCAGCAGCAGCCTTTTTCCATGACCCAAATGGGCAATCTTGCTTTGTTCACATCGTCAAAACTCAACCTCACTCGCCGGCTGTACTTCAGTGGAAAGGACATGGCGGTTGCGGATGTGACACTGAGAGCTCGTGTGGGGGGATCCGTGTGTGAAGAGACGCTGTGGGTGTCAAGTTCTTGGGTCCTTTGCAAACATGCAATGGGATTTGGAGCCAGCAGGGCTGGAGGTGTTGTTACCGTGCAATATTCGCAGAGACTTGGCACCAGCACGGCAGCATTCTCCATGGACAAGATTGATGTTAGTGGGATAATCAATGGGATTGGTGTTCATGGGATAAGTGTCATGATCCACAGTGAAGGATTCGGATTCGTGTGCTCGACACACCACGCTCGACTCGACGGAAGCGCGTGTTCTTCCACGCGGTGGCAATCCTCCACGTCGCTGCTTTGCCGCTCGGCAGCAGGCATCGCAAGCTCTCACAGAGTGTCTGTATCAGCTGGTGTGCTGGCGTCGAGCCTCACTGAAGCGATGTCGTTTGATTTGAGCATGAGCGCGATGTCACGTCAGAATTCGCCTGTTACAGGTTGCACTTCTGTTACTCTGCACGGACTTGGTTTCGGACAAAGGGCGCTCTCTGCAAATGAGCGGGTTGCACATACGCGAAGCGAGGCAAGTGACTGGACCTCAGACACATCAACACGGTGCCTGGTAGCCAAGGGACTGTCAGCAACGCGGCGAGTCAGTTTGACGGTCGGAACGCGAGATGCGTCGCTCACGAGCAGCTTTTCGTTTGCAGCTGTTAAAGTTGTCAACGCAGCGTTGGGGGTGGATCTTGGTGTGCAAACTGCTCTGCCGGTGGTGGAGTTCGATTGCACTAAACTCGAACCGTGGGGTCGCGGTGAACCAGAATGCGGTGGTACAGACATGCTTCAATTGTCCAATTTGCAGCAGCAAACATACCTCCGGGATATTGCTGGAAGGCGAGATATTGCGGGAGGCTTCGGGAAAGATGGAAGTTACCAGGTCAGAGTGGCTCACACATCGGAAGGTTTTCAATTTCCAGAATACCAGCGACCTGGTTTACCTGAAGTAGCTGCACTATTTGAAGGCATGTGCCTTACTCCCAATCCCAAGCCACTGAAAACGTCCTGGAGGAAAGACATCGGCCCAGCCTGCACGAACTTCTCAGAGTGGGAAGTGCATGACGGTGCCTTGAACCCGGAGATCACCACCTCGCTATCGAGTTGGTACTTTTGCTCGGACGTAGACAGTGCTACATACTGCAAGGAGTTGATGGAATTGGAAGCGCGCAACAAACTGAGAACTGGGTCATTGGTGAGTCGAGCAGTGCGACAGGCTGGTTTCATCTACAGCGATTATTCGGGAGAGAAAGTAGAAGGCACGACCTTGGTCTATAATGCGGCCGCCTCTTACTCGACGCAGCAGCAAGAATGGCTGGACTACACGCTAGAAGTCAGCCTGGTGGCATTTGGCGATGATTGGATCGGTGTCAGCTTCAGATATATTGATGAAAACAATTATTGCAGGTTCGAGATGAACTCCCAAGAGGGCATCCGACGTCTCAAAAAGGTGACAAATGGCACTGTCAACTTTGTATGGTCGCAACCTGAGTCACTAAAACTGGGCTACACCTCTGGCACCATAACTACTGTTCGTGTGATGCTGCAAGGACCTGAAATTGTGGTGTCAGTCAAAGAAGGTATCAGTCAATCTGCTTCTTGGAAGCCCATTGTGTCAGTGTTTGACAACACGTATAGCCCCAGGGACTATGAGCTGAGTCAAGCAGTGCATATCGAGAGATGTCTCCGTCGAGGAATGTCTATGGAGGGATGTCTTCTGGTGGCTGACAGATCTCCAGCAACCTTTGGCCTCTGGACGGCCGGAAGCCCAACAGTGTATTTCGTCAACATCAAAATGTATCAGGACTATCGCTTAGCGAAGCACAGTAATGCAGTACCAGTCGTCGGTGGCGAGGTCATCTTGAGGGGCTCAGCCTTTGGCACATTCGATAGTAGTTCCCACGTATCCGTGGGGTCGACAAACTGTCCAATGACCACCTGGATGTCTGCAAGCTCTTTAAAGTGTCATTCAGCCCCGGGTTACTCGCGCTCAATTCAGGTCCAGATTTCAGTAGGACAACACTCTGGGTCCCTTACCGACAGCATTTCCTTCGACATTCCCATGCTCATGGCAGAATACTATCGAGAGAACAGAGCTGGTACTGGCTCGGTCTCAGTTACAATTCGCGGAGCAAACTTTGGTGTCGTGGGAAGCACACAAGCCTTGCGAAGCAGGCATACTGCAGCAGAAGTGACGAGATGGATGAGCGCAGATCAGGTGCCGTGCCGCGGCTGCTACGCGGAATCATGGGGCTCTGACACTCAGATCCGAGCATTGGCGCCATCTGGCGTGAGCGGAACGCACCGAGTCGCGATCACTGCTGGAACACTTTTAGGGAGTGCCACGCTAATCTACAGTATTGACTTGACAGCTGTCAGCACAGGTCGAAGATTGAACCGGGCGGGGACGGGGTCGGCATCGGTGACGATGCATGGATCGGGATTGGGGCTGGTTGCGTTCACGGCGCTGGGACGGATCGGGCAGACGGGATGCGGGGGTACGGAGTGGGAGTCGGAGACGTCCGTGCGGTGTCTCGTTGGCCACGGTGTGCGAGGCACGCGACGGATGGTGGTGACGGCGGGCGAGCGGGGCGGGAGCACGTCTTTGGCAATCTCTTTTGATTCTGTGAGCGTAAGTGTATTTCGTCGATCGAACTCGGCCGGGACCGGGTCGGCGCCTGTGACGGTGCACGGATCTGGATTGGGGCTGGTGACGTTCACGGCGCTGGGACGCGTTGAACAGACGGCATGCGAGGGGACGGAGTGGGAGTCGGAGACGTCGGTGCGGTGCCTGGTGGGGCATGGATCCCAGCAGACGCGGCGCGTGACATTGACGTCAGACATTCTCG
>Ga0315905_10003519_pt1 | contig 16134 bp, 13 predicted proteins | sample LakEriMetagenome_5_FD_203522 | JGI IMG/M metagenome (GOLD analysis project Ga0315905, IMG submission 203522) | Freshwater fungal communities from buoy surface, Lake Erie, Ohio, United States - Buoy 4 MA121 | ecosystem: Environmental > Aquatic > Freshwater > Lake | place: USA: Lake Erie, Ohio... | reverse complement strand
TGCGTCAGCGCCGCGCCGCGAACCTGCCAGCTGTGACGGGGCGGGAGCCGATCGTGGCCCCCTCCGCTGGCCTGATCAGCGTGGTGCGCGTCTCCGCCGGCCAGGTGATCCAGGCGCAGGAGCCGCTCTTCGACATCGTCGATCCCGCTCGCCTCTGGATCGAGGCCATCGCCTTTGACCCCGCCGCGGTGGCCGAGATTTCCGGCGCGTCGGCCATGACGGCGGGGGGCCAGGCGCTGCGGCTCGGCTTCGTGGGCCGCGGCATGACGCTTCGCCAGCAGGGCCTGCCCCTGCATTTCCGCATCGAGGGTGCCGCGCCGGGCCTCGCCGTGGGGCAGCCGGTGACCGTGATGGTGGAGACCCCGCGCCGCGCCGCCGGCATCGTGCTCCCGGCCGAGGCCGTGGTGCGCAATCCCGAGGGCGGCCAGGTGGTTTATGAGATGCCGAGTGCCGAGCGCTTCCTGCCGCGACCCGTGCGGGTCCAGCCCCTCGACGGCCAGCGTGTGCTGGTCACGGCAGGGCTCGATCGCGGGGCGCGGGTAGTGACCAGCGGCGCCGGGCTGATCGCGCAGGTCCGCTAGCCGTGTTCAACATTCTCGTCACCGCCAGCCTGCGGAACCGGATCTTCGTTTTGGTCACTGCCGCGATCCTCGTGGTCTATGGCGCCTTCACGCTGCAGCGCCTGCCGGTGGATGTCTTCCCCGACCTCAACAAGCCCGTCATCACCCTGATGACCGAGGCTGAAGGCCTGGCGCCGGAGGAGGTGGAGCTTCTCGTCTCCTACCCGATCGAGACTGCGATGAATGGCATGCCGGGCGTCACGCGCGTGCGCTCCGTCTCCGGCGTCGGCCTGTCGATCGTCTTCGTGGAGTTCGACTGGGGCACCGACATCTGGGTGAACCGCCAGCAGGTCGCGGAGCGCCTCTCGCTGGTGCGGGCGCAGCTGCCAGCGAATGTCGCCCCACAGATGGCGCCGATCTCCTCCATCATGGGGGAGATCATGCTGGTGGCGATGTCCACCGACGGCCGCGCCAGCCCGATGGAGTTGCGGGAGCTGGCCGATTGGGTGGTGCGGCCGCGGCTGCTGACCATCCCGGGCATTTCGCAGGTGATCCCGATCGGTGGCGAGGTGCGGCAGTATCGCGTCACGCCGGATGTCGCGCGGATGCATGCGCTGGATGTCACGGCGGAGCAGGTGCATGCTGCGCTTCGGCAGTTCGGCGGCAATACGGGCGGTGGCTATGTGGACCAGGCGGGGCGCGAATACCTGATCCGCAACATCGGCCGCACCACGCGCCTCGAGGATATGGCGAACACGCCCGTGGCCATGCGGGCCGGCCAGCCAATCCCGCTACGCCAGGTCGCGACGGTTGACTACGCCGCACGGTTCAAGCGTGGCGAGGCCGGTAGCATGGGCCAGCCGGCGGTAATCCTGTCGATCCAGAAGCAGCCCGCGGCCGACACGGTGGCGCTGACGCGGCAGGTCGAGGCGGCACTCGCAGAGTTACAGCGCGCCATGCCGCCGGGCGTCACTGCCAACAACGTGCAGTTCCGCCAGGCCGATTTCATCGCGGCTTCGATCGGCAATGTGGAGAAGGTGCTGCTGGAGGCGGTGGCGGTGGTGGCCGTGGTGCTGTTCCTGTTCCTGCTGAACGGGCGCACGACCTTCATCTCACTCACCGCGATTCCGCTGTCGGTGCTCATTACGGTCGTAGTGTTCCAGCTGCTCGGCTTGTCGATTAACACCATGACGCTGGGCGGCCTGGCCATCGCTATCGGCGAGCTCGTCGATGATGCGGTGGTGGATGTGGAAAACGTCTTCCGTCGCCTGCGCGAGAACCGCGCGCGGCCGGACCCGCAGCCAGCCATCATCGTAGTCGCGCGGGCAAGCCAGGAAGTACGCTCCGGCATCGTCTACGCGACGATGATCGTGATCCTGGTCTTCGTGCCGCTGTTCGCCCTGACAGGCATCGAGGGCCGGTTGTTCGCGCCGCTCGGCGTCGCCTACATCGTCTCGATCCTGGCGAGCCTGGTTGTATCGATCACCGTCACGCCGGTTCTTTGCTACTACTTGCTGCCGCGCATGAAGCGGATGGACCACGGCGACAGTGCGCTGGTCCGCGTGCTGAAGCGCTGGAACGAGCGTGCGCTTCTCTGGGCCTTCGCCCGTGCGCGCCTTGTCTATCTGTTGGCTGGCGTGGGCGTCGCAGGCGCGCTGGCGACCGTGCCCTTTCTGCCGCGCTCCTTCCTGCCGCCCTTCAACGAGGGCACGCTGACCATCAGCCTGCAATTCCAGCCAGGCATCAGCCTAGCCGAAGCCAACCGGCTCGGCCGGCAGGCGGAACTGCTGATCATGCAGGTGCCGGAGGTCCGCACGGTGGGCCGCCGCACTGGTCGGGCCGAGCTCGATGAACATGCGGAAGGGGTGCATTCCTCCGAAATCGACGTCTCCCTCCATGATTCCACGCGCGGCAAACAGGCGATCTCGGCGGATATTCGCGCGCGCCTCAGTGTACTGCCCGGCAGCGCCAATATCGGCCAGCCGATCGGCCATCGGCTTGACCACATGCTGTCTGGAGTGCGGGCCGAAATCGCGCTCAAGATCACCGGCGACGACTTGGATACGCTTCGCACCCTGGCCGAGGGGATGCAGCAGCGCTTGGCCGCCATCCCCGGCCTGACTGACCTGCAGGTGGAGCGCCAAGTGCGCGTGCCGCAGCTTCAGGTGGCGGTGAACCATGAGCGCGCGGCGCTGTATGGCGTCTCCGCCGCCTCGGTGGCCGAAGCCCTACAATCCCTGTCGGGCGGCCAGGTCGTCAGCCAGGTCGTGGACGGCGCGCGGCGCTTCGACGTGGTGTTGCGCCTCGGCGATGCGGACCGTACCGGCGCCGGGCTTGCCGCCGTGATGATCGAGGCACCGGGTGGGCGCGTGCCGCTGTCCCTTCTGGCAGAACTGCGCGACACCGATGGTCCGAACCAGATCCTGCGGGAGAATGGCCGGCGGCGGATCGTCGTGCTTGCCAACACCGATGGCAGCGATATGGCCGCGATCATCGCCCGTATCCGGGGTGAGATGGAGGCGGCTAGCTTACCGCCCGGCTATTTCTTCACGCTGGAGGGCACCTTCCAGGCGCAGGAGGAAGCGGCCCGGCTGATCGCGGGCCTCTCGCTCGTGTCCTTGGCGCTGATCTTCATGGTGCTCTACAGCCGCTACAAATCGGCGGTGCTGGCGCTCATCATCATGGGCAATGTGCCGTTGGCGCTGGTGGGTGCCATCGCAGCACTTTGGATCGCGGGGCAGCCGCTCTCTGTCGCCTCGATGATCGGCTTCATCACCTTGGCCGGCATCGCAACGCGCAACGGCATCCTGAAAGTCAGCCATTACCTGAACCTTGCCTTGCTGGAACGCGAAAAATGGGGGCTGGCGTTGGTGATCCGCGGCAGCCTGGAACGCCTGACGCCGGTGCTGATGACCGCGCTCTCGGCCGGCTTCGCGCTCATCCCGCTAATGATCGGCGCGAGCGAGCCGGGCAAGGAAATCCTACACCCCGTCGCCGTGACCATCTTCGGCGGCCTGGTCACCGCGACGCTGCTGGACACGTTCCTGACGCCGCTGCTGTTCCACCGCTTCGGTCGCCCGGCTCTGGAACGCTTGCGCGACGTCCAGCAGGAGCTGAAGGTGGCTGAGGCTTATTGACCCATGAGGACCCCCGACATGACCCCGCGCCGCCTGCTGCTCGCCAACCTGACCCTCGTCCCCCTTGGCGCCTCCTTTGCCGCGCGCGCGCATGAGCCGCGGCGTGGCCCGAATGGCGGGCAGAAGGTGGATATCGGCACCAATCACGCCGAGCTTCTGGCGGCAGGGAACACGCTGCGGCTGTTCCTGTTCGACGGTGCCGACAGGCCGATCCCGGCAGCGGGAGCGACGGCGCAGGCCGTCATCCTTGCAGGCGGGCGCCAAGTCACCGTGGCACTCACGCCCAGCGGCGACAACGTGCTGGCCGGCACCGGCGATTTCACCGCAGCGCGCGGCATGCGCGCGGTTGTCACGCTGACGCTCCCCGGCCAACGTCCCGCGCAGGCCCGCTTCACCCCGATGGACCAGAATTGAGGAGACTCCGATGCGCAGAACACTGTTGGCCTTGGCCCTGCTCGTCGCGGGTCCGGCCTGGGCCAACACCCCCTCGCCCTATGCCGGCATGACGGACCGCCCAATCCGTGCACTGTCGGCCGAGCAGCAGGCCGATCTGCTGGCCGGTCGCGGCATGGGCTTGGCATTGGCCGCCGAGCTCAACGGCTGGCCTGGCCCGGCCCACGTCATCGAACTGGCTAGTGCGATGCAACTCACACCCGCGCAGCTTGCGGCCACGCAGCGCCTCATGGCGGAGATGCAAGCCGCGGCGAGTACGCTCGGCGCCCGCGTGATTGAGGAAGAGCGCGCCCTCGACACTGCCTTCCGCGACCGCAGTGTCACACCCTCCGACCTTTCGGCGCGCACGGCCCGCATCGCGGCCCTGCAGGGCGAAATCCGGGACGTGCATCTGCGCACGCATCTGGCACAGGCGGCGCTCCTGAACGCGGAACAGATCGCCGCCTATTCTCGACTGCGGGGTTATGCCGGCGGGACGCCGCAGCATGGTGGCCCGATGCCGGGCGGTCACCGGCATCATTGATGTGATGGGGCCCGACAGCCTGTCGCAGGAGGCCCATATCCTCGTTGTCGAGGATGATGGGGAGATGCGCACGCTGATCGCCAAATTCCTGCGCCAGAATGGCTTTCGCGTCACTGGCGCACGCGACGGGCGCGAGATGTGGGAAGTGCTGGCCGGCGCACCCGTCGATCTGGTGCTGCTCGACGTCATGTTGCCGGGCACCTCTGGCCTCGACCTGTGCCGTGCGCTGCGCGCCAAGTCGGGCGTGCCGATCATCATGGTGACGGCGCGCGGTGAGGAAACTGATCGCGTGCTTGGCCTTGAGCTCGGCGCCGACGACTACATCCCCAAACCCTTTGGGCGGGCCGAGTTGCTGGCCCGTGTGCGAGCGCTACTCCGACGCTCACGCGGCGAGGCTGGCGAGCCTATGGCGGGCCAGGCGGGCGAGCGAATCCTCTTTGCAGACTGGAGCCTTGATACGCGGCGCCGGGAACTCAGTGCGCCCGATGGCACGGCGGTGGATCTGTCTGGCGGCGAGTATGACCTGCTGCTGGCCTTCTGCGAACACGCGCAGCGCGTGCTGAGCCGGGACCAACTACTCGACCTCGCCCGCAACCGCATGGCCTTCAACGGCACCGAACGGTCGGTTGATGTGATGGTCAGCCGCTTGCGAAGGAAGTTGGAACCAACTGACGACAGCCCGTCGATCATCAAGACGGTGCGCGGCGCCGGCTACATGCTGGTGCCCCCCGTAAAGCGCGGGGCATGAAGCAGTTGCGCCGCCTGCTGCCGGACACGCTGGGCGGGCGGATCGTGCTCGTGCTGCTGGTCGGTCTGATGGCATTCCATCTCGGTAGCTTGTGGCTGCACCAGATCGGCACCGAAGCGATGCTTGGCACAACGCGCGAAGCGCAACTTGCCGAGCGCCTCGTCGCCGCCAAGCGCGCAGTCGCCGAACTGCCGATCGAGGAGCGCGACCGAACCGCGCATGCGCTCTCCACCGCAAGCCTCGACATGCATTGGACCCGGGCTGCAACCGTGCAACCGGTGCAAGCCAGCAGCGCCCGGATCGAGGCGCTGCGCAGCCGGCTCGGCGAACTGGTGCCGGAATTTGACATCACGGGCCTGAGGCTTGGCTACGGTGAGGATGGCGTGGCGGGGCACCAGTTGCTCGGTGCGTTGCCGCTCCCGGATGGTAGCTGGCTGAACTTCTCCGCCGCCCTGTTCCGTCCGCCAGTGTCAGAACACGCGACGCTGCTCTCCACCACGGCAATGGCGGTGGGGATTCTGCTGCTCGGGCTGCTGGTGGTGCGGCTGATCGGGCGACCCTTGCGCGCGCTGTCAGATGCGGCGGATCGCTTCGGCGGCCCGGGCCCGGTGGTGCCCGTGCCGGAAGAAGGCCCGCGCGAGGTGCGCTACGCTGCCCAGGCCTTCAACCGCATGCAGGGCCGCATCGACCGCCTGATCGCTGATCGTACCCATGCCCTGGCCGCCGTCAGCCACGATCTGCGTACGCCCATCGCGCGACTGCGTCTGCGCGCCGGCTTTGTTGAGGATGGCGAGGCGGCACGCGCCATCGATACCGACCTCGACGAGATGGAAGCGATGATCGATGCGACCCTGGCCTACCTGCGCGGCGAGACCGAGAGCGAGCCTCGCAAGCCGGCCGATCTCGTGGCGATGGTCGAGACGCTGTGCGACGCCGCAGCCGATGCGGGCGCAGCCGTCACCTATGCAGGTCCTTCGCAGGCACGCCTGGTTTGCAGCCCGGTGACGCTGAAGCGCGCCTTCTCGAACCTGATCGACAACGCCGTGAAATATGGCGGCGGGGCGCGCGTCGCTCTCGAAGACAAGGGTCACGAAATTCTGATACGCATCGAGGATGACGGCCCAGGGATCCCAGAGGCCGATATGCAGGCAGTGTTCGAGCCGTTTCGGCGCCTCGAGACGTCGCGCAATCGTGGCACAGGTGGGAGCGGACTCGGCCTCACCATCGCGCGCCGCGCGGCCGAGCAGCACGGCGGCACGGTACAATTGAGCAACCGGCCAGCTGGCGGACTTTTGGCGGTCGTTCGTCTGCCAAGAAGCTAGAGTGGATGCAGCATATCGCGATGATGGTCAGCGCTTCGCGCAGGCGAGCAACGGCAGGCTGGAACTGGATGAGTCCCAAGGGGGCGGACTGATGGCTAGGCGCTTTTTGCCGCGACAGGCCGGCTGAACGCCGCACCGCTCTGACTGCTTTGCCATTGCGGTCGCGCCCATCGCGAGCATCACGTGGGCTTCGCGAGTGCCGCAAGCAGGGCCGTGTAGACGCCGCAAAGCTGGGGTTCGGGGTTACGATGAGCCAGAAATCCTCCGTAACTCAAATCGCCAGTTTGGTCCCATAGGCGCTGACGCCGGACAAGCAACTCCACTGATGCAAGCCAAACCAGTCATCGAAGTGCTAAGGCCCACGCGCCGATAGGCGGCCGGCTGACCGTGGACAAAATCCACTTTGCTGTCGCCTGCCTTCAGATCTATCGCATACATAGCGATTGCGCCGACCAAGGGATTCTGTCAGCTTTCGCTAACCACGAAGGCATTTTGCCCTCTCCAAGTGGGACGTCCCCTTCGGTTGGGACGCGCCGTTTTCTGGACAGGACGCGAGATAGCCCTTGGGAGGCGCTATCTGATGTCAGATCTCTTCACAGGCGATGGGGCCTTTCGGGTCCCGAATGGCGGATCAACCAGGCCGCCCGGAATGATCTGGATCCCGAATGGGACCTTTCGGATGGGTTCGAACGATCATTATCCAGAGGAAGCACCTGTTCATCATGTCGCCGTGGATGGCTTCTGGATGGACGCGACACCCGTCACTAACCGTGACTTTGCCACCTTCGTTGCCGCGACAGGGCATGTGACAACGGCCGAGATCATACCCGACCCTCGCGACTATCCCGGTGCGTTGCCCGAAATGATCTATGCGGGAAGCCTGGTTTTTCGAAAGACCCGCGGCCCCGTGAACCTCGACCATTGGGGCCTATGGTGGGATTTCCGACGCGGTGCTTGGTGGCGAGAACCCCAGGGACCAGGATCGTCAATCGCGGGGCTCGATGACCATCCAGTGGTGCATGTCTCCCACGCGGATGCTCTCGCCTATGCGCGCTGGGCTGGAAAGGCCCTGCCCACAGAAGCGGAATGGGAATTTGCAGCGCGTGGTGGAATTGACGGGGCGCCCTTCGCGTGGGGTACGGCCATGCGGCCAGGCGGTCGCATCATGGCAAATACTTGGCAGGGCGCCTTCCCCTATCGGAACACCCGGGAAGATGGTTGGGAAGCGACCAGCCCAGTCGGCACCTTCCCGGCCAATAGCTATGGACTGCATGATATGATTGGCAATGTGTGGGAGTGGACGGCGGATTTCTGGGCCCCGCGACATGAGGCCGATACCACAAAGGCATGCTGCATTCCCCGCAATCCGCGCCGCGCCAGCGACGCGCAAAGTTTTGACCCTGCGCAGCCCGAAATTCGGATACCTCGCCGCGTGCTTAAGGGCGGTAGTTTTCTCTGCGCACCGAACCATTGCAGACGGTATCGCCCAGCTGCCCGCCACCCGGAAGCAGAGGATACATCAACATGTCATATCGGCTTCCGATGCGTGTTCAGGCCAGAGAACCCATCATGAGTTCCCACCAAAATATCGAACAACCGATTTGCGCTCGTTCGGCGGATAGGCGCGTACTCCTGCGGAATGTCATGAAAAGCGCATGGAGCGGCCTGGCAGTTATCGCGGTCATTGCGACCGCCCCCCCCGTACTGGCGACTGAGGGCGGCGGCAGTTTTTATCTGCAGGGCATGCAGGGAGATTTCGGCGCGGCCCTTATCGGGCCATCGGGCTTTTACCTGCGGCAGGACATCGCCCTGTATGATGCTTCGGCAGGGGTGCGCCCCGTCGGTGATCGCGTCTCTCTTGGAACAGATCTGTCGGCTTGGCTAAGCGTCACCCGCGTCGCCTATGCATGGGAAGGTGAAATTCTCGGCGCGCGGGCAATGTCAGGCATCGCGATCCCTTTCGCGCTGGACCTGAATGCCAGCGGCCTCGCGGCAGGCTACGGCTATCAGGATTTCCGTGCGGGGGACCGAACGGGGCTTGGCGATATCGCCTTCCAACCCCTGCGCCTATCCTGGAATTTTGGGCACCATCACCTTGCCCTTGGGCCGGTGATATATGCGCCAACCGGTGGCTATTCGACCGACCGGATCATCAACACCGGGCGTAATCGCTGGGGTTTCGACGTCGCCGGCGCCTACACTTGGCTGAACCCGACACGCGGTCACGAGGTTTCGGTCACTGGCGGCTATCTTATCAATTCGGGCAACAACGCCACCGGTTACGATTCCGGCAACGAAGCCCATGTTGATTGGTTGGTTGCGCAGCACTTCTCGCCGCGCTTTGGCATCGCCGCAGTCGGCTATTGGTACCAACAGGTTACCGATGATGGTGGCAACCAGCCTTTTCCCTTCAAGGGGCGCGGCTTTCGCGGTAGTGGCGTCGGTGTCGGCGCGGCAATCATCACGAAGCCCTTTGCGGAAAGATCGATCAGCCTGATCGGCAAATGGGTGCATGACCTTGATACCAGCAACCGTTTCAACGGTGATATCTTCATCGCTTCCGTCGCCTTCGCTTTTTGAAGCGTAAAGATTAGGGAGAGAGACAAAACATGCGTAGCCGCTTTCGCGCTAGCCTTTGCGCCCCCTTCCTTGCAATGGCGCTGCATGCCCTGCCGGCGGGCGCGCAGTCCCCAACCACCCCCCCCGCGGTAGGTCGCCATTTGCCTTTTCCACCAACGCCTTCAGCCAGTATGGCCGGGCCAACACTAGCCGAATCAACACATCAACGACGTGTCGAGCCACAACGCCTGCCAACGGACGCGCCCAATATATTGGTGATCTTGCTAGACGACGTAGGATTTGGCCAGGCCGATACGTTTGGCGGTGATATCCGCACACCCACCCTGACCCGTGTTGCGCAGCAAGGCATCGCCTACAATACCTTCCATACCACAGCATTATGTTCGCCAACCCGCGCTGCGCTGCTGACTGGGCGCAATCACCACCGCGTTGGTTCAGGTACCATTGCGGAACGGGCAGTGGATTGGGATGGATATGTCGGTGTGATCCCGCGCAGTGCCGCGACCTTTCCGGAGGTGCTGCGCCACTACGGCTACAGCACTGCAGCCTTCGGCAAATGGCACAATACCCCAGCCACCGAGACCACGGCGATGGGGCCCTTCGACCGGTGGCCGACCGGATATGGCTTTCAGTATTTCTACGGCTTCATCGCCGGCGAGACATCACAATACGAGCCGCGGCTTTTTGAAAACAACAATGCCATCGAACCGCCGCATGATCCTGCTTATCATTTGAGCGAGGATCTTGCAGATCGCGCCATCCAATGGTTGCGCCGCCGCCAAGCCTTTGCGCCTGACCGCCCCTTCATGATGTACTGGGCACCCGGCGCAGCGCATGGACCACATCACGTGTCTCAAGCCTGGGCCGACCGCTATCGCGGCCGCTTCGACGATGGCTGGGACGCAATGAGAGAGCGGGTCTTTACGCGCCAGAAATCAATGGGCTGGATTCCGCCGGACACGCGGCTCACGCCGCGCGAGGCGAGCATGGTATCCTGGGACTCCATCCCGGAAAACCAGCGCGCTTTCCAGCGCCGTCTGATGGAGGTCTTCGCTGGCTTCGTCGAGCATGTGGATGTACAGGCCGGACGGCTGGTGGATGAGATCGAACGGCTTGGACTGCGAGAGAACACCATCATCGTCTACATCTTCGGTGACAATGGCGCCTCGGCCGAAGGGCAGGAAGGCACGGTCAGCGAATTGCTGGCGCAGAATGGCATCCCGAACACCATCGAACAGCAACTGGTGGCGCTCGATCAGCTCGGCGGGTTGCCGGCGCTTGGCAGCGCGGCGGTGGACAACATGTATCATGCGGGCTGGGCCTGGGGCGGCAATACGCCGTTCCGGCACACGAAGGTGGTCGCCTCGCATCTCGGTGGCACGCGCAACCCGCTGGCGATCTCTTGGCCCGCGCGTATCAGGCCCGATGCGCGGCCACGGCCGCAATTCCACCATGTCAACGACATCGCGCCAACGATCTACGAGATCCTCGGCATCACACCGCCCGAAACGGTGAACGGCGTGCCGCAGGATCCGATTGACGGCACGAGCATGGTCTACAGCTTCGCCGCCCCAGACGCGCCCGATCGCAAGGTCGAGCAGTATTTCGAGAATGGTGGCAGTCGCGCGCTGTGGCGAGGGGGGTGGATGGCGTCCGCCTTTGGCCCCTACACGCCCTGGCGCGCATCCGCCAGCACTGCGGATTGGGATCCGGGCCGAGAGCGTTGGGAATTATACGACCTGCGGCGCGACTTCTCCCAGGCCGAGGATCTGGCGGCACGCGAACCGCAGCGCCTGGCGTCACTGCAGCAGCAATTTCTAGCCGTGGCGCGGGAGAACCGGGTGTTCCCGATCGGCGCCGGCAACTGGCTGCGGCTTCATCCTGAGGACCGCATCACAACGCCCTATACGCAGTGGCGCTTCGGGCCAGAGACGGTCCGGATGCCGGAATTCACCGCGCCGGGCCTGGGGCGCGAGAGTAGCCGCGTGACGATAGACGCCGATGTGCCGGCTGATGCGGCGGGCGTGCTCTATGCCCTGGGCGGCGCTTCAGGGGGTGTCACGCTCTACATGGATGGCGGGCGTCTGGTCTACGAATACAACATGATGATCATCGAGCGTTACGAGGCGCGCTCGGCCATGGTCATCCCGCCAGGCCGACACCGTATCGAGGTGGAGACCCGCTTCACGACCCAGCGGCCGATTGGGCCGGCCGAGGTGACGCTGCGCGTGGATGGCGCGGAGGTGGCGCGGGTGACGGTGGCCCGCACCGTACCTGCGGCCTTTACTGCCTCGGAGACATTGGATGTTGGCCGCGACCTCGGCTCCCCTGTGTCCCGCGCCTATGCGGAACGGCGACCCTTCGCCTTCAACGGCACGCTGCATGAGATGCGTGTTGAGTTGATGCGATGATGCAGGCGTCAGCTCTCCGTCTGTGCCTCTTTGCCGTGCTCACGCTGGCGGCGCATGGCGCGGCCTGTGCGGGTGAACGTTTCTTTCGGGCGGGTCTGGCCAGATTCGGTGGTCGTGTTCGCCGAGTTCGGAGCCCCGATCATCCGCGACTATCCAGCCTTGGGCTTCAAGGTTGAGGTGCGCGCGGAAATTTTTTCTGATGCATAACACCACGATTGGACAGGAACGCTGACCCATGAAGACTTCGCTTCGCGCGCGACTGCTAGGGACCACGCTTGCGCTTCTTGCAGCAGCCATGCCCGCAACGGCACAGCCGGTGAACCCCACCGCCCCGCCGTCCCTGCAAGGTGGCGCCATTCTGCCCCAGCCCGATCCAACCTTTGGCGGCGTTATCGGCCGCACCGCGCAGGAATCACGGCCCGACTTCCCCGCCGCCGTGCAGGCGCCGCAGGGCGCCCCGAACGTCCTACTGATCATGCTTGATGACGTCGGTTATGGGCAGTTTGGAACTTTCGGCGGGCTTACACCCACACCTTCGCTCGACGCGCTAGCGCAACAGGGGTTGCGCTATACGCATATGCACACCGTCGGTCTCTGTTCGCCGACGCGCGCCGCGATGCTCACCGGACGAAATGCGCACAGCGTCGGCAATGGTATCATCACCGGACTGGCCACCGGCTTTCCCGGGTACAACGCCATTATTCCGCGTGATGCCGGCACGATCGCGCAGGTGTTGCGCGGCAATGGCTATGCCACTGCCATGTTCGGTAAAAACCATAACACGCCAGAATGGCAGGCGAGCCCGGCTGGCCCCTTCCATCAATGGCCAAATGGTTTGGGGTTCGATTACTTTCTTGGCTTCAATTACGGGGAAATGTCGCAGTGGGATTTCTCGCTAACCGAGAATACGCGGAACTTTGAAGTCCCGCAGGAGGTCCGCGGCACGCACCTGACCAGCTTCCTGACGGACCGCGCCATCGGCTGGATGCGCGAACAGCGCTCTCTAGCGCCGAGCCGTCCCTTCTTTCTGTATTTCGCCACAGGCGCGACCCATAGCCCGCATCATGCCCCGCCCGACTGGATCGCCCGCTTTCGTGGCCAATTCGACATGGGCTGGGATCGCTACCGGGAGTTGGTGTTCGAACGGCAAAAGCGGCTTGGTGTGATCCCCGCAAATGCGCAGCTTACGCCCCGTCCGGCGGAACTTCCGGCATGGGATTCTCTGTCCGCCGATCAGCGGCGTGTTGCTGCCCGCATGATGGAGGTCTTCGCCGGCTTCACTGCGCATACCGACCATGAAGTTGGTCGCCTTATCGCCTCATTAGAAACGCTTGGAGCGCGCGATAACACGCTGGTCATCTACGTGGTGGGCGACAACGGCGCCTCGGCAGAGGGCGGGCTGGAGGGCTCTACCAATGCCCTTCGCGCCTTCAATGGTGTCCCCGACGATCTTGCGACCAATCTGGCCGCCATCGATGGGCTGGGCGGCCCGATGTATGCGAATCATTTCCCGGCCGGCTGGGCCTGGGCGATGAATACGCCCTTCCAATGGACCAAGCAGGTAGCATCGCATTTCGGCGGCGTTCGCAACCCGATGGTCATATCCTGGCCTGGGCGCGTCGAGCGCGGCGGCTTGCGCGGCCAGTTTCACCACGTGGTGGACCTGATGCCGACGATCCTGGAGGCAGCCAATCTCCGCTTGCCGATCGCGATTGATGGCATCCAGCAGCGGCCGCTCGACGGCATCTCTATGGCCTATACCTTTGGCGCGGAAGGTGCGCAGGCGGAAGGCCGGCGGCGTACCCAAGCCTTCGAGATGTTCATCAACCGCGGCATCTACCATGATGGCTGGATGGCGTCCTCACGCTGGCGTACGCCATGGGATCCAACGCCGCGCGCCGGGTCGGTCGACGACGCGACCTGGGAATTGTACCACGTGGAGCAAGATTTCTCGCAGGCTCGCGACCTGGCGGCGGCCGAGCCGCAACGGCTGCGCGCCATGCAGGATCTATGGTGGGCTGAGGCTGCGCGTAACCAGATCTTGCCGCTCGATAACCGCACCATCGAGCGGTTCGATCCGGCACAGCGACCGAATATTGCTGGTGATCGCACATCCTTCACTTTTTATCCGGGCCTTGTACAGCTGCAGACTGGCGCCGCGCCCTCTATCCTCAACCGTTCCTTTGCCGTGACCGCGGAGATCGAAGTGCCTCGGGGTGGCGGAAACGGAATGCTAATGACACATGGCGGGCGGCAAGCCGGCTATGGGCTGTTCCTCGATGCCGGTCGGCCAACCTTCGTGTATAATTTTCTTGGTATCGAACGCTTTGTGATCACCGCTGAGGCACCGCTGGCGCAGGGGCGGCATGTGCTTCGCGCGGAGTTCACCCGCGAAGGCAATCGGCCTGGCAGTGGCGGGACGCTGACGCTATTTGCCGGCGACCGCCGCATCGGCCAGGGCACCATTGCACGGACTATGCCCGCACGCATGCAGATCGATGAAGGGCTCGACATCGGGCTTGATGATGGAACGCCGCTCACTGAAGCCTACGCAGACCGCATGCCCTTTCGCTTCGACGGGCAGATCACGCGCGTCACAATTGATCTACGCTGAGGGTGCTGACGCCGGACACATAAATACGCGACAGGTGCATACCAGGGGCACCATAAGCCTGGGTCAGTTTTACTACGGCGTTTACACCTCGGCCTATAGTACGACGCTGCCCTGCGCTCAGCGCCGCCCGGCGCGTTCGGCGGCATCGCGGGCTTCATTGCGATCGCGCCACTTGAGCGTTTCGCGAAGGGCTTCCACCTGGGGAGCCAATCGAGGGATGCCTTCCACGCCGTTAGGATGGCCGGTGCGTGTCCAGCTTTCCACCAATTCCTTCTTGAAGATGTAGTCTCGGCACCGCTCGACATAGTTCGTCGGAAGTGCCTCGCACTCAACGGTCGATTGGGGCACCTCGTTGGCGGGGATGGAGCGCCAATCGGTGGCTTCAGCAATACCGGCAAAAAGGACAATGGTAGCGGCGGCGTTGAGCGTCTTCATGGTGCTGGCTCTTCAGTGCTTCTTTCGAACAATCCTACAATAGATAACTTAGGCTGTGCGCGCCCCGCAAGAGCGTGTCCGGCGTCAGCGCCTATGTGTCCGTCGTCAAATGATTTGAGACTGCTGGGAGCGCTTTCTAACGAAGTATCTGGCCCATCTGTGGTTAATGTTAAGCTGCGTTTTGGTGATGCATCCAGCGGCGCTGCTGTCCAACCGCATCCCTCACACCCTCTCCACCACCCTGAACCCCCTTGATGCCAACGGCAGGCTGTCCCGGCTGATGGCGGCGTCCTCCCCTGGCACTTTCATGGCCCCGCCTCACCCCACCCGCCTTTTTACCACCTGCACATGCAGCGCGGCCGCAGGCAAATCCACCGTGGACAGGCTGACATTCCGCGCTGTCACGCGCACCTTATCATTTGACCAGACATGGCAATCCAGCACAAACGCAATGCTGCTGGTATCGAGCGAAGCATCAGCAAAATCCCCCCGCCTTGCGCCAGGCACCGTCACATCCGCATTGGTCGTCGCCCCGGGCGGCATGCTCGGTAGATCCCAGCTGGCAGAAAACATCAGCGTCCTGCCGCCAGCGGGCAAGGCAGGACAACCGGACAGGATTGCTGGCGCATCCTCGGGCAGGCCGTAAAGGCGCAGCGCTTCCACCTCAATCTGCCCGTCAAACCCGATGGATAGTGCTTGACGCCGATGGGCGGCACGTTTCCCTTGGACGCACCGAGCCGAGCGAGGCAGAGATAGCGACCGCGAACGACGCCCTTGCCGCGCAGGGGCTTTCCGGATGGCTGGCACGCATGCAGGGCGAATACTACAGCCGGCGCAAGGTAACGCTCGAACCTCTCGAGCGCATCGGCGCTGAACATGACGCCGACTGGCACGCCGCTCTCGCCGCATTCCATGCAGCGCGCCACCGCGCCACACACTGACACCCTGAACCCTCACCAACGCGCGGCGGGAGGTCGCCGCCATGGCTGAACTGACACCGTCCACACGCGAAGCGGCACGACGCCTTGGCGTAAGCGACACCACCATGCACAAGACATACCGGAACAACTTACAGCGACGATGTGTGCTCCACCTAAACAATCTCACCTTTACCGATATCGTACCGAACACACCCCCAAATTTCACAAACTCCCCTTTGAATCACTGCAAATTCTCCATAGTAAAGGATACCACCTTCAGTCTTCGGACTCAGCCCCGATCCTGACGAATCTGATTTGTTGCCTGTACATCCACCTCACCTACCGCCGTGAGCGTTACTCCGTATTCAAGTTCGGCCGTCGCACGTGACATCAACCCATCTAGGAAATCGGCTCGCACAGACACTGCTGGG
>Ga0315905_10003518_pt1:0-15000 | contig 16135 bp, 7 predicted proteins | sample LakEriMetagenome_5_FD_203522 | JGI IMG/M metagenome (GOLD analysis project Ga0315905, IMG submission 203522) | Freshwater fungal communities from buoy surface, Lake Erie, Ohio, United States - Buoy 4 MA121 | ecosystem: Environmental > Aquatic > Freshwater > Lake | place: USA: Lake Erie... | reverse complement strand
GTGCATGTGTGTGCGTGGATCTGGTCCACATGATGCAAAACATATGCTCGAGGGTTTAGGGTTTAGGGTTAAGGGTTTAGGGTTTAGGGTAGTCTTGTCAAGTCAACGTATGAGGGCGTGCAGTGACAGTATTCTATCTAGGGAAGTTCAAGTGAGAGTTTAATGGCGTGCTTCTTCGTTGGTTGAATACGTTTAATACGTTCAAGTCAACGTATGAGGGCGTGCAGTCACTGTAGGACCATCTAGGAGGGTTGTAGGACCATTTAGGTGGGTCTCGTAGGGTTTTAGAGCTTAAGGCTTAGGGGTTGCGCTTGCTTAGGGTTTAGGGTTTAGGGTGTAGGACAGTCTAGGAGGGTCTTGTAGGGGGTTCTCAACATTAAAATTTGCACCCGGATTTATCTCTCTGTATGTCAGTATGTATTTCAGTATGTATGTGTATATGTATACAAAGGACGCGTGTCATGTCTTTGTATATGTATGTATATAAAGTGCACGTTGAATATCTGTATGCTGAGCGTTGCCGGTACAAAGGTGGCATTGCATTCCTTGTACTAGGGTCAGGGTCCTTTGCAATCGATGTACTAGGGTCAGGGTCCTAGGTGTCATTGCATTCCATGTACTAGGACCCTGACCCGCAGAATTTGCACCATACTCACACGCACTCACTATCACACACACACACACACACACACACAAACAGGAACTACCTCAACAACGCGCCCAACAAACCCTTACATGAAATGTATGAAAATGTTTTTGGGGGCCAATCTGCGAAAATCGGCGTGTGATGAGGGAGGCGGGGGGGGAAAGGGGAAACACTAGAGGAATTTGAAGCGTGCAGTCTGCATCAAAGAGAGGGGGACTCAACAGACGTCGTCATAAACATAATATATACATCATATACATGCATACATACATATTTATGTATATGTACATACAAGTACAAGTGTTACACATAGTTACAGTGTCTTGAACTCGACTGTTGACGCAAGGCGTTGTAAACACAGCACATGGACAGTATCTTTGCGTTTGGGCCATACGTGTGTAACACGATGGAACGGGGTAGAGAGGATACCGTAGCCAGGCTATGATTATTGTTATTTGGAATGTAGAATTAATGGCGAACGAGGAGGGGAGTGAGGGAGCGATTGGAGGACACGATATGTTTCAGTAGACACATTTGGCGTTCTCCTTCTATCCCTAGCGGAACTGCCATAAAGCGCTCATAACTACAGAAATAATCTGTAACAAGTGATACCACTTCACACATCACCAGAACCCTTTTTGTAGGGTATCTGGGAGCCACGGCCGCGGCAGGCTGAGGGCGTGGCCTGAGGGCGTGCTGGAGGCGTTGGGCTTTGCATTCTGAGGCAGTCAGAGCCGTGCTCGTGCATCGCAGTACACCCCACGCTGGGAAAATGGGCTATCACTTCCCGAGCATGTCATCTGGCGACGCCCTGGACCCTGGTTTATCTGGATGAGTATTTAAAGCGAATTTTCGGACCCCCTTTACTCTATGAAAGTTTCAGTCCCAAATAAATTCCTTTCACACCTCTGCCATAGAGGTGTGACCACAGCAACACCGGGGAGAGCCCCTATAGAAACATTTCGGGCCGGAGCTGGCCCAGGAATAATACTCAGTGTTCTTGTAGCGCAGTTGGTAGGCCGCTTGGGCGGTGATGCATCCTGGGACCAGGATTACGGGTGGGGGGTCCGGGTATGCCGCCCTGTGGCGCACACGGGATGAATTTTATACGAATTTTATGTATAAAATTCATCCCGTGTGCGCCACATGGCGTCATAAACCTTGCAGTCTGAGACCGGGCTAGTCAGTCAGCAGGCGGCGGTGGAACAAATAAGCAGGTAGAGGAGGGATGCATGATCGAATGTTCGATGCGACATCTTGGACACGTAGGTGCAGCACGAGGGGGGGGAATACATAAGGTCATGTTTGGACAAGGCGCTTCATGGCCCTTGCACGACCCTGCTATCGCTTGGAGACTAGGCGAGTTTCAATGAAGATGACTGAAGATTGAGATCTAGGTCGAGTGATTGATTTGAATGTTTATATGGAGCACATCAAAAACGAAGCCCGATCGCTAGGTCGCTTAAACCAGCGGGGTAGTTGTGCCCACAATGTGACTCGGACGTGGCCGGGGCCTTCTAAGATTTTCCTGGTGCCTATTAAGGTCATTTTTGGTGCCTTCTAAGGTCCTCTGCTGTGATGCATTCATCGCCACCAGCCATGAGGAGCTCCTCCTTGCCACTCCAGAGCGCTCCTTGCGCGTCTACCTCCCAGCGCGCCCGGAACGCTCTTTCCTCCACACAAATGCGCTCCTCCTGCGCACGCGTTCCCCGCGGCGCTCCATGGCTTCGAACGAAGGAGGCCCGGTCGTCGTCTCTCCTCCCCTCGTCGTCGTCTCTCCTCCGCCTCCCTCTCCTCCGCCTCCCTCTCCTCCGCCTCCCTCTCCATTGCTATCCGCAGAATGTATATAATCTATATAATCTTGTCGCGAAATACAGTCAGAGCTGCCATCCAGCGAAGCTGAAGCAACATCTGCAAACGTAGGCCACCCTTGCTGGGCATGTGTGGCGAACTCCTCTGCTGTGATGCATTCATCGCCACCAGCCATGGCTTCGAACGAAGGAGGCCCTGGGGGGCCCTGTAGCGAATTCATGAGTTGGTTGAGATCAGCGAGTAGATCTTCTTTCGAAATGCAAGCAGCGTCACCATCCAAGCGCGCAACATCTTCGAATGCAGGCGCGTCTTGTCCAGCATTCTGATTGAACTCGCCTGGAGTGACGCATCCATTGTCATCCGTGTCCATGGATGCGAATGGACCATCGATCATAATTTGGTGTACATCTTCTTTCGAAATGCAAGCAGCGTCACCATCCAAGCGCGCAACATCTTCGAATGCAGGCGCATCTTGTCCAGCATTCTGGTTAAACTCGGCTTGAGTGACGCATTCATTGCCATCCGTGTCCATGGATGCGAAGAAAACATCGATAGCCGACGGTGTCGTCGTCTCTCCTCCCTCTCCTCCGCCTCCCTCTCCATTGCTATCCGTGTCCGTGGATTCGAAGCTCGGCCCGCTACCGCCCTCGCCGCTCACCTGCAACGTGATGATGGCTTTGAGCAAGTCACCAGCTCCACAGTAGTCCGTTTCAAGGCCACGGGCCTCGATTTCCACTGGGAGGGTGCCAGAATTGATAAGGCTCGCGTTGATCTGCGTCCAGTCGAGTGCTGTGTGATACTTCTGGCACTTATCGTGGCACCACAGAGGCGGTTGGTGCACGATGCCTCTGGCAACAGTTTCGGATCTTGTTTTTATGTTCAAGTTCGTGGCAAACGAGTTGCACTGCAACTGAACTTTGAGAGCATAGAGGTCGCGACCCTCTGGTATTCCATTGATGGAGGTCAAACAAGTGCAGTCGCCGTCTGGGCCTTGTGCTGTCGTGCAGGAGCATGTCGCAACGATCTCTTGGGCGCTACTCAGATCTGTAATGTACAGAGCACTCCCGATCAAGGGAGAAGCACCTACGGGAATCATACCCACGGCCATGACATGCGTGCCTTTGCTTATCTTTTTCTGTGCAGTGTAGCCGTTCATCACGACGAAAGAAAAGACGGTATCTCCTTGGATGCTGACTTGGCCCTCCACCTCAACCGTGATAGTTCCGGCAGATTGGCGCCAGGAAGCCTGGGAAGCAAGTCCACTGCCCTGTTCGGTAGTGACAGGCAGGGAATGTGTGTCGATCGTGACGGAGCCACGAAGCCCGTTGACAACCACGACCGACTTGCGCGTCTTGCTCAACACCACATTCGGCCGCATTGTCACAGTAATCTTGTTGGCAGCGCCCGGCATGCTTGAGTTTTGTCCAACTTTGCGCACGATGAACGTCGGAGATACAACCTCGAGCGGTGCGGAGTCACCGCTCCCAGTTTCCATTGCACATTTGGTTATGTCGTTGAGCCCGGGTACCGACACTGTGATGAGTGTAGGAGACTCCTGCGGATAGAGGGGATTGGCGAGATCGAAGGTGACAATGGTTGTAGTCGAGTCCGACAGCGCTCCTCCGCGAGCAATGGATAGCTCCAGAGAGCCAGTGCTTGAGGTCCAGCGTGCGTAAGGACGGAACACATTCGAGCTCAGAAGTCGCAGCATGGAGTCTGGCGTTGTGGCTCCAACAAGCCCCGAGATGACCACTGTGTGATCAGATGAAATGATGAACGGCGGCCGGATCTGCACGGTGATGGTGTTGGTAGCACCGGGTGCGGACGTGCTCTGTGTCACCGTTTTCTCCAAGAAACACAAAGATGCATCCAACGGCTCATGGATTCGCAAGGCTTGCATGGAAGTGCCGCGCACCGACGCAGGGCTGACGAGAGGCACATGCTCAATCATGCAGCCCAGATCCGTTGACACCACTTCAAGGCTCATGGAGCATAGGCCATCCTGGCTGATCTTGGAATTCTGGAAATACAGGACGACTTCAACCTCTTCCATAGCCTGCAGAGATGACAAGAGGAAGAGTGTCAGAGTGTCGCGACCATCGCCCCATCTGCCTGTGCTGTTCTTGCATCCATTGCCATTTGTGCTCATGACTCCGAACTGAGGAGGCCCAGTGCCGTCACCGCCACTGCCCTTGCAGGCGCTGAACTTGTTTGCAGAAGACCCTGCGATCGGAACGGAACCCGAAGACAGAATCACACCGCGCAGCCCCCGCACTATCACAAACGTTTGATGACCAGTCAAATTGACAGTAGGTGTGAACTTGATTGTTAAATTATTTGCACCACCGGGAGTGCTGTCTCCTTGCGTGATATCTGGGTCAATAATTGCAGGCGCCTCGATCTGCAAGAAAGCCGGGTCCACCACATGCGTAGGAGCTGTGCGTTGAATCACAACACCACTAGACTCAATGTGGACCTCTGGTCTGGTCTGAGGGCAGCGATCATTGGTGAATGCACCGCACAAGCTGTATTCCACATATGGGACTGTAGTCTTTAGTGTCGTCAAAGTCATTCTCTTCTTCACGTTGTCCCATGTTCCAGACAAGGGAGTGTCACATGAAGCCTCCACTTTGCTGTCCGATCCCTCGTAGATGCAGCTCGATTTCAAACGCATGGGTCCAGATGTTGCAGATGCCCCCGAAAGGCCAGACACTGTGATCTTGACCGGCACTGATGCCGGCAACGGTACATTGGTCGAAAACGTCATGCAAATTTCATTGGCAGTGCCAGGCTTGGTATTGCTTGAATTGATCTTGAACGAGTTGAAATCAGCAAGTCCCCGCACATACAGTGGAGCCGCGTCCATCTGCGAAGTCACGTAGATTGCCTTGCACTGGCATTCCGCCCATGCCAGGTCTGACCTCGACGTGTTAGTAGCGCACCAGTACTTGGCTCCATAATCTGCATTCGTGCACGATGTGTACTTTACTCCACGGTACGTGAATGGGAAAACACAGGCCGAATTATCACACGACACGACACCAGGTTGGGTGTCTGCTCCAACAACCATTTCGGTCCTTGCTATCTCAACCCCGGAAGCTGAGATGCTTACGGCACGAGAGTCTTGAGGTGAGGCCGGGTTGGTCACATTGAAATGGATCACATACTCTTGGTCCTGGGTGGTTTCAGCATTAGCGATGACATAAAGAGTCACTGAACTGTCAGTGCTATTCCATCGAGCCGTGCCTCCCACCGTTCCAGCGGCATCGTGTGCAAATACCTGCGAGTCGCCAGACAACTGCAGCACGTCGCTTCCCACGCAGGCTCCTTGCAACCCGCTGATCGTGATGGAAGAAGCGCAATTTGCACTTGATCGCAGCGCATGCGTAGTGCTCATCGTGATTGAGATGGTGTTGATTTCACCCTGGAACGAAGAAGACTGCGCGATGATGGCCTTGCTGAACTTTGAGCCCTTCACAGTCAACGGTTGCAGGTGAGTCTGCGCCGGAACGTCAAGGCGGGAAACATCCATAATCATGTTAGACATGCTTAGAGATACAGAAGGAGAAATGGCCTGGCGATAGACCGCATGCCCGGGATTGAAGAATTTCATCCTGAGGGTGACAGTCTCATTTTTGAGAACATTTGATCTGATTGGGACTCTCAATTGCAGACTCTGCTGATCCCAGGAAATGTCAGCGCTGTATCCGCTGTCCAATACGGTAATGTTGCTAACATCAGCATACTTCATGACCGACGCCAGGCCTGTGATGGTGATGGCAGACGCACACACCAAGTCAACATTGAACTTGAATTGGAGGCTGATCGTATTTTCCGTGCACGGCGTCGAGGAGTCCTGCGCAACTGTCGCCAAGGTAATCTGGGGCTTCTTGACGAAGAAGGCCCACTTGTTTCCATGATCATGGTGCATAGGAGAAGCCATTATTGCAACAGTTCCTGCAGCGGAAATGCTGACCAACTGTGTGGGAGGTTGCGGCGTTGGTGCATTCTTGACCATAAATGAAATAACCATTAGGCCATGTGCAGTTGTGCTGGGATTGCAGCACTTGATGCTCTCGCCTATTGTGAGAGTCAGAGAGCTATTTGTGTTGTTGTTGATATTCCAGGAGCTCTGGATGCCATCTGCATGAGGATGACTGTTGCCGCCCTCTCCTGAGCCCTCGCCGCCCTCTCCTCCCTCGCCGCTGTCGATGCCGCTGCCGAAAATGCTGCCCGACCCCGAGCCCGAGACGCTTCCACTACTGATGCCACTGCCCGCGATGCCACTGCCCGACATGCTCCCCATTCCCTCGCTGCCAGACCCACTTTCGATGCCGCTGCCGGAAAAGCTGCCCGAGCCCGAGCCCGAGCCCGAGCCCGAGACGCTCCCACTATTGATCACCTGCAACGTGACGTGAGGATGAGTGATTGAAAGAGAAGTAGTGTTTGGATTTGCCATGTGCATGTTGAAGATCTTGATGATTGCTGGTTTCTCATGTGAGGCGAGCAAGGGGACATTCGAAGCAAGAGTGATCGTGATCGTGTTTGAATCACATGGGTATGGCGATGTTTGGCTGATGTCTTTGATCAGGAACGCAGCCGGCCATATGAGCAACGGGCAAGCGTCGCCTGCCATTGCCCCAAATATGGGCAGCTCGGTTGTCACGTCGTGGTCCATATCAAAACCGTTCTCGCTATGAGCGAGGTACGCCTCAGAGTAGCTGTCTATCACTCGAGAGCCAATAGCATTGGACCTGTGCGGAGCGAATCTTGATTCGGTGACCAGGAATGTTGTCAAGAACGTAGAGTTGAACGCCACAGAAGTCACGAAGCATCCATAAAAGCACTGCGACAGACTCGACTGATTCTGCGCACTTGAGCGTATGCAACTATTGCTGCAGGCTGAGCTGCACCATGTGCCATTGCACAGCCGCTGCTCGAAATCGTTCTCTGCGAAGTAGGTGGCATTGAAAGTCTGAAAATCCATCCTGTTGTTGCACTCAGACGGTACGGTTGCGTTGATCCTCACGTTCGCACAGTCCTGTGCGAGAAGTGGATTCTTCAGAACGAAGCTGACCACGAACATGGAGCTGCATTCAGAGAAGGCTTCTTTCACGATGAGGACAACGGCGTTGTCGCACCCAAGCCAAGTGCCGTGCCCAGGGGTGCCCGCCTCACTCACAAATCTGGCACTGTCAGCTCCTGATAGGAGAATTTCTTTGGTCGAGTCCGCTCCCTCAAACCCATGCATAACAATTCGCGTGTACTTGACCATTTTAAAGTTGGACGCAATGGTGACAGAAATGGTGTTGTTGACGCCGGGATATGGAGACGATTGTCCGATGTTTTTGATGGTGAACCTTGGAGCATGCACACGCATCGGTTGTTGGTCAATAGATACGTGCGAGCTGTCCATCGGAACAGCAGCGATTCCGACACCCGTCCCTTCGGCAGAAATGTTTACCAGTTGAGCATTCTGCAGTATTGTCGCAGAGACCGGGTTCGGTGCACTTGCAGGATTACAGACCTCGAATTGGAACGTGATGTTGGTGCACACAGGAAGGTCAGAAGCGACGTTAAGTCTCAGAGCTTTTTTCTTCGAATTCCACTCTCCACTGCCCGGCACACCGGCATTTCCGACGAATCTTGACGCATCGGCCCCAAATAGCTGCACGGTTCCGTCGCTCAGGCCGACTTGAACACGTGGGTCGAAGGTGATGATCACCGAGCTTTTGTTCGCCGGGAGGGGCACGTTCTGGACTATTGTCACTGTGATCACGTTGTCGCAGCCTGGATTTGGCGAGCTCTGGCTAATGACTTTCTTTGTGAACACTGAACTGGGATGCGAGCACGACAGTGGCACTGGTGTCGTCGTGGAGATGACAGTCGTTGGAGCAGGCGTTGTCGACGTGGTAGCCACCGGCGTTGTGCTAGAGGTTGTGCGCGCTGGCGTGGTGCTCGAAGTCGTTGGCACCGGCGTGGTGCTGGAGGTCGTGGCTGCCCGCGTGGTGCTGGAGGTCGTGGGTGCCGGCGTGGTGCTCGACGTGGTTGGAACCGGCGTGGTTGGTTTCGGCGTGGTGCTGGAGGTCGTGGGCTTTGGCGTGGTACTGCTGCTTGTGGGCGCCGGCGTCGTTGTAGTTGTCTTGACTGGCGTGGTAGTCGATGAAGATGAAGTGGGCAACGACGTTGTCGATGTGGTTGTCCCGCAAACAGGTCCGATGACCTGACCTGGCTCGGTATGCACTGAACCCCCGCAAGAAGAGCACCAATTCCGCTGCAAAGAAACACGCATGAAGCACAGGTGGTCAATCGAAATGATCGCATCTGGCGATACTTGTTGGCACTCACGATTCACGATTGTGAAATTGATCTGGCACGCGGAATGAGCCAGGTTCTGAGCGGGCATGGCAAAAGACAGTTGTCCTCGCGTTTGGTTCCAATCCCCAGTAATTTCATAGGACCCGCTGTTCGACCAAGCATCGCAACGAATGACAACGCCAAATGTGCCCGTCTCGCTCGGCGTACGCGTCCCAGTGACTCCCACGATGAGTATCCGCGAAGCATTCGCAATTGGAACATTCGCAGTAAAGTCCACAGAAATGTGATTGTTGTTCAGGGGATATGGCGTAGAGTGCTTCCACGACGCTGCCGTGATCTTTGGTTTCGTAATTTTGAACGGAGGGGTAGTCAGTGAGCTTGTGTCATGGGCCAAAGTGCGTTTTGCAATGTACGCCCCCTGGTCACAACCCGATGGGATATTTCTGGCTTTGATACAAACTGGTTGCGGGCCTTGGCCGCACAACGGATTTCGCAGATCAAAGCAGAACTTGTACTCGCATCCTGCAAGCATGGTGTTCCCCAAAAACAGGTTCAGGATCTTGCCGGTATCGTCCCACAGTCCATTTCCTTTTGTTCCTCCGTTGTAGCTCGCAAACATCAAGTGGTGGTTATCTGTGGAGTTGATGCTGCTCAACTTGATTTCACCGTTGTGTGCGGAGGAGGTTCCATCTACGTACCCCAGCGATGACAGGGAAAGCACAGACTTGGGAGCGAGGTCAATATTGGAGCTGAGGGTGACACAAAGAGTGTTATTGAGGCCCGGTGTCGGCTCTGATTGACCGATGATACGCTTGATGAATTCTGGAGCTTTTACGCGCAAAGGCTCAGCATCATGGTGCTGTGAGTTTCGGATGGCACCAAAGTAGGATCCACACTGCAAGTTTTCGGCGACGGAGGAATTGTCCTTCAGCATCCGCGTCCTTGCAATCTCAACCCCTTGACTCGAGATGTGGAAGTCTGGAGAAGGCTGGGCTTCAGCAGGATTGTGAACAAGGAACGACATGATCAAATGCTGACCAGCGAGAACCTTCTCCTTCACCTCAATCGTCACCGAACGGTTGGATTGCCTGAACATGCCACTCAAAGCGATATTGTTCGCTTCGTTGACCGCAATCAGCACCGTCGAGCCCGTGGAAAAGCACACCCCTTCAAAGCCATCAATAACAATCATGGTCCTGCACGGCCCAAGTGGCCCCAGATGGACATTTGAAGAAACTGTCACCGTGATAGTGTTGTTTGCCCCCGGCCAAGGAGTGCTTTGCCCGATTTTCGAGACCAAAAAGCTTGCAGGCAGCGGAGAGAGCACAGACGAACCAATCTCTTTTACCTGGACAAAAGCCTCCATCCCACATACGCCAAAGAAGCGCATTTCAATTACGGACGGCACAGAGGACGCTGAAACCTGATTGAACAGGGCGAATTCTATGGTGTGATGTGCGTACTCATCGATCGGTTTACGAACCAGTGCTGTCAGCACCCCTGTAGAGCCCGTGAAGTTGCCACAGAATCGGCCTGTATTCTCGGGCAGGCTGCATGGAGTACCAAAGAGTGGGTCCTCGCCATAGATGACGATCTCGCCAGCGGTACTAAGCGTCTTTCTTAAGCCGACCAACTGGATTGAGGGGGCGCCATCGTTGAGCGCGACTACAGGTGCTAGCATCGGAGCGTTCAAGATAAAGGTTACATTGATTTGACTGCTGTCACACGGGTTTCGGTTGGTCTGTGAAATGGTAGCGTTGAAATGTGGGCAGCGCGTGTGCAACGGCTGCTTCTCAACCTGAGCTGGAATTTGAACCACGCGGCTGGTCTTGGAGGCAAAGCACAGCGGACTGGCGCTCACAATCGGCCTAGCGGTGGTTCGGCAACACCTTGCATTCACAATATCGAAGAAAACATCGTAAATTACGTCCTGAGCTGTAATGTTTACCAGTGTCAAAACCAGCTGTCCCTTTTCACAGTCCCACTGAGCAGCTGAATCGTAGACCGATGCAGTCGAAGGTCCCAATATTATGGCCGCTTGTCCCAGGCTGCTGCAATTTGAACCGTTCAACCCGGAGATTGTTACCATGTCTCCAACATTCATGTCGACATTTGTGGCAAGCTTGAAATGCAGTATGTTGCTGGCACCGATGAAGGGAGTGCTCTGATTGACCATCGCCGTCGAAAAATTGCATGGCTTAACATAGCCTGGGGTTGTAGTAGGCGCCGGCGTGGTGCTGGAGGTGGTGCGCGCCGGCGTGGTGCTCGACGTCGTTGGCACCGGCGTGGTGCTGGAGGTCGTGGCTGCCCGCGTGGTGCTGGACGTGGTGGTTGGTCTCGGCGTGGTGCTGGAGGTCTCAAGCTTCGGCGTGGTGCTCGACGTAGTTACCGGCGTGTTTCTTATGGTCGTGGGCGCCTGGGTGGTGCTGGAAGTCGTGGGCACAGGCGTGGTGCTCGACGTCGTGGGCGCCGGCGTGGTGCTGGAAGTCGTGGATGCCTGCGTGGTGCTCGACGTCGTGGGCTCCGGCGTGGTGCTGGAGAGCTCCGGAGTGGTACTGGAGGTCGTGGGCTCCGGCGTGGTGCTGGACGTCGGTGTGGTGCTGGAAGTCGTGGATGCCTGCGTGGTGCTCGATGTTGTGGGCTCCGGCGTGGTGCTGGAGGTCGTGGGCTCTGGCGTGGTGCTCGAGGTCGTTGGCTCTGCCTTGATGGTGGATGTCGGTGCGTGCGATGCTTCGGTCACATAGGTCTGTGTAACAGTCTGGTTCGTCCACGGGACTGGGCATGAAGCGCAATGGCACGTGTCTATCGTCAAACTCACGTGCTTTGCATCCTGCTGTATCGGACTGTTGGTCACCTCAAAAGAGAAGGTATAAAAGCTTCCAGCAATGGTGGGTATCGGTGGTGAGATTGACAACAACCCGTTGGTTTTCTCCCAATTCGCCACAACCGAATCGCCATTGAAGTTTGCCGATAGAGCGGTATTGGAAGTAGTCTGTGTGCCTTCTAATCCAGCAAAAATTATGCGAGAGCTTGTCAAGAGGGGCACTGAAGTGGCAAACGTGACACGAATAGTGTTGATGGCATTGGGGACTCCCGAAGTCTGATCTGCTTTGAAGCTTGCAACTCCGCTGTCAAAAACTTTCAAGGGATAAGCATCGCCAGCTTCGGTATTCCCGTACGTGATTTGGGCCTCAGGGCTGTACCGCACACCTGGATGCAAATCGTTGGCGCCTCCAACAATACCGGACGTGAAGACAGTCAGATAGTCACGATCAAACACCTGAGATAGAAGGAGAGGGAGAGAGAGAGAGAAAGAGATGAGAGTGTGTGAGTGTGTTTGTATTTCTGTGCGACTTACTGCAAGTGAGCACAACGCCTGCCAGCACGTCACTGGCGGAGCGCAGACACGCAACCAAAAGCACAGACGCAGAACCAAAGATTGCGACCTGTCGAGGAATGACGATGCAGTGACCCTCTGCACATCGGCTCCCGCAGGAACTGATGCGGCTGGCCCACAAGCACACCGCTGGAGAAGATTGCGGACAGCAAGGGTTCTTGAGAGAAAACGAGAAAACAACGTCCACCCCGGCTCGCATTCCTTCCTTCCCAACCACCAGCGTCAGCTTTTTGGCAACATGATCCCAGCCCCCAAGGCTGTGCGGGGCCAGGCTGCAGTATTCGGCCTTGAACAGCGAGGCGTCAGTTCCCGTCAGATTGAGCTGTCCGCTTGGATTAAGGGCGCCGGCGAGATTCGATATGGTAATCAAGGATCGGTGCTGATACAATCACAGACATACAAGTGTCAAGGCCTTGACTCGACCACCCACCACACACAGTGCATGGCGTCATCAAACAGCAAGCAGGGAGCAAGAAGAGGAGGAGAGCGTAGAATGTAGAGCTTAGGGTGTAGGGAACAGGGAAGGTGGAGAGACCTGCATCGGAATGTTTGACATAATTGTGACAGTCAGCTGGTTGTCTTGGCACGGATACGGGGTGCTCTGACCGATTTCTTTCCTGAGGAAGGCAGGCGCACGGATCTTGAGCGGCGCAGCATCTCCAGGCTCAAGGTCACAAATGGCATTGCCACTTGCGCACGGATTCGATGGCACACTAACAAGATCATGATCAACTCTGCAGCTGTCGTGGAACTGCCAGGTGACAAATTTTCGTGTGTGTCAGCTATCTGTCCCGCATGTGCTAACACACGAAAGACACAGCTTCAAGGAGGAGGAGGAGGAGGAGGAGGAGGAGGAGAAAACAGATCTTGTCGTACCTCGCGTTGTTTGATGAGCATATCGATGTTCGGCGCACTCTGACCCACAGCAGGGTTGGTGACATTGAAACATATCGTATACTCCGTTCCCGGCTCAGTGTCCTCAAGCAAGTGCATCTCCAGCTTTCCTTGCCGGCTATGGTCCTGCGATGTATACGTTGTCCACATCGCCGTGGCTTGTGCACCATGCGGAGCCATGCTGAATCTTGCAGCATCTTTGCACCCGACATACATCATTCCGTCCGATGCACATGCCTCTGTCAGATTGTCGATGACAATCCGAGCGCACTGTAAGAAGGCGAAGGAGAAGATAAGAAGGAGGAGATCGGAATAGGGGGTGGTGGATGGGTGTTAGTACGCACATAAATGAGGGAACACGCAGATCGTACACGCACAATTGCAGGCACCTTGGCAACAAGGGAGACATTGGTGGAGAAGGTAAAGGTCAGCGTGTTGTGAGCTCCAGGCCAAGGATTGCTCTGCGACATAATTTTCTTCGAGCACATTCCACGATTCTGCGCAAGTGGAGCAGCTTCTCCAGGGGAATACGACATATATTCCTCTGGCGTCTCGAGGCAGGAAGTCTTGGCCTTGATGACGGGTGTTCCGGATCTCGCCAGATGACTATTGGTGACATTGAAGGCAAAAGCAAAGTCGTGACATGCCTCAATTCTGGGAAGCTGGCTCATGTTCAAGACCAACATTCCAGCTTGATTCCAGACGGCTGTCATGTTCAGGCCTTTCCCCACAAGCTCAACAGGCATCATGCCTGTGGACAACGTGGAGGTTCCGTTCAAACCAGAAATACTCAGCCTTGGTCCTCCAGAGCCCGAACACGTGCTACAGATCATTGGGATATTGAAGGCCAAACTGACTGTGATGGTGTTGACGGTGCAAGGTTTTGCCGTGCCCTGGCCTATGTTCTTCAGAAGCATCACTGGCGCAACCACCTTTAGAGGACATCCGCCGCCCAGCAGCGTGGATGGCGTCCGGGGGAATGGACCACCCAAGCAATTGCCTTGGCCAACAAGATCGCGGCTGCAGAAACGTGAGTTTATGGTGTGGAGTGCAATTGGGCCTAGGACCAACCCTACCATCGACAAGTTCACCATGGCACAATCTTGCGCCTCTACTGGATTGATCACAGTGAATCTGAAGCAATTGATTTGAAATGGTTGGGTATCGTTGGCAATGCCAATCCTCAGATTTCCTTGCGACCTGTTCCATGACCCGCTTTCGTTAAATACAATACCACTCGTGTTGAGGACATTGATGTTGATGTCGCCGGACTCTGGGCCCTGTACCGAAACGTACCTTCCAGAGTTGGCGTTGAAACCGATGAGCCCAGACACTTGGAGCGTAAGGCCAAGATCTGCATTCAGCTTTGAGTTTGTGCTGAAACATACTGTTATGTTGTTTTCGGCGCAAGGCCAGGCAGACGACTGACATATTGACCCATGGACGAATTCTGGAGCAATCACATGTGGCGTGGTTGTGGGCATCACAGTCGTGGACGAGGAGCTGGTGGGTGGGGGTGTTGACGTGGTTGTGGTAGGCGTCGGTGTAGACGAAGACGTGGGCGGTGTGCACATGGACGTCCCGCAGGGATTTGAAGAACAGGTCCACCCTGCGTTAATGCTGCAACCGCTGCACCCATCACCAGTGACGGTGTTGCCGTCGTCGCAGTCCTCATCCGACGCCTTCTTTCCGTCGCCGCAGGGCGATTGGCACGTGTCCGGAGTGCTCGGGTTGCCCCCGGTGCAGGTGTAGCCGCACTCGACTGTGCAAGTTGCCGAGCACCCGTCGAGAGGCACGGAGGCGCCATCGTCGCATCCCTCTGTACCAGCCCTCTTGCCGTCTCCGCAGACTGTGGTGCATGCTGATTGAGCGCAGGCTGTCGTAGTGCACACGTATCCGGCTTCAATCGAGCAGGCGCTGCTGCACCCATCAT
>Ga0315905_10003517_pt1 | contig 16135 bp, 22 predicted proteins | sample LakEriMetagenome_5_FD_203522 | JGI IMG/M metagenome (GOLD analysis project Ga0315905, IMG submission 203522) | Freshwater fungal communities from buoy surface, Lake Erie, Ohio, United States - Buoy 4 MA121 | ecosystem: Environmental > Aquatic > Freshwater > Lake | place: USA: Lake Erie, Ohio... | reverse complement strand
GCAAAAAAGCACGTCAAACTTTGTTTTACAAAGTGAAAAACACCCATGACCGCCCGCCGCGACTACCAAAAACACCGCGCTGAAATGGCCTCCGCGGCCAAGCAGGCGAGCCAAGAGGCGCGGGAAATCGGCCCGCTGCCCAAGTGCGGCAACCCCAAACGACGGGCAAAATGCAAAACGGACTTCCGCGTTTTCTGTGAGACGTACCTTGCCGCCACATTCCACCTCGGGTGGTCGGCCGACCACCTGGTCGCGTTGACCAAAACCCAGACCAGCGTGCTCGACGGCGGGTTGTTCGCCCTGGCGATGCCGCGCGGCAGCGGCAAAACGTCCATGATCGAAGCCGCGGCCATCTGGGCCATGCTGTACGGCCACCGCAAGTTTCTGGCGATCGTGGGGGCGGACGAGACCGCCGCGTTGATGGTGCTCGATTCGATCAAAACCGAGTTGGAGTCCAACGACCTGCTCGCCGCCGACTTCCCCGAAGCGTGCATCCCGATCCGCAAGCTCGAGGGGATCCCGCATCGATGCAACGGGCAGTTGCTCGACGGCAAACGTACCCACATCGGATGGCAGGATAAACTGCTCAACCTCGCCACCGTCGAAGGGGCGGCGTGCAGCGGCGCGCTCATCAAGACCGCCGGCATCACGGGCAGGATCCGCGGCATGAAACACAAGCTCACCGACGGGAGGACCGTCCGCCCCGACTTCGTGATGGTGGACGACCCGCAATCGGATGAGTCGGCCCGGTCCCCCAGCCAGTGCCAAAGCCGCGAATCCGTCATCGGCGGCGCCATTCTGGGACTGAGCGGACCCGGCAAGAAAATCTCGGGCATCATGCTCTGCACCGTCATCTACCCGGGAGACCTCGCCGATCGGGCACTGAACAAGGACGCCCACCCCGAGTGGCAAGGGGAACGGTTCCAGTTGGTGTACCAGTGGCCCGCCGCGACGAAACTGTGGGACCAGTACGCGGAGTTGAGGCGGGAGAGCCTCCGCAAAGGCAACCAAGGCAAAGAGGCCACCGAGTTTTACCGCGCCCACAAGGACGAGATGGACATGGGCGCCAAGGTGGCGTGGGAACACCGCAAAAACCCCGACGAATTATCCGCCATCCAACACGCCATGAACCTCCGCATTGACCGCGGCGAGGCAGTCATGGCGAGTGAATACCAGAACGAGCCGCTGAAACCGTCGCAATCCACCGCCGAACCGATCGACACCACGAGAGTCATCGAGAATCGGAACGGGCTGAAAGAGCGGGAACTGCCGGCCGCGACGGAGCATCTGGTGGCGTTTATCGACGTACAACAACAGGTGTTGTTCTACACCGTCGTGGCGTGGTCAAAGCAATTCACCGGGGCGGTCGTGGATTACGGCGCGTACCCCGACCAGAAGATTTCATATTTCAACCTCCACAGCCTCCGCCACACCCTCGCCGCCACGTACAAAGGGAAGTCCATCGACGCCGCCCTGTTCGACGGGCTATCGGCCTGCATCAACCACATCAACCGCGAGTACCGGCGCGAGGACGGGACGATAATGCGCCTGGAACGCGCGGGAATCGATTCTGGCTACAAAGCCGACATCGTGTACCAACTCGCCCGTTCCCATGCCTCGGCGGGCATTTTGACGCCCACCAAGGGCATTTCCGTCAGGGCTGGCGAAAACCCCATGGCCGAATGGAAGCGGAGCAAGGGGGAAGCGGTCGGCGACAACTGGCGGTATCGCGGCGTCACCGCCAACAAGGCGATTCGCCATCTCCTGTTCGACACCAATTACTGGAAATCATTTCTGCGTACCCGACTCAACACATCCATCGCCGACCCTGGCGCGTTGACGCTCTACAGCGGCAACAGCCACCGGATGCTGTTGGACCACCTCGCCAGCGAGACCCCGACCGAGACATACGGGCGGGGTCGGCGCGTCGAGGAATGGCGGCTGCGCGCAGGCGGCATGGACAACCACTGGCTCGACGGCTTGGTGGGGTGTTGCATGCTTGGCAGTGTGGTCGGCTGCAAGCTGCAAGTCAGCAGCATACCGGCAAAGCCGGTACAAACAAACCAACGACGGAGGGAGCGAGTTCGATACCTATGAGCAGTACAACCAGAAGCAAACGCCCGGCGGGACGCCCGCCCGGGGCAAAAACTGTCAAACGAGTGGAGGTCGTGGAGATCCGGCACCTGTTACGGTGCCCGCGGTGCGGGTCGACCGACCGTACCGGGTACAACCCGTTGACCAAACGGGAGACACAGAGTGAGATCGTCGAGCGCAAAAGCTGCCGGTGCCTCGGCTGCGGTCAGAATCTCTTGCACAAGCGGATCACGCGGAAGGCCACGGGCGAGAGCGTGGACCAACATTTCCCTGCGGTCGGCCCGTTCGCCCACATGAACTGCCGGGAACGGGGGCACCAGTCATGAGACTCGGACGCACATTCGAAACCGGCGTCGGCGCACTGCGCCACATCGCACGCGGTCAGAAATATGTGGAAGTTTTCCCCGACGGTACATGCCGTCGGGAAATGACGTTGATGCTGACGCTGCCGACGAAATACAAGACGTTCAGCCAACTGGCGCCGAAGCAGGGACAGTCGCCAGTGATGGTCGAAGCCAAGGTGATGAACATGGTCTTGGAACAGAACTTGTGGTTGCGGTTGGAGGTCGCGGATTGATATGGACCGGCCGGACGAACTGTTGGACCGTCGAGAGATTGCGATGCTTCTTGTATTCGGGCGTTCGGTTGATGACAAATCAAGTTGACCCTATAGAATGGGGCATGCTCACCGGGAAAGTGGTCTCAAAAGAACTGTTTGACTTCTGCCGTGATGAGGGGGTAATTACCTCACCATGAAAACCATCATCATCGTCACGTCGATGATCCTGTGCGCGGTCGGAGTGCAGGCCAGACTGGGAGAAACGCCCGAACAAATCGAGAAGCGGTTCGGCGCGCCCACGTTCAAAGGCGTCAACTCCAACGAGTACAACAAGAACGGGTTTGAGATTCTGGTGATCTACAAGAACGGGGTCAGCGTTGCGGAACACTACACGCGGAGGGGGATCACCGAAACAGACGTCAAACGCATCCTGTCGGGGCAAGACGCCGCGGGGTGGAATGATTACGCCAAGGACCATAACTCCGTGGCGTGGCAGTCCATCACCAATCGGCATTTGGCGATTTGGTACAAGACCGAGGGGCGATTGAGCGTCACCACGAGGTCCGAGGTTGACGCGGGTGTGGAGAAACGCAAGAAGGCCACCGACGGTTTCTGAATAAATCCCCGCCGCCAATAAAACCCACTCATCCCCCTTTTGTCGTGAAACTCTGCCGCGCAAAGTGGGCGCGTGCAAGCAGCCAGAGTCACGACTCTCAGCGAATACGTAGACCGTCACGTCGGGCAGATCGGCACCATCGTAGGGAAGGGGCAGACCCGCTTCGACTATGCCAAACTGTGCGAAGAGACGGGTCCAGTGTTTTTCATCAATGACGCCGTGCAGTTGGAGAAGTTCCTATCCCCCTCGCAATCGTCCTACCTGTTCTTTCTGGACTCGAATCAGGCTTACTGGCTACGCCAACCCGTCCGATCGGTAATCGTCGTTCCTGAGCGATTTACGGCGTCACCGGGCCGCCACCTGCAAAACACCCTTTGCCAGTATTCCCGACGGTTCGGCCACACCAGTCGCGACAAGCAGACCATCGCCAAACAGGGGAGCCTGTACCTCGCCAAGGGGACCATCTGCCCCACCATTGATTTCGCCTGGCTAACCGGCGTCACCAAGTTGCGGCTCATCGGCTGCGACGGGATCAACGATCGGTACAAGCTCGGCGGGTCCGCGTATGACGCCCGCCTCGACAACCCGTCCAACGGTCGCCCGCGGTGGTTGTACCAGGGGATTCGAGAGTGCCAAGAGAACATCCTGCGCCACCACGGCATCGAGGCCGAGTACGTAGGAAACCCGCTCGACGCCAAACCCGCCAAACCCATTTTCGTTAGCTTCGGCACCCCGCGATATTACCCGATGCTGGACCGGCTGGAAGCCAGCGCCAACCAGTTCAGCGTCGAAATGGACGTGGTGCGGTTGCCCGACGAGTTCCCGACGTGGGTCGCCGCGTGCGCCCACAAGCCGAAGTTCCTGCTGGAAATGACCGTCAAACATTGCGCCCGCCCGATTGTGTGGGTGGACGCGGACGCGGAGTTTCGGGGATCGCCCGAGCTGTTCGAGACGATCCCCGGCCAGTTCGACGTCGCCCACGGTGTCAGGCGAGACCATGAGGTGTTGAGCGGGACGGTATGGATCGCCCCGACCGACAACGCGAGGCGGATCGTTCGGACGTGGGCGCAATTCCAACAGAAGGCGGCGCGCCAGTGGGACCAACGCGTATTGGCGGACGTGCTTCGGACATTGCGTGTCCAAGCATTCCGTCTCCCGCCGTCGTACGTGTACATCGACACGATATTTGCGACCGAACACCCCGACGTGAAGCCGGTCATCTACCACCACCAAGCCAGCCGTCAATTCCGATGAAATACTCGTTCTTGCTCCCTTACTACGACCGGGCCGACCAGTTCGCGCAGACGCTTGAATCGTTCCGACGATTCTACGGTCACCGCGACGATTGGGAACTGATTGTCGTGGTGGACACCAAGTCGCCGCACACCCCATCCATCAAAGGATTCCGCGGCCTCGTGCTGACCCAGACGGTACCAACGTCCAACCCCTGCCAGAGTTACAACCACGCCACGCTGGCCGCGATGGGCGACATCTTCATCATCACCAACCCCGAATGCCGTCACGATGTGAATATCCTCGCGGGACTGGATGCGATATTCGCGGACAACCCCAACGCCTACGTGGTCTGTTCCTGCGAATCGTTGGACAGCAAGGGCAGGCATTTCATGTGGTACCAACATTCCCAGAGACGGAACTGCTGTTACCACTTCTGCACCGCGCTCACCCGCGAGAACTGGCACAGGGTCGGCGGGTTCGACGAGCGATACGCGGATGGGATAGCCTATGACGACAATGATTTCCGCGAGTCTGTCCGCGCTGCCGGTCTGCAATTCGTTGTGCGCGACGATCTAAAAACCACCCACCTGTGGCACCCGAAGCCGCATTTGGAGTTGCCAAACAAGGCGCAATTGGAAGCCCGCAACAAGGCGATTTACACGGCCAAGTGGGGGCTCACGGAATGACACTCCACCACGGCGACTGTCTGGAAGTGATGCGCGGGATGGATGACAACAGCGTTGACTCCATCGTGACCGACCCGCCGTATGGGTTGAGTTTCATGGGTAAGAAGTGGGACTACGATGTCCCGAGCGCGGAGATTTGGCGGGAGTGCTTGAGGGTGTTGAAACCGGGAGGTCATTTACTGGCGTTTGCCGGCACCCGCACACAACACCGTATGGCGGTCAACATTGAGGATGCGGGGTTTGAGATACGGGATATGATTGCTTGGGTCTATGGGTCGGGATTCCCGAAGTCGCTCGACGTGAGCAAGGCGATAGACAAGGCGGCGGGGGCGGAGCGGGAAGTGGTGGGGGAGCGTAGTACTAATCTGAATCGCCCGATTACAGACAAATGGGACAAATCAAGAGATAGGCTTAACGGCAGCCCATTTGAGCCGAGCGCGGGAAATGTGTGTCCCATCACCGCTCCCGCCACCCCGGAAGCCCGTCAATGGGACGGCTGGGGCACCGCGCTCAAGCCCGCGCTGGAGCCGATCACCATGGCCCGCAAGCCGCTGGAGGGCACCGTGGCCGCCAACGTGCTGGCGCATGGCACTGGTGGGATCAATGTGGATGGGTGTCGGGTGGGGACATCGAAGAATGTGCCGGCTAGCGTCAGCAAGAAGGCTCCCGCGAACTGCTACATGGGTGGCTGGCGGGAGAATGGCGAGACCCCTGGCATCGGCGGCCATGATCCAAACCTTGGCCGCTGGCCCGCCAACTTCATCCACGATGGAAGCGAGGAAGCCACCGACCTGCTCAAAGATTCGGCCCGCTTTTTCTACTGCGCCAAGGCGAGCAAGGCGGATCGGGATGCGGGGCTGGAGGGGTTGGAGGCGAAGTCTGCTGCTGACTGCGTGGACCGAAAGGCCGGGACTGCGGGCATGAACAGCCCAAGAGCAGGGGCGGGGCGAACAAGTGGAAACCGCAACCATCACCCCACCGTGAAGCCCACCGCCCTCATGCGTTACCTGTGCCGCCTCGTCACGCCGCCCGGCGGCATCATCCTTGACCCCTTCATGGGCAGCGGGTCCACCGGCAAGGCGGCAATGCTGGAGGGGTTCCGCTTCATCGGCATCGAGCGTGATGCCGAGTACATCGAAATCGCCCGTGCCAGAATCAACGCCGTCAAGCAAGGTGCGTTGCTATGATCCCCCGCATCCTGCATCTCTACTGGGGACGGAATCGCCCCTTGTCGTATCTGCGGTACCGCACCTACGAGACATTCAAGAGACTGAACCCGTCATGGGAAATCATGGTGTGGACCACGGACACTCCCACCATGACCGACTCATGGACCACGGGCGAGCAGTCTGGCGAGCGCAATTACGTGGACTGGTTCGAGAAGATACCAGTACGGCAGTCATTTGATTTCGAGAGGTTCGGTTTTCCGGTTGGCGCCAGCGAGGTCCACAAATCCGATTTCATTAGGTGGTGGCTGCTGTCCGAGATTGGCGGATGGTGGAGCGATTTCGACATTTACTACGCCCGCCCGATGACCACCATGACGCACCTTGCGCCCGGCGTGTTCGACGCCCACACGGTCGTCTGTGCCCACCGTTGGCACTCCATCGGGTTCCTCGGCGCGCAAATTGGATCCACGGTGTTCTCCAAGGCGGCAGAAATCGCCGCCGACAAATATCGTCCACGGGATTACCAGTGCATTGGGCGCACGCTGATGGACAGACTGCTGCCGCCCCCGGTCGCCACTGGCGACGGCATAGTCAATCTCCCAGAGTCGGTCGTGTACCCGGTCAGGGCCAGCCCCAAGCGCGACATTCTCCGGCTCCGCTCGCACATCGACATCCCGGCCGGCCACGTCGGGGTCCACTGGTACGCCGGTCACCCCGACAATGATTACCTCGAAACCAGCACCACGCCCACCAACCCGCCCCCATTCGCATGAACTCATATTCAGACTTAAAAGCCGCATGGCACATCGACAAACTCGCCACCCTCCGCCGTGGCGGCCAGATCGTCCCGTCGCAGGTGCAACTCATCATCAGTGACCTGTGCAACCACGATTGCGGGTTTTGCTCGTACCGCATCAGCAACGGGTTCAGTGCGGAGCAATTCGCCGACGATGCCGGCAACCGCAACCCGAACAGAATGATTCCAGTTGAGAAGGTGGAGGAGATTTTGACGGACTGCGCCATCCTCGACGTCCGCGCCGTCCAGTTCACGGGCGGCGGCGAGCCGACTGTCCACCCTCATCACATGCGGATATTCCGTTACGCCCATCATCTCGGACTCGAGACGGCGTTGGTCACCAATGGCGGACTCCTGCGCGACGGCTGGCGCGACGTGTTCCCGCGGATGACGTGGCTACGGGTGAGCGTGGATGCTGCCGACGCGGACCAGTACGCGGCCATTCGTCGAGTCGGCAAGTCCGCCTACCACGTCACACTCAACAATATGCAGGCCATTGCGGGCCAGTTGCGGGACAGTAAATCCCCGTGCCTGTTCGGTGCTGGGTACGTGGTCACGAGAGATAATTTCCGCGGACTTGCCGACGGCATCCGTCGCATCCGCGACACGGGAGTCGCCTACGTCCGACTGTCCGCGATGTTCTCCAAAGATTTCGTGGAATACTACCGGGCAGTTGACCCGCTCATCCGAGACGAGATTGCACGGTCGAAGCAACTGGAAACCCCGACATTCAAGGTGCTCGATTTGTACTCGAACAGGATTGAGGACTTGCGCCAAGCCTCGCCCGATTACAAGTTCTGCGGGTACCAGCAGTTCAACACGTACATCGGCGGCAACCTCAAGGTGTACCGCTGTTGCAACACCGCCTACACGCTCCACGGCGAGGTCGGCGACCTGCGGGAGCAGTCATTCATTGAATGGTTTACGAGCCAACCGAAAAAATCGGCGTATGCGTGCTTCGATGCCAGATCCTGCGCGGTGTGCCAGTTCAACGGCAAGAATTGGGCGATCAATTACTTGTTGGACCCGTCGCCGGAACACATCCATTTCGTGTGACCGACTTTGTGCTATTACTGCTGTTGGCCACACTCACCAGAGCGGGCATGATTCGTTTCTGCCATTCTTCCCACGCGAGCCGCTTTCCTTCTTCGAGGCTCGCGCAGTCAGTTTGCATTTCGTCGTAGTATTCATCGAAGCAGTAGCCCCACTTCCAGCCGCCCCATTCTCCGGTCGGCTCGCAGTCCTCTTTGGGGCGTTCGACGTAGTAGCTGCCCATCGGCACTCGTGCTTCGTATCGTTCCTGCCAGTCTTGCGTGCCCCCAAGCCATTCGAGCGGTCGGATGGCGAACAAGCCGCTCGACGTAACGGAGGCCAGCGGTGGCGATTGGGGTGTAGTCGTGGATTTTTTCATCGCTGGACTCCGTCCCTCATCCGGTCGTTCGGAGTACTTGGCTTGAGGGCGCGGAGCACCCAGCGGAAGCGGATCGGCACGACCTTCTCGAAGTCGTGGGCTTGGCCGTTGATGATTACGTTTCCCATGATTCGGCACTCGCCTTTCCAGCCGCCTTTGCCGTGCTTCCAGACGGTCTGGTGGATTATGATCTCCTCGTGGATCACGTCAGCGGTGGCCACGTCCTCAGACTCCGAACCCGGCGATTGGGGTGATGTCATGGCTTCCTTTCGCCCACCCGTAGGTGAGCTTGGCGTTAGTTTTCGTTTCATTTTCAGTTTCCTGTTGCGTCGATACAGTTGCTCTTGTGTTTCCCGCGTCCACCGCAGCAGGCGAGCTTGGGTGTTTGGGACCATCTCGCCACGGCCGCCCGCCGCGCCTGTTCGCTGGTGACGCGACGGGATTTGCTCTTGCCCCGTCCGCGACGGCCAAGCTCGGCCATCACGGAGCTGATTTCGTTGGGGGTGGGGGCGGTCATAGATCTTGAGCGGTTACGTCCCGGTCGAGTTGCCCGTTGGGCTTCCTGCGTTTTTGATCCGTCCGAGGGCTTGGGCGTGAGGGTTAAAGACTTAATACCTTCTTCTATCTTTTTGATAGTCAGTCGCAGATTACAGAGGCGACACATTTGGCGCGACTGGATGCAGGCGGTGTGTATGAGTTCAGTGTCGCCAATTACTTCTTTCGCTGCCGTGAGCAGGTCTATCAGTCTCCGCTCCAGTGTGTCCGCTCGCAGTGCTTCACACCACACACAGCGCGGTCTTGCGTCACCTTCCAGTTCCACGCCGTATGGCCATTCGTGTTTTTGGCATACACTCACTTCGCTACCTCCAGATTTGTCCACCGGGATTTCATGCCGACGCGGATGATTTTTATGTCGGTCTGCCAGAAGCGCGCCTGATCTTCTACGAGTTGGCGGATGGCATCGTCGCAGTAGTTCATCTCATGCTCTTCCGATCCGGCACCGACCGGCGCGCAGTCTGTCTCCGCTTCGACGCTGATAGTTATGCGCAGCTCGCGTTTCATAGGCAGAAGTCCGTCAGGTCGGCGACTCCGACTGAGATTTCGCCAAAGACCGGATGATGGACGGTGAAGATTCCATCGTAAGAAACGCGCAGGATTTTGACGTAGCGCGTGTCCATTTTGGCAGTGCTGTAGTACGCAGCCTTGCCCTTGATTTCTTCCCACCGTTCCGCAGGAGAGAGGTTTGTTTTCATGTCTGCACTATACGCCAACCGTTGCCGTATGCAACAACTATTTTCACAATTCTTTCCGATCCGTCGCAAGTCGTTGGTAATCTAGGAAATAAACTTGTGGGTTTTTTCTGTTTTCCGCGTCCACCGCAGCAGGGGAGTCGAGGCGTGGATGCCCACGCGCGCCTGCGCGGCCTTCCGTCCCCAAGTTCCAGCCAAACATCCTATTCGCACGGTTTAGGTAAAGCATACTGGCATTGTCCACCCACCGAATAAATCCCCCGCGCCAATAAAACATGCGGTCCGTCCGTTGTGCCTTTGTCCCGCAAAGTCAATCGTGGACGCATGGCAACCAATGCGCAAATCGCCAGTGCGATTCGGACCGCTGTGCTCAACAGCGGCGGCGCCGTCCAGATCACCATCGACGGCATGACCGTCCGTTATGCGAACCCGACGGAGGCGCTCAAGGCCGTCGAGTATTACGAGCGCAAGGACGCGATCACCAACGGCACGCGCCCGCGCGCCATGACCATCAATTTGTCCCATGGGTAAGCGCGCCAAATCCAAACAATTTCGCACCGCCCCGAGCGCGCCCGTCTCCAGCGCGCTCGCCTCCACGGGTGGTAACGGCTGTACCTTTCCGGCCGCTACCACCCACCGATTTTCTTACGACGCGGCCAGCCCCGGCACGCGCCGCAGAATGCCCGCGACGCTGCTATCCAAAGAAGACGAAATACTAACCTATAGCAAGCGGCGGGCACTGGTTTCCACCACCCGTGATTTGCTTCGCAACTTCGCCGTCGCGTCATGGGCCGTCCGAAAGCACCTCGACTACGTGTCCACGTTCTCGTTCCAGTCCCGCACCGGCAACGATGCGCTCGACACGCGCATCGAGGAACTCATGGACTGGTGGCAGCGCCCGGCCAACTGCGACGCGGCCGGCAAACACCCGCTCCAACGCATCATCCGCATTGCCGAGGCCCGCAGGGTGGTGGACGGGGACGTGTTCGTCCACAAACTCGACCTCGGGCTGTTGCAGGGGATCGAGGGTGACCGGGTGAACTCCGAGAACCTCGGATTTCCGCAGGGAATGGCCGATATGGTCAAGTCCCTGACCAAAGAAAACGGTTGGTACTACGGCATCAAGCTCCAGGACGGCGGACGTGCAACCGATTACTGCATCACCTCCCGCGATGGAAACGCCTACCTGTTCGAGTCGATCATCCCGGCACAGTTCATCCGACACCACGGCTGTTTCGAGCGGTTCGATCAAATCCGCGGCGTCAGCCCGTTGGCCGCGGCACTCAACACGTTCCGAGACCTGTACGAGGCCCGCGATTACGCATTGGCGAAACTCAAAGTCGCGCAGATGTTCGGGCTGGTGTTCTACCGCGAGGCGTCCGAGGCACTCGGCACGGTGACCGGCACCGACGACGGCAGCAACGGCGAGACGGCGCCCTACGAGGTGTCATTCGACAAGGGTCCGGTCCTGCTCGACCTCGACCCAGGAGACAAGGCGGAGTTCCTCGAATCGGGCACCCCGTCCAGTGAGACGCAGGCGTTCATCGAGAACTCAACCGCCATCGCGCTCAAATCGCTCGACATTCCGTACTCATTTTTCGACGAGTCCCACACCAACTACAGCGGCGCGCGTCAGGCGTGGATTCAGTACGAGCAATCCGCCGCCATCAAACGCGCCGATGTCCGCGCCCTGCTGGATGACCTGACCCGGTGGCGTCTCAATATGTTCATCCGCGACGGCGTGCTCGACGCCAGACCCCGAGAACTCGCGTGGGAATGGATGCCGATGGGCCAGCCGTGGATCGATCCGCTCAAGGAAATCAAGGCGGACGTGGAAGCGGTCAACTACGGTCTGACCACCCGCGCCGATGTCATCAAACGCCGCACCGGCCGCGATTTCCGCGAGGTCATGGACCAACTCGCCGCCGAGCAGCAATACATCCGCGCTGCCGGCATCGAGCTTGGCGACCCCGATGTCGTCAAGTCCGAGCAGACCGTCGACACCGACGATTCCAAGGAGGACCCCGACAATGCCGACGAATAATCTCACCCGCGAAATCCCCCGCAACGCCTGTCTCGCCTCCGGCAGTTCGATGGAGTTTGTCGATGTCACCAGCGACGGCGAGGTGCGCAAGTTCAAGTTCCGCATGGTGGGCCGCAGTGGCGAACCCCTCGAGCATCACTACTGGGGGCGCGTGGTCCACGATATGTCCACGTTCCAGCACAAGGAACGCATTCCGATCGATCACATCCACAACGACGACGAACTGATCGGGTACGCGGACAAGTTCGACACGTCCAACGGCGACCTGGTTGTCGAGGGGTATCTGGTCTCGACCGCACCGGGCGACCTCGCAGACCAGATCCACACCAAGGCCAAGGCCGGCATCCCCTACGAGGCGTCCATCAATTTCGCAGGGCCGATGACGGTCCGCGAAGTCACCGACGGAGAGGAAATGGAGATCAACAAACGCACATTCATGGGACCGCTGACAGTCATCAAAAATTGGCTGCTCCGCGGCATCGCGGTCTGTCCCTACGGGTACGACCACCAAACGTCCACCAAGTTTTCCGCCAAAGCCGGCGACCCCGTAGTCGCGCAGGTGGAAGAAGTACCGGCCCCACAGGCCGAAACCAACCAACCAACACAAGAGGAAATCCAAATGGATGCCACCGAAGTCAAGCCCGCGGCTACGGAACCCGCAGTCGCCCCGCAGGAACCGCAACCCGCGCAACTCGCCATCGACCCGGTCGCGGCGATGAAAGCGGAACTCAAACGCTACACGGACCAGTTTGGCGCCGTGGCCGGCGTGGAGTTTTTCAACAACGGCAAATCTTTTGAGCAGGGACTGATCGACCAGAACACCCAGTTGAAGGCCGAAGTCACCGACCTCAAGAACAAATTGGAAGCCGCGAAAATGGGCAGCGTTGCCCCGGTCTCCAACAACCCGCAACCGGACACCGCCCCGAAGCCCCAAGGATTCGCCGGCGCCATCCGCGTTCGCAAATAACCAACCAACCAAGAGGAGTAACACACCATGCCCGATTCATTCCTGGGATTGACCGAGCTGTTGCGGGTTAACGACCGCAACCTCGCCCCCGACGAAGTAAACGCGATCCGACAGGCCGCGCCCGTCATCACCCGTTTGTCCGCCGACACCGCTCTCGAAGGAACGCAGCACAAGTACCTGCGCTACATCACCGAGCCGTCCGTCGGTTTCCGCGACCTCAACACCGGTCGCCTCAACACGAAGTCCGTTGACGAAACCGTCACGGTCACCTGCAAGCTGTTGGATGCCTCGTTCACCGTGGACAAGGCGCTGGCCGCAGGCTACCGCGGAGGCGCCGCCGCTTACGTCGCGATGGAAGCCCGTCGCATGTTGGCCGCTGCCCTGTTCCTCGCCGAGAAGCAGGTGTTCTACGGCGCCCAGTCTCCCGGCTCGACGTCCGGTTTCACCGGCCTCCGCGACAACGCGTACTACAACCAGACCACCGACACGCAGGTCGTGGACGCCCAAGGCACCACGGGTTCCACCGCGTCGAGCGCGTGGTTGATCCGCACCGGCCCGACGGACGTGCAGATGATCCTCGGCAACGACGGCTTGATCTCGGTCGGCGAGACCGTGGAACAGGCCATCGAGGACGTCAGCAACGGTGGACGGTTCACCGGCCTGTTCACGTCGATCCTCGGGTACCTGGGATTGCAGATCGGCGCGTCGTACAGCGCCGTTCGCATCTGCAACTTGACCGAGGACTCCGGCAAGGGATTGACCGACGACCTCATCGCCGAAGCGATGGAGAAGTTCCCGAGCGGCTACGGCCCGTCGATGATCTGCATGAACCGCCGCTCGCTGAGGCAGTTGCAGAACAGCCGCACGGCCACCAACGTCACCGGCGCGCCCGCCCCGTTCCCGCAGGACGCGTTCGGCGTGCCGATCGTGGTGACGGACGGCATCGTCTCGACCGAGGCCATCGAAACGTCGAGCTAGTCTCCCCATGGGCTTTGCTGCTGACATGGCCGGCGCGTTGTTCGCCGCACTCTCAGGAGTGCAGCCGACGCCAATCGTGTATCAGCGGGCGGGGGTTTCCTCGCCCGCTGAACTCACGGCGGTCCTGTCGCATGTCACGGCCCGTTCAACAGTCAACCCGGGTCTCATCGAAGGCTATGAGCACTGGGATTTCATTCTGGAAGCAGCCGACCTCGTTCTCGACGGCGAGGTCGTGCTGCCCCAGATCGAGGACACCATCACCCTTGCCGACTCGGACGGTCGGACATTTCTCGTCTCGCCGAATCCGATCGAGATGAACTTCAAGTATTCCCATTTCAACTATGTGGACCATGAGCGGACGATCCTGCGGGTCCACACCAAACTGGTGGAGGCGACCTGATGAGTTCCGCGGGATCAGCCGACATCATCCGTGTCACCGATGCGGTCGTTGACGAACTCAACGGCAGCGCGGGCATCTTTTCGCAGTCGTTCACCGCCGAGCGGAAGTACCTGGCGGAAATCGACCTCCAGACACTGAGCGGCATCAAGGTGTACGTGGTGCCGTTCTCGACGTCCCGTCAGGTCCGCAGCCGAAACGCCACGCGCCAGTGGGTCAAGGTGCAAATCGCCGTGCTGAGCAAGGTCGCCAATCTGTCGGTCGCCACCGTCGATCCGTTAATGGACCTAGTGCAGGAGATACGGGATTTCCTGCGGTTCCGACCGCTGGCCGCGACGCCCGGCTACGGCTGGCAGAACGACCAGAACGAGCCGGTCTACAGCGGCCAAGACCTCCATGAGAAGCGGCAATTCACGTCCATCGTCACGGTTGACTTTGTGAACACGGAATAACCGATGAATCTTCACGCTTCACTTTCTTCGGTCGCCCGCCTTTGCGCCCATTCCGTCGCGCTGCTGCTGCTTTGCGCGGTGATTTGGACCGTCCACCGATGGCTGCGAACAGTCGAGCAATTTCCTTGTTTGTCATGCAAACTCCAATTCCCATGTTTTGAAAACCTCGGGCAACTCGTACCCGCCGAACGGATCGGCGACGGGACGGAACGCATCGCGCTCCCGCGGTGTCACGTACTCGACGCCCAGCGCGGCGAAGATGTCACGCTCGGTACGGCTCGCCACGATCGTTTCGGTGTCACGGATAAACAGCCCGTACTGGCTCAACTTGTAGCCCATCCGTTTGGCGAACCCGCGCATACCCACATTGAAGTCGCCGCTGCCGGTCATCATCAACCGGCACGCGCCCTGGTCGAGTTCGCTGGCATGCTTGAACTCGCACAGGAACAACCCGCCCACGGCGACCGACAACCATTTGCCGCCGCAGATGCGCACACGGCAATCGTAGTGCCGCTGAAGTCGATACAGTATCTCCAGCAACACCACCGGGTCTTGGCCATCATCGGTCACCACCATGATGTCGAGGTCACCAATCGTGGCGCGCCCGCGGCGCATCGACCCGAGAACCTCGTGGGGGATGTCCCCGATGATTTCCGACAACTCCGCGCAAAAGGCGTCCGCCTCGGCGCGCGTTCGTCTTTCAAGTTTGTAACCCATGGCCGAAACGTAACCCATCCCGTTGGGTTTTGCAAGGGGGATTTTTCGGGATGAACTTGACCCCGCAAAACACCCAGTTGACGGCTCCGATGCGGTTCACGCTGGAGCCGGCCAAGTCCAATTTCTTCGACCGCAAGAAAATCATCGACGAGATCGGCGCCGCTCGCGCCAAGGTCACGGCGCAGCAAGGCAACTTTGTGATGAAGGCGGCACGTCGATTGATTCGTCCGCCTCCAAGCGAGAGGGTCCGAAAGAAGATTTTGTCGGGCAAAGAAACCAACGCCAAGGACGACCGTGATTTCCTCATCAAGCACGCATCCGCTGGCAACCCGCCGTACTCGCAGACCGGCCTGCTGCGCAAGTTCATTTTGTACGCGTGGGACTCCGCGTCACTGACCACGCTCATCGGACCAGTTTTGTTGACCGGCCAAAACATGGGCACCGCGCCGTCCACGCTCGAATACGGCGGCCCTGCCACCGTTCCGATTTACAGCAAGCGAGAGGGCCGACGCATCTGGAAGGACGTCAACTTGCGGCCCCGTCCGTACATGGCGCCCGCGCTCAACGCGTCGCTGCCTCGCCTCGCCGAAATCTGGAGGGACAAGATCAAGTGAGTCCCTCCCATAACCAACCAACCAACCGCCCCGCGAGGGGACAGAAGGAGTAAAATCATGGCTTACGTATTGGGCTTGGACGCCAAGCTATACCGTAACACCGCGACCTGGGGTTCCCCGTCGTGGGATGAGTTCACCAACGTCAAGGA
>Ga0315905_10003515_pt1 | contig 16141 bp, 11 predicted proteins | sample LakEriMetagenome_5_FD_203522 | JGI IMG/M metagenome (GOLD analysis project Ga0315905, IMG submission 203522) | Freshwater fungal communities from buoy surface, Lake Erie, Ohio, United States - Buoy 4 MA121 | ecosystem: Environmental > Aquatic > Freshwater > Lake | place: USA: Lake Erie, Ohio... | reverse complement strand
TAAATTCTCAAATTCGTACGATGTTTCCTCTGTATATGCTTGATACCAGCCAATTGGCCCCTCGTAATTTTCATCAACTCCATTTAAATTGACACGAAACCATTCACCGGATTCAGTAAAATCAATTGTGTTTTGATCGTGCATAAAGTTAAAACTACAAATAGTCCAACCCCCGTTGCAAATTTGAATGTCTAAGGTGTACATGTCCCCGTCAGTAAAGGAATATAATCCATCTTCTAAAAATTGAGAAAAAGAGAAGGATGAGATTATAAGAAAAGAAACAAATACGATATTTTTCATGGAATTAAATTTTTGACTAAAATTATGAAAATATCTGAATTACATATGCTTCAAAAGAAAATTATTCAACGAGAGTACTTCCGGACATTGCTTTGGGTTGAGAAATACCAAGGCGATTTAATATCGTTGGAGCGACATCAGCTAAAATACCCGATCTTAATTTTACTTTCTCTTGGGTAACTAATACAACAGGAACTGGATTTAAACTATGCGCTGTATTGGGCGAGCCATCAGGATTTACGGCAAAATCGGCATTTCCATGATCGGCAATGACCAAAAATTCATAGCCTAATTCCCTGCCGCATTCAATTACTTCTTTTAAACAACTATCAACGGTTTCAACTGCCCGGACAATCGCATCAAAAACTCCAGTATGACCAACCATATCAGGATTCGCAAAATTCAGACAAATGAAATTCGGTTTTTCTTTTCGCATATTTTCAATAATGCGATTTTTTACCTCTAGCGCACTCATTTCAGGGAGTAAATCATATGTTGCAACCTTGGGAGAATTTACGAGAATTCGATTTTCACCCGGAAACTCTGTTTCTCTTCCACCATTAAAAAAGAAAGTAACGTGTGGATATTTTTCAGTCTCGGCAATGCGAACTTGCGTTTTTCCTGCCTTGGATAAAACCTCACCCAAGGGTTCATTCAAATTATCTTTTTCGAATATTACCTGAACATTTTTATACGTCTTATCATAATTTGTCATCGTAAAATAATCCAGGTGAAGTTTTTTCATTTCAAAATCTGGAAAATCTTGTTGAGTAAGAGCTTGTGTTATCTCCCTTGGGCGATCTGTTCGAAAATTGAAACATATTACCACATCACCCTCAGATATTATTGCAATTGGTTTTCCGGCTTCTATGATTACACTTGGATTGATAAATTCATCTGTAATATTATTCTCGTAATGTTTCTCAATAGCTTCTACTGCTGATGAAAACTGTTCTCCATTGCCAAACACAAGCAAATCATAAGCTTTTTTAATTCGTTCCCACCGGTTGTCTCTATCCATGGAATAGTACCTGCCAATCACCGAAGCTATTTTGCCTTTTGATTTATTTAAGTGAGACTCCAAATTTTTAAGACATCCAAGACCGCTTTTAGGATCACAATCTCTACCATCCGTAAATGCGTGTATAAAAACATTTTCAACCCCTTGATTTTTAGCTAAATCGCATAATGCATGAAGATGAGCCTGCGAACTGTGTACCCCACCTTCTGAAACAAGACCAATCAGATGTAGTTTGCTTTTTTTTGCTTTTTTCATCGCAGCAAGAAGCGTTGTATTTGTAAAAAAATCTCCCTCGCGAATACTCTTATTGATTCGTGTAAGCTCTTGATAAACAATTCTTCCTGCACCTATATTCAAATGTCCCACTTCAGAATTTCCCATTTGGCCTTCAGGTAGTCCAACATTTTCTCCACTGGTCAAAAGGGTGGCAGAAGGGTATTTTGCGCTGATTTCATCCATAAAGGGTGTTTTCGCTTGAGCAATTGCATCGGAGGCGGTACCGTCCCCCAAGCCCCAACCGTCTAAAATGATTAATCCAAAAAAATCTGTCATGTAGGTAATTTAAAATAAAAAATAGATCCTTTGTCTTTATTTGGTTTATAGCCGATGCTCCCGCGGTGAAGTTTTATAAATTCCCGCGAGATAAATAAGCCTAGTCCACTCCCCTTTTGCGTACGGATTTCTTCGTTCCCAACTCGGTAAAACTTAGAAAAAATGCGTTTTTGCTCTAATTCAGAAACCCCGACCCCTTGGTCAATAACTGAAACCATAAGTTCATTATTTTCAAGTTGAGCAGAAACTGTTATTTTAGGAGACTCGGAAGAATATTTTACAGCGTTATCTATCAAATTACTCAAGACGGTTTCAATCATGAAAACATCAAAAAACCAAGTGATTTTTTCCATTTCAAGTAAATGAATTTCAGCATCTGGGTAGCGTTTTCTTGATTGTTGAATCAGACTTTGTAAAAAATGAGATACTTCAATTTCCTCTGTAATGGGTTGCATGGCTCTGTTTTCAACACGAGCTGCATGTAAAATATTATCAATCAGCTTTTCCAAACGTTCATTTTCCTTAAGTGCTTTGGCTAATAATTCTTCACGTTGGACATCATCGGGTTTTCGTTTTTGAATAGTTTGAAGATAAAGTTTGTTGGCTGCTATTGGTGTTTTAAGTTCGTGCGTTACCGATAATAAAAAATTATTTTGTTGTTGGGATAATTCAAATTCTTTTCGGACAGATGAACGGATCTTCCAAAGTCCAATTAGCAATAAAACGATGAACACAAAGCCCTCACCAACTACCATGGTAATTCGTTTCTCCACAATTTTATCATCGACATCCAAAGCTTGGGTGAGTTCGATTAAATGATAGCCCCACCAAATGAATTGAATAATGACGTATGCACTCAATGCATAGAAAAATATGGAGGTTTGCTTTTTCAATTCGCGAGTATATGACAAAATTACAAAAAAGGAACTAGGAATATTTATAGGATGCCTATATAAAAAATCTAAGCCAGAGGAAGCTCTACAAAGAAAATTGTTCCCTTATTTTCTTGTGATTCAAAATATATTTTTCCGTTGTGGTTTTCTATGATTTGCTTTGTAATTGATAATCCAATACCCGTTCCCGTTGATTTAGTTGTAAAATAAGGCACAAAAACTTTATTCTGCCTATCAGCTGGAATACCTTTTCCGTTGTCTTTTATTGAAATCTTACAAAAATCATCTCCTACTTCAATTGATATTCTGATAACTCCATCTTTTTTAGAATCAAATGCTTGAATTGAATTTTGCAAGAGATTATTAATTGCACGTATAAGTTGATCTTTGTCGGCTTGTAGTTCAATGATGTTATCTGAAGATTCGAATTTAATAGCAACCCCTTCTTGTTCAAAAATAGAAATTACATTTTTTATGATATCAACTAATTCAACTTTTTCGAGCAATGGAGATGGCATCTTGGCGAAATTTGAAAACTCATTGGCAATTCGCGTTAAACCATCTATTTGTTCAATAAGTGAATTGGCCAAGCGATCTACTTTTTCTTTTGCCGCCGGATTTTCTTTTTCAAATACACGCATCATTTGCTGAATGCTCAACTTCATAGGAGTAAGTGGGTTTTTAATCTCATGAGCCACTTGCTTTGCCATGTCGCGCCAAGCAGATTCACGTTCACTTTTTGCCAATTGCTCGGCGGTTTGTTCTAACTCCAGAAGTTTTTTGTTGTATTCTCGAATTAATACGCCTATCTCATCATTTTTGTCGTATTCAATTATTTGATTCTTCTTGCCAAATTGAATGAGTGAAAGGTTCGTCTGAAGGAAACGCAGAGGTTTGGTGACCCAATTAGACATTACAATCGCAAGAATAATAGAAATGGCAAGCAATAACATAAAAACATTGATGATTGCTACTAAAAATTGTTGAATTTGAGATTCTAATTCTTGTTGTTGACCAAAGTGTTGAAGGTTAACGAAAGCCAGTAGTTTTCCATCAGAATTAAAAAAAGGCAAATAGGCAGAAATATAATTTAATTCACCAATATTTTCTTGATGGCTGTACTCACTTTTATTTTGGATTTTCAATTGATTAAAAGCATTTGCATTCATTTGTTCGCCAATCAATCCAATATTAAACACTTTTGGCCGCGATGTAGCAAGCAAATGGCCTTCAGGATCATAAAGATTAATGTCCGTGACAAAAACTTTAGATAATTTGGTTAACAGAAAATTGATGTAATTTCCATTTTCATATACATCCAAATATTTCATTTCTCCAATCTTATTTCGCATTTCAATTTCCAGAGAAACAAGTTTTTCACTAATTATTTTTGATGTAAAGGCATTATACTGGTTTCGCACAAATAATCCACTACCCCATCCAAATGCAAATAATGAACAGAATACAATTCCAACTAAAAGCAATTGAATTTTTAATGCTAATGAAATCGTATTTCTAAAAAGAATTTTTCCGGTCCTAATAAAGTAAAAAGGTAAAACGATAATGCCAAAGAAGGTAAAAACGTAAGAAAATGAGGTGAGTATTTCTAAAAATGTAAAAGCACGAGTTGAAATAATAATTGCATCCTGTTTGGTCTGTTTATAAACATAGTGGTTAAAGCCCCCGTAATTTACATATCCTTTTGCTTGGTTTTCTGATAAGGAAAAAGGGGAGGAAGGATAGCCAAATTCACCGTATTTTGATACGAGTTTTTTATTGTGATATTTGGCAATTGAATATTTTTCTAACGTGCGCAAAACACTTGCCTTAGAGGAAATCAACAAGCGCGGAAATCCAATACCTTCAGGGATTTTTTTGGATTTTAACGTGGCTGATAAATAACATTTTGAACTATCATCATTATAAAAAGGCTGAAGGATTACGTAACTCAATTGACCTGTGTAATCACTTACGTAATAAATATTACTATCAATTTTAGATGGTTCGCAATGATCACGTATTAGAAGATTAAGATCTTTAAACGCTAAATTTTCTTTTGTAATTATTGATCTTCCGTTAGAATCAAACAAATTAAAATTCATGTCATAGCGCTCCCAATAGCCTGTAAAAATTTTACGCTCAAGCGAATATTCAAAATCATTTAGATCAATTGAATCTTTGGAGTGACTAATGCGATTCAAATAGGCGTCTGTATTGATTTTTTCAGCTATTTTTTGATATTCTTTTTCTGTCTCTTCCTGTTTTTCTGAGGCTAATTCCACTGCAAGATTTTCGCGCTCAACATTCATTTTTGTCTCATTCGTCCATGTGAGATTAAAAGCAATAAAAACAGACGCAATTGTTAATAGAAATAATCCGTTCATTTCATTCGAAATAAACACTGGTTTTTTTCGAATCGTGAAAATGATCCACATACCAAGAATCAAAGGAATAAGTATGCCAACTATGTGGTAGCTAGAATCCACGATAAAATATATGATAAAGACTATGCTTAATAGAAAAAGAGTTCTGGCTAAATTACCTCGCTTAAAATCCACTCTTTCAAAGGCATCAATGATATGTACTAACAAAGAATAGTAAGTGTAAAACAAGAGACCAATAGAAAATAAGGCTAAGTAAGATAGTATATTTAAACTAAAGAACTTATCGGTAAATAGATAAATTTCTGACTTACTAACTAGGCTTGAAGAAACATATAAAATGAAATACCACAGTAAAAACGTTCCTCCTAGCAAAGAGAAAAGCAAGCTTTTATGTAGAGGGCCAGAAAAGGAATTCTGCTTGATGTATCTAATTAAACAATTAATGACAAACACTATTAAAAAAACGTTCACCAGATATTCAAAGAAATTGGGGAAAAAATCGTTAATGTAAAAGAATTGATTGCTAAAAATGGCAACGTCATTGTCAAAAAAACTTTTAGAATAATTCAAAGATATTAACCTTACTATGACTAAAAGCAAGGGGAAAATCCAAGCATATTTGAGCGCGCTTGTTTTGAAGCTCTGATACAAAGCAATGATAGCTAAGGCAATTGCCATTACTAATAAAAGAAGTAAAACGAAGGCTTGACCATCTTGAGGCACTTGTTTTTCGGAGGGAATTAAACTAAATAAATATTCTTTTTTGGAATTATAAATACGATAAGGGGAATCTTTGTCTACGACCAGTTGTGCCGCAATAGGGATGCCAAGCCTTGATGAAAAACCATTGACCAAATGTTCGTTTTGATAGGCATATTCACTTTTAATAAGCATAGATGCTGCCACAGTATAACCATAAGCCGTGTCAACTTTTGTTAAATACCAACCATTTTGTAAATGATTAATTCCTTCATTTGGAAAATGAATATCAGCAAACCTATTAATAGGAATTTGGTTGGTATTCCAATAAAGTAAGGAGTCGTTTTTGTATATATGAATTGAAAATTCACTTTCAGCATCTGGTTTCTTCCAGGATGAGAAGGTGCCTGATTTTACTGTTTCTTTCAGTTTCAGGGCGGCAATACGATCCAGTTTTTGTTCGTGTTCTACGATTTTTGTGTTAAATCGCGATACAATAGCATCGTAATCTTGATAGAAAATAATAGCGTAACTAATAGCATAAGCTAAAACGAACGCAAATGAAAGAAAGTAAAGTTTGTATTTGAATAAATAATTTTTCAACGACTCATCGAATTGATTGATTTGTCTTTCAATTTAGTGTAAATGCCCATTTTGATTTTCTCAAAATCTTCATCTATAAACTGATCATTTCGAAAGAAATAATTGGCATGACGCTGATACGGCTGTATATAGTTTTCATAACAAGGTAAGACGTGATTTTCCCACTGATAAAGTATTTCATCCATGGAATATCCTCTGGTTTGACTGTCTCGTAATATTCTTCTTTGGAGTTGAATCTCAGGATCCAATTGCACAAAAATAGCGACCTCCAAAAGGTCTCTGATTTCCTCGTAATGCAAAATAAATAAGCCCTCGATAATCATAATTTCTGAAGGATTAATCGTAATGTAGCTAATCAAATCAGGTGGTGAATTAAAATGGTATTCTTTTAATTTTACAGGTTCCCCACCAATTACCTTCGTCAAGTCTGCACTAATTTTTTGTCTGTCAAGCGCAGTAGGTAAGTCAAAATTTACTTTTCCATTTTCATCCTTTTCTTGCTGTTCGATAGGCAGATAATAATTATCCAAAGAAATAATAGATGGTTCTAAATCTTTAAATTCAGTCTTCAATTTATTTAACAACGTAGTTTTACCGGAACCACTACCTCCGCAAATGCCGATGATCATATTATTTGGAAATAAATACGAATTTACAAATTATTAAATTGACTTTAATATCAATTAAGCAAAACAGATTTTTTGCTCTAAAAATTCCATTTCATGTTGCGGTCATCAAGTAAAGCAAATGAAACTTTCCATGTCCCACGAACTGGAATTTGATTTCCATCGGATAATACACCATAAACTCCAACTCGCAGACGTCGTCGTGAGATTTTAAAGTTGCGCTCCAATCCAGCAACCGCTTCATAATGAAGCCAATTATGCTCTTTTACATACAATATACCAGCTCCTACAACCAATCCAATTCTTGTTTTTTTCATAAAAGGAATTTTATTGATAATAGCTCCATTATCATGATGAATAATATGTGCCTCCATAGAATAATCAATAGTTGGAAGTGTTGAATCTAAACCCTGAAATGAATAGAGTGGGTTTGAAAACCAAATTGGGTCACTTCTTCGTTGAAACTTAAAATCTGGGTCTCGTAAATTACGTGCACTTAAGAATTTGCCAATAACTCCGCGATAACTAGTGGTTCCGATAGTTCCTAACTTAAAATTTTGGTCAATACTTACCTCTAAATATTCGTGATCAATGTCACTGCCAAATAACTTAGGAATACCTCGCTCGTAATTTAAAGAAAACGTGGGCCAAGCAGATCCTAAAAGAACTTTTCTGTAAGGTTCGCGCATGTACTTTTGACGAGGAGTATATCGAAAGGTTATATCAGAAACAAATGCCTGATAGGATTTAAATTGAGTCGGATCGTTATTTGGAATTGCCTGATCGAGCCAGGTAAGAAATTTATAATCTTTCAAAGACCTTCTTTCAGAAAATTCACTATCAAAATCTACATAAAACCCATTGAATAACTCATATTCTATTGCCGCACGCATTCTTGTAGCCTCAATAAAATTGTCTCGTTTATAGATTTGTGTAATCGCATCAAAGCCCCGAATGACATCAAAATTATGATTGAGCGACCAGCGCAAGGTTCCAAAATGAAAGGGATCAAATCGGTATTTCCACCAAGTATCTCCTTTGATATCTTTATTCAGAAATCCATAAGAAATTTGAGTATACGAATCCAAAGTGCGTTCATCTTTCCATTTTTTAAAATAATCTACCCACGGAGCAACTCTAGGCCCACCAATAAACAAAGGCTGAACAAGCGAAGCAAGTGATGCAAACGTAAATTGATTTTTCTTAGCTCTATTGCGATGGTCAATGCCAAACCAAAGTACCTTTAAAAAAGTCACTTTATTGAAAACTGAATCTACAGAATCTAAATATTCTTTCCGGTTTTGCGCTTGAAAAATACTGTCCTTAACCAAAATAAATTTACGTTCCTCATCCGTTAAAATACCTTGCCTTGTCTCAGACCAATAGGATGAATCCTTTTCATAAGCTTCTTTTTCGGTAATTGCGACTTCCGTACCAAAAAATTTGTTGCCAAAATTCGGCTTGAAATTATAATTGGAAAATACAGCATAAGTGGAGGCAACACTCGTCTCGTTCTTATATTTCACTCCATATTTCAAATCTTGAACTTTCAAAACACAAATACTATCGCCGGGATGTTCAAACTCTTGATAAATCGTAAAATAATCGTAAATCAAAAGATTTCCTTTGTTCATGGTTAGTTCTAATTTCTGAATCAACCACAAGGAATCGATCACATAGATATACCCTTCTAGCGTAGATGTGGCAATATTACGAGACGAGATTTTTATTTTTGAAATATTCTTTCCGTTTTCCTGATATTTCGATTCAATTCGATATTTATAGGATAATATACCCGGACTTGAAATCGGCGACATTATCGGGTTTTCGTGCAAATCATCCAACCGCAATAAGTTTTCAAAGAAATTAAAATTAGATTTTGCAGTAGTTGTATAGTAAAGATTTCGCTCGCTACCTCTTAATTCATAAGCATTTCGAATTTCCTTTACTTTATCATAAGGCGCATAATTTCTTGTGAGTTGAACTTCAGCCAAATTCATGTTTTCAGCCAATAAATCCGCGGCTTTTTTAACCTCATCTTCAAAAGGAACGTCTGATTCGGGTTTCTTTGTTTCCTTTTTAGGTTGATTTTTTCGATCTAATTTCTCACTTGCTTTTATATAAACCTCAACAGAATGAGGGTAATTCCACAAACTTATTTTATCGCGCTTTTCTACAACCTTAAGCATTATTTCTCTTCCTGGATTCGTTTTTTTGGACTGAATATCCATATCCTCAAAATCCTTTATGGTTGATGGAAAAAGTTGAATGTCTTTCGAAACAGGCTTGTCGGTAACCGTTAAATAACTTTCTCTTTCTTGAAATCCCGTGGCATTGACAACTAGGAAATATTCACCGGGCATCAGCCTTAACTCAAAATATCCATTCACATCACAAATCGTTCGTTGATCCGTCATGTTTTTTAGATATATTTTCGAATAGGGAATGGGGTCGTTTCTCTCATCGGTAACTTTTCCACTCACTAAAACCTGAGAAACAGAAACAGAAATAATTCCGAATAGAAACAAAAAGAATAGAAATTGACCTCTTAAAATCATTGAATTATTTAGACGTAAAAAAGAGAGAATAGTTACTTAAATAATGTATAAGCACTATTCTTTGTTTGCTTGTTGAGATTCCAAAAATTTCATGTGTTTTTCCATGCGTTTCATCATCCATTTTTTAAAGAAAAACATAAGAAATGCTACAATTGGCATACTAAAGTAGAACCCCCATTTATCAAAACCTATGGTAATACAATTGAATGAAACAATCGCCAATGAAACTATTCCTACAGCCAACCAAAAGTAGAGCATGATTTTATTATAGAGTTGCATAGATACTTTTTGACAAATTTAAACTATTTTACCTTTAAGTAAGGTAAAATTTAATCGATTATATATTTTGGGTTTAGAATCTAATTAGACCCGTTTTAAATTATTCTAAAATAACTATTCGACAGAGAAATTGAGTAAATTTGTGTAAATTCAATTGAAAATGAATCCAGCTAAAGACGCACAAATTAATTATTTGAATATGGGGTTAATGGCGCTCAGCGCGTTGTTAGCTTACTTCTTGCCTTTTGAGACATTCCTATTTGCCTACGCATTCTTAGGTCCACTTCATTATTTAACCGAAATAAGTTGGTTGCACGATCGAAACTATTTTTCCAAAGGAAAGTACGATTTTATTGTTTTGTTGGTTATTGGAGTTCTATTGTCTTATGCTGCCTTTGCTAAAGATTTTGGTATAAATGTAGATTTTTATGAGTCTTTTGTAGAAGCTAATTTATTTGATAAATTAGTGGTTTTCGCACTATTCAGTGCGATATTATTCGCTCTTGTTGAAAACATATTCGTAAAAATTGTTTCTATTTTCTTGCTATTTGTATTTATTTCAGGTTGGCTAGCGCCAGAAAGAGCTGACGCAAATAGAGCAAGCACAACTGTTTTTGCATTAACATCCTTAGTACCAACCTTAATTCATGTTTATGTTTTTACCGGGCTTTTTATGCTCTACGGTGCGTTAAAATCACGAAGTAAGACGGGGTTGCTATCTGTTGTAACTTTTATTTTATTTCCAATAATTTTGGTGTTCTACGCTCCTGTTGAAACAAAATCAAACTTTATTTCGGACTATGGTAAAAAAGCCTATTATGCAGATGGCGAGGGATTCTTTTATACGAATGTTAGTATTTTAGATCATTTTAAACTTACAGATGATCCTTTGCTTACAAATAAGCAATACCTTGATTCTGTGGTAAATAAGAAAAGTGCTGATAATCAAATTCCAGTGGCTGAAAGAACAAGAATAACGGACTCATTAAAGAATAAATTGAGTGAGAATTTTATTGTTCCTAATCCAGATAGCGAATATTACATGAAGCCAATTCCTGTTAAATATGCCATTCCTATCAACGGAAAAGACTATTACTGGAATACTGTTTTCTTTTCTACAATTGGAATTATGCTTATGCGTTTTATTGCTTTTGCTTATTTATATCACTATTTGAATTGGTTTAGTAAAACTGAGGTAATTCGCTGGCATAAAGTTCCCAAAATACGTTTTGCTGCTGTAATTATTCTTTGGTTATTGGCTTGTGGTGCGTATGCCTATGATTATTCAATTGGTCTGAACTTCTTGTTTTTCTTGAGTTTCACCCATGTATTACTAGAGTTTCCGCTAAATATAGTTTCAATTGTGGGTATTGGAACAGAATCATTTAGTATTTTAAAAAACGGATTTTCATTTAAAGCAAAAAATTAAAACTTTATGAAAAATTTATTAATAACGGCATTGTTTTTACTTTCTATCCAGCTTTTAAAAGCGACAGAATTAATTTACAAATGGAAGGCTAATACAAGTTATACCTTTGCCTCTATTCAAAAAGATGATGTCACCACCTCAGCAATGGGGATGAATATTCAAGAGAAATTTACAACCACTATTGATTTTGTGTTGTTTATTCAATCTGTTGATTTGAACGGACTGGCCAAAGGAAAACTGTATTTAGTAAATTATTCAGTTAAAGATTCAAAAGGAACTGTTTTGGCAAATTTAGCCAGCCTCCCAAAAAATGCCGTACAAAGTGATATCACGGTTGACAAAAAAGGCCGCTTTACATTTCCAAAAAAAGTTAGTTTGGTAACAACGCCAACTAGTAACTACCTTGTTTATGCTAAGGCTGATCAAAATAGTGCAAGTGCTGGATTTCAAACATCCGATGAAAAAGTGGATGTTTATGCCGAATTTGACCCAAAAACAGGAAAAATTAAAGCAGGATATACTGTTCAATCTTTGAATACAACTAAAAAAGCCACGGTTAAAGAAAATGAAGAAAGTGATCATTTAGACGTTTTTCCTTATGATTTTTTGGAAATGATGGTGCTTCCCGATGGAAAAGTAGCACAAGGAGACACCTATAATGTGTCGGCTGGCATTTACAATGTCGATATTGCTGTAAAATCTATGGCTAATGGAATCGCTACCTTAGATGAAAAAATCAGCACCACAAAAAGTGCAGATATGTTTCAAGGTTCTGCAAGTGGTCAAACGGAAGAGGGTTCTTTCAACATGAGTGGATTCGGTGGAACAGAAGGGATGGGAATGGATTCAGAAGACCAAGCGGCTATGGACATGACAAAAGGAATGGCTCCAGAAATGAATGGAACTATAACTTCTAATTTTGATTACACAAACGGGGTGTTTTCAAGTATAGGCGGCACATTAAATACCGTGATTGATATGATGGGAATGAAAATGACCGTGAAATCTGTTTTGGAAATGAAAAAAAAGTAATTTTTACTTTTCGACTCTTACTTAATAATTTTCTCTCATGAAAGCTCCTATTATTCTAATTTCTTTTCTTTTACTGAATCAACTTTCAGTTTTATTTTCTCAGTCTAACCTTACACAAAAAGGAGATGATGGCATTTATAAATTAACAGAGTCCGGAGCATCCTACTTTGCAAAATTGTCATTGCAATGTGCTGATAAACAATCACCTCACTTTTATGAAAAATATAAAGAACATTATGAAATTGTAGATTCAACTACCTCGAAAGATTTATGGCCTTCTTTTTACGGGTGTTTCGATTGGCATTCATCAGTACATAATCATTGGTGTATGATCAAACTACTAAAAAATCATCCGTCTATTCCTGAAGCTGCGCTAATTCGAGCTAGATTGAATGAAGCATTTTCTGTTGAAAATATGAAGTATGAAGCATTTTTTCTGAGCCAAAATGAGGAAGGGTATTTTGAATTTCCCTATGGACAAAGTTGGTTTTTAAAACTGGCCGACGAACTTAAATCGTGGAATGATCAGGATGCAAAAAAATGGTTAAAAAATAGTGAACCATTATTAGTTTTAATTGAAGAGAATCATTTGAAATATTGGAATGCCACACCTTCTGTTAAAATTTCTGGTAGTCATGATAGCCCTGCAATGGGAATTTCCTTTGCACTAGATTATTCACGCTCTTTCAAGAAAAAGAAACTTGAAAAAACACTTCTAGCTGCGGCCAAAAAATACTATTTAACTATCGAAAACGCCCCTATTTTAAGCGAGCCTGTTGAATACGATTTCATGTCCGGAACCTTGTTAATTGCTGATTTAATGCGTAAGGTGTTATCAGGAAAGGAATACGCAGCTTGGCTTTCAAAATTTACACCTGAACTTGTTGATGAAAGCCGCGCTCACCTCGCCTTGAAAATTAATAAAACAGAGGTGCATGACGGCTATGAATCGCATTGGGACGGATTTCATTTGAATCGCATTTGGTGTTTAAATGGAATGTTAATCAGCCTGCCGAAAAAATCAGTGAGTCCTTCCCTAAAAGGAAAATGGACAAATGCTATGAACGAAATGTGGGATTACGCACAGCTTAGCATTGGCAAGGGAAACTACGACATTGATCATTGGCTTTCTTCCTTTTCAGTTTTTGCGTTAGAAGGATATAAATAGGTTGGAGTTAAGGATGAAAATTTTCGTTTCTTTTTGTTTTCTATTGGTTTTTACATCAAATCACTCATTCTCACAAGCTACTTTCAATGAAGTAATAAAAGAAGGTTTATATCCTTTTTTGCTTTCAGTTCCACCAGATTCTATTTACAGTCGCGGACCTTCCCCACTACTAGTATTCCTTCATGGTAGAAGTTTATCTGGTCAAGATTTAAATTTGGTAAAGAAATATGGGGTCATTCATGAAATGGAAAAAAAAGGGCGTTTCGTGGCAGGTTATGTTGTTGGACCCCAAGTAAAAAAAGGGGAAAGTTGGAATCCAGATAAAATTTTAGCCTTAGTGAATTATTTGATTAGAAATTATAACATTGATTCGAATAGAGTATACGTCGCGGGAATGAGCCTGGGAGGATATGGGACTTTAAATTTCGCAGGCAAATATCCTGAAAAAGTAGCTGCAGCAGTTGCCCTATGTGGTGGTGGAGATGTTCGAGATGCATGTCGCCTAGCTACAGTTCCTTTATGGATCGAACACGGACAAAAGGATGAGTCAGTACCTGTCTCTGAGTCAATTAAGGTTGCAGAAGCAATAAAAAAATGTGCTAATTCCAATAAACTCAAATTTATTATTGATTCGGAGGCAAATCACGGAGCGCTCGAAAAAATATTCCGAACAGATGAATTTTACCATTGGTTATTTTCTTTTACACGGCAGATAAATTAGATTGATTCTAAATAAGAACTAAAATCATTCTGCATTGTTCTAAGCTATAAATTTGTACTTCGAAATGTTGAATTTAATTTATTACACGAGATATGAGTAAGTCTGCATTATTAAAATCGTCAATTGCAAAGAAATATTGGATGGCTTTGACGGGATTATTTTTGTGTTTGTTTCTAGTGGGTCACCTTGCAGGAAATCTTCAGCTAATATTAAAAACAGGAGAAGAAGGAAAAAGAGCGTTTAATGAGTATGCCTATTTCATGGCGAACAATCCGGCTATTAAAATATTATCCTACTTAACGTACATTTCGATAATTTTTCACGCGGTAGATGGAATTATGCTTGCCTTCCAGAATAAAAAAGCTCGACCAATTCCCTACGCACATAGTAATCCTTCAGCGAATAGCTCAATAGCCTCTAGAAATATGGCTGTTCTTGGAACGTTGATTCTTGTTTTCATTGCTACGCACATGGCCAATTTTTGGTGGAAAGCCAAAATTTCAAGTGACCAGTTTCCCTTGCACTTCAAAACTGTAACCAAAGAACAAGAAAAACAAAAAATAAAATTTACTTACATTCTTACAACTAAAGGCGAGTACGTTCCATACTGCGTTAAAGATGAATTATCTGGAATTTATTACAATTTAAATACAGGGGAGCCAATTTTAAATAAAGCAGATTCTAGTAATTTAAAAATAAAAAATGAAAATGAATTATATGACAAAATGAATGATATTAAATTGTCTGAAGGCTATAAAGATTTGCATTCATTAGTGTTTGCATTTTTCGGTCACAACAAAACCAAAGAGGGGTTTCCGGTAAATAATATGGCGCTAGGAGCAATAATCTTCTACACATTGAGTATGCTAGTTTTAGGGTTTCACTTATGGCATGGATTCTCCTCAGCTTTTCAAACGTTAGGGGTGAATCATTCATCTTACACTCCATGGATTAAAAAAGCAGGATATGGTTTTGCTGTAATCGTACCATTATTGTTTGCAATTATTCCGATATTGATTTTCTTTACTAAATAGATTAAAATTCGAATCGATATGTCAAAATTAGATTCTAAAATTCCTGAAGGTCCATTAGCTGAAAAATGGACAAATCACAAAAACCACATGAAATTGGTTGCTCCAAACAACCGATCAAAAATTGATGTGATTGTAGTTGGAACAGGTTTAGCCGGTGGCGCTGCTGCAGCTTCATTAGGTGAAATGGGATACAACGTGAAAGCATTTTGTTTCCAAGATTCCCCTAGAAGAGCACACTCGATCGCAGCTCAAGGAGGAATTAATGCTGCCAAAAACTATCAAAATGATGGTGATTCTACGTATCGTCTTTTTTACGATACCATAAAAGGTGGTGATTATAGAGCACGCGAAGCAAATGTATATCGCCTTGCAGAGGTTTCAAGTAATATTATCGACCAATGTGTGGCTCAAGGTGTACCTTTTGCTCGCGAATACGGCGGTTTATTAGATAATAGATCTTTTGGTGGAACACAAGTTCAACGTACATTTTACGCCGCTGGACAAACTGGGCAACAATTATTGTTGGGTGCCTATTCAGCGCTGTCTCGTCAAATTGGACTTGGCAGAGTGAAAATGTACCACCGACATGAGATGTTGGATTTAGTTGTTGTAAATGGAAAAGCGCGTGGAATCATTGCTCGAAACTTAGTTACTGGAGAAATTGAGCGTCATTCAGCGCATGCTGTAATCATAGCATCAGGTGGATACGGAAATGTTTATTTTCTTTCAACCAATGCCATGGGAAGTAATGTTTCTGCCGCATGGAAAGTTCACAAAAGAGGTGCTTTGTTTGCAAATCCTTGTTTTGTTCAAATTCACCCTACTTGTATTCCTGTTCATGG
>Ga0315905_10003511_pt1 | contig 16160 bp, 10 predicted proteins | sample LakEriMetagenome_5_FD_203522 | JGI IMG/M metagenome (GOLD analysis project Ga0315905, IMG submission 203522) | Freshwater fungal communities from buoy surface, Lake Erie, Ohio, United States - Buoy 4 MA121 | ecosystem: Environmental > Aquatic > Freshwater > Lake | place: USA: Lake Erie, Ohio... | reverse complement strand
CAAAATTGGTTGGAGCGGCAACTGTAACGTTACCTATGATATTTGTTCCATCCAATTGAAAAGCCGTAGGGGCTGAAGGTGTACCTTGATTGGTGTATAGAGAAGTTAGGGTACCGGTTGCTGTTAAAGTTGGATTCACGAAAGTTCCGCGAAGGGTTACGTCATCTATTCGCGTTGAAGTAGTTGTTCCTGTCTTTACAAAACGAATCTTCAGATTACTGATTTGAGCGCCTGCAGGTAAAGAAACACCCGTTACTGTATACCATCCGGCTCCGGCAGTTGCAAGTTGAGCAAATGTAAAAGGAACATTCACCCAAGCCGCTCCATTCCAATAGTCCAATTGAAGAGCCGGTAATGCCGATGCAGTTTCTTTGCGGTATGCAAAGTCTATGGTCATGTTGGTGTAATTCGCAGCATTGATTCCATTCATGCCAATACCTCTCTCTGTAGTGGTAGTAAAGAATACGTTTGCATTTCCCGATGCCCCGGTATAACCCGTTGAAGCACTCGATATGCGAATATCCGCCGCGTTGGCAGCTCCACCTTGGTCGAAGGTTAATCCTATTCCGTTAGACCAACCGGTATGAGCGCTAATTAGCGTTGTTCCAGGGGCATTACCAAATGTTTCATTGAAAATGGTAGTTTGCGCTGTTGAATTGAAGACGGCCAGCAAGAACACGAGCATGACCGAAAGCTTTGATAGCAAAGATTTCATTTATTTAGGTTTTAGCGATACAAAAATACTTGGAATGAGTCAAAACACTCATTTCCAATGTTAACAATATTTGAACGATTTGTCAATTACAAAACCGACATGGCAGAAGTCAACTTCGTAATTTGCTCTCCCAACACCCTCAACTTATCGGCCTCTTCTTGCGCTTCACTTTCAGCTTCTTTTTTCTTTTTCTCCAATTCTGAAACCGTCTTTTCGGCTTCACGAACTTTATCTTGAGCCTTATCTTCTTGATTCTTGAACTCCCTCACCTTGTCTTTTTGACTACTCACCTTGTCTTTCGCACTTCGCTTCTTCAACTCCAATTTCTCTATCGCCTTTTGCAAATCCGCAAGCGCATTATTGATTTTTGCCTCCTCCTTAATAGCTTTTTTCATTTTCCTTCCCTCCCCATCACCACTTGCTATTAGTTCGGCCTTACGTTCATTTACCTCCCGCAACAGCTTTTCATTCTCTTCTTTTTCCTTCTCTACTGGTTTTATTTCGTCTTCAATACTTTGAACTACCTTCTCCAGTTCACTTAATACAACCTCTTGCTCCTGACGTTTTTTTTCTTGCTCTTTGACGTCTTGGTTTTTTTGATCTATTGTTTTTTGAGCATCTACAATCTTTGCGTTTTGCTTCTCAATGGACTCCTTCAACTTAGTCACCGTGCCGTTGGTCATGCTGTAGTCTTTTTGAACTTTATCCAATAATTCTTGATATCGATCCTTCAAATATGCGGTATAGAGTATTTGAAGCTCTGACTTTAACTTCACCCATGGTTCATCTGTTAAAGCAAAAACTTTTTTGGATTGGTCCAATCTCAACTGAATAAGCAGTAATTCCTTACCACTTTCCTTTTTTGTGTCGAATAACAACTGAACTTTTTCCGAAGATATGGAACTGAAAACAAGTGCATCACTTGCCCAACCCGTTTTGGTTCTCGACATGCTCAACCCCTTGGTGTCTTTCCAAGCATTCTTGACATATTTCAAAAACCAATCGGCATCATCAACTACAATCATTTCAAGAGCGGGTTGATTGTCTAATGTAGCATCACGCGAAATGAATTTTTGTGGCACAAGAAACACTTCTTCTGATGTGCGCAATTGGGAAATTCCAACTAAAAATAAACAGCTAAAAAAAGCAGTAATTACATATTTCATTTTAGATTCTTTTTCATTATAAAATCATTCATCCAATACCCACCACCTATATCAAAATCTTTTTCCTCTTCTACTACAAATCCCTGTTTCAAGTAAAAAGCCACATTGGGATTATTTCGGTTCACAGTAAGACGTATACAATCTGAATTGTTGTCCATTGCGGTCAACTCAACTTGCCTAATCATTTGCTTTCCTATTCCTTTTCCATGCAATTCAGGGTGAAGATATAACTTATGCAAGAATGTCTCATGCGCTTTCATCTCAAAAGCCAAAAAGCCGCAATCTTTACCATTTTCACTCACCAATAAAAATATGACGCCATTCAGAACATCTTGCTTCAGCTTTTCCAGTGTGTACATCCAACGCAGCATGTATTCTATTTGATCTGTAGAAATCATGTCGCAGTATACCAGAGGCCAAATCTCATGAGCCAAGCTTTGAATACAAGCTAAATCTGCTATTTCGGCTTTGCGAATTTCAATGTTCATCCGTGCATGGTTTCTGATTTACCGTACTTGAACATCAAATCAGCTTCGAATGCAAGAAATTCTTTCCATCGGGAATCAACATCTATATCTCCACCATATTTCTTTGCAAATTTGATGAATGTGGCATAATGCTCTGCTTCACTCTCCATGAGGTTGCGATAAAATATTTTGAGTCCTTCATCTTCAATTTTTTCTGACAGCAATTTGAATCGTTCACAAGAACGTGCTTCGATCATAGCTGCAAAAAGCATTTGATTCACAAATTGCTCCTTTTTTCCTCCACCGGGTTTCAAAATGAACGAAGCTAGATCAGAGACATATTCATCTTTTCGTTCACGACCAAGTTTCAAACCGCGTTTTAATAGCTCTTGGTGCACCATTCGAAAATGTTCCATTTCTTCAATTGAAATTCGTGTGCATTCCTCAACTAAATCAGGATACTCCGGGAATCGAACAATACAACTTATGGCGCTACTTGCTGCTTTCTGTTCGCAATAGGCGTGATCTGTTAAAATCTCTTCTATGTTCGACTGAACCAATTTTACCCACCGGGGGTCGGTAGGTAATTTTAATCCAAGCATTACTTTTTGAGCCGAAGATTCCATGATTCAAAAATAACTTGTTTTTCGGATTTACTGCATTGTTTCTCGTTACCTTCGACGTGAAATATGTCAAGAAAAAAAAAGAATAAATTCGGTAGCTTCAAGCGCGACTTGCGCAATGATATTTTGCAAGTACTTCAGGTATCTCCAAAAAAAGCTATCAATCACAAACAAATTGCGGCCTCACTAGGAATATCGGACTCAGGTGTGCGAACGCTCATTTTTGAAATACTCATTGAAGAAGTTGCAAATGGCCATGTTCTGGAAGTGGAGCGGGGTAAATTTTTACCCGCTAAAGTTGACACTCAATCCATGGAAGGCGTTATTGATATTAGTCGTTATGGTCGCGGATATGTATCCATTCCTGGGTTCGATGATGACATTGAAATTGAAAAAGGGCGTATTGGATTTGCCCTACAGAGTGACACTGTAGAAATAGAAGTTTTCAAGAGAGGTAGGAAGTTATCTGGTCGTGTTATTCGTGTAGCTAAGCGTTGTCGTGAACGTTATGTGGGGACCATTCAACTGTATAAGGAGCATGCATTTTTCCTTCCGTCAGATAAAAAAATTCATGTCGATTTCTTCATACCGAAACATGATTTGAACGGCGCGCATCAAGATGATAAAGTGGTTGTTGAAATTGTGAAGTGGGAAAATCCGGAACACAAGCCTTTCGCGAAAGTCATTGAAGTGCTTGGTCAGCCGGGAAGTCACCAGGTAGAAATGAACGCTATCATTTATGAATATGATTTACCCACTGCTTTTCCCGAGGCTGTTCATTTAGAATCGGAAGCCATATCAACAGCCATTTCTGAGGAAGAAATCGGAAAACGCAAAGATTTTCGTAAAACAACAACATTTACTATTGACCCATTCGACGCCAAAGATTTTGATGACGCGTTGTCTTTTGAAAAATTAGAGAACGGACATTTAAACATAGGAGTCCACATAGCAGATGTAAGTCACTATGTGCAGCCGAACACATTACTTGAAAAAGAAGCCTTAAAAAGAGCTACGAGTGTTTATTTGGTTGACAGAACCATTCCCATGCTGCCTGAAAAGCTCTCAAATGAATTGTGCTCCTTGCGTCCGAATGAAGATAAGTTGTGTTTTTCGGCAGTTTTCGAAATGAATGGTGAAGGGGAAATCATTCACAAGTGGTTTGGTCGAACAATCATACATTCAGATCACCGATTCACATACGAAGAAGCGCAAGAAATCATTGAAGGAAAACCAGGACCCTTTGAAGATGAGATTCGAACCTTGAATGAACTAGCCAAAAAATTAAGAGCAAAACGTTTCAGAAAAGGAAGTATTGATTTTGATTCTGACGAAGTGAAATTCAAGCTTGATGAGACCGGCAAACCAACAGGAGTATTCATTAAAAAGATGAAAGATTCCAATCAGCTCATTGAAGATTTCATGCTTCTGGCTAACCGAGAAGTGGCTGCATACATTGGAAAGAAAACGGGAGAAATGCAACGTCCTTTCGTTTATCGAATACATGACACTCCAAGTCCAGAAAAAATAAACCAACTTCGAACCTTCATCGGACACCTCGGTTACAAACTTCCTAAAGCACGCGAGATTGATCATCAAAACACCATTAAAGCGCTGCTTGACCAAGTGAAAGATCAGCCGGAAGAGTCAAGTGTGCGTATCATGGCAATTCGCGCCATGGCAAAAGCCGAATATAGCACACACAACATTGGGCATTTCGGTTTAGCTTTCGATTACTACACACATTTTACCTCACCCATTCGGCGCTATCCAGATGTTATGGTACATCGACTTCTGCAACATTATCTTGATCAAGGAAAACCCGTTAGCGAGAGTGAACTTGAACTCAAATGCAAACACTCTTCCATGCAAGAGAAAAAAGCTGCAGAGGCTGAGCGCGCGAGCATTCGATACAAACAGGTTGAATATTTGTTAGCACGAAAAGGAGAGACTTTTGAGGCCCGTGTATCTGGCATGAATAAGTGGTCCTTATTTGCAGAGACTTTAGATACGCGATGTGAGGGTGCTATTCCAATTGAGAGTATTTCCGGAGACAGATTTGAATTTATTTCAGAGCAATATGTTTTAAGGGGAATGAGAAGAAGAGAAGAAATACATCTCGGCGACCGAATACTTGTTCGGGTTAAAGATGGAAATTTAGAAGATCGCATCATTGTCTTCGAAAAAATTGAATCATGATCTTTACAGATTGCCCATTCCAAGAATTACTTCCAGTTTTGGATTCAATACCCTGGTTTGATGCGCGGAGTGAAAACGAGTACATACAGGGACACATTCCTGGAGCTATTAATCTACCCATTCTCAATAATGAACATCGACATTTGGTTGGAATCTGTTACAAAGAAAAGGGAAAAGAAAAAGCAATTGAATTGGGTTTTGAATTGGCCACACCACATTTTCCGATGTTAATTGAAAAGGCTCAAAAATATGGAAACAAAGCTGTTGTTTATTGTTGGCGAGGTGGACTTAGAAGCCAGTTTCTTTCAGAATTGCTTGCCAAAAATGGAGTCACAGTCATTCGAATTGCGGGGGGATACAAAACATACAGAAACTGGTGCATTGAATACTTTCAATCTGAAAACCGAATGATCATTCTATCGGGAAAAACAGGGACAAATAAAACCAAGTGGATTGAATCATTATGGGAAAGCTGTGAACCCACCATTCATCTTGAAAAACTAGCCAATCACAAAGGAAGCACCTACGGCGGAATAGGACAACCACCCCAGCCCACTCAGGAACAATTCGAGAATGATTTGGGATTGGCGCTTTATAAAACGAAAGGCCAAAGGTATTGGATAGAAAATGAAAGTAGATTCATTGGAAAGGTTCGAATTCCAGATGCTTTATTCAATCAATTTCCTGCACAGCCTCACATTCAAATAGAGCTTGATTTGGAAAACCGTGTAACCGTTATTTATAACCAATATGCCACCTTACCCAAAGATGAATTAATTGAACGCACAGCGGCCATTGCAAAACGCATGGGTTTCGAGCAAAATCAAAAGGCCATTGAATTCTTGCAGGAAAATAAAATGCGCGAATGGATTTTGTGTTTACTAGACTATTATGATAAGACATACGAGCATAGCAAATTGAGATCTGAATTATCGAACACAACTTACTTAATGAAAATTTCAGGCTCTACCGAAATTGGTGATTTTATTTCATTGAAAAAACAAATTGAACATGAATCTAACTGAGTACAGCCGCGCCTCTGGATGTGGGTGTAAAATTGCACCTGCTGATTTACAAGAAATACTTCAAGATTGTGGTTTCGACCACTCGAATCCTTTGCTTTTGGTGGGAAGCGGGAGCAATGACGACGCCGCTGTTTACGACCTGGGGAATGATCGGGCATTGATTTTCACTACAGATTTTTTCATGCCCATGGTCAATGACCCCTTTGAATTTGGAAAAATTGCCGCTGCGAATGCTTTGTCTGATGTTTATGCGATGGGGGGCAAACCTTTTTTAGCACTTGCTATTCTTGGATGGCCCATTGAACAACTCCCAAAATCAGTTGCTGCAGAGGTTATGAAAGGGGCTGAATTTGTTTGCAAAGAAGCCAATGTAACCATTGGAGGTGGTCACTCTGTAAATAGTAAAGAACCTTTCTTTGGTTTAGCTGTCAATGGGATGGTCGAAAAATCGAATGTTAAAAAAAACAATGTTCTAACGGAAGGGCTTCAACTTGGACTCACGAAACCCTTAGGATTCGGTATTGGAACTTCTATGCTTCGCAGAGGATTGCTTGATGATACCGAGATTCTAGAACTTCAAAATTGGATGTCAAAATTAAATAGCCATGGACAAGCGTTAGGTGAACTTCATGCAGTAAAAAGTATGACTGATATTACTGGGTTTGGTATTCTGGGTCATTTGTTGGAAATGGCTACATCATTTGAAGGAAGCATATTCTTAGATTACAATTCCATTCCTATTCTTGACTCAGCAAGAAGAGGTGCAAGTCAATTTGTATTCCCAGATAATACGACCAAGAACTTCAATTTCGTGAAAGAGGACTGTACTGCTCTTAGCGGAGAGCAAATGCTTACGTTATGCGATCCCCAAACCAGTGGGGGGCTACTTTTCAGTTATGAAAAACAAAGTAAAAACGAAATAGAAAAAATACTAGGAACAGAGGGATTGTCTTGGCATGTCATTGGAGAAACCCGAGCACATTCTGAGAAAAAGCTTCATGTCTATTGATCCCAATGGAATTGTAGTGTTGAAACTCTTGTTCAACAAAAATTCAGTCTAAATTTGTAAAAAATTACATCTATGTATCCAGCAGAATTAGTAGCACCTATGCGTGCAGAATTGACACAACTTGGCTTCAATGAGGCCACCTCTATAGACCAAGTAGATTCATTGGTAAATCAGTCAGGAACTGTATTGGTTGTATTGAATTCCGTATGCGGATGTGCGGCAGGCAGCATGCGTCCGGGGGTTCGAAAGGCACTCGAAACAGCACAAAAAAAACCAAGTCATTTGGTAACGTGTTTCGCTGGTGTAGACAGAGAAGCTGTTGAACAAGCAAGAAAATACATGCTTCCCTATCCCCCATCTTCTCCAAGTATTGCACTTTTCAAAGATGGTCAGTTACAGCACATGGTAGAACGTCATCACATTGAAGGCCGCACAGCAGACATGATTGCCACACATTTGAATGCCATGTTCGAAGAGTTTTGTTAGGCGAAAATTTGACTAAATAATTCTTCAACTTTTGAAACTTCAACCACCTCAATATCAGAGGTGGTTTTTTGTTTGTGAAAAGCCGAAATATAAATCTTTTCGAATCCCAATTTCGCTGCTTCCTGAATACGCTGCTCTAAACGAGCAATGGGTCTAATTTCTCCGCTTAAACCCACTTCGCCGCAAAAGCACGTGTTTCTTGGAACTGCAATGTCTTCATTACTTGAGAGAATGGCTGTTATAACGGCCAAATCCAAAGCTGGGTCTTCAATTTTAATTCCTCCTGCAATGTTCAGGAACACGTCTTTCATTCCCAACCGAAAACCGCATCTTTTCTCCAAGACGGCTAGAAGCATATTCATTCGGCGTAAATCATAACCCGTTGTACTGCGTTGCGGAGTACCATAGACAGCAGTGCTTACCAATGCCTGAATTTCCATAAGCATAGGCCTCCCGCCTTCCATAGCAGCGGCAATAGCCGATCCACTCAATTGTGCAGTAGATGAATCTATGAGAATATCGCTCGGGTTCTCTACGGCTCGTAGACCTGCGCCCATCATTTCATAAATTCCCAATTCATTCGTGGAACCAAATCTATTCTTATGGCTGCGAAGAATTCGATAAATGTGGTGACGGTCTCCTTCGAACTGCAAAACCACATCTACCATATGCTCGAGCACTTTAGGTCCAGCTAAACTTCCATCTTTCGTAATGTGACCTATAAGGAATACCGGTGTGTGTGTTTCCTTCGCGAATTTCATCAATTGTAACGTACATTCTCTTACTTGGGAAACGCTTCCAGGTGCACTTTCAATGTGCTCGCTTTGTAAAGTTTGTATAGAGTCAATGATGGCAACTTGCGGTCGCATGGCTTCGAGTTGACCTATGATTTGTTCGCACGAAGTTTCCATGAGAACATGACATCTCGGATTATCATAGTTCAACCTCTTGGCGCGCATTTGAATTTGTTCTTCGCTTTCCTCGCCGCTCACGTATAACACGGAAAAATTCAATTGCATCAATGCCAATTGCAACAGCAATGTAGATTTTCCTATTCCCGGCTCTCCGCCAAAAAGTATTAATGAACCAGGAACAAGCCCACCGCCTAAAACACGATTTAATTCTAAATCCAATAGTGGCGCACGCTGACGATCTTCGACTTCTATTTCAGAAATGGTCTTAGGCGTCGCCTTTAGACGAATACTCGATTTCGTATCGGTAGATTTCCCGACTACTTCTTCAACATATGAATTCCATTCCTGACAAGACGGACATTTACCGATCCATTTGGGGCTTTGCGCACCGCACGATTGACAGAAAAATACAGATTTTGTTTTCGCCATTCTTCAAATTTGCGAATAACCTCTGTAACAAAATGGAAATGTTTATAATTAACTATTCCGCAAAAAGTTGAATTTTTCCTTTTGCTTGATGCGTAGCACCTTCCTTATCTTGATATTCAAGAAACCAGAAATAAGATCCTGGCTGCTGCAATTCATTGTTCAACTTTCCATCCCAAACAGATGAATGAGTACTTTCAAAAACCACTTTACCTGTTGATGATGTAATTGTGAAATTGCTGAACGAATTAATATTCATAGAACCCTCAAGCACATCGAAAGAGTCATTCTTTCCATCAAAGCCCGGAGCAAAAGCGTTCACAGCATTCAATTGCGCAGGTTTGTACACTTTCACTTTTTGTAATTCCGTCTTTCTTTCTCCCAATACCTCAACCATTAAACTTACTTCGTACTCCCCTTCTTCGTCAAATTGAATAGCCACCGCTTGATCATGCGATTCAAAACCATTGCTTACACTCCAGTGATACTGATCTGCCCCATCTTGTGCAGCGAAAAGGAAGTAACGCAATTCATTTTGATTCGTAGGAACACAAGTGAAATGCGATGTAAGTTCCACGTCTTGATGAGAAGATTGAACAATGGCCTCACGATTCTCGACCACTTGTTGATTCTCAGTATTTCGAGAATTGGAATGGATTAAATCTTCCATTTCATCTGAAAGATGAAACTCTCTCTCCTGAAATACAAATGAGCTATTTTCTAATTCATTGGAATGAGTTACACGTGATTCTTGCTCACTAATATGATTTGTAAAGTCATTGTTGGTCGAATGTTCAATCTCTTTAGTAAGGGTTTCAATTGTATTGGTCGAACTTTTATTTTCTTCCTGCAGTACTTCAATATTGTGTTGCGAAACGGGCGTAGAAGAAGAATCGTCATTGAATATAAAGTACGCGACTACTGAGACTGCCGCAACTCCAGCAACAACAGCTGCCAATTTTGAAAGCGCTGACCAACCTGCATTCTGCGATGCAGGAAGCTGTCTCACGAGGTTATTCCACACATGATCGGCATTTACCTCATGGTGTTCAAACTTCGATTGAAGCAGCTCTTCTAGGTTCAACTTGTTGTTATCTTTCATCTATTCTTTTCAGCAACCAATTCTTGGCCTTTAAATATTGTGTTTTCGAAGTGCTTTCATTAATTCCCAGTTGGTCTGAAATCTCTTTGTGACCGAAACCCTCAATTGCGAATAAATTAAACACCGTTCTATAACCCGTAGGCATTTCCGAAATTATTTTTAATAAATCGTCGGCCTGCAACTTCTCAAGCTGAGATTCCTGATTGTCATGAACAGCGTATGCTGTATCAATAGAAATCTCATTTTGCTTTTTAATTCTTGATTTCAATTGTGTTAGAGAGGTGTTCACCACAACTCTTCTCATCCATCCACCCAAAGGACCGTCGCCCTTCCATTGATTCAAGCTTTTAAAAATTTTGATGAAACTCTCCTGAAGAACATCCTCAGCCTCCTCTCTACTGCCCATATATCGCAGGGCAATAGCAAATAGCTTCCCTGAATAAAGCTTGAAAAGTTTCTCTTGGGCATTGGGTTTTCCCGCCATACACTCTTCAACCAATTCCTTTTCAGTCATAGTCACATCATGAGTATGATTATAGACTTATAGAAAAAGTTGCCTGAGGCATATGTACTTATCTTAGAAGTGTTACTGTACCTTCCAAAACCTCTAGTCGACGGTCTGACAAATGTTCAACTTCAATTCGCCAAACAAACGAATCTGATTTTGGATAATACTCTCCGCCTCTGATGTTACCTATCCAAGCCTCTCCGAGGTTATTGGTCTCAAACATAAGAGTTCCCCATCTGTCATAGATAGCGAAATGGTAATTTTCTGGATTTGCTCCGTTGATGACTGGTAAGAACACATCATTTTTACCATCATTATCTGGCGTGAAGGCATTCGGCACCCAAATCTGTAATATAGACTCGATGAGAATCTCATAACAAATGGAATTTGTACAGCCGTGAATGTTGGTTGTTTCTAAGCAAACCGGATACACCGCTAAGTCTACATCAGGGAAGGTCCACATTGGATTTGGCTCTGTGCTGCTTCCAAACGTTGCAAAAGTCCAATCATAGGTGTCGCCATCAACAGACAGATTAGAGAACTGAACTTCGGTTTCAAGCACGTTGACTGGGTCAGGTGTCCAAGCAAAATCAGCTACTGGATAATCCCAAACGTTAATAGGGGCTGCCAATGATGTAGAACTTGAACATCCGTCGGGAGACATTACAAAAAGCGAAGGGGTATAAGATCCCACCTCGTCATAAGTATACGTTTGAGGACTACAATCTGCTATTGTTGTTCCATCTCCCATGGTCCAAATACAATTACCTATCAAATTCGGATCAGTTGTATTATTGAATTGAACTGTTACGGGATAGCATCCTTCCTGAGCACTCACCGTAAACGTTACATCAGGTACTTCAAAGACTGTAATCAACAAAGTATCAGAAGCGGGTGCATTACATCCATCATCGGCGTAAACATATACTCCAGTAGATACAGGAGGACAAATGGTGTTTGTCAATCCATCAGGACCAAGGGTGGTTCCGCCCACAGGTGTTCCAATTTCGTACCATTGAATGGTTAAGTTGTTATTTCCTCCAGACACAGCAGCAGTCATATCTACGCATTCTCCTTCACATATTTCTTCTAATAACGTCCCATTTTGAATTTGCAATGAAATGGCATCACTCATATCAAGTGCAACAGATTCAATTGTACCCAGGCAGCCCAGACCATCTATTACTTGAGCATAAATGGTAATATCTTGATTGATGTTGTAGTTAAAAGGCGATCCAGATCCTAAGACACATGCTGGAATATTATTACAATCAGCCCAAGTTATTGTTAAGTTGGAATCCCCTCCAGAAGCAGTTGCTGTAAGTGGCACCAGTTGCCCAAAGCAGAATAAATTAGGTTGAGCATCAACCGTGAGAATAATTTCTGCTGATTGCTCGGAAAGTACTAAGTCTAAACTATCAAATACACAACCTTGTGCATCGATAATTTGAACGTTATAGGTACCTGCGCTGAGGTTGTTAAAGATTCCTGAGGCCTGAGCTCCAATTCCCACTCCCGTCAATGCATTGAAAACATTGAATGACGTAGCATTAACATCTTGAATTTCTACAGATCCGTTTGCATCTTGGAAACAAAGCGGTTGAGTAAGAATAACATTATCAATTGGATTGTCTGGCAGTTCTGTAATAACAATGGTATTGCTGAATGTACATCCGAGGTTGTCTGTTAAAGTATAATCGTATGTGGCAGGACATAAATTCGCAAGTGTGAGTCCAACCAATGTTGGGTCTGACCAAACAACTTGATAATTCGGCACACCACCGTTGGGCGTTAAATCTATTTCTCCAGTGCAAGTGGCATAGCAAACCGTTGTTACATTGGCTTCATTTACGTTCAATTGATCCGCTGCATAAACAGTGAAAGAGTTCGTATTTACGCAACCTATTGCGTCAGTTCCGGTCACAACATAGGTAACAGAACCAACTGGAGATACGGAAATAACATCAAGGTTATCTGCCGTGGTGATTGTGGGATCTGTTGTCCATTGATAATCTTGAGCACCTGTGGCGGTTAAATCTGTAGATTGACCAAAGCAAATCGAGTCTTGCAGTGCAGTAATGGAAATGGTTGGAAGTGGGTTTACAATTACTTCTGAAATAGCCGTGGTAACTGCGTCACAACCGTTGCCCGAAAGTGTCACAGTGGCATAATAATAAGTAGTACCATCGGGAGTATTAACTGGCGCTAAGGTATTCGAAACCTCTGTGAGTAATGTGCCACCAATTGTTGAATTCGATGCATTGGAAAACCATTCAATGGTCGGATTTCCGAATCCATCCGCATATGTGAATGACAAATCAGTAGACGCGTCATTTACACAAAGCGTTTGTGTTGTTAATGCTTGCGTGACAATACTTGGATCTGAGACAAAAGTGTTCGTGCTCACAGTTGAAGTTACAGCATCGCAACCCAATCCATTTAAGCTACCAACAACGTAGTAGAAATAATCACCAGGTGCATTGGAAGTTGGTGGTGTGAAGGTTGCATTGGTTTCACCAGGAATGGCAGTACCACCGGTGTTCTGAGCGTTGATATTTGAATACCATTGATAAGATGTAACACCTGTACCACCAGTTATTGTTACCTGCAATTGGTTTGGATTTCCTCCAACGCACAATGAATCTAAAGTCAAAGGCTCAGTGGAAATGACTGGATCTGCCACCACTACAATTTCAGAGGATGCGCTTGTTGTTGCATTACAACTTAGACCAGACAAGCTAACAGTTAAATAATAGTATTGCGAACCTACAGCATTTCCGCTTGGGGTATAAGAATCGTTTGTTGCTCCTGGAATCAACACTCCACCCGTGGTGGTATTTGTGGCATTGGAATACCACTGAAATGACGGCGTTCCGGTTCCATTGGAATAAGCACCGGTCAATGCATTTGGAATTCCATCTAAACAAATGGTTTGAGTGGAAAGAGGTTGCGTTGAAATGGAAGGCTGAGGAACAACAATTACTTCTGAAGTTGCCGTAGTTGTTGAATTACAACCCGAACCACTAAAGTTAATAAGACAGTAATAATAGGTTGTACCTGTAGCTGATGCCGGAGGTACAAACGTAGCATTTGTTTCATTCGGTAATGCCAATCCACCGGAATTACTATTGACTGTATTGCTATACCATTGATAAGTAGAAAGACCTGTGCCATTCAATGTCCCGAATGTGAGCGCAGGAATAACCGCACCCTCACATACTGAATTCGTGGTTAACGGTTGACCATTTATTGTAGCGTCATCAACCACAATGACCTCAGTTGTATTTGAACTAACACTTCCACAACCCGCACCAGTTAGCGATACCGTAGCATAGTAAAAATAATTTCCAGCGGTATTTAACGCAGGTGCAGAGAACGTATCTAATGTTGCTCCTACAATAGCCGCTCCACCCGTATTGGAATTGGTCGCATTGGAATACCACTGATAGGTTGCTGTTCCAGACCCTCCGGTATACGCAACTGAAAATGCTGGTGGCGTTCCTCCCACGCAGATAGTTCCTCCGGCAATGGGTTGGGTTGAAATGGTTGGAAGGTCGTTCACTATCACTTGAACTGCAGAACTTGTAATGGATCCGCAACCTGCTCCTGACAATGAAATTTCGCAATAATAATTGAATGTTCCCGCTGTATTTGTAGGTGGAGTGTACGAGGCATTTGTTGCTCCTGCTATGGCAGTTCCTCCCACATTGGTTGCATTTACGTTGGAATACCACTGATAAGATGGTGTTCCTGTTCCATTGGTGTAAGCAACACTTAAATTGGTTGGAATTCCATTCAAGCAAAGCGATTGTGATGCCAATGGTTGGGTTGAAATTGTAGGTGCTGAAACAACAGTTACTTGAGAGGCCGTTGTTGTCAGGGTTGAACATCCGAGTCCTGATTGGGTAATCACGCAATACACATAGGCTGTTCCAACCACAGCAGTTATTGGATTCAGTGTGGCAGCGCTTCCCGATGGTATTCCACCAACTGTTGAATTCGTTAAATTGGTAAACCATGCATAAGAAAAATTACCCGTTCCACCGGTAAGCACAGGTGTCAAGGCCGTTGCAATTCCATTCTGACAAACAGTCTGCGATGCCAATGGCTGAGTGGTAATAGTTGGATCAGCAACAACTGTTACTTGTGCAACAGCAGTTGTAGTAGTTCCGCAACCCGATCCACTCAATGTGGCAATACCATAGTAGAAATAGCTACCAGCGGTATTTAATACGGGTGGCACGTAGGTAGCTGCTGTTGCGCCAGCAATTGCAGTTCCGCCAGTAATTGAGTTCGTTGTATTTGAATACCATTGATAGGTTGGTGTTCCTGTACCGTTGCTATAAGCTAATGTAAGACTTGAAGGTGCACCGCCAACACAAATGGTCTGAGTGGCGGTTGGTTGCGAAGTAATCGTGGGTAATGCCACTGCAGCTACTGTAGCTGTATTGGAAACTATGCTTGAACAACCACCACCTGTAAATGAAATTTGGCAATAGTAATAAGTTGTACCCGCTGTGGGGGCTACTGGGGTATAATTTGCATTGGTTGCACCGGCAATTAAGGTACCTCCTGTTGTACTGTTCGTTGTATTGGAATACCATTGGTAAGAGGGTGTTCCTGTTCCATTGCTGTAGGCAACAGTTAGCTGAGTAACGGTACCTCCTGCGCAAATTGTTTGAGTTGTTAATGGTTGTGTTGAAACACTTGGTCCCTGAGTCACTACAACTGTTGCAACGCTTGATGTTACAGTATTACATCCGGTTCCTGCAAGAGTTACAATACAATAATAATATTGTGTTCCAACTGTGGCGGTAGCTGGCGTATAACTGGCATTCACAGCTCCTGCTATCAGCGTACCTCCAGTAGTGCTATTGGATGTGTTCGAGTACCATTGATAGGTTGCAACACCTGTTCCACCTGAATACGCAACAGCCAATGCAGTAGCAGGTGCGCTTTGACAAACGGTTTGCGTAGACAAAGGTTGGGTGGTCATTGTTGGATCGGCAACCACAGTTACCTGTGCCACTGCTGATGTGGCTGTGCCGCATCCTGTGCCGCTTAGCGTTGCAATGCCGTAATAGTAGTAGTTTCCTGCTGTATTAATTACAGGTGGTGCGTAAGTAGCCGAAGTAGCCCCAGCTATGCTTGTTCCACCCGTGGTAGAATTCGTTGTATTCGAATACCATTGATAGGTAGCTGTTCCTGTTCCGTTGCTGTATGCAAGGGTGAGGTTCGAAGGGGCTCCTCCTACGCAAATTGTTTGAGTTGCGGTAGGTTGAGTGCTTATTGTTGGATCTGCAACCGCGGTTACCTGTGCCACTGCTGATGTGGCTGTGCCGCATCCTGTGCCGCTTAGCGTTGCAATGCCGTAATAGTAGTAGTTTCCTGCTGTATTAATTACAGGTGGTGCGTAAGTAGCCGAAGTAGCCCCAGCTATGCTTGTTCCACCCGTGGTAGAATTCGTTGTATTCGAATACCATTGATAGGTAGCTGTTCCTGTTCCGTTGCTGTATGCAA
>Ga0315905_10003510_pt1 | contig 16165 bp, 7 predicted proteins | sample LakEriMetagenome_5_FD_203522 | JGI IMG/M metagenome (GOLD analysis project Ga0315905, IMG submission 203522) | Freshwater fungal communities from buoy surface, Lake Erie, Ohio, United States - Buoy 4 MA121 | ecosystem: Environmental > Aquatic > Freshwater > Lake | place: USA: Lake Erie, Ohio... | reverse complement strand
TGTGGCTACAATTTATTTTCACTAATATAAAATATTCGGCGGGCGGCCGCGGGGGGGGGCTTGGGGGGGGGGGGGGGGGGGCACGAAACTGGTGACGGGAGGAGGGCAGGGGGCGCTAGGCGGGGTTTACAAGTTGGGAGCGATCCGCGGGATCGATGGGCGGTGGGTGCCGAAGGTGAAGCTGAGCGAGCAGACGGCGAAGGTATCGACGCCGGGGATTCAGAATGTGCGGCGGTTCACGGCTGGAGGGGAATTCTGTGGTGATGCGGTTTATGATGAGCTGCACGGGTTCGGTGAGGATGTTGGGGTTGAACTGCCAGGGCATCCTGGGCGCTGCTGGCGGGTGCCGGAGGGGGCGGTTGGTGAGGATCTGCTGGTGCCGGTGTTCCGGGGAGGGGAACTGGTGTATGAGATTCCGACGATTCAGGAGGTGCAGGCACGGGGGAGGGAGCAGTTGGCGATGCTGACGCCTGCGGTGCGGCGGTTGATGAATCCGCAGACGTATCCGGCGGGGATTGAGTGGACGCTGGCTGAGAGGAAGGCGCGGCTGGTGGGGGAGGCTGGAAGGGGAAAGGAAGTGTTATGAAAGCGCTGGTGATTGTTGATCTGCAGAATGACTTTCTGCCTGGCGGTGCGCTTGGCGTGAGGGGTGGCGACCTGATTGTGCCGTTGGTGAACCGGATGATGGGAGAGTATGAGGTGGTGGTGGCGACGATGGACTGGCATCCTGCGGATCACGGGAGTTTTGCGGTGAATCACGCGGGGCGGGAGGTGTATGAGGAAGTGTTGCTAGGCGGTCTGCCGCAGACGCTGTGGCCGGTGCATTGCGTGCAGTGGACGGGAGGCGCGATGCTGGCTTCCGGGCTGGAGAGCAGGCGACTGGCGAGAGTGTTTCCGAAGGGTGAGCAGCGGGAGGTGGACAGCTACAGCGGGTTTGCGGACAATGGTGGGCGGGGGGACACGGGACTTGCGGCATGGCTGCGGGAGAGAGGAGTGACCGAGGTGGATGTGTGCGGGATGGCGACGGAGTTCTGCGTGAAGTTCACGGTGCTTGATGCGCTGCGCCTTGGGTTTGAGGTGCGGTTGCTTGCGGAGGCCTGTCGCGGGGTTGAACTGAGTGCGGGCGACTGTGAGCGAGCCATTGGTGAGATGGCGGCGCCTGGGGCGGTGATCGTCTGAGACTGCTGAGGCGAGGGGGTCGGGGTGGCGGGCGCGAGTGTTTTTATGAAGCTAGCAAATACAATGACAAAAGCGGAGCGGATCCTTGGCGGCCTGTGGGGGGCGCTGTGTGGCGATGCGCTAGGGGTTCCGGTGGAGTTCCGGGGCCGGGCGAGCGTGCAGGTGGATCCGGTGACGGGGATGCGAGGGTATGGGACGCACGGGCAGCCGGCGGGGACGTGGAGTGATGATTCGTCGCTGTTGCTATGCACGGTGGAGAGCCTTTTGGCGGAGGAGTTTTCGGTGGAGGATCTTGGCGAGAGGTTTGTGAGGTGGCAGTGTGAGGGCTACTGGACTCCGCACGGGACGGTGTTTGACATTGGGATTGCCACGAGTGGGGCGTTGCGGCGGGTGGCGGGCGGGACTCCTGCTGTGGAGGCGGGCGGGATGGGGGAGTATGACAATGGGAATGGATCGCTAATGCGGGTGCTGCCGGTGTGTCTGCGATTTGCTGGGGCGGGGACGGAGCGGTTGGTGCAGAGTGTCGGTGATGCTTCGAGGGTGACGCATGGGCACCGGCGTTCGGTGATGGCGTGTGTGTTTTATGCGTTTCTGGTGCGGGCGCTGCTGGACGGGGCTGGGCCGGAGGAGGCGCTGGATGTGGCGCGGCGGGATTTCGGGATTGAGTATGGGGAATCGTGCGGAGGTGAGGGCAAGGCGTTTGGCCGACTGATGGGTGGTGGGTTTGCGGGGCTGCGTGAGAGTGAGATCCGGAGCAGTGGGTATGTGATTGACACGCTGGAGGCGGCGGTGTGGTGCCTGCTGAAGTGTGAAGGGTTTGAGGAGACGGTGTTGCGGGCGGTGAATCTGGGGGAAGATACTGATACGACGGGGTGTGTGGCTGGCGGGCTGGCGGGGGTGTTTTACGGGTTGGGTGCGGTGCCAGGGGAATGGCGGGAGGTGCTGGCGCGTGCGGGGGAGGTGGGGGTGTTATTTGCGCGGTTGGCGGCGAAGTGCAGCGGTGAGCCCGCGGGTGCGGAATTCATTCCGGAATGAAAATGCTGGCGCTGAACGGGCGCTGAGGTAAGAGGCAGGCTGCCTTCCGCTCATTTTCATGCCTCGACGACTCAGCTCCATCGCCCCGGACTGGTGGGATTACACCACACTGGAACCGGATCTTATTGCCGCGGCCGCCGGGCTTACGGAGAAGGATCTTGCGCAGCTCACGCGTCCGGGATTCCGGGTGGTGTTCTACGATACGCTGGAGGATTTTTATCTGGCGGAGGCGCTGGAGTACATTGAGGCGTGGAGTCAGGCAACGCCGGACAATCCTGTGGGGATTTGCGGGCCGATTGGACCGACGGAGCAATTGCCGCTGGTGGCGCGGCTGGTGAATTCGCTGGGGTTGCAGCTGGGGGCCGGGCATTTCTGGGGGATGGATGAGTGGCATGATGGGGAGCGGGAGGTTCCGGCGACGCATCCGTTGTCGTTTGAGAAGGCGGATCGGGAGCTTTGTTTTGACCGGATTCGTCCCGAGTTGCGGATGCCTGACAGCCAGCTGCATTTTCCGAAGGCGGATACTCGGGCGTACTGTGCGTCGTGGGAGGCTGGGGTGCGGTGTGCGGTGATGCAGGGCGGGCAGGGGGACATCAAGCATTGGGCGTTCAACGACCCGCTGCGGCGGACGGGACTCTGGCGGGATGAGCCGCCGCCGCCTTTGGAGTACCGGAAGCTGGGGACGCGGGAGGTGGAGTTGCATCCGGTGACGCTGATGCAGAATGCGCGGACGTCCGGCGGCGGCAACGTGACGATGGTGCCGTCGCGAGCGATCACGGTGGGGCCGGTGGAGACGTGGCTGGCGGAGAAGGTGTCGATCTGGCATGCCGGGGCGCATGACAATCCGCTGGGGCAGCGGTTGACGGCATTGATGATATCGAAGGGGATTGCGGACAGTGCGGTGCCGATGTCGCTGCTGGCGGACCATCCGAACGTTCAGTTCAATTATTTCCGTGGCGGGCTGGGCACGTGTGCGGTGGAGATGCACTGACGGGGCTGAGACATGAGTGGGGCAGCGTTCTGGATTGATTTTCTTCGGGCGGGACTGTGTCTTCCCGGGGCCGGGCCCTTCGTTTTCCGGGGGGAATGCCCTGCTGAATAATTTTCTGCGGGTGCGCGTCCAAGTGTCCAGTTAAACCAGACTTAAATCCATGCCTTCCCTTCGGACTAAATTGTGACGGTTCCGCCCCCTTTATCTTGTCAACCTCTACGCCGGTGCGTAGGCTACTCATCAGATACCTTCCCCATTCCATGAAAGCGCTTCTTTCCACAGCCGCCGCGATGCTGACCGCGGTCTCCTTTGTTCCGGCAGCCATTCTGCTGAACGAAGTGCATCTCAATCCGCCGAATCCGGACGACGACTTCGAGTTCATGGAGTTGCGGAGTACGACCGGGGGAATTGAGTCCTGTGCGAACCTCTCGGTGGTGATCATCAACAATGACCGGAATGATCAGGACTATCCGGTGGGCAGTCCGCTGCGTCCGCTGAATCTTGGGGAGATCCGGGAGGCATGGAGTCTGAACGATTTTGCGACGGGGCCGAACGGGTTGCTGCTGCTGGGCAATGGATATGCGGGGGTGCCGCGGGGCGGTGCGTGGTCTGGGGCGATTGATGCGAGTACGGCGGTTGGCGATCCTGCGGGGATGGGGAGCAGCGACATTGCGTCGAATGACGGCCTGACGATCCTGCTGGTTTCCGGGTTCAGAGGGGTGCGCAATGAGACGACTGGGAAGTGGCCGGATGTGGATGTGAACAACAACGGGATTTTCGACTGGAGCGAAATTCCGATCCCTGCAGGGGCTAATTTTACGGCAGCGCCGTGGACGGCGATCATCGACAGCATCGGGACGCGCGACCGGGACACGGAGTCTGCGACGCCGGTGCCGGCGAATCCGTATGTGGTGACGTCTGCGATCATCAATTCGGTGTGGTCGAGTTCATCGCTGGGGACGCGTGACCCTGATACGTTTGCGCGCCAGGCTGGCAACAATACGGTGAACAATGCGGGGTCGTGGTACGGAGGGAAACTGGCGGGCACGTCCTCGACGAGTATTGTCTATGAGGTGGGGCGCACGTTCGGGCCTGGATTTCCTGCGATGCTGGGGGAGGTGACGCCGGGGCGGGCGAATCTCGCGGCTTCGCTGTCTGCGACCAGTTTCAGGATCAGTGAAGTGGGATTGAATCCGAGCGGACCCGGAGAGAACGATCTCTATCAATATCTTGAGATTCGGAACATCAGCAATACGGCGCGGAGTCTTGCGGGATACTGGGTTGTGGTGGTCGACAGCTTTGACGGGAGTGCGAGTGCGAATGACGACGAGCCCGGGGTGGGGCGGATCCTTGAGGAGTGGGACCTGACGGACATGGCGACTGGGACCAACGGGTTGCTGCTGCTGGGAGACAACATCACACCGGCGTTCAATCCGTACAAGGACCTGCCATCGGCGTCATCGTCCTTCGGGGATCCGGTAGCGAGGACGAGCAGCCCTGTGGCGACGGGATGGGGGCAGGGCGATCTGCGGTTCAAGGATGGGTGCTCGATTTTCCTTGTTCAGGGGTATGTGCCGCCGGTGAACAAGGACCTCGATGGCAATAATGACGGTGTGCAGGATGCGTTTTTCACGGGTACGATTGTTGATCAGATCGGCTTCACTCAGATTGGCAAGACAACGATCGGCAAGACGTACAGCACGGTGGATCTGCGGACGGTGATGCCGACGGACATGATTCCTGACAATTTTTCCAGGAAGCCGGGCAATGACACGGTGAGCGCGGCGGCGTGGTACGGCGGCAATTATCCACAGGACAGCCCTGGGTTCACCATTGGATTCGCGCTGTCGAATCAGGTGGCTGGTCAGACGTACGGGGCCACGTGGTTTGGTGGATTCCGGGGGGCGGCGACGCCTGGGTTGCCGAATCTGAGTGCGCAGATCAATCCGGTTTCGCCGCCGGTGCCTGGCAACATCCGCATCAGCGAGGTGATGATTAACCCTTCGAATACGGAGACTGGGCGTGATGATACCAATGAGTACATTGAGCTGTCGAGTGACAATGGAGCGCTTGCCTACATGGATCAGCTCTGGGTTGTGGTGGTGGATCTGGAGGGCGCGGTCGGGTCGGTGCGGAGCAGTTTTTCGCTGTCGGGATACACGACGGGGTTGAACGGCACTGCGCTGGTGGGAGACAACTACGATGCGGCGAATGCCTATCCGTACCGGAACACGGATGGGCCCATCACGCCGTACACGACGGCGTTTGACCCTCCGGTGGCGATCGGGGGGAATGACTTTCCGAACGACGGGATGGCGCTGCTGTTGCTGCGCGGGCCGAAGGGGCCGCTGGTGGTTTCTGCGGATGGACAGAAGGTGGAGGGCAATCTGGCGGGGGGCGCGCTGCTGCTGAATCCGTCGGTGTACTGCGATGAGCTGGTGGACAGCATTGTTACGAGCAACATTAATCCTGGAGCGCCGTATGCGTGGCTCGATAACAATGTCTTCAAGGTGCACCATGTGTCGCGTGCGGCGGGGAATTTTACGGCCAACAGTGCTGCGGCGTGGCATTACGGACAGATTGACCAGGCTGGGACGCCGAATGCGGGCGGTGGGATTGATCCGCTGCTGAACTACACGAATGTTTTCAGCGGACCGTTTCGCAGTGCGGGATCGCCGGGGAGGCCGAATCACGCGGCGGCACCGGGACCGATCACGACGGGGAGTGTGGTGATCAACGAGGTGCACCTCAATCCACCGGGAGCGGATCAGAATTACGAGTTTGTGGAGTTTCTCGATGCCGGTGGCCGGGCGCGCAGTCTCAACGGGTATTATCTGGTGATGATCGACAACGTCATCAACAACACGGGCAGTATCCGGCATTACTGGAGCCTTGACGGCATGGCGACCGGGTCGAATGGGTTGTTTGTGATGGGCAACCGGTATCCGCTGGGTGGTGCGAACAACCCGTGGGCGACGGTGATGCGGCCTCAGACTGCGGTGGGGGATCCACCCGGGCGTGAGGGGCTGTCGAGCAGCTTCAGCGATGCGGTGCTGGGAGCGGAGACGGACAACACGAACGTGATGCTGCTGCTGGTGCGCGGATTCAATCGGTTCATCGGGTTTGATACGGATACGAAGGATTCGCTAGGGCTCGACAGTGACGGGGATGGAGCGTTTGATTTCTTCCCGTGGAACGGTGGAGCCTCTGGGGTGCTCGACAGCATCATGATCCGGAGTTATGTGGCGACGACGCCGACTCCGAATCCGCTGCCATTGGCTTATCCGTGGAATGGCTGGAGCTATGGACTTGCTGACCTTTCCGGGCTGTATCTGAGTCCGCCGACACGTCCGTTCTATCATCCGGAGTCGTTTGCCCGCTTCAATGGTGACAATGCGGTCAATTCTCCCGGATCATGGTACGGTGGTGATTTTGACAACACTGTGTCGGCGAATGACGGGACGATTACGAAGTACAAGACGACGGTGCAGGATCCGACGCACCCGCCGTTCCCGGTAGGGTTCACTGGGCGGGCGACGCCTGGGCAGCCGAATCTGACGCGGGGTACGAGTGACGATGCGGACGGGGATGGAGCGCCTGCGCTGGTGGAGTTGGCGCTGGCGACGAATCCGAGTGTTGCGGAAGCGCCTTATCCGTCACCGGCGGCTGGGGCGGTGGTGGTGACGAACCAACCGTACGGCAGCTTCACGTACCGGCGGATCCGCGGGGGATTGGTGAATGCGGACAAGTCTTACGCGGCGGAAGCCTATACGTACACGGTGGAGACCTCTCCGGATCTCACGGCGTGGACGAGCAGTGGGGCGACGATTGAGCAGGTGGGCAGTCCGGTGGCGAATGCTGATGGGGTCACGGAGAATGTGACGCTTCGGATGGTGAATCCGGCGACTGGGGCTGGAACGCGCGGGTATTTCCGGCTGCGGATTGGCCGGCGCTGAGGTGCTTGATTGAGTTGGCGGGGGCGCACGACCGGAGACGGTGGTGCGCCCCTTTTTTGTTTTCCTGAAACCGGGAGGGGGCGGGGGGTGTCAGTGGGGAATGAATCTCCTGCTGTGTGACCATGCGCTTTTCCTTTCTTTTGACTCTTGCGGTCCTGCCTGCTGCTGCGGCCGATCTTCCGAAGGAACACATTGAGTATTTTGAGACGAAGGTGAGACCGCTGCTTTCGGAGCATTGCTACCAGTGCCACAGTGCTGCGGGTGGGAAGGCGAAGGGCGGGCTGACGCTCGATACGAAGGCTGGCTGGGAGAAGGGCGGGGAATCGGGGGCAGCGATCGTGGCGGGGGATCCTGACAAGAGTCTGATGATCCGAGCGGTGCGGTATGCGGATGACGACATGCAAATGCCGCCGAGAGGCGAGAAGCTTGAGGCGGCAGAGGTTGCGGTGCTGGAGGAGTGGGTGCGGATGGGTGCTCCGGATCCGAGGACTGGCGAGGCGAAGGCGGTTGGTGGGGCTGGGGCGGGCCTGAGTGAGGCGATGAGGGCGAAGGCGGCGGCGCACTGGGCCTTTCAGACGCTGGCGGAGAAACCGCTGCCTGCGGTCCGGGACGGGGGATGGTCGGATGGCAGGGTCATTGATACGTGGGTGCTTGCTGGGCTTGAGGCGAAGGGGCTGAAGCCCTCGCCGGGCGCTGACAAGCGGACGCTGATCCGGAGAGTTTCGCTGGATCTGACCGGGCTTCCGCCGTCGCCGGAGGAAGTGCTGGCGTTTGTGAACGATGATGCGCCTGACGCGTTCGCGAAGGTGGTGGATCGGCTGCTGGCGAGTCCTCAGTATGGGGAGCGCTGGGGTCGTTACTGGCTGGATGTGTCCCGGTATGCGGACACCCGGGGTCAGGTGCGCCGGGAGCAGACGCCATTGAATCCGAATGCCTGGACCTATCGGGACTATGTGATCGGGGCGCTGAATGAGGACAAGCCGTTTGATCAATTCATCCGCGAGCAGATTGCGGCGGACCTGCTTCCGGGTGGTGGGGAGAACAAGTCCACCTTGGCCGCGCTTGGATTCATCACGCAGGGGGAGCAGTTCAACGGGCAGCGTCCTGACATTATCAACGATCAGATCGACGTGGTGACCAAGGGGTTTCTGGGGCTCACGGTGAGTTGTGCGCGTTGTCACGATCACTTTTTCGATCCAGTGACTCAGCGGGATTATTATGCGCTGGCCGGAGTATTTGCGTCGTGTTTCGAGCCGGAGACGAAGCCGGTGGCGGCGAGTCCGGCGGATGCGGCGGCTGTGGCGGAGTATCAACAGAAGCGCCGCGAGACGGAAAAGGCCGGGCGCGCAAAGCTGATAGGGGAGATGGATCGCATTGCGTCGGTCTTTAACCGGAATGCCGGGTTGTTTCTGGGGCTGGCGGGGACTGACCGTCGATCGCCGGAGTTTCTGAATGCGGTGCGGGTGGCGAAGATTGACGGGCGGTTGGTGGCGGAGCTTTCGCAGGGCCTGCAACGCCGCACGCAGTTGCGGAAGAACCGGCGGGCGAGCCTTGATTTGAATCCGACGCTGGACCTGTGGGCTGAGCTGTCGGCGTTGCCGTCGGGAGCGTGGCCGGAGCGAGCGGCGGCGGTAGTGGCGCGGACGGTTGAGGATGCGGCAGGGGTGGTTTCGAACCGAGCGGTCCGCGAGGCGTTTCGCGGCAAAAGACCGGCTTCGCTGGACGAAGCGCGGGTGATCTATGAGGGGATTTTCCGGCAGGCGGATGCGATGTATCAGACGGAATCGGCGGCATTCCGGAAGGATCATCCGGGCAAGCCATTTCCCGGGTTATCGGATGCTGCGCTTGAGGAAGTGCGGACGGCGGTGCTGGATCCCGGGATGTTCCTTGAGCGACCGCTGGATGCGGTGCCGCGGGCGGTGCCGCGGGAGGTTCAGGATCTGGCGGCGAGGATTACCGGGGATCTAGCCAAGTTTGACGTGAGTCATCCCGGGGCACCGGGGCGTGCGAATGTGCTTTATGATGACAGCCGACCGGCGAATGCCCGAGTTCTGCTCCGCGGGCAGGTGCAGAGCCCTGGGCCGGAAGTTCCGCGTTCGTTTCTTGAGGTGCTCAGCAAAGGAGCGGTTAAGCCGTTCACGAAGGGGAGTGGCAGGCTGGAGCTTGCCGAGGCGGTGGCGAGCGGGGACAATCCGCTGACGCCGAGGGTGATTGTGAACCGGGTCTGGCAGCATCATTTCGGCAGCGGGTTTGTGGCGTCTCCTGACGACCTTGGGGTGCAGAGCGAGCCGCCGTCGCATCCGGAGCTGCTGGATGCGTTAGCGGTTCAGTTCATCCGGAATGGATGGAGTCTGAAGAAGCTGCACCGTGAGATCCTGCTTTCGAAGACGTGGCAGCAGGCGAGCGAACCGGATCCGGCGATGGCGCAGATTGATCCGTTCAACCGGCAGCTCTGGCGGCAGAATGTGAGGAAGCTGGATTTTGAAGCGCTGCGCGACAGTGTGCTGTCGATGGGTGGTCAGCTTGATCTGACGATGGGCGGGCATCCTGTGAACATCGAGAGTGAGCCCTACAGTCAGCGGCGGAGTGTGTATGGATTCATTGACCGCAATGAGATGGCGGAGTTTCTGAGGCATTTTGATGTGGCCAATCCATCGCTGCCGACGGGTCGGCGTCACGAAACGATTGTGCCGCAGCAGGCGCTGTTCCGGATGAACAGCCTGCTAGTGATTGAGCAGGCGCGGAACATTGTGGATCGGGAGGAGTTCCGTGCTGCGGACAGTGACGAGGCGCGGGTGCGGGCCCTTTATGAGATCATCTATCAACGCTGGCCGAAGCCTGCGGAGCTGAAGATGGCGCTGGCTTTCATCACGGCACTGCCTGCGGATGAGCGCATGAGTGCAGAGGGCGGTGGCGATGCCGCGCCGGCGGTGGCGGGGAAAGAGGCTGCTTCGGCAACGCGAGCGGACGGCGTTCCGTTAACGAGGCAGCAGGTGGCGCAGCGGTTGAAGCAGCGGTTGCGGGAGGAGATCCGTGCGAAGGCGATTGCTGCGGCGCAGAACCGTCGCGGGACGGCTGGGATCAAGGAAGCGGTGCGGGATCCGGCGGCGGAGAAGGTTGACCGGAGCCCGCTCGACGCGTGGGAAAAGTTTGCGCACGCGCTGCTGATGACGAACGAGATGGCGTATGTGAACTGAGCGTGGGGTGCCTGTCGTGGGAGCGGCGGGTGGAGGGAGCGGTCCCTCCTGTTGCGCGGTGGCATGGTAGCGTGCTTGGGTTGGGTTGAGGCTATGCTGAGGCGTTTTCGATCCGAGCCCCGCTTCCTTGAGGAGAGTCCCGAGGAAGTGGCGGCTTCGTTGCGGCATCTTCCGGGGTTTGTGTGGCTGGATACGGCGGGGCGCTGTCCTGAGCCTGACCGCGATGGGGCGGTGAGCATCCTGGCGGCGTGTCCGACCCGGTTGCTGCGCGGACACATTGAGGATGTGTCGCTGCTTGAGGAGAAGATGGTGTGTAGGGAAAGCGTGGCGACTGCGGGGGAGTGGGGTGGATGGTTCGGGTGGGTGGATTACGAGGGCGGTTGGGAATTCGGGTGGTACGAGCAGGTGGTGGTTTACCGGCATGCGACTGGGGAGTGGCTGGAGCGCGGGGATCTGCTTTCGCAGCGGCGGGAAGCTGTTTTAGCGGAAGTGCCGCGTCTGGTGTGGGAGCCGGGGATTGGAGAGGAGGAGTACTGCCGGTTGGTGAGCCGGGCGCAGGAGTACATCGGGGCGGGGGACATTTATCAGGTGAATCTGTCGCATCGGTTCAGTGCGTTGTGGCCGGCGGGCGCGGATCCGTTTGCGCTGTATCTTAAGCTTAGGGAAGTGAGTCCGGCACCTTGTGCTGCGTATATGGCAGGAGAGGGGCGAACGGTGCTTTCTTCATCGCCGGAGTCCTTTTTGCGCATGAGTGGCCGCGGCATCCGGACGCGTCCGATCAAAGGAACCCGGCCGCGTTTTACGGATCCTGAGACGGATGAGCGGTCGCGTGGCGAACTGCTGAGCAGTCCGAAGGAGCGTGCGGAGCTGGTGATGATCACGGATCTGCTGCGCAATGACCTGGGCATGGTCTGCGAGTACGGGAGTGTCAGGGTGACTGGGTTGCTGCAGCCGGAGGCTTACGAGCAGGTGCACCACCTTGTGTCGACGGTGGAGGGCACGCTTCGGCGCGAGGTGTCGCATGCGGCTGCGTTGAAGGCTTGTTTTCCCGGCGGGTCGATTACTGGAGCGCCGAAGAAGCGGGCTATGGAGATCATCCGCGAGCTGGAGCCCGTTCCGCGGGGACTATACACTGGAGCGATCGGCTATCTCGGGGCGAATGGTGATAGCCATTTCAGCATCGCGATCCGGACGATGGTGCTGGAACACGGCGTGATCAGCTGCCATGCGGGGGCCGGGATTGTGGCGGATTCATCGCCGGCAGCGGAATGGGAGGAAACGCTGCAGAAGGCGTCGGGCATGCTGGCGGCGGGGCGATCGAGATGATTGCCGGGCCGGCGGGGGCGGTGCAGAAGGCTCCGCCCCCGCGGCTGGGTGGGATCACTGGAGGGAGGCGCGGACCTTGACGTACAGTCTGGATCCGGTGGCTACTGGAAGCGGGGCACGCCATGTGGTGGTGACAAGTCCGCCTGGTGCGGGGGATTCGCCGACTGGGATCATGCCGCCGCTCCATGTGGTGAGGTCGGTGCTCTGCACTGGTTCGAGGAGCACGTCTTCTGCGGCGGCGTGTGTGAGGCTGACTCTGAGGAATCCATCGGGGGCGATTTCCGCGGACAGTGATACGCTGCCGGGGACGCGGGGGTCGTTGCCGGTGGCGTATTCGAGGAGAGCGTTGATGCCGTCGCCGTCGACATCGTCATCTGGATCGCTGACTCCGGCGGAGGTGGCCCAGACGAGCCATGCGGTGGTTCCGGGATTACCGCCGGGGAGACTGCCGGAGCGCCAGTTGGAGGGGATAGCATGATCCGGATTGGTAAGAGGGGCGGCGAGCACGAGGGATGGGCCGGTGCCGTCGGCGGCATCCGGCCATGGGGGATTGTCGTCGTAAACGAAGTCGCGGATGACGGCGCCGGCGGCGGCGTTGAGGATGAGTTGCTCGCCTTGGTTCGAGAGTGCGCCGCTGTAGGTGCCGAGGATTCGCGTGTTAGGGAAAGCCGATCCGTAGCGGGCGGCGAATGCGGCGGGATGGCGTACGAAGACAGCGCGTTCGCCCGGTTGCAGGATGAGATTGCCGAGGGGCGACGTGGTGATGCCGCCGGTGAAGCGGACAGCGGTGAGATCCACTGCGGTGGAAGGGAGGATGTTCATGACTTCGATGAATTCGAAGTCGTCGGGATCCGAGGACGCTGCGATTTCGCCGGGAGAGACGGGGGCGAGCGGGTTGTAGTGCATTTCGCTGATGACAAGATTGGAGGCGGAGGCAGCTTCTGTGGCGACGCTGAAGAAGGCCTCGGTCACGGCACTCCATGATCCGTTAGAGTAGACCCGGGCGCGGATGGTGCCCGGCTGCTGGAGCGTGAGCGGGCCGGTGTAGAGCCGTGCGGTGTCGCCGGTGAATGAGGAGGCGTCGGCACCGACGAGTTCCGCGTCGCAGAGGAGGTCGTTGTCGGCGGCGGTTGCGTTGAGGGCGTGGATGGCGAGCACGTTGGATCCCGCGCGCAGGCTGGAGAGGAAGTTGCTGACATCGATTTTTTCCTGAACGATGGCGAGAGCGTCCGCGCGCACGGCGGTTGCGGTCGACGCGCCGTTAGGGATGGCCGGGGCGTTGCGCTCGGCGATTTTCGTGCCGTTCAGGTAGGCGACGAAGCCGTCGTCATAGCGGACATTGAGCTGCAGCAGTGCGGTCTGGGCGCGGTCGGTGTCTGACAGGGTGAAGGTCCGGCGCGTCAGCAGGGATGGCGAGATAGTGCGCATGGCATCCGTGCTGGTGCCGATGAATGGAGTGAAGGACACGGCTGGGTCTGTATCGTAGCCGAGACCGCCTGCTCCGGACTGCCATGTGGCGGCTGCGGGGAAGTCGGGTTCCTTCCAGTCGGCGATGGTGACACTGGGTTGCGTGCCGTTGTAGAGGGCGCGGATTTCCGTTGGAGTGAGGCCGCGGTTGTAGAGATAGACCTCGTCGATCTGGCCGGCGAAGGCCCGTTCGGTGGAACCGCCGCGGGAGCCGATGGACCATGCGTTATTGGCTTCGAGGACACCGGCGACGGGGAGGGCACCCTTGGAGGTGACGAGGCTGGCGACTTCCTCGCCGTTGCGGTAGAGCCTCCATGCGGTGCCGTCGTAGACGCCGCAGACGTGCTGCCATGTGCTGAGGGTTGCGGCGGCGGGTGCGGAGACGAAGTAGCTGCTGCTGTCGGCGGTACCGGCTTCGATGGCACCGGCGTTGATGCGGAGGGAGACTTCACCTGCGGGGCTGGTGTTGAAGCCTTTGCTGATGATGCTGCGGATGTTGGTGTTCGCGGTCGGGCGGATCCATGCGGACATGGTGATCTGGCCGGTGATTTTGAGGGCGTCTGGATTGCCGAGGCCGATGTACTGTGAGCTGCCGTTGAGGAAGAGAGATTGGCCGTTGATGCCGGTGGTGTAGACGGGTGCGCCGACGGGCGTGCCGTTGGTGGTTCCGGCGCTGTCGTCGGCGGTGCCTTCGAAGCGCCAGCGGCCGACGAGACCGCTGGAGGTTGGTGCGGGGGCAGGCCCGATGGTGAAGCCGTCATTGGCGCTGGTGGCGATGCGCCATGAGACTGGGGCGGTGCGTGTCTGGAAGGTGAAGGGGGTGGGCCTTGTTTCGAGGATGCGCCGGGGGTCTGAGCCATCGGTGGTGTAGAACACTTGAGCGCCTGACGGGACTGACATGCTGAGCTGGAAACCGCCGGGGACCCGACCGCCGTGTCTGGAAAAGTCCGGGGCGGCGGTGGCTGGCCAGAGCCCGTCGGCGGTGAACTGGGCGAGCACGACGGGCGGGCGAGAGTCGAAGAAGTTATCGCGGATGAAGTTGATGCGGGTATTCCATGCGGATTCGCCGGCGGCGGTGGTGCTGTAGCGAGCGGCGTAGACGCGGATGGCGCGGTTGATGGTGGCGGCCTTGTCTAGCCAGCGCTGTTTGGCGACGGCGGCGGACATGGCGCCGTTGTTGAAGAAGTGTTTGCGGACCCGGTCGGCGAAGCGCAGCCGGTATTCTGGATTGAGCGCGAGGCTGTCGTGGACCCATTGGGGGTTGCCCCAGTCTGGGAGGGTGCTGTTGCTTTGTGTCAGGAAGGGGCCGGTGCGGTCTGCGCCCCAGCTGGGCGCGAGGAGGGTGTGTTCGCCGTCCTGGAGGTAGAAGGTGAAGCCGCGATCGCCATTGCGGTCGCGCATCGAGTGCCAGTTGTTTGGTTTGTTATTGGAGAGGAAGCTGGAGAGGACGGCGTCGCCATCGCCGGTGTAGAAGATGACCATCATGTAATCGATGAGGTCATCGATGTCGACGAGGACGGGGAAGGCGGGGTTGCGGGAGCCGTCGGGATTCCGCCCTAGCATGCGGAAGTAGTTGGTGTTGGTGGGGGCGGTGCGGTGAGCGACGGAACGGTCCCAGAGGTCGCGCCATGCGGCTTTGGTGCCGTCCGGGTTGGTGTTGAGGTATCCGTCGGTGGCTTCGGTTTTGAAGTCCATGGTGTAGCGGTCACCGCATTTGACGACATCGTAGTTGTCCTTGTTGCCGCCGAGGTAGGTTTCGCCGAAGGAGTTTTCGGCGCGTTCGTGGATGTCGTAGATGCCCCAGTAGAGACCGTTGAGGAAGAGGTGGCAGTAGCGGGTGCGGGTGCTGGGTTGGCCCATGGCGGCGAGGGTCATGCGGCAGAACGGGTCGCGGACCATGGTTTCGTTGGCGTCGGTGGCGCTTTGGCTCCATGAGTAGTTCTGGCTGCCGCGGAGGTCGAAGGTATCGAATTCTGCGGCGCCGTCGGGGCCGTAGAGGCGGTAGTTGAGTTTGCCGTCGCCGTATTCGTTGCGGAAGAAGACGCGGAAGCTGTGTTTGGTGCTGGAGTCGTTACGGCTGGCACCGCCACGGATGCGGAGGCCGCAGCCGCTTTTGAACTGGCCGTGGCCGTCGGCGGGTGTTGCGCCGGGTTTGGCGAGGTCGAGCATTTCGATGCTGCCCGGGCGTTCCCATGCCTGCCCGCGCTGGATGCCGTTGACGTAGATTCCGGTGAGCGGGTCGGTCAGGTTGTTCTGCTGGGTGACGACGGAGATGACGGGAATCTGAGCGAGGGCTTCGCGGATCTGGGCGGCGTTGTAGGTTGCTTTGACGCCGGCGTCGAAGCCCCAGATGAAGGCCTGGCCGCCGTTGGTGGCGGCGTTGGTGGGCCAGCCGGGAGGGATGTTGGCGGCTTGGCCTGACACTGTGCCGGCGGTGGATAGGGAAACCCGTGGCGGGCCGGTCACATCGGCGGTGAAGATGTAGGTGTGGGTGTCGATGTTGGTTGGTTTCCAGTTCGGCAGGTAGGCGCGGGCTCTGATGACGCGGGCACCGCTGGTCGAAGTGTTGGCTGCGCTGCTGATGGTGATTGGACCGGTGTAGAGGGTGCCGGTTTGCGGGGTTGGATCGCTAGTGTTAGTAGTGTAGTAGATCTGGGCTCCGGGAGTTGCGGAGCTGATGGTGAGCTGGAAGGGGGTGTCGTAGAAGCCGCGTTTGTGACTGAAGTTGGTGTCAGCGACCTCGCCGATGTACCACGGGCTTTGGTTGGGTGCGCCGGGGGTGGCGTTGTTGAGGAAGACGTTGGCTGTGGAGTTGACGTAGGTGGCGGTCAGTTCCGGCTGGAGGAGGAAGTTGTCATCGGTGGCGGACGAGTTGAGGCCGTGGATGGCGAGCAGGTTGGGTCCGGCGGTGTTGAGGAGGGGCAGGGCGGCGGCGAAGTCGATGGTTTCGGCGAGGTAGCCTTCGCTGAATGGGCGGTCGGTGGTGGCGGTGCTGGAAGGCCCGGGGTTGGAGG
>Ga0315905_10003509_pt1 | contig 16171 bp, 13 predicted proteins | sample LakEriMetagenome_5_FD_203522 | JGI IMG/M metagenome (GOLD analysis project Ga0315905, IMG submission 203522) | Freshwater fungal communities from buoy surface, Lake Erie, Ohio, United States - Buoy 4 MA121 | ecosystem: Environmental > Aquatic > Freshwater > Lake | place: USA: Lake Erie, Ohio... | reverse complement strand
CAATACCCATCAAAAGCATAGCAGGACCACCCGCTTTAATTGCTTTGGTTACTGTATTTGCACCAGTAAGCAATCCACCTTTTTTGCCACCAATACTTGCAGGTGTTCCAAGCTGACCATAATTGCCACCAGTTTGTGACGCTCTTAAATCAGCAAGTTCTTTGCCCAAAGCAGTCTCAGGAGAAATAGCTTTTATGGCAGGATTTACTTTGCCTTCATAATTTCCATATGGTCCAACCATTTGACCTTGATTTACTTCATCACGGATTCTTTTCATCATGTCAGAGCCGTAAGAATTAAACAAGTTGTTATCACCAGAGCCAGCACCCAAAATACCAAAGCGACCTTCAGCGGCCAAAGCTTTAGCATTGTCAGGATACTGTTGAGCAAATGCTTCAGCACCTTTTCTAGCAGCAGGACTCATACCTTTTGGATATTCAATGTTGCCATTAGCATCACGATTGAATGTGGCGAGGGTAGGTGCAACACCTGTAGCTTTATCAAGTTCTTTAGCGACAACAGTTTGAACCGCTTGGGCAGTATTGCCAGTTGCTACACCCTCTTGAACGCTAGGTGTCATGTATGGATTAGGTCTAGGTGCAAATGGATCAGTAGGCGCAACAGGTGCATTTGCTTGTGGCATAGCAGGTGCAGTAGGCGCAACAGGTGCAACAGGCGCAGGTGCTTGTGTATATGGGCTTATTTGATAGGGATTGTTTACAGAAATCCCACCTTGATTCTTTAATGCTCCACCAATAATTGCAGCATCTTTAGGATTGGTAATTGGACCGCCTGTCAATCTTTCAGCATCAGCTAAAGGAACGCCATAAGTTGTTTCAAACTGTTGAGCAAACGGGCTCATGTTCCTTTTTTCAACTGTATCCATAGGGATATCAATTGTTCTGTCTATTGGCTGGCTACCAATTTTGCGTTGATTGATACCGCTCAGTCCTGATTTGGCTTTACCAAAAGCATATCCAGCACCAGCAGTAAGAGCGGCAAGAGCAGCGGCCCCTGTTACATATCCAACGGGTGAATTAATAGCTTTTACAAAATCAAAAGGGGGCTCTTCTAAAGTTTTTTGTTTTTCTTGTTTTGCAGATTCTATAAGTTCTGTACCTTTTGCTTGTGCTTCTTTTTCAAAAGCGGCAGTTGTTTCTCTACCATCAGCAATAGGAACAATGTTAGGTACAGCAGCACCAGCAGGTGCTTTTTCTAACTTTATTTCTGCTTCAATTTCAGCATCACCATAGCCAGCGGCTTTTGCTAAAGCTCGAAATTTTTCTTCATCAAATTTAGCCATCATTTACCTCCAGCTTGTCTTCTAAGTTCTGACAGAGAAGGTGGTTTGTTGCTTGCGGGTGGTGCTACAGGAGCCGTAGATTGACCTTGAGGTTTTGGTTTGGCAGTAGTCTGCTTTGCACCACGAGCAACATATTCACTCTCAAAAATTCTAGCAATATCATTAGACCAACGATCACGAATCTCATTAAAGATAGGCTTAGAAGTGTAGGCTGCACCAATTGCGCCAGGCACTGGCAAAGTCTTTGTGTCATCGTAATACTTGGCATTTTTATCAAAGTGATCTCTATAAGCCGCAATCTGTTCTGCGTTTTGCTTATGTTGAGCAAGTTGTACCATTGCTTGTGCTTGCGTATCAGTAAATGAAGCAGCAGTTGGCAAAGAAATAAATGCTGGCTTGCCGTATTGATCAACAGCTTTATTTAACTCAGACCCCACCTCATTGCCAAATTGAATGGCAGTTTTCATTTCTTGAACCAACCTAGCTTTTTCTTGTGGAGATTTACCTGCAATAGAATCTTGAAACTTTTTAGAAGTAACAATGCTATCCAATGTTGATTGGCTATTTTGTGTGGCTTCAGAAGAAAGATTAGCAGAATCAGTTTGTTGTTTTAACAAACCATAATCATATGAACTTCCATTACTTTTAGAAACAAGGTAATTTCCATCAACAGTAAATTCAGTTCCAATTAATTGAGCAGGAATCCGCAATTTAGCGGCAAGACCTGCATCAACTTTAATTGATTCTTTTTTGTTTTTACTGTCGTTGATCTGATTGAAATAAGTTGAGCTATTAGCTTTAGTACTTGATTGACCAACACTTTGATTAATAGCACCAACTAATTTTGCATATTCATCAGGAGCAAGATCAGTTTTTGCTGTTCTGTAAAATTTATCTAAGAATTCTAATTTTGGTGCAAGGCCAGCATAAGCCTCCGTCCATTTGTTAACTGCTATTCTTTCGTTTTTAAACGCAGCGTTATAAGTTGAACGACTTTCTTCTGCACTTCTCATAGCAAAAGTTTTGTCAATGTCAGAAGTGCTACCGCCACGCTTGGAATACTCTTCAGGAGTAAGAGTGCGTTTTTGTTCAACATCAAAGTACGCTTGTGGTTGACCAAGGGCATTGACAGTTACTTGAATAATGTTGCCATTGTCCTTGGCATATTCAGTAGTAGTTTTTAAAGCACCACCAGTGGCCAAATTAAAGGCAGTATCTTTTTGCCCCATCATAAAAGCAATAAGTGCCTGACCATACAAAGGTTCTTGGCTTACATTACGCAAAGCTTTGGCGGCAGCAAGATTGCGTTCACCATCAGTTTTTGCGTTATTAATAGGCGCAACAATTTGTGAAAAATTGTTAGATCGCTCTTGCATTTCTTGAGCAGTTTTAAGAGCAGCGTTACCTTGTGGAGTATCAAGACCAATTTGCTGGGCAACATTAATCAAAGCTTTAGGATCACGATTAGCTAAAGCAGCATTGGCCGAATCTTTAATTGCGGCAGCATCTTGCAAAGCACTTGGATAAATCGTAACTGAAGAGCTTTCAGTAACTACAGGGGCTTTTTGTTCAATAGTTTCTGCCATGATTGTTCCTTATCCCATCATTCCGCCAGCCATACCTTGCATGGCTTTAGCTAGTTTGCCATAACCTGGCATTTGCTGATACTCATTACCAGTTGCCAACATTGTGTTGTATCCAGTTTGCGGTACAAATGGGTTGAAATCTCGTTGTGCTTGAGGGTTTACAAATGAAGTTTCAAGACCATTAAATTTCCCATCAAGAACATCAAAACCAATGTTGGCAGGAGGCGTTGTTGGCATAGGAGGAGCCGCACTGTCATAAACAGGAGTAGCAATAGCAGGTGTTGGAGCATTAGCCATTGGAACATTTGCATTTGGCACTACAGGCTGTGCTGCAACTCCAACAGGAGGAACAGCACCAGTAGGTGTAGCAGGATTGTTATAAGAAAATGTACCTGCTGCATTTGGCTTAACACCAAGTTTATCTAACGCTTCAATAGCACCTGACTGTTGCAAGCCATACAAAATCAAACCTGTTTTAGCGGCTTTTCCAATTTCAGCCAAAGGGCTTTGACCCATGTATCTGCGTGGATCTCCAAAACTTAAACCAAAAGGTGCATCTGCTGCCATGATATTTCCTTAGAATCCAAAACCTTTGCTGGAGGTCCTTTGACCTTGTGTACCAGCAAAATTAGCAGTTGTAGAAGCTTGAGGTGTTCCATAAACAACACCAGCATATTTAGAATATAAATCCATTGGAGATGCAGCGGCAGTAATTGCTTTGCCACTTGTATCAACGGATTGACCTAAAATATTTGCACCCGTTGCACCTGCGCCAAGACCTGCGGTTAACAAGTTTCCATACAAATTACCCGATGTACCCAAAGCTTGTGCGCCTGTTCCAAGCAACGTATTTGCGGCTTGTTGGCGTTGACTTTCCACTGCGGCAGAGGTTTGAGCGGCAGCAGATTGCAAACGCTGTTGGCCTAATTGAGCTAAGTTTTTGTCAGCCAAAGCCATGCGAGAAGAACCCAAACCACCTGCGGCTCCATACATAGCATTTTGGCTACCAAGTTGTTCACGGATAGCTTCACGGGCAGGTTGCAAAGAAGCTTGAATTTGCTCGGTTTTGTAATCAGGAGAAAACAAACCCATTAAACCTTGAGTACCCGCAGTAGCCAAATTCTGACCACCAGTGGCCATTAAGTCAGCAATATTTTTAGTACCGCCACCACCTGCAAAACCTAATTGCCTACCGCCTTGGGCTAGTTCACCACCAATAGTCTGTTGAGCATTACTTATACCTGCGGCATTTTCATAAGTATTTTTAGCCGCTTGAGTCGCATAAGGGCTAAGTTGACCATATACATCTTTAGCACCTGTTACTGTACTTTGGTAAGCAGGTAAAAATGTATCTCTTAAAGCTCCAGTTTGAAGTTTTAATAATTCCGTTTGTTCTGGAGTCATCTGTACAGATGAACTACTTGATCCTTTTCCACCGCCCATGATTAAGCTCCTTTGCCTTTGCCAGAACCTTGTTTTGGCTGATTTACTGAATTATCCCACGGACTGACTGTGTTTGAATAGGCATTAGGCATACCTAATTGCGGTTGGCCACCTTGACCTGGCATAGTTACCCGTCCACCCATCAATCCACCCAATCCACCTAAAGGCGGTCCCATATTGTCTTGGGGCATTTGATTGCCTTGGGGAAAACTAGGCTGCTCCATTTGAAGCTCCTGCATTTTCATCATTTGCTCTTCAGGAGGGGTCTCAATTGGGTTTTGACCCATCTGCATGGCAGACATTCCTGCACCCTTACCCGCAGGGTTAGAGGATTGAGGAGACTGCAATTGTGCTGAAAAACCACCCATATTTATACCTTTATCTGCGCTTTTAACGCCTCAACTTCTGCTGATAATTCCTGAATTGCTTTAGTTAAAACAGCAATATAAGAAGGGTAATGGATAGTTTTAAATCCCTTTTCTTCTCCAACTTGCCAATTTTCTTCAAAATAAACCAATGAAGAACCACTTTCAATAAGTTCTTCTACTTCATCAGCAATAAAACCATATCCTTTTTGATGTTTTGGATCGGCTTTAAGTTTATAAGAAACAGGTCGTAATTGCTTAACAAAAGCCAAACCTAAATCACTATTAGTAATTTCTTCTTTTAATCTTACGTCAGAAGGACTTGTTGTTCTTACATCAATAGTTACTGTATTACCCGCTCCTGTTGTTCCAACATAAGCACCAACAATACCTGTAGAACCAGAACCCAAAATATTTATACCTGCACCAGCAGCATTAGCAGTTCCTGAATTACAAGGAAAAATCCTTGCCCAAGATGATGCGTCATAACCACCCATTGCATCTACTGTTGTCCACTGGCCATCATTTCTTAAAAATGTAGTTGTAGATCCAGTTGGTTGTGCAATCGTATATGCACCCCAAGTAAATGTGCCTTGATTAATTTGAAAAGCTCTGTAAGCCGATGAAGTACCTGCACAAACCAAACCAACACCAGCATTAATGTAAGTAGAAAAATAACCACCAATATCTCGACCAGAACCAACAACACCAATTCCTACGCTACCTGGTACGCTTGATGCATTGGTTGCATATCCAACCACGCCTGCATTCCAAACACTTCCAGTTGAAACTGCTGCGCCTAATAAACCAGCTCTAGCATTACCCAATCCTGCAGTAGTAGTTCCATCACCAAAAGCGGAATAATCAATAAAATAATTACTGTCGTAAACAGGTATTGTGGTAGTTGTAGGATTATCTCCTTTAAAAACTGCATCACCATTAGTAGTAATGTCAGCTCTAAAAACACCATTGTTAAAGTAGACGTTACCCGTTGTTCTGCTTATGTAATAACCTGCCGTGCCATAAGTACCAGGTGATCCATATGTTGGTGGTGTTGAGCCATTCCAATTGTCAGAGCGAATGTCTTGAAAAATAGAAGCAGCAGTAGGTGTGCCCCAAGCAGTTTGACCTGAAGGAACGCCATCTAATGTTGCCGCACTAGAGTTATAACGACCAAAGCTATACCAAAGAACATCTCCTACCGATACAGCAGGAGCAATCAAAGACCATCCAGCAGGTGCAGTAGGTCCCGTTGTATTTGATGGTGTTGCAGGAGCCGCAGAAGATTGACTTTGCGCCCTGTAAGCAGTTAACGCACTAATACCATTTCCACCCGTTGCCCCTGTTTCACCATTAGATGAAAACGCATAAATTGGATAAGACACATTTGTCCAATCCAAAGTAGAAGTTACTGTATTGGCATTGACAACCAAAGGAATCGTAATAGCCCACAAATAGTCACCAGGAGTTGTATTAGTTATGGGTGCAGTTGTCCATCCAGTAGGAGCCGTATAAGCCCCTGTAGCCCATGTATAAGTCGATGTAGTACTAGGACGGGTTGGTGGTGTAGATGACCCTGTCCAAATGTAGATAGATGGTGCGGCAGTATTATATGCCGTAGTGGTGGTCACTATATCTAAATCAATTGACGAACCAGATTCTTGTAAGTAAGTTGAATTAGGTGCGGCAGTGCCTACAAAGAAGTTAATCTGTCTTCCACCGCTTGTTTGATAAAACAAAAACTTAGTTGAACCAAATCCACCCGCAGCTTCATACCAAATGTAGTCAGCAAAGTTACTTGATTCTACGGAATCATTACTGTTTCGTAATCCGTAATAAGAACGGCCTGTGGGACTGTTACTAAAATTTAAAGACCCATCAAAGCTATCGGCATATTTGACTGCAATGTACTTATACAAGTACGCAATAATTACTCCCGATGGACCACTAATCTGTCCATTATCAGGATCGGCAGCTAAGTTAGGACCAAAGTTAGCCAATAAATAATTAATCGCATCTGATATCTCAGATTGAGATGCATTATTGGTAAGTGCAAAGGTCATTAGAAAGCATCCTCAGTAACAGTTGCTTGCAAATTCAATGCGCTCATTTTCCATGTGTCAGTGGCATCATTGGAGCCAAATTTAAGTGCCACAGTACGAAATGTATTTTGCTGAGTAGGAACCCAAGGTGTATCAGTATCAATATTGGTTTTGCCTGTCTCGCCATATGTAGTAGCTTGGGCAGTTGAATTAGCACCACCAACAGTAATATTGACCGCACCAGTACCTGCTATTTCAGGCAAAACTCGGTGTATATAAACTTTGGAAGAATAAGGCACAGGACCATTTGCAGTTTGCAAAGCTATGTTAGTACGCTCAAATTCAGAATCAATGGCAGAACCTACAAATGAGTTGCCAATAGCTGTCTCTACCAAACGAGAGTTATCAACACCGCCACGGGCGTATACAACGGCTCTAGAGGCAAGATTAAAGTAATCGGGTGATGAATCTACCCACCTAGGTCCTTCAGTGCCCATACAGGCGTTTTGGACATCTTTGGGGGCATTCCAAACTTGCAGGTCATATCTCCATGACAGCATTTTGTTGCACCAACCTGTGGAGGTTAAGTCAGGGTAATAAATTTCAATTTGGGATTTTGAGGTGTTGTTAACCATAAAAATCCTGCTTGCATATAGAGGACTTAAGTTAGCAAAGAAATAATTTTTAACTTTTTGGTTGCCTAATGAACTAAATTCAGATCCATTAAACACCCAAATATCACGGGCATCTACACCATAAACATTGGCATCGGTGTTTGTCCAACAGTTATTGTTAAATAACCCACGTCCTTGGTTAAACAAACGTAAACCAAAGATTGGAGCAGTACTGTTTTGATAGGAAATAGGCGAGAAAACTACTGTATCCCAATAAGAACACACATAGAAGTTGCCACCAAGGAAAAATCCATCAACCAAAGGGCCACGAACAGGAACTTCTTGCTCGTTGGCCACGTTAGAAAGGGTTGGCTCCCATGTAACAGGATAGCCTTGGTTGGCAAAAGCTTGCGACCATCTTACAGTTGTTGGGTAGTTATAAGACGTGCCGCCAATAACTTTGGTCAAATTACCTGAAATAAGAATGTTTCCCACGTTGGGAGAACAGAAGTTACGGACAAATGCTGCTCTAGTAGACGTTACCCCAACATCATAATTCCATGCAGCATCAGAATATACTGAGATTTCATTGCTTGTAGGCAAGAAATACATGGGATTACTAAGTGTGTCATTAATAAAAAAGACATTTCCAACCCAAGAAGTGGTGATATTTATGTCTTCGGTGTAGCCCGAAAGAAAAACATTGGGATTAGCACCCACGCCAGGCGTAATATTGGATATACCCGTGGCGGTAATCATAAACCACTTGCCTTGGTTTGATGAATTACGGGTTGCTACGATGTATACCCAAGATGTTTGTGACCTAAACCCACCTTCTACAAAAATAGGTTTGTCAGCAATAGTAGAAGCAATCTGAACTTCACCAAAAATTTTCTTAATGCAACGTACATCAGCTTCAATGTTTTTCCCGCTGTTGTACTCATTGGGGCCTAAAGCGTTACTAGGCACATCAGGAGTAAAACTCATTGATGTAAACGGAGTTCTTAGGCGGGAATAATCGCTCATGTCACTTCTTCCATCTGCGAAAGATTAGTCAATAGACGGGTGTCTGCAGGGTTGAATTCTAAAGCTTTCTTGCAGAATTCGATAGCCTGTTCTTTTAACCCAAGCCTCCAAGCCGCAATACTGGCGTAATCGTATGGTTTTTCAGTCCAAACGCTTGGGTCCATTGTGTAAACAGCCTGTTTATCAGTAATATTTAGAGCTGAAAGTGCTGCGCCATAGCTCTCAGGCCACATACTTAACCTGTAAGTTATTGTGGCCAACTCACACCAAGGTTCACGGGTATCGGGAGCTTCAGCGCAAGCCAATCTGTACCACTTTAAACCTTGGTAAATCATTCCCAATTCTTCATGGGCTTTACCTAATAAACGCATGGCATAGCATCGCTCATTAGGCCAAGTAGCTTCAGGCATAGCTAGATATCGATTTAAAGCCTCTATAGCCTCTTGCCAACGGGAATAGAAGGTAAGTTCCCGTGCATGGTAAAAAGCGTTTCTAGGGCAGTGTGGATCTTCTTTAATAGCCAATTCAAGCAATGGCATATATTGACCACGAGACTTTGTTGGATCAGGATGGTGGCTGACCAAAAGCATATCCGTATGGGCATAAACCTCATGGATTCTGCCATCAGGACGGGGATATTCATGGACGGGATGATGCCAATGGTATCCGTGGCGGTGATGGATTTTCTCGTAAAAGAAAGATATTCCACTGCCCCAATCAAACTTGTATCTCAAACGAGTTGTTTCAGCAGTCCAAACCCGCTCAATCTCCTTCCGCCAACCTTCCTCCATAACCTCATCAAGGTCTAATGAGATACAAACATCAAAATCACGAGGAATCATGGCAAGGGCAGCGTCCCTAGCTTTATCAAACCGCCAAGGGCTAATGCAAATATCATGCACTTTTGCGCCACATTCCAATGCTAGTTTTACAGTGTCATCAGTAGAGCCTGTATCTGCAATCAGAATCAGGTCTGCATCTTTTGCTGAATCACAAAAACGCTGAACAAATTGCTCTTCATTTTTGGATATTGCGTACACGGCTATTTTCATTGCTATTCCAATACTATTAAATTAGTGGCATTTCAACCCAATCAGGGTTGTGAGGCCAATCAGCAAAGGTGCGAGGGTCTGTCACATTTGATGGCAAATCACGCAAAGTCTGACGATACGTTGTCCACTCAGCTTTCTTTGGAATGGTGCAATCAGCAATCTGAGTCCAATCACAATCTTTAAGTAAGTGATTGCGCTGACCACGAATGTTGGCCATTGCAGAATCTTTGGCTGCTTGGATTTCTTCTGCGGTTAAGTCAACTACTTGAACCATGCACACAAATTCACCATCGTCATAGGCTTCACATGAAACTAGCTTCTGGGTCAGGCGGTCATAGGCTTTAAACAAGGTAACTTTTTTTGCATTGTTTTCGGCCAAGAATTCAGCACTTGGGCCACTTGAGGAAAATGATGTGTTGGCAAACAGTTCACGATAATCGCCAACTGTAATGGGGTTTGTCAAAATTGCTACTTGCATGATCTTTCCTTAGATGGGGCCAATGTTGGGGAATGCCGCAGTTGGCGGTGTAAAGTTTGAAGTGTATCGGGCATAGCCTTTGGTGATGCGTAGGTCATCAATGTATCCATAAAATTTGCTATTTCCTGATGTTGTGTTGTCAGAAGCAATAAACAAAGGATTTATTAGTGTTCCTGTACCTGTATTGGTTGCAGAATAGCCAGACACACCATTGATAAAAATTTGTAAATTGTTAGCAGAAGTTCTAGATATTGCTATGTGCGTCCATGAAGAATTGCTTAACGAATTTGACGAGCTAACCAAACCTGCACTATTAAAGAAATTTATTACACCTGATGACCGCGTAACATAAATTCCATAAAGAGCATTAGCCCCATCAATATTGCTACCAAGCAAAGCATCATAAGCACTTGAGCCACCAGTACCATTGCCCAAACGATAAACCCACATTTCAATCGTAAAAGCACCAGTATCTAATGAGTTTATTACTTTGTTTGAAACAGCTAAAGCATCGCCTGACCCATCAAAATACATTGACCCTGTTCCATACTTCACCACGCTTGTAGAAATCTGTGCGTTACCCACAGTTTCTAAGTTGTTCATCATGGCGTTGTCAAAGATTGCGCCATTGATAAAATTAGTCAACAATGATGTATTTGTAATCGCACTCAATGGTGCTGTTGGAGGCGTAAAGTTGCTTGTATAGACTGCTGTGCCCTTTACAATTCGTGCATTTGTAATATACCCATCAAACGCAAAGCCACCAGACCCGTAATCTCCAATAGTAACTGGTGAACCACTATCTGTTCCACCTGTAGAAAAAGTTGCTGTGGATATAGAAATACCATTTACATACAAAGTAAATGTATTTGAATTTCTAACAACGGCCACATGAGTCCAAGTATTTAATGCAAACGCATTACTGCTACTTAAAAGCAACGCACCGCCAAACAACCCACTTGCATTAAATGGCCCCCATGCAAATCCTATTACGCCACTTGCTTGCGTAAAAATGTAATATTCTGTGGGCCACTTACTGATAATTAGCCTGTTTTGAAATGCGCCTGTTTGAAAAATCCAACACTCAATAGTAAAGTCTGCTGGAAGAGTAAACACTGCGTTATTTGCCACATTTAAATTATCGCCAGTACCATCAAAGTACCCTGACCCACCAATCACGCTTGTGGAGTAGGCGGTAGAAGTACCAAATGGGTTGAAGCGTTGAACGCTTGGTGTGCCGTTGATTGTTAATGTAAAGTTGTTTGTGCTGTCGTCAATAAATCTGTTGTCTGCGCAGGTTAGTAATGATGTGCCTGATATTGCCGTTAATGGTGTAGTGCTTGGTGTAAAGTTTGCCGTGTAAACAGCAGTTCCTTTAACCACCCGAAAGTTACTGATGTAACCATCCATCAGAAATCCAGTTGAATAAAATCCACCAATGATTAGATATGTTTGGGTGTAATCTTTTGAATCTGCTTGTGAAATAACAGATGTCCCGTTTACATACAGTTTGGTAGTTCCGCTACTTCTGACAACCGCCACATGATACCAAGTGCCAAGTGCAACAGGCACACCAGAATTTATATCGCTATTATTTGCGTATAAATTCCAACCAATTGCACCATTTGAAGATGCACCCAAGGCAAGGGAATTTGTATTTAATGGTAATGATGTGGTTGCAGAAAATTGAAATATTCCTCGACCGCCACTTATTAAAGATGAATAGTTTACCCATGCTTCAACAGTAAAATCTCCAGTACCTAATGCCAAAGATGATGAAGATGGAGTTACGAAATAAGTAGTTGCGCTACTAACAAAGTTGTTAGACCAATTAGACCCATAAGGCGAAAAAGAACCTTGGGTGGTATTGCCGTTGCGGGTAATGGTGAAGTTGTTTGTACTGCTATCCAAGAATGTATTGTTCTGTGCGCCATTAGTTCCATCACCATGCAATAGCATAGTGACGTAGTTAAATTGTGCGTCAAGGGCGGCAGGCGAACCCGCCCCTTTGTTTAATTTGTTAGCTAAAAACATTAAGCACTTCCTGCCCAATTACCATAGACTGTTCCACCAACTTGCCACAAAATCACCACGTTTGTTGATGATGCTTCTAGGGTGGGTGCAGAGCCAGAACCAGCCGTGTTAATCCAAGTCATTGTTGGCCAAGTAACTGTGTAGGTAACTGGATTAAGTATCAACACAACAGATTGACCATCAGCCAATGACTCGGTGAATGTTGTGTTTGAACCAAGTGTTTTGGTCTGAATTGTGCCATTTGCAGGATCAATTGCAGTGCCTGACAAAGCGTAAACAGTTTCTGTGTAGCTTGTAACTGTTGGATTACTTAATGCAGGAGCAGTGCCAAACACCAAAGCACCCGATCCAGTTTCGTCTGTTACAGCAGAAGCTAAATTAGCACTTGAAGGCGTACCTAGCCAATTAGCTACACCAGCCCCAAAAGAAGTAATACCTGTACCACCAGAAGCTACGCTAATAGCCGTAGTTGCTGACAGAGTAGTAAATGCGCCAGCAGCTGGTGTTGCACCACCAATGGCCATGTTATTTATCGTTCCCGCAGTTGCGGGATTGATTGTTACAGTGCCTGTACCTGTAGGAGAAATCTGAATGGTTGCATTAGCAGGATTCATGTTAAATGCGCCATCAAGCGTCAAGTTAACACCACCACCACCGCCCCATTGCAAACAGTTTGAGCCACCTGAAGTTCTTAAAGCACCACCACCAGAACCTGAAGCATCAAAATTACTACCACTAAACTTTGTATTAGCAGTAATAGTTGTGCCCGTAATTGCTGCTGGAGTTGTGCCACCAATTGCGGGGGGTGTTGACAAATCAAGCGTTCCACCAAGCGTCAAATTGCCTGAAGAGGTTACTGTTCCTGTTAAAGATAATCCATTAACTGTGCCAGTACCACCAACTGATGTAACTGTGCCTGATCCAGCTCCCGCTGCGCCCGTGGGACCCGTAGGACCTGGCGTTGTAGAAACCGCACCTGTGGGACCTGTGGGTCCCGCCACAGTAGAAGCGTCTCCCGTGGGGCCCGTGGCTCCAACTGCTCCTGTGGGTCCCGTGGGACCAGCAACTGTTGAAGCCGCACCTGTGGGTCCCGTAGCTCCAACTGGTCCCGTAGGTCCTTCTATAGTTGATGCTGCACCAGTAGGTCCAGTAGGTCCCGTTACGCTTGCACCTGTAGGACCTACACTACCTGTTGGTCCTACAACAGTTGATGCAGCTCCCGTGGGACCTGTGGGGCCCGTTATGCTGGCTCCTGTGGGGCCAATTGCTCCCGTGGGACCTGCCACTGTTGATGCGGCTCCTGTGGGACCTGTGGGGCCTGTAGGTCCCTGAATACCAAGCGCAACCCAAGACGCAGGTGCAGTCCAAGTTAATGTTGATGAAGAACGTGAATTAACAAGCGAAATAGATGCCCAAACCACATTTGTTGGGTTAGTAGGCGGTGTTGTTGACCAACCTGCAGGAGGAACACCTACATTAGTAGCAAAGTTCCAAGAACCACCTGTTGGTGTAGCTGGCGCAGTGGCTGATTGTTGAAAAATAAACCATTCAAAATACGTTCCACCAAAATTAACAGTGTTGCCGTATAAACCAACTGATTCGGAACTTCCGTAAATGCTTGTAGCCATAATTTTTCCTTACTTGAACGAGTAGCGGTAGTTACGAGGTTGGAATTCAGATGTCAAATGTTGATCACCACCAAGCCATTTACCCTTAAAGTTTTGATCCTCAATCAAACCATACGCATCTTCGTATCTAGCATTCCATTTTTGAGCTTCTTCATTGTTTTTATTTTTATCATAGTAAGCCCACAATGTGCCATACATATAACCTTCAGGAAATGAAGCCAAAGCAGCATTGTTTTGCACAATAGGCTCTAGAGTATCACCTGTTGGTCCAAACAAAAACGGAAATGTTTTTTGATAATAAGCTTTGATGCTGACGTTTTCACCAGGGTTTGGCGTAAACACATATTTTTGACCAACTTCAGAAAATGAAGCACGAATCACACGGGGTACACCAAATGGACGAACATAAAGTTGGTCAATCATACGTCTGCGAATAATTTCTCTGTCACCAACTCGGTCATAAATGATCCAAGGACCCATAGAAGCGGCAATAGTTCCTGGCTCAACTTCACTATTAGGTGTTTCTTGGAAAAACAAAATAGGTTTGTTCATATCCGCAGGAATATTAGCCATTCCTTGAGAATCAGTTAACAAAACTGCAGGTGTTCCACCATAAGGGTCTGAACGCAAAGCAGGTAACTCAATCGTTCTCATTTTCAGTTCACATAACTGAATGCAAGACATAATTTCTGATGTGGATTGAGTTGGCAATTTAAGAATAGCTACAGGATATGTACTATTTGCCCAAATATCTTCAGTATCACTTACTGTGACAGAAGTTCCAGAAACAGCTAAAACAGTTGTGTAAGACTTTAAAACGCTTGTGCCAATAAAATCACCAACCAAAATAATTCCATCTGCCGATGCAGATGTTGTAATTACATTAGTAGAAGAGTTAAATGATGAGGCGTTTAAACCTGTTGTAGTTGGGATGGCTCCTACCCATTGTGCTACTCGGCTAACAAGAGCGTTGCCAGATTGGATAAAAAGAGCCATAAGAAGTCCTTACTTTGTCGGAACAATAGGATTATAAGGGAGTGGAATTTTTCCGCTAGGGTGGCACACAAAATCACTGTAAAACTGATTAACAATGGCATAAAAAAGGATCTTGTCTTTTTTGTCCATTTTGATCAATTCCCAAGGTCGATTGTTAAACCATTTTGAGCTTATTTCATGAGCAAAACACTTGGGCAAGTTCATGGCTTCAAAAGTACCCGCAAACATCGGGTTGTCTGTTGTGCCAATCATCTTATAAAAATCTCTGCGTTCTTTGCAATACTGTCTGACAGATTCCACGTTCTTTTGTTCATATTGAACATAACGCTCACCATCAATAGCCCCAACTTTGTAATTCATGTTGGGTGTGTTAAATGTCTGCGACCAAGTTCCCGATTTAACCTCGTTGAACATCTTGTCGTTCTTAATTAACGCACCTTCCATGCCAGCTTCAAGAATACCTTTTGTATAGTAATCCTCGTTTACTTTGGCTTCTTCATTATTGAGATTCAATTCCATGCTTTACTCCTTACCAAAAGAGCCTCAAAGAAGCTCTTTCAGTAAAGACAATTAGTCTCTAGTGTTCATCTCAACCATGTAACCTTCAAGCACGATGTGATCTGTAGCAGTAGCAGTATCACCAGTGATGGTGATTGCTTTGTTAGTAGATGTATCGATTGAAGTGTAAACGGCAGCAGATGTGGCAGCACCACCAATTAATTGGCTAACTTGAGCATTCAAAACACCACGATTGCGGAAAGCATTCATAGAGCTACCACCAGTGGAGGTAGTGTATGAAGATGCAGTACCAACAGCAGTGCCACCCAAATAAACAGTACCAGTTTTAGCACCAGCAGAGTTATTGCAAGCCCAGTTTGCCACAACACGGACTGAACCATTGTTGCCCAAAGAACCAGCGGGAAGAGTGATGTTGATCAGTGTAGTTTCAGTGGTAGAACCAGTGAAAGAACTGTTAGAACCTGTAACTGCAGTCAAAGTGCCTGTAGGAACAGCAGGTTGGAATTCAACAGAGCCAACACCATTTGCTACGCCATACTTGCCAGCGTAAACTACGCCAACAGTAGTGCTAGAAAACACAACATAGTACAAACCGCCAGTTGCATCACCGCTCACTGCAGAAGCAGGGAAGTAAACAAAAGCGTTTGCGTATGTAGTTGGGAGTGCAGTGCCCAAAGTTACTGTGCCGCTAGTGGCAATAGTGCCAGTGTTAGCAACAATAACGGGGATACCGCTTGAACCCAAAGTGCGGGGGAAATATTGAACTTGTGCTTGTTCTGCAATAACACCAGTAACGTCACCAGTTTTTACATCAGTTGTAAAAGCGGTGTTGTATGGTTTGTAAGTAATCGTTGCCATAATTTTTCCTTGATAAAAAGATTAAGAAAAGGGAGTTATTAGCTCCCTTTTGTTTATGCCAAGTAACGCTTAACTTGAGCAGTGGGACGTGGAGTTGTTGTAACAGCACCAGTAGTCATAGCGGCCAAAACAGCTACACCTGCGGGGTTACGAACAATCAATGTACCTTCCATGATGTACTGGTCCAAAGAAGCGTCAGCATTTGAGAACACTTCGTTGTTAGGACC
>Ga0315905_10003506_pt1 | contig 16173 bp, 13 predicted proteins | sample LakEriMetagenome_5_FD_203522 | JGI IMG/M metagenome (GOLD analysis project Ga0315905, IMG submission 203522) | Freshwater fungal communities from buoy surface, Lake Erie, Ohio, United States - Buoy 4 MA121 | ecosystem: Environmental > Aquatic > Freshwater > Lake | place: USA: Lake Erie, Ohio... | reverse complement strand
TACAAAAATGCGATGGCAGGGCTTTCGGCTGGCGGTGGGAAGGCGGTCATTCTGGCTAATCCGCAGCGTGTTAAAGCGCAGGCGATGCTCGATGCATTTGCGCGGGCTGTAGATTCGCTCGGTGGGCAATATATCACAGCCCAAGATGTCGGCATGTCAGAAGCCGATATGGTTTCGTTGTCAATGGTCACATCGCACGTCGCTGGACTGCCGGAGCAAGGCGGAGATCCCGGACCCTATACCGCGCGCGGCGTTTATCTTGGCGTTAAAGCAGCTGCAAAGCATGCTTTTGGTGCCGACAATATGTCGGGCGTTCATGTGGCTATTCAGGGCGTAGGTAGTGTTGGCGGCGGTCTGGCGCGCTACCTTGCTGAGCAAGGAGCTAAGCTGACATTGGCCGACGTCAATGCGCAGCGTGCCGAAGACTTCGCTGCAGAGCTTGGCGGCACCAGCGTCCCCGCGGACGAAATCATGAGCGTCGATGCCGATATTTTCAGCCCCTGTGCTTTGGGCGCTATCCTAAACGAAGCGAGCGTGAACGCGTTAAAAGTTCGGGCCGTCGCTGGCGGCGCGAACAACCAATTAGCTTCAGGGCCAGAGGGACGAATATTGGCGGACCGTGGGATCCTATATGCGCCAGATTATGTCATCAACGCAGGCGGCATTATCAATGTTTTGCGCCACGTCGAAAATGCGGACGACGCAGAAATAAACCGCCGCATTGACGCCATTCCGGAGCGTCTGTTGGCCATCTGGTCCGAAAGTGATTCAAGCGGTCAGACGCCAGCGGAAGTTGCTGACAATATGGCCCAAAAGCTTATTGGCAGATGATTTCAAACTCATTGGCTTAATGCTTTTTGCAGTGCTGAAGGCCCTGCCTAATCATGCATGGCATTGATGCGGACTGAGTCGCAGCTACGGGCGGCGAGAGCTACGCAAGCACAAGTAGCACAGATAGAATCAATTATGTTAATTAAATATCTATAATTGTTATATTTTTATATCATTTCTTCTTCGCATTGCTGTGTTGTGAAGGGCTGTGCTCCATGCTATGGCCCGCGCCCCAGCCATGGATAACATGGCATTTGGGACGAAGGCCGGGGAAGCATTATGGTTGGACCGCAAGCAGACGATTTTGGCCACAGTGATGAGGATAATCACCACAGCCATGCGCCAAAAGGCTCGCTGCTGGCGTTATGCCTGGGCACCGTTGGTGTGGTCTTCGGCGACATCGGCACCAGTCCGATTTACGCGTTCCGTGAAACCTTTGCTGGGCATCACCCGATTACCCCCGACCCGATGCATATTAAAGGTGTATTGAGCCTGGTGTTCTGGTCAATGATGATTGTGGTGACGTTCAAATATGTCTTCACCATCATGAAAGCCGACAACAAGGGCGAGGGCGGAAGCCTTGCCCTTTTGGCACTCATCAACCGGCAGACGGCAGGCGCGAAATGGACTGCGCCGTTTGTGATGCTCGGGGTGTTTGCAACGGCGCTGTTTTATGGCGATTCCATGATTACGCCAGCCATGTCGATCTTGTCGGCGGCGGAAGGTTTGAAATATGTGAATCAAGGGTTTAGCGCCTGGATATTGCCGATATCTGTTGTGATTATTGGGGCGTTGTTTGCGTTTCAATCACGTGGCACGGCGAAGGTGGGTGCCTGGTTCGGGCCAATCATGCTGGTGTATTTTGCGACACTGGCAGGCTTGGGGCTGATGCACCTGATCAAGATGCCGTCGATCATCTTCGACGTTTTAAACCCCATGAATGCCTTTTATTTTTTCTACATTGACGGTTTTCGCGCCTTTGTGGCTATGGGCACGGTTGTTCTGGCTGTAACAGGCGCGGAGGCGCTTTACGCCGACATGGGGCATTTCGGACGGCGGCCCATTAAACTTAGCTGGCTGTTTTTTGTGCTGCCCGCGCTTATGCTCAACTATATGGGGCAGGGAGCCATGATATTGTCGATGACCCCGCAAGAAGCTCAGATTGCCATTCGCGATCCGTTCTTTCTGATGGTGCCAGAGCTGATTAGTACGCCGGTTATTTTTCTCACGATCATGGCGGCTATTATTGCCAGCCAAGCGGTTATTTCCGGCGCATTCTCTTTGACGCAGCAAGCCATTCAGTTGGGCTTCATGCCACGGCTGAGCATTTTGCATACCAGCGAAAAAGCAGCCGGACAGATTTATATTCCAGCGATCAACTGGGGCCTTGCGGTGATGGTATTGCTGCTGGTTTTATTCTTCCAGTCATCGTCCAACCTTGCCGCCGCTTATGGTATTGCGGTGACCGGCGCGATGTTCATCGACACCTGTTTGATTGCGGTCGTCCTGCTGTCGCTATGGAAATGGCCAAAGTGGAAGGCGCTACCAATCCTGGCTTTGTTCTTCATCGTCGACTTTGCCTATTTGGGTGCCAATTTGTTGAAGGTGCCATCGGGCGGATGGGTACCCTTGGTCATTGGTTTAGTGATTTTTACATTATTGACGACGTGGTCGCGTGGCCGCGCTTTGATGCGCGAACGCATGGCTGAAAGCACCATGCCAATGGAGATTTTCATAAAGTCTGCCGCCCATAGCGCGACACGTGTTCCAGGCACCGCGATATTTATGGCATCGGCGGCAAGCGGCGTGCCTTCGGCTTTGCTACATAATATTAAACACAACCGCATTCTGCACGAGCGCGTCATCATTTTGACGGTGCAGATTGAGGATGTGCCTTATGTCGTCAGCACGGACCGAATTATCTCTAAGGATTTGGGTGAAGGTTTTTACCGCGTCAAAATGCGCTTTGGCTTTTTAGAAGAGACCAATGTGCCAGCAACCCTCGATTTGGTTGATTTATGTGGTCCTAAATTTGACATGATGCATACAAGCTTCTTCCTGTCGCGTCAGACATTGATCGCTTCCAAAATGCCCGGAATGGCGATCTGGCGAGAAAAGATTTTCTCCTGGATGCTGCGTAATGCTGCCAATGCGATGGAGTTTTTCAAATTACCAAGCAATCGCGTCGTAGAGTTGGGCAGCCAGGTCGAAATTTGATGTGTGACGGTAACAAAATAACCGTAACGCATTTTAAGACTGGACGAATGTTGCACGAATTGGCTATCGCCAAGTAGTTATGAAATCGCGCAACGCCCTTTCGCTTCTCTTATTACGACTTACACGCCCTTAGGCGTGCCTGTTTTGTCGATCCTATTCGGCAACCCGCCTAAGGGCCATATTCCCGCCAAATTTAGCCCCAAATCCGGGCGTAGCAGCGAAGTTGCCAATTATCATGATGCTTTCCGACCCATCGCGTAAATACCGACCTTTTCCCCAAGTGGATCTGCCCGACCGTATCTGGCCGACGCGAACCATAGATCGTGCGCCGCGTTGGCTTTCCACCGACCTGCGCGATGGAAACCAAGCGCTTATTGACCCAATGGGTTCAGAGAAGAAGAAACGCTTTTTTGATCTGTTGCTGAAGGTCGGCGTGAAAGAGATTGAGGTTGGCTTCCCAAGTTCGGGCGCCACCGACTTTGATTTTATTCGCGGGCTGGTCGACAGCGGGTGCATTCCGGATGACGTGACAATTCAAAGCCTGACGCAGTCCCGGCGCGATCTGATTGAAAAGACGTTCGAGAGCATGGCCGGCGCCCCGCGCGCAATCGTGCATGTCTATAATGCGGTCAGTCCAGCCTGGCGCGACATCGTCTTCAACCTCGACAAAGCGGGCGTCAAGGCGATTGCTATTGAAGGCGCCAATATCCTGAAAGAGCAAGCGGCTAAATATCCGCAAACCGATTGGCATTTTGAATATAGCCCTGAAACTTTTTCGACGGCTGAGCTCGAATTCAGCCTTGAGGTGTGCGAAGCGGTGATGGACGTGTTGCAGCCAACGGCGGCAAAACCATTGATCCTCAATTTGCCCGCAACGATTGAGGCTGCAATGCCCAACGTCTATGCCGATCAAATCGAATGGATGTGCCGCCACATTAGCGCGCGCGACCATGTGGTCATCAGCCTGCATCCGCACAATGACCGAGGCAGCGGTATCGCAGCGGCCGAGTTGGGCTTGTTAGCTGGCGGCGATCGTATTGAAGGGTGCTTGTTTGGCAATGGCGAGCGCACGGGCAATGTCGATTTGGTGACGCTGGCGTTGAACATGTATACCCAAGGTCTAAACCCCGGTCTCGATTTCAGCGACATTGATGAAGTCATTCAGACTGTCGAATATTGCAACCAATTGCCCGTACACCCGCGGCATCCCTACGCCGGCGAATTGGTATTCACTGCCTTTTCAGGATCGCATCAGGACGCGATTAAAAAAGGCTTCGCGGCGCACGAACGGCAAAATGACGAAATTTGGCGCGTTCCTTATTTGCCCATTGATCCCGCCGATTTGGGCCGCAATTATGAAGCCGTCATCCGTGTGAATTCGCAAAGCGGTAAGGGCGGTGTGGCTTGGGTGATTGAGCAGGACCAAGGTTTAAAGCTGCCTAAACGGATGCAGGCGAATTTTTCGACCACCGTGCAGGAATTGTCCGACACGACCGGGCGCGAGCTGACAAGTGCGGATATTTGGGAGGCGTTTGAAAAGCGTTACCATCTTAAGGAGGACGGTCGGTTCCAGTTAATTGATTTCCACGAAGCCCAAAGCCAACGGCAAAAGGACGAGCGTATCTTCGCAGGTAATATCCGCATTGATGGCGTCGAGCAAAGCGTTAGTGGCCGTGGCAACGGCCTGATTTCCAGCCTTGCCGACGCATTGCAAGACGCACTCGGCGGTCCGCTGGACATCATTGACTATAGCGAGCACGCCATTGGCCATGGGACCGATGCCCGTGCTGCGGCGTATGTCGAATGCCGCGTGGGTGATGGTCCAATATTATTTGGTGTCGGCATTAGTCGGGATGTGGCCACAGCGTCCGTCAAAGCCATTCTAAGCGCTGCGAACGGGGTTTAGTCAGTCGGGGCGCGCCAAAGATGCACTTTTTATAAGGTTGTTGCACAAGCTTACCCTACGGAACCGCCTCTTCAAAAAGGGGCATTTGACAGCCGCGATAGGCTGTGGCTAACCCGCATGTAACTGATGAATTAACAAGGGATTCGACATATGGCACTTCCGGCAATTTTTGATAATCTTCGGCTTCCCGTGATCGGCTCACCGCTGTTCATCATATCCGGGCCAGAATTGGTCATCGCGCAGTGTAAGTCTGGCGTGGTTGGGTCGTTTCCGGCGCTGAATGCCCGCCCTGCAAGCCAGTTGGACGAATGGCTGCATCAGATCACAGAAGAACTGGCTGCGCATAATCGTGACAATCCAGATCGTCCTGCCGCGCCTTATGCGGTGAACCAAATTGTCCATAAGTCGAATAACCGGCTGCAGGAGGATCTCGCCGTCTGCGCCAAATGGCAGGTGCCGATCACAATCACTTCGCTTGGCGCGCAGGAAGAACTCAACCAAGCCGTTCACAGCTGGGGCGGGATTGCATTCCATGACGTCATCAACGACCGTTTCGCGCACAAAGCGATTGAAAAGGGCGCCGACGGCCTCATTCCCGTGGCTGCGGGTGCTGGCGGCCATGCGGGGGTGACATCTCCCTTCGCGTTGATGCGCGAAATCCGTGAATGGTTTGACGGCCCCGTCGCTCTGTCCGGTTCTATCGCGCATGGCGCCTCGATCCTTGCGGCGCAGGCCATGGGGGCAGATTTTGGCTATATCGGCAGTGCGTTTATCGCGACCAAGGAAGCGAACGCAGTTGATGGTTACAAGGACAATATCGTCGAGGCGAAAGCCGCCGACATTGTATATTCCGACCTCTTCACGGGCGTCAGCGGAAACTATCTGCGTCAGTCGATTGAGCGGGCAGGGATGGACCCGAACAATCTGCCGAAGGGCGATATTTCGACCATGAACTTCGGTTCTGGCGGAAATAGCGAAGCCAAGGCCTGGAAAGACATTTGGGGTTCAGGCCAAGGCATTGGCGCAATCAAGGAAGTCCAAACCGTCGCGCAATTCGTTGACCAGCTTGAAGCCGAATATCGCGCGGCGAAAGCCAGCCTTGATGCACGCTATTTGGGGTAAGTCTCCCGGCTTGAACTCCTTGAAATAAAGCCGCAAAGATTAGGTAAGTTTCCTAACCATCTTATCTTTGCGGCTTTGCGTTATGATGTCTTCGGACCTTAGCTTTTCTTTTCAAACGCGACGCTGATGTCCAGCGTCACGTCATCTGAAATCAGCGGAACGGCGTAGTTTATGCCAAATGCGCTGCGTTTGATGACAGACGTCGCCTGAAAGCCTATGGTGGCTTTTCCGTTAAACGGATTATTGCCCGCGCCTGAAAATTTTGCGTCCAGAACGACGGGCTTGGTCACACCATTCAGAGTTAGGTCACCGGAAATTTTGGCGGTGGTGCCCGATGTCACGACACGCGTTGAAACGAATTTAGCATCAGCTGGGGCAGGGCCAAAAAAGTCGGCCTTACCGCCGTCCTTGCCAGCGCGCAGCAGATGCCCTGTTAGGCCTGCACTTGCCGTCGTCACCTTGCCGACTGGAATATTGATATCCACCTTGGCTGCATTCGGATTGGCCGGATCAAGTATCAGCGTTCCTGTCGCATCGCCAAAAATGCCGAAATAATCGTTGAAGCCAAAATGGCTTACGCGCCAGCCGATGAGTGTATGGCCGGGGTCGGTGTTGTAGGTTCCAGCAGTAACGCGGGCAACGTCCATCGTTCCGGGCATTTGCGGTGCGCTCTGCGCGATCAAGGGGACGGCAAATAAGAGCGGAAGGGCACATAAAAGCTTACGCATAAGACTGCTCCAGATAGCAAAAGGGGGAAGCATCAGTGTCGATGCCTCCCCCAAATGAGTCAAGCTAGGAAAAAGCAATTAATTCTTCGCCTGATCCACCAGCTTATTCTTGGCAATCCATGGCATCATCGCGCGCAACTTCGCGCCCGTTGCTTCAATGGGGTGCGCCGCAGCGGCCTTGCGTGCCGCTTTCAACTCTGGCTGACCAGCGCGGTTATCGAGCACGAAATTCTTGACGAAACGACCCGATTGAATATCCGCGAGAACGCGCTTCATTTCTGCCTTGGTTTCGTCAGTAATGATCCGCGGACCTGTGGTAATGTCGCCATATTCTGCGGTGTTTGAAATCGAATAACGCATGTTGGCAATGCCGCCTTCATACAAGAGGTCCACAATCAACTTGGTTTCATGCAGGCACTCGAAATAGGCCATTTCCGGGGCATAGCCAGCTTCGGTCAATGTCTCAAAGCCAGCCTGAATGAGGTGCGTGATACCGCCGCACAACACGGCCTGTTCACCGAACAAATCGGTCTCGCATTCTTCACGGAAGTTGGTTTCGATGATGCCGCTGCGTCCGCCGCCAACGCCGCTGGCATAAGCAAGCGCAATGTCATGGGCATTGCCGCTGGAATTTTGTGCAACAGCAATCAGGCAGGGCACGCCGCCACCCTTTTGATATTCGCTGCGGACTGTGTGACCGGGGCCCTTTGGCGCGATCATGATCACGTCAATGTCGCTGCGTGGCTCAATCAGGCCGAAATGGATATTGAGACCGTGAGCAAAGGCCAAAGCCGCGCCGGGTTTCATATGTGCGTGCAGATCCTCCGCATAAATTGCAGCCTGATGCTCATCCGGTGCCAATACCATGAGGATGTCGGCCCAAGCGGCCGCGTCTGCATTGGCCAAAACCTTGAAACCAGCTGCTTCTGCTTTTTTGGCTGTTGCAGAACCTGCGCGCAATGCGATAGCGACATCGGCCACGCCGCTGTCACGCAGGTTTTGCGCATGGGCGTGGCCTTGGCTACCATAGCCTAGTATCGCGACCTTCTTGTCTTTGATAAGGCCCAAGTCGCAATCTGCGTCATAATATACTTTCATTCTTCCGTCCTTCTTCGTTGCCGCCACCCTGAATGTGTTTCAGGTTCTTACTTTCAACGGCGTATTTTCAAAACCCTGGAATGCGTGCGGCAATGAAACCTTTTACCCCAGGATGACGATATCTCCATTAACTTGCGTCTGCTCCGCGCATCAGGCCGACAATGCCGGTGCGGCCAACTTCAACCAGCCCAACTTCGCGCATCAGGCTTACAAATGTGTCGATTTTTTCAGGGCCACCCGTGATTTCAAAAATGAAACTGTTGACGGTCGCGTCAATGACGCGTGCGCGATAAATGTCGGCAAGGCGCATGGCCTCCACACGTTGGTCACCGGTGCCATTGACTTTGACCAATGCCAATTCCCGCTCGACATGCGGCCCAGCTTCGGTGAGGTCGGTGACCTTATGCACCGGGACCAGTCGTTCGCATTGGGCGATAATTTGGTCAATCACTGGCGGTGGGCCTTTGGTGACGATGGTGATCCGGCTAGTTGTATGGTCTTCGCTGATGTCTGCTACGGTAAGGCTGTCAATGTTATAGCCGCGCGATGTAAACATGCCCGCGATCCGCGCCAGCGTGCCTGCTTCATTATCGACGGTGAGCGTTAGCACATGCCGTTCGGTAAGTTCCTGCTTAATATGCATTATACAAGCGCCTTTGCTTCGTCATCCATGGTGCCCGATACTTGGTCTGCATGTAGGATCATGTCGGTATGGGCTGCGCCTGATGGTATCATCGGGAAACAGTTCGACGTTTTGTGGACGCGGCAATCGAACATTACGGGGCCATCATGCGCCAGCATTTCTGCGATGGCATCATCCAACTTAGCCGGATCATCGCAACGAATGCCTTTCCAGCCATAAGCTTCGGCCAGCGCGACGAAATCAGGCAGGCTATCCGAATAGCTCTCGGAATAGCGGCTTTCATAGGTGAGCTCTTGCCATTGGCGCACCATTCCCATCCATTCATTATTCAGGATGAAGACCTTCACCGGCAAACGATATTGCGAGGCTGTTGCCATCTCTTGGATGTTCATCTGGATCGATGCTTCACCGGCAATGTCGATAACTAACGCGTTCGGATTCCCCATTTGGGCACCGATTGCGGCAGGCAGGCCATAACCCATAGTGCCAAGGCCACCGCTGGTTAGCCATTTGTTCGGGGCATCAAAATGAAAATGCTGTGCCGCCCACATTTGATGCTGGCCAACTTCGGTCGTGATAATCGGAGCCTTGTCCTTTGTGGCTTCAAACAGGCGTTCAATCGCATATTGCGGCATGATTTCCTGCGTGCTGCCAGGGTAGCTCAGGCAATCCACGGCCTGCCATCCGGTGATCCGTGACCACCATTCAGTCAAGGGCTGCTTTTTGTATTTCCGGCCTTTCCAAACATCGATCATCTGACGCATGGCCATGCCGACATCCGCGACAATGGGCAGATCGACACGGACGGTTTTGTTCATCGAACTGCGGTCAATATCGACATGGATTTTTATGCTATTGGGCGAAAAAGCATCCAATCGGCCTGTGACGCGGTCGTCAAAGCGCGCACCGAGGCAGACCATGACATCGCATTGGTTCATCGCCATATTGGCTTCATATGTACCATGCATACCCAACATGCCCAACCACGCCTCGCCGGACGCGGGATAGGCGCCAAGGCCCATCAGGGTTGACGTCACCGGCGCACCGGTTAGTTCCGCCAGCTCACGCAATGCTTCGCTCGCTGCGGGTCCCGAATTGATGATCCCACCGCCTGTATACAATATCGGTGCCTTGGCGTTTGCAATTAATTCAACCGCGCGGTTGATTTCGGCATAGTCGGCCTCACCGGCATAAGTGAAGCGCGACCGAGCAGGGCTTTTCACATCGGTGCTCGCCGTTGCTACCTGCACATTTTTGGGAATATCGATGACGACAGGGCCAGGGCGTCCTTTGGTGGCAATGACAAAAGCCTCCCGCACGACCGCTGAGAGCTCGGCGGGGTCCTTCACCAAATAATTATGCTTTGAACAATGGCGCGTGATGCCAACGGTATCGGCCTCTTGAAACGCATCGGAGCCGATCAAATTGGTCGCAACTTGACCCGTCAGAACTATCAGTGGGATAGAATCCATAAAGGCATCTGCAATGCCGGTGACAGCATTGGTGGCGCCGGGGCCGGATGTGACAAGCACAACGCCGGGCTTACCCGTCGCGCGGGCATAACCTTCCGCAGAATGGGCGGCGCCCGCCTCATGCCGGACAAGGACATGTTTGATTTTCTTATGCTGAAATAAAGCATCGTAAATGGGCAGAACAGCGCCACCGGGGTAACCAAATACGGTGTCCACGCCCTGTTCAACCAGGATATCGATCAAAATTTCTGCGCCGGATTTTTCGGGCACTAGACAGTCCTTAATTTTTAAGCGGCCTCCCTATGTTGCACTGCAATAGGGGAGGCAAGAGCGGGCTAGCTAGTGATTAGAAAATGACTTGTCAAATACATTCATTGAAATATTATTTCAAAATTACCAATATTTGAATCATTTACAATTGCTGTTTCGCGCGGCCAATCGGTTGGAGCCTGATTGCGAAACCAGGTGAATTGCCGCTTTGCATATTGCCGGGTGGCGATTTGGCCGCGCGTGACCGCTTCTGCTCGCGACATCGTGCCTTTCAGATAGGCGGAAATCTCCGGCACGCCTATGGCACGCATGACTGGCGCATCTTGCGGTAAATTGCGGGCAAGCAACGCCTCCACTTCATCAATTGCGCCTTGCTCCATCATCCACTCGAACCTTTTGTCGCAGCGGTCGTATAGCCAATCCCGTGGGGGCAAGAGCAGCAAAGGCCGCAAACAAATGTCAGCCGATATTCCCCCCGTCTTGGTTGCGCGCCATGCCGATATGCTGCGTCCGGTGCTTTTTACGACTTCAAGCGCCCGGGTGATGCGGCTGACATCGGTGGGGGCTAAGCTTGCGGCAATTGCCGGATCATAGGTTTGAAGTGCGGCATAGGCATGCGCGACTGGCATCGCGCGTATCTCGGCACGCAACATAGGATCCACTTCCGGAATAGGTGCAATGCCGTCCAACAGCGTGCGGATGTAGAGACCACTACCGCCAACCAATAATGGTATGGCACCGGTCGCATGCGCGTCGGCAATAATGCGCTTTGCATCGGTAGCCCATTTCGCGGCGGAGCAGGGCGTGACGCCATCGATATAACCAAAAAGGTGATGCGGCGCGCTACATTGCTCATCCGCCGTGGGCTGGGCGCTCAATATGGGTAGGTCGGAATATACTTGCGCGCTGTCGGCGTTGATGATGACAAAATTGCCGGATTTGGCGAGATGCAGCGCTAATGCCGTCTTGCCGCTTGCCGTTGGACCCGCAATAAGCGCGACCATATTTTGAGGATTCGATATGCCCATTTGTACACTGATAGCAGGAGACAGTTTGGAAAGCGGCAATTTTTCCGAGGCTCAGGATCGACTGGCCGAAGCGGGCTGCATCCCACAGGGTTTTGAATGGCTATCAGAAGGGAAAGCCGCCGACATATCGTTTGAAGGGGCGGTATCTGACGCACGCGCGGCCCTAGCGGGGCTTGAGCACCGTTTCGATATCATAGTGCAGGATGACGATAACCGCCGCAAAATGCTGTTGGTGTCCGACATGGACAGCACGATGATTACCGTCGAATGTATTGACGAGCTCGCCGATTATGCCGGCATAAAGCCGGAAATCGCCGCGATTACCGAGCGTGCAATGGCGGGCGAACTCGATTTTGCAGAGGCATTAAAGGCGCGGGTTGCGCTTCTCGCGGGGTTGGACGAAAATGTCATCGCGCAGTGCCTGCACGAACGCGTGCAACCAATGCCCGGCGCCGAAACCCTGGTGCGTACGATGACCGGATGGGGCGCGCATGCGGTGCTTGTGTCGGGCGGGTTTACGAGCTTTACGGGGCCTGTGGCTGATATGCTGGGCTTTCATGAAGTGCATGCCAACCTTCTGGAGATTATAGACGGACGCCTAACCGGCGCATTGGCAGCCGATATAGTGGATGCGTCGGCAAAGCGTGTTGTGTTGCATGCCGCCGCAGAGGCGCGTGGCTTATCCCTCGGATCAGCGCTCGCGGTTGGTGATGGTGCAAATGACTTGCCTATGATTGCTGCAGCGGTGTCCGGCGGTGGCCTTGGTGTTGGCTATCATCCGCGCCCGCAATTGGCGCAAGCCGCTAACTTTTCCGTACGGCATAATGATCTAACGGCATTGCTGTTTGCCCAAGGCGTTAAGCCAAAAGACTGGGCATATTGATTGCACGAAACAAATTGAGTGGGGCTTGGTTCATGTTATGAGGCACCCACCCGGATTCAGGAGAAGAAAATGCGCAAGTCTCTAACGATTTTCATCATTCCGATCCTTGCCAGTTGTTCAACCCTGCAATCACCAATGGCAGTTGATGCGTCCCAAGTTTTCGCGGCTGACTTGGCCCGTGCAGACGGAAGTTCGGCCGGCGTTGCGACGATATCGCAGCGGCGCGATGGCGTATTCTTACGCCTGTCTGCAAAAGCGCCTGCTGCTGGGACATATGGTATGCATCTTCATGCTATTGGTAAATGCCAAGCCCCCGACTTTGCCAGTGCGGGGCCGCATTGGAACCCCGATATGAAGCAGCATGGCCATGATAACCCTATGGGCGCGCATGATGGCGATTTGCCGAATGTGGATGCGGGCGCTGACCTAAAAATAACACTAGAGTATAAATTGACGGATATTACGCTGTCAGGACCAACCGGTCTGATGGATGCAGATGGCGGCGCTATCGTCATTCATGAAAAAGCCGATGACTATAAAACTGACCCAAGCGGCAATAGTGGCAAGCGGATTATGTGCGGTGTGTTTAAATCCGTTAAGCGGAACTGAGTTTAAACCTTATCAGCGTATAACAGGCATCCCGGCGCAACACGCTCAAGAATGATGTTGATGTCATCCTTGGCGAAGGCAAAGCAGCCTTGGCTGCGGCCAATCTTGCCTTGGTCCTGAATGAGCGATTGGTTCACATACCATGCTGGGTGAATAACGATGGCGCGCGCTTCGGCTTGGTCATTTTGTGGATCTAGTCCAAGTAAACGTCGAGATTCACCATGTTGACCAAAATAGGTCTCGCCAACGAGGTAGCTGCCCGCTGAGGTAGCTTCCGACCCATGCACGTTGGAGAATTCTTGCACCCAGCCGCTATGGCTTGGATCCGAACCTCTGCCATGGGCAACGAGGAAAGTATCGGATTTGCCGCTGTGCAGATCTACAACGTAGAAACGGGGATCGCGCGACGGCTTAGAAAAATCCGCTATCGCAAGCAGATCATGGTTCTGAATACGCGCCTTATGCGCGGCTAAAGCGGCTTTTGCGCGGTCAAGCAACAGAGGCGACGGGCCGCCCGCTACGGGGCCTGTGCCCGGCCGAAAGACGATGTCAGCTGCCTTTGTCGGAACCGTGAGCAGGCTCGCGCCTAAAACCGCCGAATGAATAAATCGCCTGCGTCCAATGTCCATGACAAGAAGATAGGGGCCAATCCTTTATATAAATAGACCCTCGAAAGCATTTGAGCGCAAAAGTAGGACGGTTAGGCGCAACAAGTCGGAACTTAGGGTCCACGGCCTAATTTTACACATGTGCGGGAAAATTGACTTCGAATTTTCATATAGATGGTGGTAATGCTTTATTTGAAGCTGCCTTGAGCGGCGATGTATCCGGTAGGTAGGGCAATTTCATGGGTTTCGGCGCGGGCATCCGCAAATTGCAGGGCATCATTGCGCTTTTGTTGATGAGTGCTGTGCCTGGTACGGCGCACGCACAACAGGTGGGGCAAGCGCCGTCTGCGCCTATCCAGCAGGTTCAATTGCCTCAAGTCGCTCCGGTGAATGCGGATGTCGTCACACCGCCCGCGCAAACGCAATCGGTCGTCACGCCGCCTGTTGCCACGCCACCTGCAGCCAAGTCCGTGATTTCAACGCCCGCACCAAAGCCGCGCAAAAAAGGGCCAGTTGACGCGCTTAAGCCTGGGCAATTTATTTGGGCGAAACAGGCGGTTTATGAAGGGCCGATGAAAATCGTCGTCGTGCTCGATACCCAGCGGGTTTATGTGTTTCAGAATGAAAAGCTCATTGGTTTCAGCACGATTTCATCGGGAAAAAAAGGCAAGAAAACGCCGACCGGTATTTTTAACATCCTACAGAAAAATGTGGACCACAAATCGAACCTCTATAGCAACGCACCAATGCCATTTATGCAGCGTCTTACATGGGATGGGATTGCCATGCATGGCGGCGATTTACCTGGCTATCCCGCCTCGCATGGTTGCATTCGTTTGCCGCTCCCCTTTGCTAAGGCGCTGTTCGGCGTGACTCAGATGGGGCAGGAGGTCGTTGTCCTTCAAGATACGTCAACACCGGTCAAGCGGCCAGAGCCGCCTGCGGCCACAAATCCTGTGGTGGGGCCTACAGATGCGAACGCGAACCCTGCGCCGCCCCCGCAAGTTGTGGCACCCAAGCCAGCAGAGACTCTTCCGCCCGTGCCATCGGTTTAAGCCGTTATCCTGCAAATCGCAGACGTCACTTCCTCGATTGACGTTTACGCTAACGTAAACTAGTGACGTTAGGGCAACCAAGAGGAAAGGCGCTATGGTATCTGTAACGCGCGACGAAAGGCTGACCGATGCAACCATCGACACGCCCGACGCATTTAATCGAGAATCCTATACGATATCCGACCTATCGGTCGAATTTGAGGTAACGGCGCGTGCATTGCGCTTTTACGAAGACCAAGGGTTGATCTCGCCGGAACGTATGGGTTTGGCGCGTATTTATTCCAAGCGAGACCGAGCGCGTTTGGCGTGGATATTGCGGGCTAAACGCGTTGGATTTAGCCTGGCCGAAATCCGTGAGATGATCGATCTGTATGACTTGAATGATGGCCGTAACATTCAACGCCGCGTGACCATTGAAAAATGTCGTGACCGCATCAATCTGTTGAAGTCTCAGCGCGATGATATCGAAAGTGCCATTAACGAGCTGACCGAATTTGTTTCAACGGTGGAACAGGTTGAGGCTGCGGAAAAATCTGCTGCCGCTTAACACCTTATTCACCGCTATCTGAAGGACCGACAATGCCAAGCTATACCGCCCCCGTTCGCGACACGCAGTTTATCCTTAAAGAAGTTTTGGGTGTGGAGCGCTACGCCAATCTGCCCGGGTTTGAAAACGCCAGCGTGGACATGATTGATGCGATCCTAACCGAGGGCGCCAAATTTGTAGAAAATGTGCTGTTTCCGTTGAACCAAGTCGGGGATCTTCAGGGTTGCACCCGCCATGAAGATGGCAGCGTGACCACCCCTGATGGTTTCAAAGATGCTTATAAGCTCTATTGCGAAGGCGGCTGGGGCACATTGTCGAGCCCTGTGGAATTTGGCGGGCAGGGCATGCCGCACATAGTTTCTATGGCCTTTGAGGAACTCATGACGAGCTCCAACATGGCCTTTGCTATGTATCCCGGCTTAACGCAGGGCGCTGTGTCCGCGATACTGGTCAAGGGTAGCGAGGAACAAAAGGCCAAATATGCCCCGAACATGATTTCGGGCAAATGGGGCGGGACTATGAACCTGACCGAGCCGCATTGTGGTACCGATCTTGGCCTTATTCGGACCAAGGCAGAGCCCAATGGAGATGGCAGCTATGCGATTTCCGGTACCAAGATTTTCATCTCTTCAGGCGAACATGACCTAACCGAGAATATCATTCATTTGGTGCTCGCAAAAACACCCGGTGCGCCGGACAGCGTCAAAGGTATATCTTTGTTCATCGTGCCTAAATTCCTCGTGAATGACGATGGATCGCTTGGTGCACGCAATGCTTTATCCTGCGGTTCGATTGAACATAAAATGGGCATTCACGGCAACGCGACCTGCGTCATGAACTATGACGGCGCTACCGGCTATTTGGTTGGCGAAGAGCATAAGGGCCTTGCGGCGATGTTTATCATGATGAACATCGCGCGGCTTGGTGTCGGGCAGCAGGGCTTGGGTATTGCGGAAGTCGCGTACCAAAATGCGGTGCATTATGCGCAAGACCGCCGTCAGGGCCGCGCTTTGACCGGGCCGCAGGATTTGGAGCAAAAGGCGGATACCTTGTTCGTCCACCCCGATGTGCGTCGTATGCTGATGGACGCAAAGGCGTTTACTGAGGGCATGCGTGCCTTGTGTCTTTGGGGTGCGTTACAGGCCGATTTACTGCA
>Ga0315905_10003505_pt1 | contig 16176 bp, 6 predicted proteins | sample LakEriMetagenome_5_FD_203522 | JGI IMG/M metagenome (GOLD analysis project Ga0315905, IMG submission 203522) | Freshwater fungal communities from buoy surface, Lake Erie, Ohio, United States - Buoy 4 MA121 | ecosystem: Environmental > Aquatic > Freshwater > Lake | place: USA: Lake Erie, Ohio... | reverse complement strand
GTCCTGAAGTGGGGGTCTGGGGGGTACCCCCAGCCGCCGGAGGCAAACGTGAAAGATAATGGTTTTCCGTGGCCTCCCCCGGGCCTACTGGGAATTTTTTTATTTTACCCTATCTAGCCATGCAACATGCGGACCGTGTGGGCCCGGACGACTTCCTCGTCCGGGCATCAGAGCCAGGGTCTGCCTCCGCGGTGTCTGCCGGCCAGTCCTCGGCCTCAGCACGAAAGCGCACCGAGGACTCGGCCTTCTTTCTTTTTGGAAGCGCAACAGATGCGCTGGCAAAAAGTGTCGCTGGAGTGATCGCGCAGAAGGCATCGGCACAATCATATGAGGACCGGCTGCGGGGTATGTCATTTGTGCGCAAAACAGATGCACTTCCGTTGCGTGGGTCGGACGCGGAGCGCACGCAAGAGGCATTGGAACGGTGGACACCCGTGCCCACACAAAGCACGCAGGACACGAGAGAGAAGAGTTCGCCCAACACGCAGAGCGTGTCTGTACCAGAGCGCGGTGACCAGGCACAGCCAAGCATGAGCTTGCTGTATGAAGACAACATCGCGTCTGTTGGTGATAAGACTCCGCCGGGAAAACCGGGAGGGACACCTCCAGTGTTGTTTAGATGGCAAAATGCAGACGGTAGTGACACTACCTGGTTGCCGAACACGGAGGAGCACAGCACGGCCTCACAGTTCGCATCTCTTTCTCCGTTTTGCCCGTCAAGCACGCCAGATTTGATGCACCAAATGGTTGTCAGCGACGGGGGCGGCGGCAAAGAAAATAGATACTGTGAATACTCGTGTGACCTTTGTGCAGAGAACAAATCTGGCAGACGGTGGCAGTGCTGGAGGTGTAACATTGACTACTGTTTCGCCTGCCGCCCCGATGTGCCTACAGCCGTTTTGCCTCCCGCCGAAATGCACACCCAGCACTCAGCGGCCAAGGATGAGCTGACAAAGTGCTCGGCGCTTCAAGCTATCTGGCTGCACGCTGGAAACAGTACAAACACGAAGCAGGCGGCGGGGTGGACAAACGAGAATACAGAAAGCTCAGTGAATCAACCAGGTAACTTGAGGCAACCGCTGCCGGCGGTCGAGTATGTGGACCGTCCTGTGGTCGAGTATGTGGACCGCCCTGTGGTCAAGTACGTGGAGGTCGTGAAGGAGGTGCCCGTGGTCGAGTACCGAGAGGTTGTGCATGAGGTGCACTTGGAGCAAATGGAACGCATAGCCCTGTTCTTTCACCGTTTTGTTTTTTTTCTTGAGACTATGCACCACACAGAGTCCGCAAAGTGGGCAAAACAAAAAGCACAAGCGGCGCGTGATCAAGAACAACGCGCGGCGGACACCAATGACACCAATGAACTTTGTGACAAGGAACTTCGACAGCTACGTAGAAAATTGACAGAGCAAGAGACTTTTTATCGAGAGTTCTATCGCGAGCAATATGAGGCGCAGAGGAATGAGGTTTGCCAGCTGCAGAGTAAGCTGGCCGAGCGCGAAAGCATGCAGGCCCAGTCGGAGGAGGATCTTCAAAAGCTGCGGAATAAAATGGCGGAGCACGAAAGCATGCAGGCCCACTTGGAGGATCAAGTAGCACAGCATCAGGGCGCGATACAACGCATGCTAGAGCATGCGAGTCTGTGTCAAGAGGCGCTGCAGCTCGCACACGCGGAGCTGAAGTCGAGCGGGCAGAGGCTCGAAACCGAACACGTGGCACGCTGTGATGCAGAACAGAAGCTGAAAGCAGTGACAGAGCAAGCAGCCAAAGATCTTGCGAAGCTGCATGCGGTGACTGAGCGAGCACAGGAGATGGAAATGGAATTTGACCTCATCCATGAGGAGAGAAGTGCTTTGCAACAAGACAAAGCAAACATACTGCAGATGAAGGAACAACTCGAAATTCAGAGGATCGATTTGCAGGCGATTAAAAATGATCTTCCCACTCAAATTCGGGGAGCACAGAAAGCTGAACGAGAAAGAACTAGAGAACTTCTGGCACAGGCTTCCAGAGCCAGTGGGGAACAGTTGCTGCGCGCACTGGTGAGAGCGAGTGGTGGCGAGTGAACGCAATTGACAGATTGTGCTTTGCAAACGCCTGCGGTAGAGAAACTTACTGCTTCTGACGACGTGGTTTCGCAGGAGCGGCTTGAAATCAGCGAACGACATCGGGTCTCCCTCCTCCTCGAGTGCGAGGAGGAGAAAAGGGGCCACGCTCTATTAGAAACACGAATGGCAGCTCTCGCTGAAAAGGTGCCCTTGTGCATCCACCCACCCTTGGCGTGCCAGCACACACTCCCAGGGCCGGAAGCCTTGTATAGGAAATGATGAATTTTGGCTCTGCTTGCAAAATTGCAGGTCGATGCTCTCGAATCCAACCACGGGTGTGCTGTCTGCGCACAACGCTCGCTCATGGATTTGCCTGTGGGTGTGAACGGTAGGATTATAAATCCTCCGAGATCGAAGCTGTTGTTTGCAGAGGATGCTAATGCGAACAAGCTGGCGGAAGAAAACAAAATCCTTCAGGCGAAGCTTGTGTTGATGATGCAAGCACGCGAGTCTGAAATCCAAACTGCCATAAAGGTGATATCCCCCCTTCGCCCGCGCACAACTCGCGAGTTGTGCACTGACGGCGCAGCATGTTGCAGGAACGAGAAGAAGTCCATCTTGCCATAATCCAGCGCCTCAGTCAGCGTCTTGCTCAGAAGATCAATTCAAATCAAAGGCTGTCAAGCTGGCCAACAGAGTCTCTTGCCAATGATGAATTCGTTCCGCGTGCACTCCACACATCCGTGATCAATCCTGGTAAGTGATTGTGAATGCTGGTCTACGTGAGCATGAGCAAGCAAGATACCATCTTCTGTCCTCTAGTCCTTTAACCCAAATGTATGTGCTCGTCTTGTCGCCGCCAGTGAGCGAAGACTTCAAAAACACGTTCTTGGCAGAAGATTGTTTTTCCTCGCTGTCGTTCTCAGTCGAAGACGGCGCGTACCATACGGACCACAGCCCAGAACAGGACCACACCGCTCTTCAACAACATCATCACGACATTGAGGACGCTCTCACTCCAGCTGCTGCACATGAGGCTCGAAATTCCCCTCAAGTCGCAGCTGCGTCATGCGCGAAGGAAAAGATGCCAGAAGAGTTTTCGTTTGGGCTGATGTTATCACCTGCTATGGAGGTTGAATTCAATTTCAGGTCAGCTCAAGACGCAGCCGACGACGACGAAGCGCGGGAAGATAAGACGCGCAAGGCCGAGCAAATGGAAATGTTGGCTTTTCTCAAGACACATAACTTGCTTGATACACTAGAGACGCGTTGTGACGCTGAACATCGGTTTCAACAGCGCTCCAACCCTCCTTCAGGCGATGGCAATGTCTTGAATGGCTTCACTGATCACAGCCAGCAGACTTTGCCATCCTTTCTTCCCGTTCCCCGCACGTCCCCACAGGGAGCCTTCTTCTCTCCAGACAACGCTCTCGTGCAGAAAAATGTGAGATAGGCCAATTGCGTGTTTTCGCATAGATTAAGCTTGTCATCTGTTGCGCGTTGCTGTGTTGCGTGAGTAAATGGAGGCTTTATTCACAAAACGAAAGTGAAGCCTAGGAGACGTGCGCAAAGTTGTTTGCCGCCCTCGCTGCCCACGCAAGATACGACTCGTTTTGAAGCAGGGTGTCAGTCATTGCTTTACTAGTCGAGTGCTCCATAGATGCCTTACCCAGACGCTCTTTGATTGCATCTTCGACCTGATTGAACTGTGAGACAGCGGCGGCACTGGAATGGCGTACAAAGGCCTTTTCGAGAGCCGAAGGGCCATCCACGGGCACACCCAACTGCTCCTTGTCCAAGATCTGAAGACATAGACGAAGGGAGCCGTCTGGACAGCAGTCAGCAGAGGTGGGAGAGAAGCAGGTCTCAATTAGCAAAGTTCCGGCCTCCACCTTTCCGCCCTTTATCAAGAGCGTGTTTCGTGGCATCAGCCCCTCTGGAACTTGCAAGTCAACCCAACGTTGATCCGCGGTGTCAGGCGCAAGAGACGCCACCGGGATCAGAGCTGTGCCGAGGAGATCATTTCGCCCGATCAAATCGTGATCGTAGCAAGTTATTTCCAGAATTGCGCTCTGGCTGGGCACCTCAAGAAGAAAGGAATCTTCCCAAATTGGGTTGAGATCAGAGGATATCACCCGAGTTTGCACTCCGTCACTTTGCCATGGGAGAAACATTCCACCGCCTCCGTGGGCGTTTTTTTGCAGCAGGTCCCGCGTGCCCCGTGGATATGAGTCACCGTGCTCATTGACGAGGCGCAACACACAGTACGGATCTGATTTTCCATTGCGGTCCATGGCTGTAGCACGCATCGTGTGTGTATGTGTGTGTGTGTTTGTGTGTGTGCGCGCGCGCGTGCGTAACGGGTTTAACCAATGAGGCAACACAAACCCTACGCCGTGCCTTGCGGGACCATGCAGTCAAAACTCTGTATGTCATCACTTTCTGCATGTGCAAGTACAAAAACCTTCACACACCTCACTAATTTTAAATATATCTCTTTCTGCGCCTGCTGTCTTTGTTCCCAATCTCCTGCCCTCTCCCGCTGCGTGCGTATACCGGGAAGTCCCCTTGCTCGTCGAAGTGCAACAGAGAGCATGCCCGTGCTGCTCTTGTACCCATCGATTTTGCACCAGCGATCGTAGCGTTTGCCAGACTGCAGGGTGTTGAGGGGAATGTCAACTTGCCCAAGCAGATCGTGCTTGCCAAACTTGTCGTTGTCCATGACCTTGACATGAAGCGTGGCGTCAGCAGGCATTCTTGGGACATACGACCATGAGGACTCGTCCCACACCGGACACAAGGTAGCCTGTTTGACGCCGGAGGTGAAGAAAGGCTTAGACGGTGACGAGTTGAGAGACATAATGACGTAGGGGTCGCTCGTGCCCCCGACATCTGCGGCAGCCAGATTTGAGGCAGAGACTACGGTGACGTTGAGGAGCCGCTCCCCACGCAGTGCTGCCTCCTCCTTAATCTCTGGTGGGGGGGCTCGTAAGACAGGCCGTGCGGCATGTAAGGGGCGTAGACCCATGAGCACGTGCGGCTGAAGCCAACCTCTGTCCGTGAGCTTAACGCTCAGCTCGATGGCACCGAGTGCCTCATCGGCGACATGAGGACGCCTGCGTGGCTTGAGCGCATCTTTCTCGCGCCCGCGTCCGTGCAGTCGATACCAGGCGCTTTTGCCGTCTGCCGCGCTCAAGGGGACGAGGGCTTGCCCGAGGAAGGTCTTTGACTTGAAGGTAGTTGCGGCATCGAACACTTGTACCAGCAAAACGCCTTCGCTTCCCAGCCTCCTTTGAGAACCATCCCACCCCTCGTGTTCAACAGCAGCATCAGCTTTTGGTGTGTTGCCCAGGGCGGCAGGTTGCACAGATTCAGTGAGCTTTTCAGCAAGGAACGAGTGCTGGCGCAAGGATGGAATGCTCTCAAAGGCGAAGTCTGCATCGAAAATCGGGTTGTCGCTGCCTTTGGTCTTACAGTAGGCCGTCCGGCGGCGAATGACAGTGGACTTCTTGTCACCTGGTACTATCACAGATACCACTATGAAGGGATGCGCGTTGCCGTGTCTCTTGCTCACAAGATCTCGCGCCTGTATTACGCTGACCAGCGCGTGCTGCTCGTGCCCATCAGACCGTGCAGCGTGACTGGAAGAGACGCTCTCTAGAGGCCACCAGCCGAAGCACCCGCCGCCGTTGTTGCCACCTCTTGGGCTGATGCTGCTGAGGTTGACAGTGGAGCGAGCCACCAAAACTTTCCTGACGTCAAGCACGGCACCCTGCGGGGGACATGCCCACACTTGTAGTATGAGGTTATCACTTGACAGGTCGGTGACGAGCGATCCAGATTGCATCCAGCAAGGGCCGAGCCGGGCAGGCTGAGGCCGTGTGTCAAATCGCCAACCATCGTTTCCACCCTTACCATCTCGCAGCAACTTGGTGGCGCTTGCTTCCCCACTGGACAGCACTGTCAGGAACATTTGGCAGTCGCCAACAGCCTCCGCAAGCTCCTGGCCTGCAAGCCCGCTCGACGCCTGGAAAACCCGAGCGACGAGCTGGCAAAGAGCAAAATTCCTAGCGCCAACAGCGCGCACTTGGACCAACCCGAGACCCCGCGTCTGTTCCGCCTGTCCCGCAGGGTCTCGAATCCACCGCGGGATTGTGGAAAGCCCTGCGGGGGTGAGGTTTATTAGGCGCAGCGGAGAGTTGCCCCTGGAAGTGTCTTTGAGGGACACAGGCTGTGAGGACTGCGTGGAGAAGCCATTTGGAGTAAGTGACTCATGTGTGCTCTCATCAGCGCCCGACAGTTTGCAGCTGAAGGTGGAAGCAGGCGCGAACACCGTTACTCGCATGGCAATGCCGCTCTTCGTGTCTCCCTTACCGCCTTTGCCTCTTTGTGCGCCTATCCCGGGTCCCCTCGAGTGAGGAGGGCTGCAGATCAGCCCCCCTTGTGCGGTGGGGGCCAGAACTAGTGCCATGCGCAGCAACCCTGCTTCTCGTTCGCTAGACGCACTGACGTTGTCGAGGGGATACTCTTTGAAGAGGGCCGCTGGATATTGGCGGGCGGGGCGGAGGCGGATCTTGAGAGAAAGCTTCGACTCCATGCCATCATTGCCGACGATTGGCGCACTCTGCGTCTTTGGTTTACGCTTGAGAATCGGCACATTTATTTCGACGCTGGAGCCGGAGTCTACTTGGCAAATCTCCGACAGACGCTGGCCGGATACTATGGCGTCGCCGACCTTTTCGTCCTTGCCCAAAAGGTCGCGGTCAAAGACTCGGAGAATGAGGTTGTCAGCGCTGGATAGCCTGTGATGCCCTTGCTTGCTACTGCTGCCGGGGGTCCTGTTCGTGACCAAGCTGACGACAAAGGTGAAGATTTCGCCCCATTCAGGATTGTAGGTGTTGCTCTGGACCTTGGTCTTGTGCTGTTGGCCCCGATAATGCAAAATGCAATACGCATCTACAGTACCCACCAGGTCCATTTTGGGCAGGTGCAGTCCCCTCAATACGATAACCTCTAATTCCCGCTCATGCATGGGCGCGTCGTGAACGCCCCAGTGATGATGCCCATGATGTGCTGTGGAAACTTGGTCTTCTTGCAAATGAAGCGAGCGGCCGAACATGCGGAGCAGCTCCATTCTTGCCGTCTGCTTCTCCCAGTCCCCATGAGCCTTGTGAACATTCACTGCCATTGAAGTTGGGAGTGCGCAAGAGACAAGGGGGGCTTGTTCTTGTTCACTGATTAGTTTTACAGGCGAGTTAAGTGCTGCACGCTCCTCATGCAGTAGCGCAGGAGAGTCAGCGAGGGGATCGAGAATGAAAGCCTTGATTTTGTTGGCGCGTGAGTCGAATTTCTCATGGAGCATCCGCATACGCCCTCGCTTATGCTCCACAGGGGGCTTCACCAGGACCTTGGGGCCCTGGTGAGCCTTGGACTTCCTGACCCCGTGCGCAGGGACGTGCGTCCGAAGCAAAGGCATCCCTTGCTCGTCCAGAGACGCGAGCGGTATGTTGTACTGCGCGATCAGGTCGTCAGAGTTGAGGATCCCCCCCCTGTCGCTGTCGAACACTTGGACCCGCAGCTCGCCGTGCAGATCAGTGACAGGCAGCGTGAGCGCCTCTTGCCAGATTGGGTTTAGGTTTTTGAAGATGACCCGGGTCTGACATGACTGAATCTCCGTCCCAAGCCGATCCAGAAGTGACAAAACGACATAGGGGTCACTAAACCCATTTCTATCTGCAGAAATCAGGCCCTTTGCCTCCTCTACCACGGCCACCAATTTCAGGGGCGCATGCAGGGGCGTCAATTGACACACACCTGCAAACTCTCCCGTAAAACATCGCCGAGCCCCTCCACCATGTGACTGAATCTCGCTTGACGGAGCAGTTCTGCTCTGCTCCTGATCAACGCCAATGGCACTGGGACTGGCCACTTTGCTTTCCCTAGACACTTGAAAGGCATCTGGGGAGGCAGGCGCCGAGCTTGTCGAGAGCTTCACACGGGGCAGAGCGCCATAGCACTGCGCAGGAAATGGCAGCTCGTCCAGCCCTATCAGGATACTGGCTACCTCGCTCTCATTGTCTGCATCGCCAAAGTTCGGCTTCGAAGCAACGGTGATGGCGAGGTGAAGATGAACCTGCCCCAGGGCTTTGTTCTTGCTGCCCTTCTTGGAGGGCTGCAAATCAAACCAGTCGTCCTGGAGGAATTCGGGCGAGGACGAGCACGCTAGGGCACTGCTGTGAAGCTCCGGAAATATGTCCTCCAGGCGAATGCGCACGAGTCCGAGCGAGTCATCTTTGCTAAATTGATCGTGATCAAACACGTGCACCGTCAGCCATGTCCCTTTGCTGCTAACCTGCACGGGAGCTTCCCGAATCGCAGAAAAGGCCTCTGGGAGACTGAAACAAAAGCTCTCGTGCCATGATGGCGCAAGAGTAGCCTTCTTGACACAACTTTTCGCCTGCTGAGGCTCCTTGTCGTTCTTCTTCTCTGTGTGAAAGAGAAGAAGAACGACAAGGAGCCTCAGCAGGCAGGCGTTGTGCAGATTGTGAAAACTCAGGGCCCTAGTACTTTACTATACAAAAGTCGCTACATATAGTACTTTTGAGAGTGCTTTCCAGGGGATTCAAGGAGATTCCGAGGCCCTCTGCGTCCATGATCTGCTGACGAATCGCCAAGTTTTTCCAGATAGTCGCACGTGAGCTCTAAAGTGGCGTACGGGTCGCTCGTTCCTCCAATATCGGCAGCGAGAAGTCCCCGAGCTTGTACCAAGTACACAACTAGGTTCAGACGCGGCTCGCGGGGTGTTGCCTTCAGGGCAAGCGGCGCTGGTTGCACAGGAGGCGCCAACTCGAATTCTAGAAGAACCTCTCCTGCGCTCGAGCCCGAGGTGTCACAAAGCGTGTGCCACGTGGCTTGCGCAGTTGGTGACTCAGGCTCGGAGAGAGTAAGGAGAGGAATGGAGATTTGGCCAATTAGATCATCAGAACTGAGCAGGTCCTTGTCCCATACTGACACTAGCAAATTCTCCACTGCGACCTCCCTGTCCGACAGCCACACCTGCAGATGCTCGTCAAATTCTGGATTCAGACATTTCGAGACAACCTTGCTCTGCGCACGTTTGTCTTTGCGCTGGCCGCATCCGACGCTCAAAGTCACGTAGGGATCACTGGTACCTCCAACATCCATGGCTGTTAGCCCGCGCGCAGCCTTCACCGCCACCAACAGTGATCTGTTCCTTTCCCTCGAAAGGCTTGCTTCAGACAAGATCTTAGCCACAATTGGAACTTTGGTGTCTTGAAGACCCTTGAGTTCCACGTGCCTGCCACCTTCATGCTGCCAAACGCCTCCGGGTGAGCTCCAGCTGCGTGTGGAACCCAGAAAACTTCCGTCTAAGCCAGAGAAGAAAACAACCTGATACCTGCTTCCTTTTACTCGCTCAGGCAAGACGCCCACAAGCTCATGCACCGTAATGCTCCACGGCTGGGCCTTTCCTTCCCTTTCTCTGGTGCCGAATCCAAAACCCATTGATGAGTTGCTGCTCTTCACATCCAATCCCATGTCGTCCTTTTCTTCTTCTTTCAACGTGCCAGACTGTTCCTTGACCGGCCTCGCCGCCCACACTTTAAGGTTCCCGTCAATCATGCGTTGTCCCGCGCCATACCAAGAAACGTCCAACCTGGAAGCGTTCGGTACCTGTAGGTCTGCCGGTCTTTGCACGCTCATGCTCGGGGACCACCGCGTGGAGAGAAAGAAGCGGCCGTGAGACGAAGCGAGGTGCGGCTTGATAACAAAGCGGACATGTAGGTGCCCACAGGCTTTATCAATCTCTGCAGATATGTGGGGCTGCAGATGCTGCGTCACGTTCCAGGGCTCCTCGTGCGGGATGTTGCTGAGCAACACCTGCACCTCACCCAAGTGCCAGTCGTGGTGCGTGCCTGGTTTGTCTGGCAGTAGACGAAAGCGCAGAGCCGCACGTTTGCACACACCCCACGACAGAGCTATCGAGCACTTCTCGCCCCAGTTTGGGTGCGTCACACAGTCTGCAGCCGCAGTGGTGTAGATTATTTGGGGATGTATCTGGCCGATATCTCCTCCACCTCTTCTAACGCCACCCCGCGAATCTGTGCTCATTGCAGGCAGCTGCTCCAGGCACACCTGAACTTTAGGCCCCTTGATCGAGGCACACCCGTCAATGTGGTCACGCTTCAGCTCGCTATGCACGTATGAAGCATACTCTATAGTTGCCTGGATTGTCACCAAGGAATAGTCTGACAACAGGACAAGCGACCCTTGACTGTCAGGCTCGCCACCGACGCCTGAGCCGAGGGCAAAAGGCCCCGTCGACAACGTCGGGAAGCTCGTTGGATTAGTTGTTGTCTGGCAGGGCTGCGACTTGGCGATGCAGAAACCATGTGCTGCCTGCGCAGAAATATCGGGAGGGCCCAATGTTGCGGATATAGAGATGTGCTCATGCTCATGTAAAGGCACACCTCGAATGAAAATGCGCTCCTCCAGCCATTTGTCTTTGCCTGTTGTGTTTGTGTTGTGCGGGGGTAAATATGTGGGAATATGTTGGCAGGACTGAGAGACGGGGACTAAAGCGATTAGGTATAGTTGGGGAAGTACTTGGAGAACCTTGTTCCCAATTACTCCCCCATCTCTAATTGCTTCAGGTTCAATCCTAATTTTAAAGGAACAGGTTACGGGGAACTGATAATTTTGACAAATCTCGAGTGAACTATGGGTTGTTATGAGTGTTTGATTCCTCTGTGCAGACTCGGAAATATTTTTTTGATATATGTTACATATGCAATAGACACTATTTTTTTCAAAACTGCCAATGAGCGGAAGGGGCTTAGACATGCGCAAGGCACCTGCATATCCGCTGAACTCTACCGATCCACCCGGTTGCGGCAGGAAAGGAGTGGCAGCCAAGTCGCGAACGCGGATCCCAAAAGCCCTCATCATCAGGGGGGTTGGCCGGATTTTTTCTCCTCTCGCACGATCTGCAAGCTCCCGCTCCCCCTCGACCGCGCGCTCATGGTTCTGCCGCGCGACACCCTCAACACTAACCCCTCGGCATTCTTCCAGACCCTCATCGCTCCTTTTGACGGGAAGAAGTTCTATATTGATGCGCAGACGAAGCGTCGCGCACTCATCATCTTTGCCCACGACCTGTTGTCCTTCCCGAAACAAACATACGTCTTCGACGCCCAAATCAGGCAGGAGCATGTATCGCACTTCAACCTCTCCTTCATTGTTTTCGTCTTCGCCCTCCAATTTGAGCCAGTGGGTGTACTCTTTCTCGAAGACAAGCGTGTCGAGTGCAATACGTCCTATGCCCAAAAGATCATCAGAGCCGATCATATCGTAGTCGAAGCACTGTAATGTTAAAAGTGCTCGTCGCTGCGACCCAGAAAGCTGGATATCAAACGTTTCGTCAAATTCCGGGTTCAGCGTCTTCTTTACCACCTTTGTCCTTTTGTACTCTTTGACAGCCTCTCCTACATGAATTCTCACATAGGGGTCGCTAGTACCACCACGATCAGCAGCAAGAAGGTTCCGTGCACGCAGGACAGTAAGTCTCAAGCTTGATAGTCCGTCACCTATGTCACCCACGTCACCATCGTCTCCTCCTCCACCACTACCTCCTCCCCGCCCACCGCCAATGGCAGCCACGTGACCAAGCACGCGATCAAGCAGGGTTACACTGGATATTGTTGCACTGCCGACGAGTTCGTGCGCTCCTACACGGTCATGGTCCATAAGGGCTATTTGCAAATCGCGGGCGCAGTATATACTTGGAATATCAAAGGCGAAGGTTTCGTTCCAGACTGGTGTATAGGAGGAGGCCTGCACGGAGGTGGCGTGTTCTTGTTGTGCGTACAAGAGTTTCACGTATGCATCGATTTTGCCGAGGTTGTCCATTTGCGGGAGATGTACTGCTGAGAGAATGGAAACCTTGAGGCGCACACCTACACCATTTGCTCCATCAACGCACCAAGGTCCTCGAAGAGCGTCTGCAGGCAAAAAGTGTGGCTGCCTCCACAGCACCGCGGGAAAGCTGACTGTGACGTCGAGCATTCCCAGGCCCAGGGGCACCACGCGGTCTCTCCTGAGTTTGTTCTCCTCCACATCTGTCAGCTTGCCATTGTCCTCAATGCTCGGCTGTTCCACCTTGGCGTCTGCAGGCGCTAGTCCCTTCAAATGCACCGTGATCCGCGTGCCCGCAAAATCACACGTGTGCGAGCTCGAGCCTCCGCGCTGGCGCGCAGAAAGTAGCCTCGCCTCCGCCTCCGAGCATGCTGACTCCGCCTGCGCCACTTCGCGTCGGGCCCTTCGCTCTTCCTCCCGACCGTCTGCACCGACCTCCGCCATCTCCGCTCTTGGATGCTTACGACGGTGTCCCTGGCCCGAGGGTGGCGACGGCGGCGGAGTAGCCAAAGCCTGCGTCTCTGATTGCACCATTTCCTGGGCTTTGACTCGAGGGTGTGCACGAGACACCTGGGCCAGGGCGTGACGAGCAAGAAGCAATCGGCGCTGAGCTTGCAGCAACTGGTCTGAGCAATGTGGCTCACTGGCCCACAAGTCCTCATATACCTGGCATCCGCTCGCAAGCAGCTTGGAGCGTTTGAGCTGAACAACTCCTCGCCAGAGCATCAGCAGGCACGCGGACAATGCCGCATCATGCGCTGCAGACAGCACTCGCGCCCACTTCTCTTCCGCAGCGAGCCTGGACGCCTTCCTGGCCTCGGCCCGTGCGTCAGCCAGCGCCTGCAAATGGGCCTCCTCCGCTGCTGCCGCCGCCTCTGCAGCTGCCATGGAGCGTTTACGCTGTTGTGAAAGCTTGAAGGTAAGCTGGCGAGCCTCGATTTCAGGATCCTTCCGCACAAAGCCCAGGGCCTGCAGCAATGACACTCCAGATCTGAAAGATCTTACACTTGAAAAGGATGTCTGGCCAGCTGATGAGGCCACATTCCCTCTCTGGGGTGAAACAGGCGAATGGGGTTGCGAGAGAGGGCTTCTCGCCTGCTCTTCATCTTCCAGGTCCTTTGTTCTATAGGCTTGCTGCCAGCGGCGCCCAAGCTCCTCATCATCTTGTTTCTCCCGGGCTTCTCGCTCCTCTAGCTCACGTTCTATAGCGTGCTGCACATCCCCAATCCGATCCAGGAAGCAGATATGTACAAGACTGCGCACGGCTTTGATCACTGCCTGTGGGGAGAAAGAAAAAGAGTGACGTGCATGCGCGCTGCGGGACACCAGCGCTCGCGACAACACGCGGGTCTCCCCGACACTAATGGACGTCGAGATGTCAATGACACATTCTCCAATGACTTCCGTTGCCTGGTGTACATCGGTTGACGCTTCCGGATTCCTCGATTGCACCTCTTGGCAGGACAGAACTTTGCAGCGAAGCAAGGCGACTGCCTCACTCCCTTGTCCCAAACTGGTCAAAAATGGATTTCGCACGACCACTCCATTGCTCACGTCCCAGTTGACATTCCCCAGAATGTCTGCCGAGGCTGCGGGCGAGAGCCACGAGGTCACGTCGCATGCTGCCTCCTCCATCTCCAGCGTGTCAAACGTCATCGCCTCGAGCCTAGCTTTGACAACGGGCTGAGGCCACATCTTGCCAAAGTCTGTCCCAGACGGATCATGTCTCGGAAGATTGCATACGGCACTCACGCTCACATGGATATGCGAGCTCTGACCGTTGACCGGGAACGACGGCACGTCGCATGTGGCTCCTGTTGTCCAGGATAACGAACCCCCGTTGCCTTCACTCTTGCTGCCTCTGGAAAAGGCGTGCAGCGCGCAGATTTCGGCTCGTGCGGACGCCTGGGCGGCCTTGTCCGCCATTTTGAATGCCCTGGTGGCGGCCTTTGAGTAGCTTGCTATCATTTTCTCGCGCTGCTCGATGGCGTACTCCTGCAGAGGCTTGGAAACAGGGTGGTGATGCTGTGAGGAGTGTTTGTGCTGGATGTGGTGTGAATGGGCGAAGTGTGTGTGGTCTGCCTTGAGCCAGCCCGTCTCGAGTTCGCGCAGCCGACGCTGCTCACGATCAAGCGCGTCCTGCCGCAGCTGCCGCACTCTCTCCAGCTCGTGCGCCTGTCGCGCACGCTGCCTTCCCGGGCTCTCAGGCAGCGTGATGACTTCACTTAAGCTCCTATCCAACTGGCGACTACTGGTGGCACGTGGCGAGGTGCTGGCAATGCCATCGGCAAGGATCTTGGAGAGCTCGGCTATCCTCACTGCGCTGCCCGGTCTGATTTTGCTCTTGCCGGGGCCGGGGCGCGAGAATACCCCGGAGTTGCCTGATCTGGGACGCGAGAATGAGGGTGGGCGCAGGGGCGGCGCCGGGGTCGATATTGCCAATGCCTCAGAAGGCGATGCAGTTTCAGGCGGAGTGCTTTCACGCTCTGCTGCAAGAATAGACGGGTTGATTTCCTGTGCAGACTCGCTTGAAGCACGCACACTGGGAGGTGACGGGCCTCGACCTACGAACTGGCCACTGTGCCCGGACAAACTCGACCCAGGGCGTCTCTGAGTTTGCGACTGTGTAGGCCTTGTGATCTGATCCCCCAATGCCCACTCCGTGGGAGACCTGTGACTCTCAGCGGGGTTTTGTGGTGGTATTGCGCCCGCAATGACTGTGCACATCTCGTCGAAGGTGATGGTGCCGTCGCTGCCCAAGCCCAGGGCGACCATCTCCTTCTGGACCTGCTCATTCGTGGTTTCAACGCCCTCCAAATTCTCGATGATGATCTTCAGCTCCTTGGCATCGATGGAGCCGTTGCCATTAGCGTCGGCCGCGTCGAAGACCTGGCGGAGGATTGCCTTTAAGTCGTCGGGGAGGCTATCGGTCATCGTGGGTGTAGTCCAGAGAGGTGTGCGTGGAGCCGGAAGGAAGGGAGTTTGTGTGGCTCCATATCCTCGTACGTGTACTTGGTGCTGCTCCTCGTAGCCCTGCAGCAAATAGGAGTAGACCAGCCAGGGCCCTTGGACGCTATCGGGGCTCAAATGCTGAGACGCACCATACGCCTATACAAGGCAAAACTCTCAAACGTCAGCACGACAGTACACCCTAACCTTACAAGGCAAAACTCTCAAAAGTCAGCACGAAAGTACACCCTAACTTTACAGAGTAAATCTACTAGGCAACTGACTTTGCAGAATGCTCGCCCAGATGGAGTCGGACCCTACTTGGTCTGCCTGTCCGACGACCCAGCTGAGTTGCCCGTCTACATTTGCCCACCACATTGCTACTCGCCCAGTCTCCTTGACGTACACAGGCCGAAAGTTGAGCATCTGTTCAGAAAGCTCATATCGCCCGTTGATCCCGTCATAAGGTTCTTTGCTGCCCTCTGCCTTAGACAGGGTCATGCCCTCCATAAGTACCACGTTGGGAATCTTTGAAGTCTCGGCTCCATCCGACGAGTGTGTGTGTTTGTGTGTGTGTGTGTGTGTGTGTACACACGCGCCGGGGCTGAAAGCTGCAGAGGAACTGTTTTGGGTGGCTGAGGAGAGAGCGTCGGCCTCGTCGCCATCTTTGATCCCAAAACAGCCGCCGGTTACTGTCTCGGCCGCTGACTTTTGAGCTTCATTTGTCTCAACGGCCCCGAAGGAGGCAAAACCCCCCTTCTTTCGAATATAGATCTCGGAGTCCCCTTCCTCAAACCCATAGGAAATGAGTTCTTCTCTTCGCCCTTTTTGAAGTTTCTCGTCACAGTCCTCATCATCCGTCCGCGCCTCATGCTCCGCTACCTGATCCAACCACATCTCGTCTCTCTCGCGTCTCGCCCCTCCTTCACCTCCCCCTGCTCCTGCTCCTGCTCCTGCTCCTGCTCCTCCTCCTCCTCCTCCTCCTCCGGGTTCCTGAGCCTCGCCGTGCTGGAAGGAGTTGCTGAAGGTGCGCAGCCAGAAATTACCAGCATAATCACACCCCATGTCAAAGCGCCCATGCAGAATACCTCCCAGGGCAGATTCAGGAAAGAGCTTGCTGAGCTGGTTGAATTCCTCAAACTTGAGCTCCTGCAGCGACAACATCCCGTATCGCGTCGCCCCCCGCATATCCCCAGCAAACATCCCCGTGCGCCCCGCACAAACTCCCCCCCCTTCCCCGCCCGCACCA
>Ga0315905_10003503_pt1 | contig 16184 bp, 15 predicted proteins | sample LakEriMetagenome_5_FD_203522 | JGI IMG/M metagenome (GOLD analysis project Ga0315905, IMG submission 203522) | Freshwater fungal communities from buoy surface, Lake Erie, Ohio, United States - Buoy 4 MA121 | ecosystem: Environmental > Aquatic > Freshwater > Lake | place: USA: Lake Erie, Ohio... | reverse complement strand
CTACGGGCTCACCATTTGGGATCTCGAGCGTTCGTTTCTTACCGGTGGTGTTGGTGGCGTAGATCGTCAGGAACTCGGTGACTTGTTGTCGGTGTTACGCGAAACGTATTGCGGCACCATTGGTGTTGAGTACATGCACATTCGAAACACCGAAGAACATCGTTGGTTACAAGATCGTTTAGAGGGTGTTACTTTCAAGCCGTCGTTGTCGCAGAAAAATCGCATCATGGAGCGCCTCAATGCTGCAGAAGCATTCGAAAAGTTCTTGGCCACAAAGTATGTGGGCACAAAGCGCTTTGGTCTCGACGGTTGTGAAACTGCTATTCCGGTTATCGACACCATTTTGTCGGCAGCTGCTGCAGAACATCTCGCCGGTGCTGTTATAGGTATGTCTCACCGTGGTCGTTTGAACGTATTGGCCAACGTAGTGGGGAAGAGCTACGACCAAATATTCAAAGAGTTCGAAGGACACGTGAAGCCCGATTCCGTTCAGGGTTCTGGTGACGTGAAGTACCACCTTGGCGCTCACGGAACATTCACATCTGGTGAAGGCGATTCAATTAAAGTTGAATTAGCTGCCAATCCAAGCCATTTGGAAACTGTTGACCCCATTGTTATGGGAATGGTGCGTGCAGCTCAAGATGGCATTAATCCGCCACTCGCTTTTAGTGTTTTACCTCTGCTTATTCATGGTGACGCTGCGTTTGCTGGTCAGGGTCTTGTTGCCGAATGTTTGGCAATGAGTGACCTCAGCGGCTACCGCGTGGGCGGAACCATTCACCTCATTATTAACAACCAAATTGGCTTCACCACTTCGCCACAGTTCTCGCGTTCTTCGGTGTATTCAAGTGATGTTGCGAAAACGGTTCAAGCACCTATTTTTCACGTCAATGGTGACGACCCTGAAGCGTGTGTGCGTGTGGCAAAACTTGCCTACGACTATCGCCAAAAGTTCCACAAAGATGTGGTCATCGACCTCATTGGTTATCGCCGCTTGGGCCACAACGAAGGCGATGATCCGAGTTACACGCAGCCACTCATGTACAAGGCCATTGCAGAACATCGCAGTTCGCGCAAGATGTATGTGGAAACACTTGTGAAGCGTGGTGACATTACGGTGGAACAAGCCGAACAACACCTTCTCGACTATCAAAGTAAGTTGCAGTCGGCGCTCGACGAAACTCGCGCACATGCGCCTGTACCAATTAAGGCCGCGAAGCCGCCACTCCCGGTTGGTGTGGTTCCTCATGTCAATACGGGTGTCGATCGTTCTGTTATCGAAACCATTTTCGCAAAGCTCACTCAATACCCCGAAGGGTTTACCCCACACCCCAAGCTGGCAAAGCAGTTTGAACTACGTGAAAAGACCTTCCGTGAAGACGGCGATGTGGAATGGGCTGTCGGCGAAGCATTCGCAATCGGCTCATTACTGCTTGAAGGAACAAGCGTGCGCCTGACCGGAGAAGACACTCGTCGCGGAACATTCAGCCAACGCCATGCCGCGCTCATTGACTATGAAAGCGAGCGCAACTGGGTACCTCTCGCAGATCTTCCCACCGGCAACGCAAACTTCTGGGTCTACGACTCGCTGTTATCTGAATACGGCGCGCTCGGATTCGAATATGGGTACGCACACGCCAACCACGATGCTTTGGTGGCATGGGAAGCTCAATTTGGCGACTTCGTCAACGGTGCACAAATTATTATTGACCAGTACATCGTTGCAGCTGAAGATAAGTGGGGCCAGCAAAATGGTCTGGTGATGTTGTTGCCACACGGCTACGAGGGTCAAGGTCCCGAACATTCATCTGCTCGCATTGAACGCTTCTTGCAGGCTTGTGCCGAAGACAACATTCAAGTGTGTAATGCCACCACCGCTGCGCAGTATTTCCATTTGTTGCGCCGTCAAGTGCGTCGCGACATGCGTAAGCCACTTGTTATTTTCACACCGAAACAACCGCTGCGAATGAAAGAAAGTCGTTCAAAAATTGAAGACTTCACGCACGGTTCCTTTGAAGAGGTGTTAAGCGACGTTGCCGCGCCTGCTGCAGAAACAGTGAAGCGTGTTGTTATTTGCAGCGGCAAAGTTGCCTGGGATGCCATGTCGGAACGCACCAAGCGCAGTGCGCCTGTTGCCGTGGTACGTGTTGAACAGCTGTATCCGTTCCCGCTCGATCAACTTGTTGCAGAAATTGAAAAGTACCCGAATGCCGAAGAGCTGGTATGGCTGCAAGAAGAGCCTGAAAACATGGGGCCGTGGCACTTCGTTGAGCATCGCATTTGGCGCCTCAAAGAACGTGGTTACGATCTGCGTCATGTTGCTCGTGTTGAGTCGGGTAGCCCAGCAACGGGTTCAATGGCCATTCACCAACAAGAACTTGCCGACCTCATGGACGGCGCTCTCGACTCCTGGAAATAAATTTCAGTTACAACGACAGTTGCAAGGCAGTACCAAGAGCAACAAGTGCATCGTCGGGGTTAATGACCTTGATGGTGTGCATGCCCATGGCAGCAGCAGGTTTTAAGTTCACGCCAAGGTCATCGAGAAAGACGCATTCATGTGGCGACACCTGCAAGGTTTCACAGGCAATTTCATAAAATCGCGTTTCAGGTTTACGACAGCCCACTTTGCTGCTTTCAATAACGGCATCAAAACGAGACATGACTGCGGCAACAGCTTCACGTCGCTCTTGTGAAGCACCGTCGCCACCCACCACATTGTTCGTGAGGCACGCCATGCGGTATCCAGCAGCTTTCACCGTGTCGAGGGCCTGCACCATTGCGGGGCGAATTTCACCCGCCAAGAGCGCTAAGACGTCGGAACCGGGCACCGGGTGTCCAAGGGCCGTGCTTTCGGCCATGAAGAGATCGTTGAAGTCGCGCGGCGATACCTCATTTCGCTCGAGGAGGGCCCAGGCGTTGGTATCGGGGTTGGTGGCGTTCACTTTGCGGAGAAAGGCCTGAGGAAGCCCCTTTTTGGCCTCATATTGCAAAAAAGCATCAAAAGGACTCGACAAGATGACCCCTCCGAAGTCCCAGAAAACGGCGCGGAATGAGGAAGTTGTCACAATCACCAATGCTACGAGCAATGATCCACGAAGAGAGAGCCAAGGGGTGCTTGACTACAACTTATGCCTCAACCACGTAGCCCTCACCATGTGGTGGTCGACGGGTCCAATATTGCCACCGAGGGCCGTAGTGCTCCGAGCCTGAAACAACTCAATGAAGCTGTCTTGGCGTTCATGGACGAGCATCCCACCTCGAAAATTACGGTGGTTGTCGATGCCAGTTTTGGTCATCGCATCGACAAGAAAGAAGTTGCCGACTTCGATGATGCCGTGAACAACAACGAACTCGTGACCCCGCCTGCAGGGGCCATTGGTCGCGGCGATGCCTTTGTCTTGGCAATTGCCGACAAGGTGAAGGCGTCCATCATTTCCAATGACAGTTACCAAGAATTCCATGGCGAGCACACGTGGCTCTTCGACGAAGGTCGACTCATGGGTGGCAAGCCTGTTCCACACGTTGGTTGGGTATTTGTTAACCGCTCACCAGTGCGTGGGGCAACAAGCAAAAAAGCAACGCGTGGAGTGCAGGCGCAAAAACGTACTAGGGAAGATGCGCCTCCTGTGAAAAAGGCAAGTCGTGAAGCAAGCGGTCCGATGCCCACACCGAAGACCCCACCGCCGGGTGCGCGTATGGCTCCGCGGACACCCGAGAAAGTGGTTCCTGAGAAGCGCGACTCTGGTTCAGTGAATGAAGTCTTACCGTTCCTTGCCTTTGTCGAGAAACAGCCAGTGGGGAGCAAAGTGAAAGGCGTTGTCGACAGTTACAGCGCGCACGGAGCGTACGTGAAAGTAGGCGATATCAAGGGCTATGTTCCCTTGCGTTTTTTGGGCAACCCTGCTCCACGTAGTGCGCGAGATGCCATTCAAATTGGCGACACATTGGCACTTGTCGTTGCCGGGTATACACCAGCGCGCCGAAGTGTTGAACTTGGGGTTCCTGAAGCTGTGAAAATTGCTGCAAAGGAAACCAAAGCAAAAGCATCGGCAAAAGCTGAAAAGAAACCGCCAGTGCGAGCAGCAAAGAAAGCAGCGCCAGTAGTGAAGAAGGCTGCTGTACCGAAAAAAGCCGCAGCCGTAGTGAAAAAGGCTGCAGCAGCTGTGAAAAAAGTGGCCACACCCACAAAGAAATCTGTAGCGAAAAAAGCCGCTGCTCCGGAAAAAGCGGTATCAAAGGCCGCAAAGAAGTAAACAGTATTCATGCTTATTGCTACATGGAACGTGAACTCACTCAAAGCTCGTCTACCCCGGGTGACGGCTTGGCTTGAAGAAGTGCAACCCGATGTTGTGTGTATGCAGGAAACGAAAATGAACGATGCGGCATTTCCAGCATTGACCTTTGAAGAGATGGGCTATTCCACGGCGCACTTTGGGCAAGGCCAGTGGAACGGTGTAGCGCTTCTTTCTAAAGTGCCTATGAAAAATGTGGTTGTGAATTTCGCAGTTGGCGAACCCGATCACGAAGCTCGCATTATTACGGCCGACTGTGGTGGCGTATTGGTTACTTCTGTGTACGTGCCAAATGGCCGCGCACTCGACAACGATCATTACCAATACAAATTACGCTGGATGAAACAACTGCGTGCACACGCAGAAGCGCTCACTACGCCACAAGGAAAATTGGTCATTGCGGGTGACTACAACATTGCGCCGGAAGATCGTGATGTTCCTGACCCGGCAAAACTCGTGGGACAAACACACGTGAGTGATGCCGAACGCGAAGTTCTCGCCGATCTTTGTGGCTGGGGTTTACGCGATGTTTTTCGCGATCACTACCAGGAAAGAAAGTTGTACTCATGGTGGGACTACCGCGGTGGCGACTTTCACCAAGGCCGTGGCATGCGTATCGACCTCATGTTGGCAACGCAAGCTGTTGCCAACAAAACATCGTGGGTGGGTATCGATAGAAACTCACGCAAGGGCGAGCAGCCAAGTGACCATGCTCCTGTTTTGATGCTGGTTGATGCGTGAGCGAAGAGTTATTTGAGACCAGCACCTTCAGCTCTGAAGCTGTGGAGAAAATGTTTCAAGGCTTTCACGAGCGGGCTCTTGGAAAGTCTCCAGAAGAAAATGCGCGCGATCAACTTGCTGCAGCTGCCCGCAATATGTCTGACGCAATAATGAAATTGTCGGCAAGTGTAGAAGTGGTGAATGAACTCACTGCAAAGGTGCAAGAGGTGGAACAACTCATGCGTGAGTACCCCTTTGCCGGCAAAAGCGGAACATCGTTAGCGCCACGTGCCGACGGTTCGTATGGCGTAGGTAGTTCATTTCTCGATCGCAGCCCACTCATTGGCTCAATGAACCCCATCGCGCCACCTATTGCTATTGAAATTCATCACCCCGCTGCAGGAGAGCACTCCACGGCACGAGTGGTTGGCCGAGTGAGTTTTGCCGATGTATTTGAGGGTCCTCCTGGGTGTGTACACGGGGGCTTTATAGCTGCAGCATTCGATGAAGTGCTTGGCATCACACAGTCGCTCAAAGGAAACCCTGGAATGACGGGGCAGTTAACAGTGCGTTATTCCTCGCCAACGCCGTTGAATGTTGAACTCGTCTTTGAAGGGCGAATTGACCGCATTGAAGGCCGGAAAATTTTCACTGTGGCAACGCTGATGAACGGTGAAACGAAGTGCGCTGAAGCCGAGGGGCTTTTTATTTCGATGCGACCCGAAGTTTTTGAGCGCCTGTTACGTATTCGGCGCGGTGAACTGAGCGAGTAGCGGTAAGAGGCTTGGTGCAAGCGACTCTGCAGTAAGAGCACCGAAAATTGCGGCAAGCTCTTCAAGGGAAGTTGGCAATTCTTTTTCGAGGCGAGCAAGTGTTGCGTCGTTGCAAATGCCTAGCTCTGTAGTTTTCAATTGCCGAGCACGTTCTTTACGCCACACACGTAGAGCACCTTTGGGAGTGGCCGTGCTGACGGCTTTTGCGTATTGCATAATCTCTTCGGGCATGCGAGCTGCCGTGGTTTCACCGAGGGGAAGATTCACGAAGTATTTACTGGGGTTTGCTTTACGGCTATTGCGTTCAGCGGCGTGGGTAACAATTAATTTTTCTGCGGCACGAGTAATGGCAACGTAGGCCAAGCGCACTTCTTCAGCCTTTTGCGCCGCCGTGCGTGAAGAGGAGTGTGGAAGCAAACCCTGCTCGGCTCCAGCAATAAAAACAGTGTTCCATTCACGACCTTTAGCGGCGTGGAAAGTAAGTAATTCAATGCCGTCTTCACTGAGGTTGGTGCGCTGACCAACGGTAGACAACCATGTCATAAACATGGAACCGTGTGCAGCACCCGTGGGGTGATCTTGAAGAAACTCATTGACCTGTTCAGACAAGAGAAACTCTGGTGATTCGGGCTCTGATGCCATGCGCAGTTCGAGCGCCCAGTCGGCAAGTGCATAGCGGTGAGTGAGTGCGGCGACTTCTTGCAACAAGGGGGCAACTACAGCCGATTGACCTCGCGTGAGAACAGGTATGTGGTGTTTCTTTAAAGCTCCAGCAACAATTTCGCGCTGAGTGTTGGTGCGCACAAGAACGGCAATATCGCTCCACCTGGCTAGAGATCGATGAGCCTGTGTAGCAAGCAGCGCAATGCCGTTTGCTTCATCGTGTTCATTGGCGTAACTCTGAACAGTGATTGCATCGCCGTCGAGTTTTGTGGAACGTGCCGTTGCGGGAATGCCGTTGTTGGTGAGAACGTGTAAGCCAGCGGCAACAATGACGGGGGAGCATCGATAGTTGTTAACCAAGTGCACAATGTGTGCTCCGCCGAGTTTTTCGGGAAGTGTGTCGAACAGTGAAGGCTCTGCCCCGTTCCACCCATAAATAGATTGCAGCGGGTCACCCACAACGAACACATCGCGATTTTTTCCACGTAGGGCAGAAAAAAACGCAAATTGCTGAGGGTTCATGTCTTGAGCCTCGTCAACTAGTAGGTGCCTGTAGCGCCACCGAGTTGCTTCGGCGTAGTCAAAATCGTTTGCAATGTCGTGTGTTGTACGCGAGAGAAGGTCGCCTAAGTCGACGACACCGCGCTTTGCTTTCGTTTTCTCATATTCAGAAAATACCTTTTCCAGATCTTCTGGTTTGGCGGTTGTCGTGCGCTTTGCTGCCGCAGCTGCTGCGGCATAAGCAGGGGGAGTCAATGCTCTGGCTTGTAGCCATTCCAGCTCGCTGAGTGCTTCACTCACGTTGACTCGCGAGCGAATGAACTTGATGGACTCATTGACAATGCCGTACCTATTGGTGAGCACCGTGGGCAAGGGGCGACCTTGGTCGGTGCAGCGCTGGCGTAGGAGCGCAAAAGCGATGGCGTGAAAAGTGCCCGTATGAATTCCGCGCGGTGTGCGGCGTCGTAGTTGGGCTGCCGCCTCGCGGGTGAAGGTAATGGCAAGTGTGTGTTCGGCATCGGCAGTGGCGTTGTCAATGCGGTAGTCGATGCGCTGAGTGAGAACTGTAGTTTTGCCCGAACCGGCACCAGCCAGAACAATGACGGCATCGGCAGGGGCGGTGACCGCCTGATGCTGTTCAGCGTCGAGGGCGTACAGGAGCGACGAAGCAGACATTGCCTTCACGATAGAGGTTGGGTGCCACAGTGGGCGACAAGAGAGGCTTTGGCGGCAAAAACTTCACTATTGTGGGCACATGCCATTGCCGCAAGACATACTGAATCAGAACGAAGAGATTGTTCTCGACATCCACCCCCATTGGTGGTATTTCGCCGGGTCGGTAGGAATACTTATTCCTGTCGTCATCGCCGAAGTATTTATCGCGACAAAAATTGATAGCGGATTCTGGAATTTTCTTCCCAAGGTGTCGGCAGGCGTATTTGCCATTACGGCTCTGTGGGTGGGTTGGAAGTATCTCTTGTGGCGCAACACACATTTTGCTGTAACGAATTATCGCGTGATTTACCAGAGTGGATTCTTCTCGAAACAGGGAATTGAAATTCCTCTCGAGCGTGTGAACAATGTGAACTTTAATCAAACCGTCATTGAGCGTATTTTGGGTGCGGGTGACCTGCTCATTGAATCTGGCGGTCAAGATGGGCAGCAACGCTTTTCCGACATTCAACGACCACAAATAGTGAAAAAAATGTTGCTCGAACAAGTGCAATTACGCATGGATGGTCGCACGGGAATTCGCGCCAACGATGTAGCGACACAATTGGAAAAACTGGAAGGGTTGTTGCACCGCGGTGCCATTACTCGCGAAGAATTTGAACGAGAAAAACGCAATATTTTCGGTTCATGAAAATTGTTAGCCTCGTTCCATCGGTAACGGAAACATTGCTGGCATGGAATATTGAGCCAGTTGCATGCACACGGTTTTGCGAGCAACCCTCTTTGCGTCATGTTGGAGGAACAAAAGACCCCGACATTGCTGCCATCGTTGCATTGAAGCCCGACCTCATTGTCGTCGACCGTGAAGAGAACCGAAAAGAAGATGCCGAGTCGCTCATTGCACAAGGCCTCGCGGTATGTGACCTGCACGTAGTGTCGGTGCACGATGTGCCTCGCGAAATACAGCGATTGTCAGACCTAGTTGGTGGGCCAACGCTGGCGCTTGGTGAACTGGTTGAGCCGGAACAGCGCAGTGTTGCCTTTGTGCCTATATGGCGGCGACCATGGATGACCATCAGTCGGGAAACTTATGGAGCCACCTTGTTGCGGTGTCTCGGTATCCACGTTTTTCAACCCGATTCTCCCGACGCGTACCCCACGCTGCGCGATGAAGATCTTGCGGGTTTGAATGCGCAAATGGTTTTGTTGCCAACGGAGCCTTATGTGTTTTCAGAACGCCATATAGCTGAAGTGCAAGAACGTACAGGTATTTCCGATGTGCGCATTATTGATGGCAAAGACCTTTTCTGGTGGGGAGCACGCACAAATGATGCACTCACACGATTAGGCAATGATCTCGCTCGTTTGTAGAAGCATCAGACCTTGTAGTTTGAAGAGATGAAATATTCTCCACTTGGTCGTACCGGAATGCTCGTATCGCCGCTGTGCTTAGGCAACATGATGTTTGGGTCTTGGGGAAACAGCGACCACGACGACTGTGTGCGCATTGTGCATCGCGCCCTCGATGAGGGCATTAACTTTGTAGACACAGCCGATGTGTATTCCGCTGGCGAGAGTGAAGTGATTACGGGCAAAGCACTTTCCGGCGGTCGTCGCGACAACGTTATTTTGGCAACCAAGTGTCATTTCCCCATTGAGGGCGGGCCATTTGCGGTTGATCGTGAGCCAAATACTTGGGGTAATAGTCGGCGCCACATTTTGAAGTCATGCGAAGACAGTTTGCGACGGCTGAACACTGACTACATCGACTTGTATCAATTGCACCGCCCCGACACCAATGTTCCCATTGAAGAATCGCTATCAGCACTCAATGATCTTGTGCATCAAGGCAAAATTCGCGCCTTTGGCACTTCTACGTTTCCCGCAGAACACCTCATGGAGGCTGCATGGGTTGCTAGCGACCATCGGTATATTCCCTTCAGCACCGAGCAACCCCCGTACAGCATTTTTGTGCGGTGGATCGAACGCGATCTTTTGCCTACGTGTCAAAAATTGAATATGGGAACTTTGGTGTGGAGCCCACTCAACGGTGGATGGTTGTCTGGCGTGTATCGCGCAAATGCTGCCCAGCGCAATGAAGGTCGCGCACAGCGAGCCCCTGCTCGTTTCGATGTCAGCGACCCTGCGAACCAAAAGAAAATGGACCTCGTTGAAGACCTTGTACTCATTGCCGACGAAGTAGGGGTCACGCTGGCTCAACTGTCATTGGCCTGGGTGCTGCATCACCCGGGGGTCACGAGCGCCATTATTGGACCGCGCATTATGGAGCATCTCACCACGGTCCTCGGCGCCAACGATGTGGTGTTGAGCCCGCAAATTCTTGACCGCATTGATGACCTTGTGGCTCCAGGAACAACGGTGACCCCCGATGAAGCGCGCTGGGAGACACCTGCATTACGCGCGGAAAACCGCCGCCAGTAGAGTGGGGAAGTGCCACAACTTTCTCTTCCTACGGGTATCACAGTTGAATACGAAACATTTGGAAACTCAGCCGACCCTGCGTTGCTGCTCATTTCAGGTTTCTCGGCGCAGCTCACCTCATGGCATGAAAATTTGTGCAAACTTTTTGCTGCGCAGAACTTTCACGTCATCCGCTTCGACAACCGCGATTGTGGGCTGTCAACCAAATTAAATGGCGTGGTGGTCGATACCACTGCAGTCATTACGGCTGCACTTATGGAAGAGCCCATTCCGGAAGTGCCCTACACGCTCTCACACATGGCAGCCGATGCCATGGGTGTGCTCGATGGTCTTGGCATTGCCAAAGCTCATGTGATGGGTGCCTCAATGGGCGGAATGATTGCTCAGACAGTTGCCATTGAACATGCACATCGCGTGTTGTCACTTACTTCAGTTATGTCGCAACCTGGAGAGCCTGAAGTTGGCCAACCTACCGCTGAAGCAATGGAGTCGTTTTTCACGCCTCCACCTACTTCACGCGAAGAGTATTTAGATTCCTCGGCATCGTGGTTGGTGTGGCACTCGAAAAAATATCGCGACGCTCAACGTACGCGTGCGCAAGCTGCGGTTGATTTCGACAGAAGTTTCTACCCAGAAGGTGGCCCCCGGCAACTTGCGGCAATTTATGCGAGTGGACGACGTACTGAAGGTTTAGCAAAACTCACGATGCCAACGCTTGTGTTACACGGCCTCGACGACACGCTCATTGCGCCCGATGGCGGAGAGCGCACTGCTGAAATTATTCCAGGTGCAAAACTCGTGATGCTAGAAGACATGGGTCACGATCTTCCCGAGGCATTGTGGCCGCGGTATGTCTCAGAATTTCTCGAGTTAACTGCTCGCGTCTAACAACTCTTACATCAACAATTCATAGAAAAAGGAATGAAATTATGGCTGGTCCACTGAGCGGTTATCGGGTCATTGAAATTGCAGGAATTGGGCCTGGTCCTTTTGCCGCAATGTTGCTGTCAGATCTTGGCGCCGAGGTCATTCGCGTTGAGCGCGCACAGTCGGTGCGTGGTCCAGTGCCAGAAACTCCTCACTACGACATTTTGTTGCGTGGTCGCCGTAACATCGCCATCGATTTGAAAAACCCCGCAGGTGTAGAAACGTTGTTAACTCTGGTGGAAGGCGCCGATGCAATTATTGAAGGTTTTCGACCCGGGGTAATGGAGCGCTTAGGCATTGGTCCCGATGCATGTTTGGCACGTAACCCGAAAGTGGTGTTTGGTCGCATGACGGGTTGGGGTCAAACCGGTATGTACGGGCCAGCTGCGGGTCACGACATTAACTACATCTCGCTCGCCGGGGCATTAAAGCACTTTGCGCGTGCTGGTGAAACACCAACACCTCCGCTCAATATGGTGGGCGACTTTGGTGGCGGTGGCATGTTCCTCGCACTCGGTGTGGTGGCTGCATTGCTCGAAGCTCAAAAAAGTGGCAAGGGTCAGGTAGTAGACACGGCAATGGTCGACGGCACTGCAGTACTCATGACCATGTTCTGGGCAATGAAAAACGTCGGAATGTTCAACGAAAATGAGCCAGGAACCAACCTGCTCGATACTGGTGCGCATTTTTATGATGTGTACAAGTGCAAAGACGGTGAATTTGTTTCACTCGGTTCCATTGAGCCGCAGTTCTACTCAGAACTCATGCGTCTTACCGGCCTTGAAGGTGACCCTGAGTTCGCCAAGCAAATGGATAAGTCGCAGTGGCCACATTTGAAGGCTCGTCTCGCTGAAGTATTTGCAGCAAAAACGCAGCGTGAGTGGTGCGACATTATGGAAGCGACCGATGTATGTTTTGCGCCGGTACTTACAATGAGCCAAGCGGCCGAGCACCCGCACAACGTTGAACGCAAAACATTTGTTGAGCATGGTGGCGTCATGCAACCATCGCCTGCTCCGCGTTTTTCTCGCACACAAAGCGAACTCACGCTCACACCTGCGCACGCTGGTCAGCACACGCGTGAGGTACTCGAAATTTGTGGCTTTGCTGCTGCAGATATCGATGCGCTCGTCGCTAGCGGCGCAGTGAAAGAAGCCTGAGGCGTGGGAGTACTTGTTGCATTTCACGCTCACCCCGACGACGAAAGCATTTCTTCAGGCGGAACACTTGCGAGAGCAGTGAAAGAAGGGCACACGGTTGTGCTTGTGGTGGCTACAGGGGGCGAACATGGTGAGCGTCCGTCTGGCGTTGATGATGCAGAAGCACTTGCGGCCGTGCGGCGTCGTGAAACGCAAGAATCGTGTGCAGTGCTCGGCATTCAGCATTTGGAGTGGCTGGGTTATTACGACAGTGGAATGACCGGATGGCCACAAAATAGTGACAAGCGTGCTTTCATGAATGCGCCAGTGGAAGAAGCTGCAGAGCAACTTGCTGCAATATTGAAAAAATATGGCGCAACGGTGCTCACCACTTACGACTGGCACGGCAACTACGGCCACCCCGATCATATTTCTGTGCACAAAGTTGGCTACCGCGCTGCAGAAATTGCAGGCGTGAGCGAAGTGTATGAAGCAACAATGAACCGCGACTCATTTCGCCGCTTACAAGAAATGGCGCGTGGTTCTAGTGAAGTTGCTGAAGGCGAAGAATTTGATGTCGATGGGCCGGCAGATGACGGCAACCCAATGGGAATGCCAGAAAATGAGTTAACCCATCGTATTGATGTAAGTAGTTACTTAGAGCAAAAGCGTGAGTCGCTGTTCAAGCATGCCAGCCAAATTACCGACAGCAGTTTTGTATCGAAAATGCCACCAGAAGTTTTTGCTCTTGCATTTGGTACTGAGTGGTTCTTGAAGCGTGGAGTGCCAACTGAACCGAAACAAGACTGGATCTTCTCATGAGTGTGCGCTTGCACCTTGTGCGTCATGGCAGGGCAGCAGCGGGTTGGAATGTTGACCGCGACCCAGCACTCGATGAACTTGGTCAGCAACAAGCAGTACATGTTGCGCAGCAGCTAGCGAGTCTTGGCCCGTTGCCGGTGTATTCAAGCCCATTGCGTAGGTGTCAAGAAACTTCTGGCCCATTGAGCGTACTGTGGAGCACCACGCCAATCATTGAGCCGCGAGTTGCTGAAATTCCTTCGCCGGTAGGTGTTGCACTCGAAGAGCGTGTCGAGTGGTTGCGTGGCGCAATGGCTGGCACATGGACGCAACTAGGAAAAAGTGATGGCGATGTTTACACGCAGTATCGCCAAGACCTGTTGGAAGCTCTGAGCGCCTTGTCGCACGATGCGGTGATCTTCAGTCACTTCATTGCCATCAACGTGGTCATTGGTGAGGCGCTGTCCGACGACCGGCTTGTGGTGAAGAGTCTCGATAACTGTTCTGTCACCTCAGTGCTCGTGCACGAGGGAACATTCACTATTGAAGAAATGGGCCGCGAAGCCGACACCCTCATTCGTTGAGGAAATCAGATAGATTTCAAGAGTGCTCGCATTACTTTTGAAAGACCTTCACGCCAACTGGACGTGGGTCGTCATTATCGGTAACGGCCTTGCAGGAGTGTGGTCATTAGGCGCACATCGCATTGAAAACTTACGCACCCGTGCTTTGTGGTGGTATATCGCATTCGTAGAAGTTGCGGTCTTCGTGCAGGTAGGTATGGGCGTTGCCTTGGTGAACCACTACAAACTTGAGTTTCCGCAATTCCATGCGTTCTATGGCTTCGTTGCAATCATTGCAATCGCCATCATCTACTCATATCGCAATCAACTCAAAGGCAAGTTGTATTTGCTGTACGGCGGAGGAAGCTTGTTCCTCATGGGTCTTGGTATCCGCGCCATGCTCGTTGGCTAAAAAAAGAAGAGGGTTCTCGGCGCGGTATGTACCGTAAATCGGGACATACCGCGCCGAGAACCCTTCACAACCCTTGAACTCTTGAATGTTTAGGCGAGTGCCTTTTCGAGCGAGTCGAGAGCTGCTGTCAATTGCTGTGGCAACTTTGCCCCAAAGGTTGCATAGTGCTCACGAATTTGTGGAACAGCTTCAAGCCAGCCAGCAGTGTCGAGCGACAACAGCGTGCTCATGTCGGCAGCATCTACTTTCAAACCGGAGGTGTCGAGGTCGCTCACAACAGGCAAGTTGCCAATAGGAGTTTCTACTGCACCAGCAGTTCCGTCGATGCGCTCAAAGACCCACTTCAGCACGCGGCTGTTTTCGCCGTAACCAGGCCATAAGAAGCGGCCGTCAGTGTCGCGGCGGAACCAGTTCACAAAGAAGATTTGTGGCAGGTTCTCTGGCTTTGCTTTGCTTCCTAGTTTCAGCCAGTGGCCGAAGTAGTCGGCCATGTTGTAGCCACAGAAGGGGAGCATTGCCATGGGGTCGAATCGCAAGTTGCCAACGGCGCCAGCCTGAGCAGCAGTGGTCTCTGAGGCCATGATGGAGCCAAGGAATACGCCGTGCTCCCAGTTGAATGCCTGAGTAACAAGTGGAACCGTGGTGCGACGACGGCCGCCAAAAAGAATTGCCGAGATGGGCACGCCCTTCGGATCTTCCCATTCAGCCGCAATTGACGGGCACTGTTCTGCTGGTGCGGTAAAGCGTGCATTGGGGTGCGCTGCTGGAGTTTCTGTTTCTGGAGTCCAGGCATTGCCCTTCCAGTCGGTGGCGCGCGCAGGAGCGGTATCGCTCATACCTTCCCACCACACATCGCCGTCTGGGGTAAGTGCTGTGTTGGTGAAGAGCGAGTTGCCCCACAATGTTTCCATTGCATTGGCGTTGGTGTCGTAGCCAGTTCCTGGTGCAACACCGAAGAAACCAGCTTCTGGGTTGATGGCGTACAAGCGACCATCTTCGCCAAATTTCATCCAGCAAATATCGTCACCAATAGTTTCAGCTTTCCAACCTGGAATGGTGGGAACAAGCATGGCGAGGTTGGTCTTGCCACAAGCCGAGGGGAATGCCGCTGCAATGTATTTCGCAACGCCCTGTGGGTTGGTGAGTTTCAAAATGAGCATGTGCTCCGCAAGCCAGCCATCGTCGCGAGCCATAACAGAGGCAATGCGCAATGCAAAGCACTTCTTACCAAGCAGCGCGTTGCCGCCGTATCCGGAACCAAAGCTCCAAATTTCACGTGTCTCGGGGAAATGAACGATGTACTTGTTGTCGGGGTTGCACGGCCATGAACTATCGGCCTGACCTGGTGCAAGTGGTGAACCAACAGAATGTACGCAAGGAACCCATTGGTTATTGCCAAGTACGTCGAGTGCACCTTGACCCATGCGAGTCATAATGCGCATGCTCACTGCTACATAAGCAGAGTCGGTGAGTTGAACACCAATGTGTGCAATGGGTGAACCAAGGGGGCCCATTGAGAAGGGGACCACGTACATGGTGCGACCCTTCATTGCGCCGGCATAGAGCGACTTCATTTCGCCACGCATTACTTCTGGCTGGCGCCAGTTGTTGTTGGGGCCAGCATCAGATTCATTAGCTGAACAAATAAAGGTGCGATCTTCTACGCGAGCAACGTCGCCCGGATCGGAGTGCGCGTAGTAACTGTTGGGACGCTTTGCCTCATCGAGCTTGGTAAAGGTTCCGGCGTCAACTAGCGCCTGGCACAGTTGGTTGTACTCGTCGGCGGTTCCGTCGCACCAGTGAATGTTCTGTGGTTGCAAAATTGCAGCCCACTCGTCTACCCATGTTTTTAACTTTGCGTTAGTTGTTGTGGCGCTCATAGTGTGCACTCCTGTGTGAAGCCAATGTCGGCGCGCCGGCATCGAGTGAATTGGGGGATGACATATTCTTACGTACTAGTGACGTTAAAGAGAAATGTTACGACCCAGGAGTTGCCATGTCAGATTCAGAGCCAAGGCTGAGACGTGTGGCACGTCCGTTTTCATCGAGCGTGAAAACTACTCGTTGACCCTGACGCAACATCCGAAAGAGGGAACCCTCGAGCGCATTGGGCGCAAGGGTGTAGTCGGCGAGGTCGGTATCGCACATGATGACTCCGTCGCCGGAGCCTGGGTCGTACGCTTTGACGATCCCTTGCATTGGTCTATTGACCGGCCTTAACGACCTTGCCCGACTTGATGCAGCCGGTGCAAACGTTGATGCGACGGGTGGTGCCT
>Ga0315905_10003502_pt1 | contig 16186 bp, 11 predicted proteins | sample LakEriMetagenome_5_FD_203522 | JGI IMG/M metagenome (GOLD analysis project Ga0315905, IMG submission 203522) | Freshwater fungal communities from buoy surface, Lake Erie, Ohio, United States - Buoy 4 MA121 | ecosystem: Environmental > Aquatic > Freshwater > Lake | place: USA: Lake Erie, Ohio... | reverse complement strand
CGCCGGAGGGCAAGCCGCGAGTGAGCGTGCTATCCATCGCACACCTCAGCGATCCGGAGCGCATGTTCTTTGTGAGCCTGGTGCTGAATCAAATGATCGGCTGGATGCGCAGCCAGAGCGGCACCACGAGTCTGCGCGCACTGCTCTACATGGATGAAATCTACGGCTACCTGCCGCCGACGGAGAATCCGCCATCGAAGAAGCCGATGATGGTGCTGCTGAAGCAGGCGCGGGCGTTTGGCCTGGGGCTGCTGCTGGCGACGCAAAATCCCGTGGACCTCGACTACAAGGCGCTCTCGAACATCGGCACCTGGTGGCTGGGCCGCCTCCAGACCGAGCGTGACAAGGCCCGCGTGCTGGATGGGCTGGAAGGTGCGGCGATGTCGCAGGGCGGAAAGTTTGACCGCGCCTCCATCGACGGGATGCTCGCCGCGCTGGGGAACCGCATCTTCCTCATGAACAATGTGCACGAGGCCGCGCCCTGCCTCATGCAAGTGCGCTGGTGTCTGAGCTACCTGCGCGGGCCGCTCACCCGCACGCAGATCAAGTCGCTGATGGATCCGAAGCGCGCGGCCTTCTCCGGCGCTTCGCCAGCCAAAGCGGCACCGGCCGCAGCAGGAGCCTCCCAGAGCGAAGCCTCCAGCGCCCGGCCGGAACTGCATCCAGGCGTGCCGCAATACTTTTTCCCCATCACCAACCCGGCGGCGAGCCCGCTCCCGCTGTGTTATGTGCCCGCCGTGCTCACGAGTGCCGAAGTGCTCTTCACGGACAAAGCGAAGGACATCAATACCAGGCAGCGCTACACCTTCCTCGCGCCGCTGGATGCCGGAGCCACGGCGCAGCCCCCGGATGGCGGAAATCCGCTAGTCATCGACGCCACAGCACTCGCGCAGCAGCCGGTGGCCGGTGAGGTGAAGTGGTCGCCGCTCCCGCTCTTCGCACGGAAGGCGAGCACCTATACCGATGCCAAATCCGCGGTGCTCGAACGGCTCTACTCGCAGCAAACGCTGGACATTCTCTGCCACCGCGGGCTGAAGCAGTTTTCCAAGCCTGGCGAAAGCGAAGGCGACTTCCGCGCGCGTCTCCAGCACGCGGCACGGGAGACCCGCGACGGTGAGGTAGAGAAGCTGAAGGAAAAATACACGACCAAATTCCGCCGCCTGGCCGATGAGCGCGCCCGTGCCGAGGACGCCCTGGCCCGCGAGAAGGAGCAGTCCCGCGCCGCCAAGGCCAATACCGGCATCAGTATTCTCTCCAGTATCTTCGGTGCCCTCACCGGGCGGAAATCGGTGAGCGGTGCCGTGAGCAAAGGCGCCACGGCCATGCGCAGCGCCACACGAGCCTGGCAGCAGAGCGGTGACGTAGGCCGGGCCGAGGAGCGTCTCGCTGGCATCGCTGCGGAGGAGGCGGAACTGAATGCGAAACTGGAGCAGGCCATCGCCGCGGCCAAGGCAGGCCTCGACAGCGACGCCACCCCGCTCGAAACCGAATCCATCAAGCCGCTGAAGAAAAACATCGCCGTCACCATCGCCGGACTCGCGTGGATTCCCTTCTACGATACCGGCGGCGGCCAGCTGGAGCCCGCCTTCAAAGCCCGACCTTTCCCCCAACTGCCAAATTCCTGAACGGAGCGCCGCTGCCGCCGCGTTGACAGCCTCCTTCATTCCACCATGCGACACATTGCCACCCGCCACACCGCCTTCCAGCAAATCGCCATCTGGGGCGACAAACGTGAGGTGGAATTCCGCGTCACCGGCGCCACGCACGCATGGTGGCACCGCGATCATTTCCTGACAGGCCTGGCATGGGACAACATCGCCGCCGGCGTGCTCTCGCATCCCGGCAAGCCGCGCTCGCTGCTCATGCTGGGGCTGGGCGGCGGCACCAGTCTCCGCACGTTAAAGCATCTGCTGCCGGACCTCGACATCACCGCGGTGGAAATCGACGGCGAAATGATCGACCTCGCGCGGCAATACATGCACCTGGATGACATCGGGGCCAGGGTCATCACGGGCGACGCCTACGCCTGGCTGCTGCGCAACCGGCAGAAGTTCGATGTCATCTTTGACGATGTGTATGGCGTGACGCACGATGATGTCATCCGCCCCGGCATTTACACTCCGGAACTCCTCGCCGCGCTCCAGCGCAGCCTGCACAGAGACGGCGTCTTTGGGTCCAATCTCGTCATCGGCAAAGGCCACCGCAGCATGCAGTCGGCCTTCCGGAAGTTTTGCCTGAGCCACTTCGCCCACGTGCGCTCCATCACCACGGAGGCCAGCCTCAACGAATGCCTCTTGGGCGGCAGTCACCTCAAACCCTGGCGTGAAATTCGCGCGCTCTGCACTCAGTTTAAGGACGACGCGGATTACTTCTTCTGGCGGCGGCTCCGTTCGCGCCGGCTGTCGTAAATGCGATGGCCCTCATCTTCCTCCACCATGCAAATCCCCCTCGAAGACAACTTTGAAGACATCATCGGCAAGGCCCAGAAGGGTCTCGACCTGAATGACGAAGAACTCGCCTTCCGCGCCGGCATTGCCGTTAGTGCGCTGCGGGACATGAAATCCGGCCGCGTGCTGGAAGGCCCGGCACGCTTCGCGGCCCCGCTGCTGGGGCTGCATGTCGAATCGCTGCTCGCCATCGGCCGCGGCACATGGAAGCCCGCACCCGTCACAGTGCCGGGGCTGCTCTGCTTCAATACCGTCTGGGGCGGCATGACGGTGAACAGCTTTGTCGTTTGCGATCCCGTGTCGCTCGCGGCCGTGCTCTTCGATACCGGCGCCGATGCATCACCGGCGCTGGAGGCCATCGCGGCCCAGGGCCTCCGCCTGGAGGCGGTGTATATCACGCACACGCACCCGGACCACATTGCGGACCTCGACCGGGTGCGCGCCGCCTTCCCTGGCATTCCCGTTCGTGTCGGCCGCGGCGAATTGTTCGACAACGCGGAGGCCGTGGACGAGGGCTATACCTTCACGCACGGGGCGCTGCACATCGAAGCCCGCGAAACCTCCGGCCATGCGCGCTGCGGCATGACTTATGTCGTGACCGGCCTGGAGCGCCCGCTGGCCGTCGTGGGCGATGCGCTTTTCGCCGGCAGCATGGGCGGCCCGCGCACCTCATGGTCGCAGGCACTCACCACCAACCGCCGCCGCATTTTCCCGCTGCCGGACAACACCGTTCTCTGCCCCGGACATGGTCCGCTCACCACGGTTGCAGAGGAAAAAGCGCACAATCCATTCTACCCCGAATTCAAACCCTCCACCAACCCAGCTATGAAAGAAAAAATCGCATTCGTCGGAGTCGGCCGCATGGGCGCCAACATGGCCCGCCGCGTTAAGGAAGTCGGCTATCAGGTCACTGCTGTCTATGATGTGAATCAGGCCGCCGCCGCAGAACTGGCCGCCGAAATCGGAGCCACCGCCTGCACCAAACTCGCGGACGTCACCGCTGCTGCAGACATCATCTTCACGGTCGTCACCAATGACGCCGCCATGAAGGCCATCTTCTACCCGGAAGGCGACAACCTCTTCCAGGGAGCCGCCGGCCGCACCTTCATCAACTGCGCCACGCTCTCGCCCGGTCTCCACGTGCAGCTGGAGAAGGACTCCGCCGCCGCCGGTGCCACTAGCATCGAAGGCTGTATGGCCAGCAGTATTCCCCAGGCGCGTCAGGGCACGCTCCAGCTCATGATCGGCGGCAGCAAAGAGGTCTTCGACCGCGTTGAGCCCCTGCTCAAACAAATGAGCGCGGTGCTCACTTATGTCGGGCCGGCGGGCAAAGCCGCGGAGGTGAAGGCCCTCGTCAATATGGTGATGAACATCAATACCGCCGCGCTCGCCGAAGGCCTCGGCCTCGGTGCCGCGCTCGGGCTCGACCTCGAAATGCTCAGCCAGGTCTTCAGCGTCACCGGTGCCAACAGCCGTGTGCTGCAGACCGATGGCGAGGACATGCTCAACCGCGAGCACTCATGCTACTTCAGCGCCGAACATGCTGCCAAAGACAGCAACATCGCCCTCGCGCTCGCCAAAGAAAAAGGCCTCAACCTGCCGCTCGCCGCCGCCACCGCCGCGCAGTACGAACGCATGGTCGCCGAGGGCCTGGGCGAACTCGACAAGTCCGGCATTGCCGAACTCACCTTCCCCGGCCGCCACGCCCACCCTGCCAGCTAGCGCGCCATGCTCCGGGTATTCCCTATCGCTTTGCTCCTGAGCGCCACCGCCACCGCACAGGACACCACGGAAGCCGACAAGCGCATCGTGCAAACGGTGCAGCGCCTCGCCACTTTTGACTACTCCAAAGCCAGCCAGAAGACGTGCGACGCCATTGACCGCTATCTGACCGCCAATGCCGGCAGTGAGGAATACTTCCAGCTCATCGCCAAATACCGCATCACCGGGCAAACCGACAGCCTAATCCGGCTCGCCTCCGCTGCGGACTCCGGAGCCAAGGCCGGGCAGGCCGTAAAGCTGCTCTTTGAGCTTGGTCAGGAAGCGGCTGTGCAGGGCAAGCTCACCACGCAGCCACCCGCAGAGGCCGCTATCCTCATCGAAGCCGCCGCCAGTGTCGGCAGCCGCGAGACCACGGCCTTTGCCGTCAGTGTGCTCACGGCCCCGGCTACACCAGCCACGCTGGCGGAGGCTGCGCTCAAAGGCCTCGGCAAAAATACCGCCGGACAGCATGCCCTGCTCACCGCAGCCACTACCGGCACCCTGCCCGCAGCGCTTAAGCCCGCAGCCGCCGCGCTCCTCGCCACTTCTACCGAGGAGGCCATCCGCACTCAGGCGGCCACCGTCCTGCCCATGAGTCAGGATGGCGGGGACTTCAAAATCGCCGAACTCGCCGCGAAAGCCGGCGACGCCGCCAAAGGACAAACGGTCTTCATGAGTTACTGCTTCACCTGCCATCAGGTGAATGGAGCCGGCATTGACTTCGGCCCGGCCCTCAGTGAAATCGGCAGCAAGCTCGCCAAAGAGGCGCTCTACGATTCCATCATCAATCCCAGCACCGGCATCAGCTTTGGCTATGAAGGCTGGGACATCAAAATGAAGGACGGGAACCAGTTCCTCGGCATCATCGCCAGCGAAACCGACAGCGAAATCGCCCTCAAGGTCCCTGGCGGCATCGTCCAAAAGTGCGACAAGGTGAACATTACCTCCCGGGACAAACTCAAAGTCTCCCTCATGACTCCCAACCTTCACACCGTCATGAGCCGCGAAGACCTCGTGAACCTGGTGGAGTATCTCACTTCCCTCAAAAAGAAGCCCTGAAGCGGAAGGCTGCAAATGGTGCGCGCTGCAGGGTTCGAACCTGCGACCCCATCCGTGTGAAGGATGTGCTCTACCGCTGAGCTAAGCGCGCGGGGTGTTGTGGGGCGCGAGTATTCCCAGGCGCGGGACGCACGCAACTGGGAATTGGGCTGTGTCACAGATTTCTCTCTGCTGCCGTCAGGATGTACGGGAGCACTTGCAAGGCTGGCACGCTGCCTGCACAGATCGGGCCTCACATTCCCATCCCCATGCTGACGCTCGCCCGGCCGCAAAAGCGCGCTCTGACGCAATCTCTGGAGGAGGTGGCGGCTTCGCTCCGGCACCTTCCGGGATTTGTCTGGCTGGATACCAGCGGACGCTGCCCGGAGGTGGACCGCGACGGGGCGGTATCGCTGCTGGCAGCCTGCCCTCTAGAGCTGGTGCGCGGGCACATTTCCAATATAGAGCCGCTGGAGCGGGCCGCGGCGCGGCTGACGGGGAATCCTGCGGCTTCGGTGGACTGGGGATTGCCGCTGAATGGGTTGATCGGAGCGGTGGACTACGATGGGACCTACTGTTTTGGGCTCTACAGTCAGGTGGTGATCTACCGGCACCGGAGCGGTGAGTGGTTTGAAACCGGGGACCTCCTCAGCCTGGCGCGGAGCGATGCCGCGTTGCCGGACGCGCCGGGGGTGGCGCTGGAGCCGGAGCTGGAAGCAGCGCAGTTTGAGCGGATGGTGGCGGAGGCCCAGGAGTTCATCGCGGCGGGGGACATTTATCAGGTGAATCTGGCGCACCGGTTTTCCGCGGCGTGGCCGGCGGGGGGCGATCCGTTTGCGCTGTATCAGCGGCTGCGGGAGACGAGCCCGGCCCCGCATGCGGCGTATTTGGCTCTGGGCGGGCGGACGGTGCTGTCTTCATCGCCGGAGTCGTTTTTGAAGATATCGGGCACGATGATCCGGACGCGTCCGATCAAGGGGACAAGGCCCCGGTTTGCGGACCCGGTGGCGGATGCGGCTTCGCTCCGGGAATTGATTACCAGCCCGAAGGAGCGCGCGGAGCTGGTGATGATCACGGATTTGCTGCGGAATGACCTCGGCATGGTGTGCGAATACGGCAGCATGCAGGTCACCGGATTGCTCCAGCCGGAGACCTACGAGCAGGTGCACCACCTTGTTTCCACGGTGCAGGGCACGTTGCGGCCGGGTGTTTCCCATGCGCAGGCGCTGGCAGCGTGTTTCCCGGGCGGGTCCATCACCGGAGCGCCGAAGAAGCGGGCGCGGGAGATCATCGCGGCGCTGGAGCCCGTTCCGCGGGGCCTCTACACCGGGGCCATCGGGTTCCTCGGATCAAACGGGGAGAGCCATTTCAGCATCGCCATCCGCACCCTGTGCGTGGAGGATGGCCGGGCGCATTTCCATGCCGGTGCCGGGATCGTGGCGGATTCCGTGCCCCGGGAGGAGTGGCGGGAGACGCTGCTCAAGGCCGCGGGTATCCTGGCTGCCGCGGGGGCACGGAACTAAAACCGCGACAGGGGCACCGGCGTTCCCCTGGGGTAAAAATCAGGAAATCCCCGATGCCAAAGAAGTTGCCCTCAAAGGGGAAACGCAGTTTATTTGAAAAGAAAACCCCACGCATCCCACTCCCCCGACTTATGAGTTTCCGTCTGCTCGTTCCCGCCACCATCTGTGTCCTGGCCTCCGCAGCCTCTGTGCGCGCGGATGACATCAGCCAGCGTATCGACGCCCTCATCGAAGAAGGCTACAAGGCCCAGAAGATCACGCCGAATGCGCCGGTCACCGACGAAGTCTTCGTCCGGCGGATTTATCTTGATGTCATCGGGCGCATCCCGTCCCAGGAGGAGGCCCGCGCGTTTCTCGACTCCAGTGAACCCGGAAAGCGGGCGAAGATGATCGACCAGCTGCTGGACTCCGAGGGCTTTGTCAGCCACACCTTCAACTGGTGGGCAGACATCCTGCGCGTGCAGAGCGGCATGCAGGGTGAGGCCGGCCAAGCCTACGCCGAGTGGATCAAGGATTCCATCCGCAACAACAAGCCCTACGATCAATTCGTGCGCGACCTCGTTACCTCGGAAGGCTACATCTGGGACAACGGAGCGGTGGGCTACTACATCCGCGACGCCGGCATGCCGCTGGATAACATGTCGAATACGACCCAGATTTTCCTCGGCACCCGTCTCGCCTGCGCCCAGTGCCACAATCACCCGTTCGATAAGTGGACACAGAAGGACTACTACGAAATGGCAGCGTTCACTTACAACGTGGACACTCAGGCCATCGCCAGCAAAGGGATTCAGAAAGACCTCGAGGAGTTTAACAAGAACCTCGGCAAGCGCTCCATGCGCCGCACGCCGGAACGCGAAAAGCAGGCCATGCGCCGCATTGTGGACGGCATCCTCGACCCGCTCAAAAACGGGGTGAGCACCTCCAGCATGGAGCTGAAACTGCCCAACGACTACAAATACGACGACGCCAAACCCGGCGAAGTGGTGGAGCCGCATACCATGTTCGGCAAGAACGTCACCACCAAGCGCGAAGCCCGCGCCGCCTACGCGCAGTGGATGACCGGCGTGGACAATCCGCGCTTTGCCTCCGTGATCACCAACCGCCTCTGGAAGCGTGCCATGGGCATGGGACTCGTGGAGCCGGCGGATGACTTCAAAGACGACACCGAGGCATCCAATCCGCAGCTGCTGAAATATCTCTCTGGTCAGCTCACGAATGCGAAGTTCGATACGAAGAAAATCCTGCGCGCCATCTACAATACCCGCACCTACCAGCGCGCCACCACGACGGCCGATGTGCCCGAGGACAAGCCCTACTACTTCCCTGGCCCTGTGCTCCGCCGCATGAGCGCTGAGCAAATCTGGGACAGCATCACCACCCTCGTCATTCCCGATCCGGACAAGCGCCTGCGCGGTGCCGGCTACAAGGCGACCCTGGCCAACATGAAAAAGGAATCCGAAATGATCGAGAAGGCGACCGGCAGCGACATCATCAAAATCGCGGAGAAATATGCCGACCAGGACTTTGATCTCGAACTCAAAGCCGGGGCGGCCCGCGAAAAGCTGAACAAAGCCCGCGAGGCCAACGACGCCAAGGCCACCGCCGAAGCCCAAAAGGCCCTCAATGAAGCCAACACGGCACGGGACAATCTGGAAATCGCCGCCCGCAATGAACTGCTGAAGATGACGGCGGAGAAAACCAAGAGCCAGTTTGTCAGCGCCGTGAAGACACCCGGGGCCAACATGATGGAGGAAAAGAAGATGGCTCCCGCGATGGATGAACAAACCTACCGTCAGTGGGACGGCTTCGGCGATGAGTTCTTCCGCGCCTCGGAGCTTCCCTCCCCTGCCCCCGGCGGCCACTTCCTGCGCGAGTTTGGTCAGTCGAACCGCGAGATCATTGAGAACTCCGTGCAGGAGGCCACCGTCAGCCAGGCATTGAACCTCATGAACGGCCCGCTGTTTGACAAGCTCATGATGGAAAAAACCCAGCTCATGCAGCGCTTTTCCGGTGCCTCGAACGACGAGGGCCGCATCAATGCGATCTTCTACACCCTCTTCGCCCGCAAAGCCACGGATGTGGAGAAAGCCATCGTCCTCGAAACCGTCGCCGAGAAAGGCAAAGACGGCTGGAAGGACGTGATCTGGGCGCTTCTCAACACCCGCGAATTCGTTTTCATTCAATAATCCCATCACTCAAACCAACCAGCAAAGCCCATCCCCACTGAATCCTATGAACGACTCCTTCCTTCGCCAAACTGACGAACTGAGCCGCCGCCGGTTCATGAACTACGCCAGCAAATCACTGCTCGGCGTGAGTGTCATCCCCTCCATGCTGCCCATGGCCAGCCGCGCCGCCGGGAACACCGCCGCCGCTCCGGCAGCCACTCCCGGCCGCAAGCCGACCGCCCGGAACATCATTTATCTCTACATGTCCGGCGGCATGACCCACGTGGACACCTTCGACCCGAAGCCCCAGGCCGGGGAAAAGGTAACCGGTCCCGCCAAGGCCATCAGCACTGTGGCCGACGGCGTGCAGGTTTCCGAGTATCTTCCGATGATCGCGAAGCAGATGGACAAGATCTGTCTCGTCCGCGGTCTCACCACAACTCAAGGCGCGCACGAGCAGGGGAATTACTTCATGCACAGCAGCTACACCATGCGCGGCACCATCCAGCACCCGGGCATCGGTGCCTGGCTGCTCCGCATGGAAGGCAAGACCAACCGCACCCTCCCGGGCAGTGTCTGCATCGGCGGCGGAGCGAACGGCGGCGGCGCCGGCTTCATGGAAAGCAAGTATGCCCCGCTCTATGTGGGCAGCCCGAATGATGGCGTGCCGAACAGCAAGTCCCGCGTAGGCACGAACCAGTTCAACGACCGCCTCATGCTCTCGAACAAGTTCGACCAGGCGTTCCACAGCAAGTATGATGTGAAGAAGGTGCGCGCCTACACCGACATGTATGATGACGCCGTCCGCCTCATGCGCTCGGAAGACCTCAAGGCCTTCAACCTGAACCTCGAAGACCAGAAGGTCCGCGAGGAATACGGCCAGAATGGATTCGGTCAGGGCTGTCTCCTTGCCCGCCGTCTCATCGAAAACGACGTGCGCCACGTGGAAGTCACCCTCGGTGGCTGGGACACGCACAACAACAACTTCCAGGCCGTGCAAAACCTCGGTGCCACTCTCGACCAGGCCGTTTCTGCGCTCCTCGTGGACCTCGACCGCCGCGGGATGCTGGAGGAAACCATGGTCGTGCTGACCACGGAGTTCGGCCGCACACCTTATGTGAACGAAAACGACGGCCGCGACCACTTCCCGAAAGCCTTCTCCGGCTTCATCGCAGGCGGCGGCGTGAAGGGCGGTCAGGCTTACGGCAAGACCAACGAGCACGCCACGGACGTCGTTGAAGGCAAGATGACCCCGCCGGACTTCAACGCCACCATCGCCTACGGCCTCGGCCTCCCGCTGGATGAAGTCATCTACAGCCCGAGCAAGCGTCCGTTCACCATCGCCGACAAGGGCGCTCCGGTGACACAGATCTTCGGCTAATCCTCATTCATCAGATCGTTCCGGACAGGGCAGCGGGTGTCACCGCTGCCCTGTTCGTTTTTGGAGTCCTGACTTCAGGCCGCGGGATTTGTTTGAGGCTCCTTTCCAGGATACAGGATCGAAGCGTTTCCTGGAACTCCGCCTAGTCCCGGAAAGGAAAGCCAGTGGACAGCCACAGCGGCCAGTGAACCAGCATAGCGTAAGGCACATGCAGACCAGCGAACTTCCCTACATAATCGAACTGTGAAACCAGCCGTGCCCGGCATCCCAAAGTGATCAGAAAGGGGACTACAAGCAGACCGAGGAATGCGGGATCGATGAACCTGCCCGCGCTCCACTCAAAGTTTCCTACATAGCGAATGGGTAAGGCTTGAGGATGGCTGTCGAGCCATGCCGACAGACTGAGGACGGCATCGAGATTTGCCGCGTAGAGCAGCAATGCAGGCAGTGGAATGAGCATTCTGCGCCACCACGACAGTCGCTTACCACAAACCCGCTCAGCCCACGCTTCCAGCATCCGGAAAAGCAGCAGGCTCAACGCGACATTCCAGAGAAGAAGCAATGCATGGCCCGGACCGGGAATGGAAAAATGGAGCGCGTCCATGCTCGCGTGGGTCGCTTACGCCTCGCGGAGGAACTTATCCTTGAGGTAGGCGAGGTGGTGGGATGCCTGGGTGGCTTCGCCGGTGGCGTGACGCATGAGGTCGGGAGCGGAATAGCGGCGGCCGTGGGCGTGAATGTTGGTGCGCAGCCACTGAAGGAGGATGCGGTATTGCCCGCTGGCGAGCGAGACATCGAGGTCCGGATGCGCGCGGCGCGCGGCGGCCATGAGCTGCGAGGCATTGAGATTCCCCAGGGTGTAGGTGGCGAAGTAACCAAACCCGCCAAAGCTCCAGTGGATGTCCTGGAGACACCCGCGGGCGGCATCCGGCACGGTGAGGCCGAGGAGTTCGCGGAACTTCTCATTCCATGCGCCCGGGATGTCGCGCACCGGCAGCTCGCCGTTGATGACGCGGCGCTCGATTTCAAAGCGCAGGATGATGTGGAGGTCGTAGGTGACCTCGTCGGCATCCACGCGGATGAAGCTGGGCGAGACGCGGCGCGCGGCTGCGGCGACCTGCGCCGGAGTGAAGCGCGCGAGGTGGGGGAAGTGATGCGCGGCGCGCGGCATCCAGTGTTCCCAAAAGGCCTCGCTGCCGCCGATGTGATTTTCCCACAGGCGGCTCTGGCTCTCATGAATGCCGAGCGAGCAGGCGTCGCCGAGAGGCAGGCCCCATTCCTCCTGATTCAGCCCCTGATCGTAGAGCCCGTGGCCGGCCTCGTGCAGCACGCCGTAGAGTGAGGAGAGGAAATCTGCGGTGTCGTAGCGCGTCGTGAGGCGGGTGTCGCCAGGGCCGAGGCCGGTGCAAAACGGATGCGTGGTGGTGTCGATACGGCCGGCCTGGAAGTCGAACCCGAAGGCTTCGGCGACCTCGCGATTGAATGCCTGCTGCGCAGCGACCGGGTATTCCCCGGCGAGGAGATCCGCAGGCTGCCGCGCCGCGATTTCCGCCGCCGGTCCCACCAGTGCGGATACTTCCGGTCCCAGCCGGGCAAAAAGGGCGGCGATGTCCTCCGTGCGGGCACCGGGCTCGTATTCATCCAGCAGCGCGTCGTAGCGGCACGCCGACCAGCCAAGGCGGTCGGCCTTTTCCTGGACAAGGCGGACGAGCTTTTCCAGCATGGGCTGGTAGTGCGCGAAATCGGAACGCCGGCGGGCCTCGGCCCAGACGTGAGTCGCCTGCGCCGTGGTGCGGGTGAGTTCCTCCACGAAATCCTGCGGCAGCCGGGTGGCGAGATCATAATCCCGGCGCCAGCCGCGGACATTCACGCCTTCCGTGGACTCCGGCGCGTAGCCTGCGGCTTCCGCCTCAGCCAGCCAGGTGCCGACTTGCGGAGCCGTAGCCAGCCGGTGCTGCTGGCCGCTGAGCCAGGCCAGTTGCTCGCCGCGCCAGTGCGCCGCCTTTTCCGGAAGATAGGTTTCCTGATCCCAGCCCAGCACGCCATTGGTGCTGCGGACGAGAGAGACTTCGCGGAAGCGCTGATGCAGGAGTTGGTAGGGTGTAGGCGTGCTCATTTCCCGGCTGCCGTGGAATGGATTCGCGTCCGGAGCAACAGAGCAGCCACAGCTGCGCGCCGCGGCTTTAGACTTGAGCCAGGCCAAGCCCCGGCCTAGATCAAAGCGCATGGAACAAGCCACCATCCTCATCGTCGATGACGAAAAGCACACCCGCGACGGACTGCGTCTCTCGCTGGAGGACGACTACGACGTTTACGTCGCCTCCGACCGTGCCGAGGCCATGGAGGTGCTGAAGAATGAACGTGTGGATGTGATGGTGACCGATCTGCGGCTGGGGGCAGACGATGGCATGAAGCTCATCGAAGAAGCCCTCGCCATGCCGCACAAGCCGGTGGTTATCATGATGACGGCCTACGGCAGCGTGGACACGGCTGTAGAGGCCATGCGGCGCGGGGCGTATCATTTTGTCACCAAGCCGCTGAACATCGAGGAGCTGGACCTGCTCATAAAGCGCGCCCAGCGCAGCCGCACGCTGGAGAGTGAGAATGTCTCGCTGAAACGTCAGGTGGATGAGAAATACGGGCTCGACCGCCTGCTGGGGGACTCCGAGCCGATGAAGCGGGTGTTCGAAACCATCCAGCAGGTGGCGCCTTCCCGTGCCACGGTGCTCATTGGGGGGGAAAGCGGCACGGGGAAGGAACTCGTGGCGCATGCCATTCACAACCTCAGCGGGCGGCCGAAGGCGAAACTCGTCATCGTGCACTGTGCCGCGCTGAGCCCGCAGTTGCTGGAGAGTGAACTCTTTGGCCACGAACGCGGGGCCTTCACCGGCGCACTGGAGCGGCGCATCGGACGCTTTGAAATGGCGGACGGCGGCACGCTCTTCCTCGACGAGATCGGCGAGATTGATCAGGCCACGCAGGTGAAGCTGCTGCGCGCCCTCGGCGAGCGCACGGTGGAGCGCGTGGGCGGCAGCAGCCCTATCAAGGTGGATGTGCGCGTGGTGGCGGCGACGAACAAGAACCTGGCAAAGATGGTGGAGGACGGGAAATTCCGTGAGGACCTCTACTTCCGCCTGAACGTCGTGAACGTCCACCTGCCGCCGCTGCGGGAGCGTCCGTCTGACATTCCGGTGCTGGCGCGCGCCTTCCTCCGGGAGTTTACGAAGGAGAACAAAAAGGAAGTGCGGGAGATTTCGCCGGATGCCATGGACCTGCTGACAACCTTCCCGTGGCCGGGCAATGTGCGCGAACTGCGCACGGCCATCGAGCACGGCGTGGTGATGAGCAGCGGCACGAAACTCACGCTGCGTCACCTGCCGGCCAGCCTGCGCGCCGCACCGCTGGTGCTGCCGGGTTCCCGTCCCGCCGCAGAGGCCGCGCCCGCAGAGGCCGCCCCCAGCTGCAAGCTGTCAGGGCCGCCGGCCTTTCCGGAAAGCCTCAACCTGCAGGAGATGGAGAATCTCTTCGTCCGCGAAGCGCTCCGGCGCAGCGGGGAAAACCGCAGCGCCGCCGCCAAAATGCTCGGCATCAGCCGCCGCACCCTGCACCGCAAGCTGCGCGAACTGGGGCTCGTGGACGAATCCGACGACGCGGAGGATTGACCGCCGCGGCAGAACGTGAAATGAAAAGGAAAGCCCGCGCCGCAGCGCCGGGTGAACCGTTTTCCCTCCCCCATGTCGCAGGAACCCCGTCCCTCCACGTCTCCCTCCAACTCTCCGAATGGCCCGCGCCACCGCCAGCGCCGCCGACCCCGGCAGCGCGGCCCCCGGCAGAATGGTGACGCCCCGCCGCGTCAGGAGGAGCGCCGCGACAACCGCCAGCGGCCCCGGCATTCCCAAAAGCAAAAGCCGCGCGACGACCGCCGGCCCCGCCGCGAGGAGAAGCCCCGGCGCGCACCCTCAACTCCCGCAACAAAGACCACGCTCGCCCAGAAGCTCGTTCGCCTGCTCACACTCGGCCTCGTCAAGCCGAAGCCCAAAACCGGCAGCCGTGACGCTGACCTCGGGTCGCGCCCGACCCGCGCTCCCAAGGTGCATCCGGCAGTGGCTCCAGTGGACCTAGAAACGATCACGGGACCGCGTTTGTTTGTGGGAAATCTGCATTACAGAGCGACCGAGAGCGACCTGCGCGATCTCTTCGGCGGCATTGGCAAAGTGGCGGGCACAGACATCGTTTACAGCAGCCGCACGTATCAGTCGAAGGGCTGCGGATTTGTCGAAATGATGAGCGTCATCGATGCCCGCCGCGCCGTGGAGGAACTGCACGGCCAGCTCTTCATGGGACGCCCGCTCATGCTCGGCCCCGCGCTCCCCAGCGGTGAAGATGAACGCGAGAAGGACGACGATGCAGCCGCACCACCGGTGTCATGAAAGTGTCGCTGCATTCGCTGCACAAGCAGTTCGGCCTTCTGCGGGTGCTGCATGAAGTCTCCGCGGACTTCAGGCCTGGTGCGGTAACAGCACTGCTCGGTGCCAACGGCGCGGGAAAAACCACGCTGCTCCGCTGTTTGTCAGGACTGTCCTCCGGCGACTCCGGCAGTGTGCAACTGGATGGCGAAGTCCTGAATCCCGGGCGGCTCGACCTGCGGCGGCGGCTCCTGTTCCTGCCGGACTTCCCGCCCTGCATGCCCGGCAACAGCATCCTGGAGCACGTGGCGCTGCATTTGAATCTCTGGGAAGTAACGCGCCCGGGCGTGGAGGATCAGGTGGCGCAGTGGATCGACGAACTGCACCTCACCGCCTTTGCCGAAAAGTCAGTGGGCTCGCTCTCGCGCGGCCAGCGCTACAAGGCATCACTGCTCGCGCTGCTGGCGGTGGACCCAGAACTATGGTTGCTCGACGAGCCATTCGCCTCGGGCATGGATGCCGGCGGGCTGGCGATATTCCGGCGGGAAGCCCGCGCTGCGGCTGAACGCGGACGCACCGTGATCTACAGCACGCAAATCGTGGAGCTGGCCGCAGGATTCTCCGACTGCATCGGCATCGCGGGAGGCGGGAGGCTGCGATTGTTCGATACCGCTGCGGACTTCGAACGCGAGCCGGCAAAAATCGAGCAACAGGTTATGGCCGTATGAGTATGCTCGTGAACCGCCGGACGCTTCGGGACCTGCGCCGCGCACACTTCCGGCGGAATCCGCAGGCACCGCGGTTCACCCGCGTCCGCCATGCACTCGTCAGGCTGCCAGGACGACTCTGGCGCACCGGAATCTTCTCGATTCTCTTTGTGATGGGCGTCCTCATCTTCCTCGGGGGCGGTGTCGTGGAAGACAAAGGCCAGCCGATGCAGGCAGCCTCGGGATACTTTGCGGCCAAATGGACACTCTGCGGACTGTGGCTGGCGAGCCTGCTTCAGACGGCAGCCCGCGAACGCCCGGAGGTGCCGGAATTCCTCTGCCTCGCCCCGGTGAAGCCAGAGTTACTGGGACGCCGGGCGCGGCGTTTGGCCGTGCGGGAAGTGTTGAAGATCCTCGCCGCCTTCACCGCAGCGACTGTGCTCATCACCGCTATTGGCACCATGTCCCGTCTCGCACCGGGCCTCCTGTTCCACTGGTGGCTGCTGTCGATGGCGACACTGTCACTGTGGGTGCATCTCATGGCCGTGGCCGCCTGCGCTCCTGCTCTGCGCCGCGCCGTGACACGCTGCCCATGGAAACTCCCGCACGGGCCAAAATCCATCCTCATCCTGATCCTCGTGGCCGGCTTCATCATGCTCATCGGCGCTCCGTTTGGACTGGCCGGAAAGCACAGCGGATGGTTCATCCCGCCCGGCAATGCGATGGCCGCAGTCTTTCCCGCGGCCGGCCTG
>Ga0315905_10003501_pt1 | contig 16187 bp, 43 predicted proteins | sample LakEriMetagenome_5_FD_203522 | JGI IMG/M metagenome (GOLD analysis project Ga0315905, IMG submission 203522) | Freshwater fungal communities from buoy surface, Lake Erie, Ohio, United States - Buoy 4 MA121 | ecosystem: Environmental > Aquatic > Freshwater > Lake | place: USA: Lake Erie, Ohio... | reverse complement strand
TTCCACCCGTTTTCAAGTGAAGTATATGATAAGTTTATAGAAAAGAATATTAAGATCATTAATCAAACTAACTCTTATATTGTCTTTGTTTCTCCACAAGAATATGATCTATCTAAAGTAGTTGACAAGGATATTGTATTTAGCTCAATATCAGTATGTATATATAAATAAAATATAAAGTCCCATTAGGACCCATGCAAATATTGCGACTGATTTATAGAGCTGAGAGTTCTTCATTGTCTATATCTTCATTTAGGTCAAAATCAAAGATTTCTCTTTCGCCCGCCCAATTTAAAAATTTAGAGAGCATAGCTCCAGAAAGAATTGCTGTCGCAATTAGAAACATTAATGCCCATACTTTTTTCATATATATCCTAGTTGACTGAGATTATTAGTATCGATATAATGATTACTAATACAATACAAACTGATCTTACTTTTTTTCTTCTTGGCCATTCTTGAGGTACCTTTACGTTATCCATTTTCTACTCCTTTGTAGGGATAATCGGATTTGAACCGATAGTCGATTGTATATAAGACAATTGCTTTAACCAGATTAAGCTATATCCCCTAGGGACTAGCGTATTCGGCTTGCTACTAATTTTTCAATGCAAGATGTGCAAAAGTTCTCAAGTATGCCTTTAGCGTTAATACGCTCAACATACTTTGGGTTTTCACAAAAGTCACATTTCATAAATCTATTGTACTATATATTTCAGTTGACTGCAATATATCTCTATACTGAATGTATTCTTTATAAAATAAGTTAATGTCGACATTATTCCTAACGAGCTCGTCTATTTTATTTCTTGATTCAGTTTTATCTCTAGGTGACCTATTTGCCAATTTTGATTTTTTAATTCCTTCAAATACTTCTGCGCTAAGGTTGCTATTTAGATTTGAATGATCTATTTCTATATCAAAAAAATTTGATACTTTTTTTACAAAGCCAATTGGATTAAGGCTCAAGAATTCAAAAGTTGAAGAAAATAATATTTTTTTATTTCTAGCTCTTTTTAAAAATTCATAATATTTATGTGTATAAAGATTTATTTCATTCACCACATCATCAATGTTTTTTATGCTTATTTTCCGATCTCCCATTGAATCATGGTTAACTGTATCTAGATGTCTTTCTGTGGCTGATGCTATGCAGTCGTAAGGATTTCTTAATAAAAATATCCGATTCCCATCTTTATCTAAATCTTTCCACTTGTGAGATACGCCATCTATTTGGCATTTAAGAGTTTGATTTAATAAAAAAATTGCAAAAGTATTTCCTGACCCTGGAGGAGAAATAAATTTTATGTCTTGCATATTTTATATTCTAGTCAACTGCAATACAGATTTACTAATAAATAGATCATATATCTTTGCCCAGTATTCTTTCTTTAGAGCATCTTTCTTTTTGTTATGCCATGGCTGATCTAATGGAACTACATCTGTAGCATAATCTATTGTGAACTCTTGAATTCCCACCGCATCTTTAATTTCTTGCTGAGTAATAGGAGTTAGCATATTGTGTTGCTGAGTATATTCTTTTAATGCCCCGCAAAAAATATTATTTTGATTTTGTCTATCTTCGTAGGTAAAAGTAGGAGAAATTCCATCATATTTTAATAGCATCTCTGTAAATTGTGGAAGTGGTTCTATTATTTGGATAACAGAATTTTTATAGTAGCTTCTAACTCTATCTAGCATCTGATATGCATCTTCTTTAGCATTATTGTAGTCAACTAGTCTTTGTCTGATATCTACATATCCTAGCCATATTAAAACTAAGTCTGGATCTTTAAATTCGTTGAAATCCCTTATCCACCATTCCTGTGGTTTATCAATATATAGGTTTACGTTTTCTAAACCTTCCGATTTTTTATTTTCTGCTGAATATACTTCTGGATTAAAGGACCAAGCTGTAAGTCCTGCCATTCCCCAGGCTTTAAATTCTACTGGAGCTGTATCTGGATCCCAATGTTCCCAAACTCTGGTTGTATGGCAATCGCCTATTAAATATACTTTTTTCATACTTTATTGTATCATTCTATATATCACTTGATCTTAGGTCTTAGGTCTATATATTTAATATTTATTATTTATTGATTTACTGACCCCCCGACCCCCCTAGAAAAATTATACAATTATTATTTTCGATGTCAAGCTTTTTGATCCCCCACTTTCATATTTGAGAAAATGTTAATATATTTTTAATTTGTATGATACACACATTCTGGAGAAACGGACAAAACGGATAGACCGCACATATTGAGCGTGAGCATACGGGCAATGTGACGACTATCACAAAGTATTTTTTCAATATGTCCCTAATGTCCGTTTTGCGACTTGATAAATGTCAGACCCCCATGCAATAATTAAGGTATAACAACAAAGAAAGGAGTCACAATGACTCAACTAACTGAACAACTATTCAGCACTATCGTGCATGAATACCACAATGGGGGCGTGTCCTCATCTTATGGATTAGATACATACACACGCAAGCAAGTGCTTGCCTACCTTATCCGCTCTAAGGGTTGCGAGTGTATCGCTTGCATCTAATGTGATGCGAATCACTTAGACACAACCCCCTAAGTCCCACTATTTGTCAGACTTATCCGCTACAATTCCATACATAAGAAACTAAAGAAAGAAGAACGAAATGTCATACGCATACAATACCAACACTAACTCAATCTCTAAGTGGGACACTATCCAATTAGATGTCGCAGACGCATACGCATACTTAGATGAAGAAGAGCAAGAGCAACCGCCACTAGATGACTTTGATGATGAAGATGATGAGCAACTAGCAAAACTATTCGCACTAACTTGGGAGAACTAATAATGACTATCACTTACACACTATGGCAAGGTAGCCAACTACTAGCAGTAAATCAAAAGGCTAATAAGCCTGAAGAAATCTTAGCGGTAATCGCTGAACTAAATAAACTAGGTAAGGGATTCACTTACAACATTAGAGAAGTAGAGGTAAAGTAATGACTATCGAACTAAATGGATACGGCTTAATGATTGACCTAGGAGATTTCCTCTATGTATCTCTATCGTGGGCGTTTATTATCTTGTCGGTGGTAGGTGTTACACTTTATAAGGTAATCAAGAGAAAGAAGAATAAGTAATGACTACTAATCGCATACTAACTACGCTAGTCCAATTAGGTATCGGGATCCCCGCCCTAATTATGCTCCGCCTAGTAATCCGTGACCTAATTCACAATAAATTAGAGTAGCGCTACGGCGTGTCGGCTTGACAAGATCAAGCTGGCCCGCAATAAGGCACGGGGTCGGGCGTGTCGTTAAGACGGTGATAAAAATCACCCTGGATTTTGCGGCGTGTCGATTTGACAGACAATTCGGACATTTTTATGTGATTAGTATCACACGCCTTGAGCGTCTTACTATATGGAATTACTGGCTAGTAGGTAGATAAATGTCGGTGCTATCGGCTATAATACTTACATAACAACAACGAAAGGTGGCTCACTATGGCTACACTATATCCTCTCCGCTCTGTATGCGGAAACACCACTTCATATGTCGACGCTTTCGATATTAACTACAACCCTCACGGGTCTATCTGTTGCGATAATTGCAATTCAATTTTAATCTGCCGTAAGGCGTGGGATTTCTTATACAAGGGAGTTAAATAATGACAAAATACAATGTGCTTATTTCTTATGTCGTAGAGGCAGATAGCGAAATATCTGCCGTGTTCGCTCTTAATAAATCGCTATACACACTTAGCGAAACCGAATTAGAAAAGTTTAATGCGTTTAAAGTTGAGGAGATTAACTAATGGGATATATCGAATTTTTCAAGATAGATGAAAACGGTGCTGGCTGGGTTTCATTTGACGAATTACCAGAAGAAAAAAAGTTAGATATTGAAATAGAATTATTTCAAGAAGGGGCGTTGTAATGACTAAGAAAGACTATGAGCGTTTTGCTTATTTATTTAATTCAATGCATCACGGATTTCCCGCCGAGATGTTTAGCTATGAGGCTAAAAAGTTTCTCGTAAATAATATGTGCGACATATTTGAAAATGACAATCCACGATTTGACCGAATGAAATTTAAGGAGGCTGTATATGCAGAACGATAAAGACCCATTCGGATTTGCTAACGCAATTAATTTGGATCACCTAAACTTAGAGCAACTAAAAGAGCTCGAAAAGATTTTAGATAAAATTAAATAAAAGACGGCGTGTCGACTTGACAAAAGTTGATCCGCCCGCAAAAGCACGGGGTCGGGCGTGTCGTTATGAAAGAGTTATAAAACCCCTGGAATTTTGTGAGATTAATCACATTGCCCACGCTCCACATATTGAGATGAACCCTTGCAAAATTAACACTTTGTCAGTCCTATCCGCTATAATATCCACTATAACAACAACGAAAGAAGGTCACTATGAACCTAGATGAATTCAAGGCGCATATCATCGCCACCCGTGAAGCAAGCAAGGCAGAAGCCTTGTCAGTGCTATCTGCTACAATGTCCGTATCAACAACAACGAAAGGTGACAACTAATGTCAGCAAATGTCTATAATGTCGAAAGCCTCTTGGTAGGCAAAATGTATTACTCTAATTCTGTAAAGGGTGAAATTATCTCCGCAGAAAAAAATGATGATGTATGGTATTCCGAGTGCGATACTTACAAGGTGCAGGTGCGCCCTACTAATTCAATTAAAGATACTTACCGCTATGTAGCGGTGAAAGTAGGTGACTAATGAGCCAAGTTATTGACCAAACACAACACTATGAAATTGTAGATAGTTTGTTTGTGTGTTGTGATGAACACCAGTTCCGCTACTATTGCAAATCTTGTAGCGAGTTTATGGGTTGCCAGTTTTGCGAGTTTGACCCTTATGATAAATGTGATGGAGTGGGGTGCTAATGATGAACGACCTAAAAGAAATAATCGCAGTTTCTTGTGATGAGTGTAATGGCGCAGGTTTTATTTTCTTTGGAAGCGACAACAGTTATGATGTCGAGTCTTGCGATTGTGTTGATGACGGCTCTTTATTTATGAACGGAGAAAACGAATAATGTATAAGATAACACTAGCCTATGACGGAAATGCACCACATTGGCAAAAAGACTACGCTAACGAATTTGAGGCGTGGAAAGATTTTTTCGCCTTTACTGATTGGGGATTTGCTAACGAATACTCAACTGTAAATCTTTATAATTCAGAAATGAAATGCTTTACTAAAATTTTCTATCGTGAGGAAAGAAAGGTCGTAGAAGTAAAATGATGACTCGTAAAGATTATGTTTCAACCGCAGAAATTCTAAAGTATGTAAGTAATAAAACTCACCCCGCTGTATTTTCCAAAATGGTAAATGATTTTGCGGAAATGTTTGCAAAAGATAATCCCCGATTTGATGTAACACGATTTCACGAAGCGAGTGGGTATAATGTTCCTAACTTCAGTTCAAGATAAAGTAAAACGCATACAGGAATTGCGTCGCAGTAATGCGGCGCAACCTGTACGCAATAAGAAAAAATATAATCGCAAGATCAAGCATAAGAATAAATATGCAGAGTAGCTAATAAATATGCAGGCCCTCTCTTTTGTGGGGGCTCCATGTGAATTACGACACATTTTAAAAATCCCTGAAAATTTTGGGCGTGTTGCGTAAAAATGTCAGTCCATTCTGCTATACTTGCAACTCAACCAACGAAAGGTCAACTAATGGATAAATTTATTGTTGCTTGCTTAAACTATGAAATCTGTGGCGCTCAAGAAACTTTTGAAATTGAATCAGACTATGAGGTGTATGGCGATGACTATATCTGCGCTGAATGCTATGCGTCTGAGGAAATGGAATTCTTTGAAACTATAGGTTGGTCCGATAGCGACGCTCTTGCGTCTGCGGGACACGGTATGGATGAGGATTACTAATATGTCAGAGGGTCCTGTTATAATCGACTGTTGTATCTGCGGCACCCCTACTGAGGGCCTATGGTTTAATATTGATGATGTAATTACTTGTGAGGAGTGTTGGTAATGAAACTAAAGCGTTCTAATGATAGAAAGGTGGCTAATCTTGTCACAAAAAATGGAAAGCAAGCAGCAATTGCTAATACATTCGGATTACCTGCAGGAAAAGACTATTCATGTCCTGGCGCTACGAGTATCTGCGAAAGTGTTTGCTATGCAGGCAAGCTTGAAAAATTATTCCCAGGAGTAAAGACTAATCTTCTTCACAATTGGGAATTACTCCGTAATGCAGACATGGATACCATGTTGCTATTGCTTGATGAAATGATTGTAGAATTTATTGCAGACTGTGAAAAGAAAGACGCCCCTAAGTTATTCCGTATACACTGGGACGGAGATTTCTTTAGCGATACATATGCATATGCCTGGAAAGTAATTATTACTAACCACCCTGATATCCAATTCTGGGTATATACACGAGTAAAGTCTGCAGCGCTCATCCTTAAGGATGTTTCTAATCTGTCTCTTTACTATTCAACCGACGATGAGAATAAAGAAATTGCATTCGATTTGAAAACTAATTCCCAGGTCCGCCTTGCTTATCTTGGGAAGACATTTGCCGCAACCGAAGACACAATGAAAGAATTAACTGGCAAGCCTGGCGCTAAGTGCCCTGAGAATATGAAGAGTATTCCACTTATTAGCAATGCAGGGTCTGCGTGTGTTTCATGTGGCTTGTGCGTTTATGGTAAAGCCGATATTAGATTTTCTGCGAGTAAAAAATGATAGAAATTATTGGAGCACTGATCGCAATTACATTAATTTTATTTTTATGTTCACCAATTGTGTTAGCTGTGTACATGTGGAATGCGGCCAAGGTTGACACTGATAATGACGGACATGAAGATATTCCAAATCGTTGGTAACGGTGTGTCGAGTTGACAATTGTCAGCTCGGCCCCCAATATTGTGGGGGGTTTTCCACAGGCTTACGACACTTATCCACAACCCCTGAAAATTTGTGATTAATTTCACAAAAGCTGCGACACGCCGATAGCATCCCACAAAATGTCAGTGCCCTAGTGTAAAATACCATTATTCCAACAACGAAAGGTAACTATGTCTAACCTAATGACTATCCCGCACACAGTAACATTCGAGGCAGTAATTGATTTAGATAAAATTGAGTCTAGATTACTTCCTGCGCTATTGTCTTTATCTAAAGATGAAATTACAAAGATGTGTTCAGAAGCAACACACCACGCATTACAAATTGCAGATGTATTATCAGTTGCAAACACTGGCAATTCTTGGGCAGAACTAACAATTAAGGAGAATAACTAATGGGATACACAACAGCGTTAGCACTTGAAGAAGAACTATCATTAGAGGCTGGACTTGCTTATCACTTGCAAGGTAATCATTACCCACCCGTTCCCGTTTCAATGGTGCAACCTTGCATAGATGCTATTGATGCGTTTTATGATGAGGAATACAGCCGAGAGATTAATCTTCCTGAAGGTATCACTTGGCGAGGTCAGACTTCCTGCCCTGCGTCTGCAATAGTAGATGCTCACCACCTAGAGGCGTGGCTTCCACAATACGAAGACTAGAGATCAAAATAGGCGTGTGAGATTACTCACACGCTTATTATCTCAAATAGTAAGATAGGGCTTGATAAATGTCAGACCCTAATGCTACAATACTCACCTACAAAGAAAAGAGGCAAAAATGACAATAGATAACCATCTCTATCAGGTTGGCGATTTATTCACCACCCTAAAGTCAAAGAAAACTGGTGTGATTAAGGAAATCCACCCACAGGCATCTGGCTCGGTGCGTGTGTTACTGGAAATGCCAAGCAAGGAAACTCGCTGGACTTCAGTATCCGCTAAGACCCTTCTAGGCGCATAACCTAGAACGAAACATGGACAGTTTCAGAGAGTGTTCTCGTCCAATGTCGTAAGTAAGAACTCTCTCCCTTCGGGGAAATGTCAGACCCCCCTGCTATACTATCTACAACAACAACCAACCAACGAAAGGTAACAAATGAGCAGAGCAATTACAGTAAAGGTAGCAACACCAAAGGTAATCAAGGCACTAGAAGGCACACTTGCTAAACTAGAGTCAGATTACGCTTCACAAGAAGCAAACGAAGCAAAGTTCCAAAAGAAGCAAGAGGCTTGGAAAAAGGAAATTGGAGATTGGGCTATTAAAAACTTCTCTAAGGCAACTAATCTACGCACATCTTATCGCTCTTGGAATAACACTCTCAATGTTGATTTTGACATCATCACAAAAGAGTCAGCCTTCCCAGTAGAGCCTGAAAAGGACTTTGAGGTTATTCATCAGCACACTTATCGTGAGATGAAAGAGGACATCACAAATGCCCTCACAATTCTTAAAATGACAGATGAGGAAACAGTAAATGCTTCTACAATGAAGCAAATTGCTAAGTATCTCTAAATAATTTGGGGGGCAGAACTAAAGTCCTGAACCCAAACGACCTGAGTAAGTCGCCAAACTGCTCTCCCTTCTGGGACAACTACTAACAAAGGTAATACAATGGCAAATCGTTTCAGAGTAGAAATCTACGATGCAAACAAAGCAAACGACATCACGATTTATTCGGATCAAGGTGTTGATAAAGAATACTTAACTGAATTAGTATTCAGTAACATCAAAAACTTTAGCGGCAAAATCAATGCTTATGTTTTTGATAATGTAAAAAAGAAAAAGACAACTGCAATGTTTCTTGATGAGAGCACAGTTGAATTTAATAAAAACTTAATCAAGAATGCAACAGGAATTGAGTTGGGGAGTTAATCCCCAGCTCGGCCCCTGCTTTTGAGGGGTTATCCACAGCGTTACGACAACCTGTGGAAAACCCTGAAAGTTTGTGAAATTACTCACACCGATCAATTCGGACAAATGACTCTCAAGACTAGTAAATGTCAGCCCCCTATGTTATACTTACAACTAATCAAACGAAAGGTAAAAAATATATGGCTCACAATCTCGAAATCGAAAACGGCGAAGTTGCATTTGCATTGCGTGGCGCACCTGCTTGGCACAATCTAGCAAATCGCATCTTCACACAAGATGAGGAAGTTACAACTGCGACAATGCTTGAAGAGGCAAAGTTGGCAAATTGGAATGTTCGCCTCTCTCCACTAACCGACCACATTTCAGAATCTTGGAATGATGTATCGAATGCATCTCTTGTAATTCGTGATAATCCTTTCAATGGTGGCACTGATGTTCTTGCTACTGTTGGTAAGCGTTACAAGCCTGTGCAGAATGAAGAATTGTTTGCATTCGCTGATGCAATTCACGATGCCAATGCTGATTGCCGTTGGGAATCTGCGGGTTCTCTTAAGAAGGGCAAGGTTGTATTCGGCACTGTTGATATTCCACGCACAATGGTTCTTGACCCACAAGGCGCCAATGATGAAACTAAACTCTATCTAATTGTTTGGACATCACACGATGGTTCTGTTGCTGTTCAGGCAGCCGTTACACCTGTTCGTGTTGTATGCCAAAACACTCTAAACCTTGCAATGAAGAATGCTAAGCAATCTTTCAAGATTCGCCACACGCAATCTGTTGAAGGTCGCATTCAGGTTGCTCGTGAAACTCTTGGGCTTGCTCTTGGATACTTTGATGAATTCGAAGTTCAAGCAAAGGCACTTTACTCACAAGCAATTACCGATGCTGAATTCTCTAAGTTGATTCAGACAATCTATCCTAAGCCAGAAAAAGATGCTAAGGGTGCAATTAAGAAGTGGGAAAATAAAGTTGTTCTCATTGACGATTTGTATCACAACTCACCAACTAACGCCACAATCAAGGGCACAAAGTGGGGTGCATTCAATGCACTTACTGAGCGCCTAGATTACTATCGTTCAGGTCGTGGCAATGGTGAAACTCTTATGGCGGGTGCATCAGGGTTTGACCCAGTTCTAACCGCAGAAAAAAATAAGTTGTATCGAATGGTTGCAACTTTCTAAATAAAAAAATCCTGAGCAAGATTTAAAACTGCTCACCATTTGGTCCATTAGCTCAGTTGGTTAGAGCGCTACCCTGTCACGGTAGAGGTCGACGGTTCAAGTCCGTTATGGATCGCAAATAATATTTATGCATTGATCTGCATAATTATTCGCCCGCAATTGTAAGGGACCTAAAAGTGTGTTACGACTCACAAATAAATTCCCTGGAATCTATAGACAAATGTCAGTGGGGTCCTGTACAATACTCCTATACAACAACGAAAGAGGTAAAAATGTCATACAGAACTAAGGGTTATATGGGCAATGTGCTAGACGGCAAAAAGCTTGCTACAATTGCAAATGAAATTTTAAAGGCTCAGTATAATAACCCAAGCGATATAACAGTAGATAATCTATTACTAATTGAACTAGAAGAAAAGAATGCATTCGGCGATCCTAAGTATGCAGTTGTGTGCTCAGAAGGAGTGGGCTGGGAACAAGATGACTATGGTTGCTTAGAGATTCCTACAAACATCGGTCCTATGGGGCTATGGAATGGAAGAGTCTTTATTTCAGTAGATAAAGTAAAAGCTTGTCAAACGATCTTCAAAGAGGATATCTCTGATTACATTAGAGTCTTTGGTGACCGCCTAGACCGCAACTGCTCCCTATGGCAGTCCAAAATGTCAGTGGCACCTGCTACAATACTCGCATGACAACAACCAACGGAATGAAGTATACATTTGTCTGTGACCCAGACGAATGCGACACATTAATTGAAGTAACATGTGTTCATGGCTTTGGCTTTCCAAATGGAGTGACCAAACTCACATGTCCCTGTGGTAGAGAAATGTCATACATCTCTGCTACAATACTCTCATCAGAACAAACAACGAAAGAGGAAACAATGGAAGATATAAAGCCTAATGTAATTACCCTTGACTGGGTAGAGAACGATGTCGTTACCAACAAAACTTATACTGAATCAGATGTTCGTCATTTGGTTTGGCAAAATAAGAATCTTACAACAAAGCAAAGCGAGTGGTTCAAGAAAGAATCACAGTTGCGAACATTCCTTGAGGATAACTATTCTGATTCTTCAGACCAAGAATCATTGGCTGAGATTGCAGAAATCTTTGATGTTCCTCTAACCAAGGAAATCGAAGTAACTATTTGGGTTCGTGTTGATGCAACTGTCGAAGTTGATTTAACTAGCGACTTTGACGGCGTTGAAGATTTCGTATCTTCTAATCTAACTATTGATTCATATGCATCAGAACTATCTGTGAATAACTTTGACATTGACCGTGTCGAAGAGGGTGCGTACTAATGTACTTTGAACTCACCGCTCCCGATAGGCTATCTCTTGAGATGGCCTATTGGGATGCACAGATAACAGGTCTATCTCCAGAATTTATGCCACCATTGACTTTCAATATCGGAACTGGTAGTATTGAGAAAGTAAGTAGGTTGCGTGACAAGTACAACTTGGTTGAAAGTTATACATCAGACTATGAGCCAACAGAAATTTACAATAGGAGATAAGATGTCAGATTACAAAGATGGTTTTCAAGACGGATATAAGTTTGCTCGTGAAGAACTTATGGAAAGACTAGCAGAGATTGATATCACCGATATCGACTCCTGGGTTCTTGACCGTCTTTCAGAGATGATTGAGGGTAATCAAATATGATGTCTGAATGGCTTAAGTGTGATCAATGTGCGGCTCAAGCTATGTGGCAGGCAAAGAAGGACGAGATGTCCCTCTATTTCTGCGGACACCATAAAAATAAACAAGGCGAGTCTCTTGTGGACTGGGCCGAAGAAATGGTACAATTACTCAACTACGAAAAAGAAATGGCGGAATAAAAATGGGCGATAGAGCAAACTTTGGATTCAAGCAATCCAACGGTGAAACAATTGTGCTGTACGGGCACTGGGCGGGTCACCGCATGCTAGAAAACTTGGCGGATGCAGTTAATGCTGCAGGTCCACGCTGGACCGATGAATCATATGCAACACGCATTTGCATCAGTCAACTAGTCGGTGATGAATGGACCAGCGAAACTGGTTGGGGCCTAAGTGTAAATCGTATTCTAGATAATGAGCACAAGATTCCAGTAATTGATTGGGAAAACAAAACCTTCTCATTGCATGAAGAGGCGCCATGGTCCGAATCGGATTCTAATAAGGTCCAAGGAATGCAGGACGAGCCAATATTCTCCATGGCACTGGATGCATTTGTGACTAAGTATTCTAGTCAATCAGTTATGGTATAATTAATCCAGGACCTTGGTCTTGGTTTTAATATAGAAATGAAATGGTGCGTCTAACTAGTCTACGGGCCAGGCGCTAAGTAAAGCGGTTTATTTCTTTCGTTGGAAATCTAGCAGCCATATTCATACCCCCCCAGCTTATAGCTTGGGGGGTTTATTTTTGCCCGCAAAAGACATGAGGGTAACATATCTCTTTTACGAGTGTCAAGTAAAATCCCTGAAAATTTCACGATATGAGATCGGAATCGATCAATGTGGTGTAAAACACAGTCCAATAGTATTCCATTTGTCAGTGGTCTAGTCTATAATTGGAACATATCAACGAAAGGATATATTATGCCAAATTGGGTATATAACGGATTAACTATTGAAGGTAATCCTGAGCAAGTAGATAAATTAGTTGAACAGATGAATAAGCCATTTGTAGATTCTATTAAGCCTAATGGTGATTTGGCTTTCTCTATTAACCGCCGTAAGTATGTTAATCCTATCTTTTCTTTTCATAACATCTATTCTTATCTAGACCATGGTGTTACTGATAAGGAATATCATTCTCAACCGCCGTCTTCTAAAGATGAGTCTAATTGGTTTAAGTTTGATACTAATGATTGGTATAACTTCAATGTCCGTGAGTGGGGCACAAAATGGGATGTAGCCGTAGCCGAAGATGATAAGTATCCAACTACATATATGGAAGGCCCTACTGCTAATGGCGAGAACAAAGTAGTTTATTATAACTTTGAAACTGCATGGTCACGCCCTATGCCTGCTCTTGAAAAACTATCTGCACAATATCCAACATTACTCTTTACTTTATCATATGAGGAAGAAACAGGTTGGGGTGGGGAACTAGAGATTCTTCGTGGTGAAGTTATCTCAGAATCAGAATATGACAATAAGTGTCGTGATTGCGATTCAACAGATACAATGGAATTCTGTGAAGATTGTGAAAACCAAATCTGTTCTAACTGCAATTGGCTAGGAGAGGCAGACTTAGAGCCTGTCGCTAATTGTCCTACCCATGCTATATACTTAGACACTAAAGTACCTGAGTACCGAAAGGTGGAGTCATAATGGAAACCAAGCCATACGCAATTCATGAACTAGTAACAGCAATCTATGAGGATAACTATTCTCATTTTGATTTTATGGACAACATGAATGGTGGGGATTGCGATTGCAATCTTCACCAAGCCATGAATCTAATTGCTATGTATCAAGAAGGATTAGTTGATGAGTCATGATCATAAATGGGAATGCTCTGATGTACCAGGAGTATTCATTTGTCAGTGCCAGGTGGTAAAATACTACAATCGACTAACAGAGGAGTATTACTATGGGAATGCGTGATGAGTCTTGGTGCAACAGTTGTGGAACTTCTATTCCTTATACAGAGGAAGAAGACTACAATGCCTACTGTGGTGAATGTGCTGCTATTGACGCAATGGACACACTTCGCTATTTTGTAGAGGGGCGAATTAAAGAACTAACTGAATTAAGAGAGAAATATCAAGAAGAAGGCGACCATGAAATGGACGACTATTCGGCGGGTGCAATAGACGCATACGACATTATTAGAATGAAACTGGAGAAAGATAATGACTAGGTCATCACAATTTATGGAGTATATGAAGCTTCATTTAATTAGTCTTGAACAAGACCTTGAAGAAAATCCAGCCTCTATTCATGTAGTAGATATTGAAGGACAGATTTATGCCACAAAGCATTTATTGTCAGTGGCAACTGATATAATGAACTCTTCTAACGAAAGGTACTAATATGAATATATCATCTAGAGAAGTTACTTATCGTTCCGCCGTCGAACAAATCTTTTTTGAGGACGGGACAGAATTGGTAATTACAGTCGGTGCTCCTGCCGAAGGCGGAGGAGATATCGATATCGAATATAACTGGGTAGACGGAAAGCCTGATTGGGCAGACTACTTAGATGAATCAACACTAGTGAATTATGAGGTAATCTAATGAATCAAGAAGACATTGGTCTGCCACCACATTTACAAAGAATGGTCAATGCTGGAGTATCAGGCCTTGATATCATGCACGGAGAACTAAAGAATCTAATGCTCATTGCTGAGCAAGAACTAGCAGAGGCTCAGGCAATTGAGGATGAATCAGAAGAAGCAATGGACTCTATGGACCGCACAAGATGTGAAGGTGCCCTTGATACATTAGTATCACTATACAATCTAACATATCAACTATCATTTGCGATTGGAGCAAAAAATGACAACTGAAATGGACATACAAGAAAAGACCCGCATGCAGGACACTTATGTCAAGATTGAATCTATTGTTGATAGCATTGGAGAACTAGGGGTCTTCCCTCCCTTGGTTTGGGTTTGGTCTTGGGATGTAGCAAAGACCATGTGGACCTCTTACATGGAGGGCGAGGACGAAGATTACTGTACAGCAATGGACCTAGACGAGGTCTGGGAGCGCTTCTGGGTAGACGCAGGCAAGAACGGGTTTACCCTTGAATACGGGGTAGAGGACCTAGATGACGCAATTCGTGACTGGCTAATGGAGATTGGCGCTGTCGAACTAGCAGAGGAGGAAGAAGATGAAGATGAGTGATCAGTACATCAATGAACAATTAAATAAAGCACAGCAACTTTTGTGGGGTGGCTCCGAAACAGAAAATATCGAAGCACATAACATCATTGCTAAGTTAATCAAAGATAGGGTTGAACAAGCAGATTTGATCTGAGGGCCAAAAAAATATGTTACGAAGGTATTTACAAAATCGTGGATATCTTATATAATTGATACAAATAACATCTCTTGAAAGGGGATAATAAAATGGCAACAAAGCGTGAATATCTAAAGCAGCAAGGCATTACCGTAGGTGTCCGTGGTCGCTTCTCAGGAGCAGCTAAGGTAGCTCTAGCTGAGGCAATGGCCAAGGGAATTACCTTCACTGCAGAAACACCAAGCAAGAAGGCAAAGTAAAACCAGGGGCGGGGTCAGGGCTTCGTTGGTCCTTGACCTCGTCCACTATTTTTGGTATAATCGACAGTTAGGCGGAAGGCGGACATATGAGTAAATCACCTGAAATCAAAGTAGCAGAGTCATTAACTAATCTAATGGATGACCATTGGTTTAATCCAACGGTCTTTGGTAGATATTTGGCGGAACAGCCATTACATACAATTGACCGAGTTATGGAAATGATTGCTTCAGTTATATCAGAACAAGCAAAGATATACAATGTGTATCTAAATAGAAATGAAACAACCGAAGGTCTATCTCTTGCCAATGAATTGAACGAATGTATCAAGGCATATCAAGTAGATAACAACTTAACTAATCTTAAGTTGCCTTCCCGTTCTTTTAATGTTCCAAAGCGGGAGGAACCAAAGACCACATATAAATTTGGATGGCGGAGTGAAGAACTAGATCCATTCAATTAACTATAGGCATACATACAATGAGAGAAGAATGCCTGGTTAGATAGATAAACATATCTAGCCCAAATTATCCACAGGGTTATCCACATCCTGTGGATTTTTTGTGTGTGGGAATGAGGGCAAGATTTCTCTTTTACGACAAGCTATTTCAAACGCCTGAAATTGTGGGCAAATTTTTCTATTTACGAAGGCTTGACAAAAATCCCTGAAAATGCTACAGAATATGTCTAATTAAATATATAATCATTATAGAATGTCGACAAATCTGTAGAGAATTTGGCAAAATAGATCAAAATTCCTCAAGAAAACTCTTGACAAATATGGATCAATATGCTGCTATATAGGGGTATATATGTCCGATTTGTCCTATTGACATTACGATTAAGTATATGATATGCTCGATTACATAGATATGTTTAACTAGATATATGTATAGTAAATAGAAACTAATCTATAGTATAAATTCTCCACAATGCTCCACTTTACTCCACTATATAAGCCTTCTAAGGGCTATTAGAGAGGAGATAAATGGGAG